>JAEEGG010003484.1_pt1 | contig 39208 bp, 24 predicted proteins | sample 9134161 | NCBI WGS metagenome assembly JAEEGG01 (sample SAMN16246543, study PRJNA631951) | gut metagenome | biome: gut microbiome; feature: rumen; material: CR-attached | host: Bos | place: Iran: Karaj | collected 2018-10 | reverse complement strand
TCGAGATGTTCGACTCCACCATCGGCAGATCCACAGTCCTGATGCCTTTCGGCGGCGAGTTGCAAACCACTGAGACACAGGTCTCGGTTCAGAAGCTTCCTGTTGACGGTTTCACAGACACTGCCAGCATGATGGCCTTCGGATTCAACCCCGACCTTTGTGAATGGAGCCCCTACCATGGAGCCGCATATTCATTTGTAGAGGCCTGCTCTAAGATTGTCGCCGCAGGAGGAGACTGGAAAACCATGAGGTTCTCCTGCCAGGAGTATTTCGAAAGGATGACTTCCGATCCTCTTACATGGGGCAAGCCGACCGCCGCTCTTTTAGGCGCGCTCAAGATGCAGGAAGCCTTCGGATTGCCTTCCATCGGAGGGAAAGACTCCATGAGCGGATCCTTCGAGACAGAGCATGGTCCGATCCATGTTCCCCCGACCCTGATCGCCTTCGGAATAACGCCGGTCAAGACCGGAAATGTCATATCCCCTGAGTTCAAATGGGAAGGCGACCGGCTCTATCTCGTCAGGCATACTCCCTTAGCTAACAAGATGCCGAACGTGGAGCAACTGAAGAGGAACTGGGACAATATCAACGCTAAGATCAAGGACGGCACCATTGTGGCCGCTTGGTCAGTCGGATTCGGCGGTGTGGCCGAAGCGCTCTGCAAAATGAGTTTCGGCAACGCCTTCGGCTTCGATGTGAAGCTTACGGAGGAAGACCTATTCAATCTCGCTTACGGCTCAATAGTGATTGAGACTGATGGAGAGGTCGATTTCGAAAACGCTGAACTGATCGGAGACGTGACTTCCGGAGAAGACGGGAACGTCCGTGTCAACGGGACTTCAATCTCGATATTCGAGCTCATGGACTTCAACGGTTCCCTGTTTGAGAAAGTTTACCCTGCCGTCAGCGAATCGGCCCACAAGCGGCTGATGCCAAAGGGGATGGAAGGAGTCAAGCCATTCAAGGCCAAGAAGTTGGATCTTGAATATAAAGGCCCGGCCGTGGACAAGGTAGTGGCTTATCTGCCTGTATTCCCGGGCACCAACTGCGATTACGATTCAGCCAAAGCCTTCAGGAAGGCTGGTGCCGAGGTACGCACAAGCGTTTTCCGCAACCTCACCGATAAGGACGTGTTTGAGTCCATCGATGAGATGGCCAAGAATATTCGTGAATGTCAGATCTTTATGATCTCTGGCGGGTTCTCTGCCGGAGACGAGCCGGACGGAAGCGGCAAGTTCATAGCGAACGTGCTTAACAATGAAGCGATAGCCTCCGCCATCAAGGATTTGCTCTCCAGAGGAGGTCTTATTCTTGGAATATGCAACGGTTTCCAAGCTCTCGTCAAGTCCGGTCTGCTTCCTTACGGCGAACTCGGGAAAGTCACCAAAGACTCCCCTACACTATTCCGCAACGACATCAACCGTCATATCTCACAGATGGTGACGACAAGGGTCGCCACTACCAACTCACCTTGGCTGAGAGGCATGACCATTGGCGACGAATATACCATCCCCGTCAGCCATGGAGAGGGTAAATTCGTTGTGAATGAAGAGCTTGCGAAGGAACTGTTCGCAAACGGCCAGGTTGCGTTCCAGTATGTGGATCCGATCACGGACGAGCCTACTATGGAGTCGCCTTACAATCCGAACGGGTCATATTACGCCATCGAGGGCATCATCAGCCGCAATGGCCAGATCCTTGGCAAGATGGGCCACAGCGAACGTTACGAGGAAGGCTTGTTCAAGAATATCGAGGCTGACCTTGAGCAGCCGCTCTTCGAAAATGCCGTCAAATACTTCAAAACAAGCGTATGACCGGAAAAGAAAGGATAAGGACTGTTCTGGAGCATCAAGAAGCGGACAGGCTGGCAGTGGATTTCGGGACGACACCAGTCACAGGTATCCATTGCAAGGTTGTCGAGGCGCTGCGCAGGCATTATGGCCTGGACGATCATCCGGTATTTGTCCACGAACCCGGACAGATGCTTGGTTACATCGAGGACGACCTCGCGGAGGCTCTCGGGACTGATACTGCCGGATGCTTCGCTCCAAAAAACTCGATTGGAGTCTGGAACAAGGACTGGAAGGAATACAGGATGCCTTGGGGACAAGTGGTGATGCTGCCCGCCAAGATGGTGGATTCATTCACTGAGAAAGACGGAGGACTCTATTCCTATCCCGAAGGCGACAAATCCCTTCCTCCGTCATGTCACATGCCGGAGCGTTGCTATTTCTTCGATTCGATAGAACGTCAGCAGGGCGAGATTGACGACGACAATCTCAACGTGGAGGACAACCTTCAGGAATTCGGGGATATTGACGATGAAACCCTGGCATATTGGAAAACCGTCACAGAGCGAGCCGCCAAGACCGGACGAGCCGTAGTGGCCGGATTCGGAGGAATGGCCCTTGGAGACGTCGCCAGAATAATCTCCCCAGCGATTCGTGAGCCTCGCGGTATCAGAAGTGTGGCGGAGTGGTATATGTCCACAGTCTGTCGTCCAGACTACATCAAGGAACTGTTCGACCGCATCTCCTCCTTGGCTGTCAAGAACCTCGAGAAGATTTATTCAGTAGTGGGAGACAACGTGGATGTGGTTTATGTTTGCGGCGCGGATTTCGGAACACAGACCAGCCAGTTCATGTCTGTCGACACCCTCAACGACCTGTACGTCCCCTACTATAAGAGGATGAACGACTGGATCCACCAGCACACGACCTGGAAGACTTTCAAGCACTGCTGCGGGGCTATTTATCCACTGCTCGACAGCCTCATCAACGCCGGATTTGACATCATCAACCCTGTCCAGATCGCGGCCAAGGATATGGATCCGCAGCGTCTCAAGGACGAGTTTGGAGACCGGGTGACCTTCTGGGGCGGAGGTGTGGACACACAGAAAACACTTCCTTTCGGGACTCCCGAGCAGGTTCGGGAAGAAGTGCTCAAGCTATGCGACATATTCGGGAAAAACGGCGGATTCGTCTACAACACCGTCCACAACATCCAGGCTAATGTCCCCGTGGAAAACGTGGTCGCGTTAATGGATACATTAAAAGAAATACGCTCCTAATTATGGATAAACTTTACGAAGCAATCTTCAAAGGGATGGCCCCCCTGGCAAAAAACGCTGTCCAAGAAGCTTTGGACGAGAACAAATCACCTCAGGAAATCATTGATGGATCAATGATTCCGGCAATGGAAGCTATCGGACAAGAATTTGAGGCCGGCAAGGTCTTCGTGCCCAATCTCCTCCTTAGCGCCAGAGCCATGAAATCCGCTCTTGACATCCTTAAACCCCTCATGATGGCCGGACTGACAACCACACTTGGAACGATTGTCATCGGAACCGTGAAAGGAGACCTCCACGACATCGGCAAGAACTTGGTCGCATCCATGCTGGAAGGACGTGGTTTCAAGGTTATCAATCTTGGGACAGATGTGTCCAAAGAACGTTTCATCGAGGCGGCCAGAGAAAACAACGCTGACATTATTTGCCTATCAGCACTACTTACTACAACGATGGATTATATGAAAGAGATCGTGGATGCTGTTAGGGCTGAAGGACTGGACATAAAGATAATGGTGGGCGGAGCTCCTCTGACCCAAGAATTCGCGACCAGTATTGGTGCTGACGGATACAGTTCCAATGCGAATGAAGCTGTACTAGTGGCAAAAAAACTGTTATCCTGATGATTGAGAGGGCTTTCCAGATAAGCCCTGAGGAACTGCCTGAGAAAGAAGTGTGGTTCGCGATGGGATATAGAGATTCCGTACCTGAGCAAAGGGTAAGGGATATGGTCCTTGAGATCAGGGATGATCTTGTACCCAAAGCGACGCTCCGGTATATTTACCAGATCGTAGAGGCTGAGAAACTATCTCCCAGACAAGTTAGCTTCTCAGGGCAAGTATTCAATCCCGAGGGAATTATATGTTCGTACCTGAATGGTATGACACACGCTCTTCTTTTCATTGGCACGGCTGGATGGGAATACGACAGGGCTAAGGAAGCTTTGAAAGCCAAAGAAGACATCGTGGCTGACTTCATAGCCGATTCAATCGGGACCGTCCTGGCCGAGATGACGGTCGCCCAAATTGAAAGAGATTATAACGGAAGTCAAACGATTTCAATGCCTTACAGTCCTGGCTATTGTAACTGGGACATTCGGGAGCAGCACCTGCTGTTCTCATTGTTCCCGGAAAAGCCCTGTGGGGTAATCCTTTCGGACACGTCTCTTATGGCGCCGGAAAAATCCGTCAGCGGTTTCTTCGCCTTGGGAGACAAACTACAGCGTCAGCCATATCATTGCGAAATTTGCAAAAACACCAGATGCTACAAAAGAAGAAACGCCTAGCCATCCCTATCATGACCCATCCGGGGATTGAGCTTTGTGGCAGCACCGTCTTTAAGGCGGTGACTGACGGCCAGGCGCATGCGGACGCCATATGCGCGTTGAATGAAAAGTTCCCGGCCGATGCGGTTACAGCTATAATGGACCTGACGGTGGAAGCGGAAGCGTTCGGCGCGGAAATAAGGTTTTCCGAGAATGAAATCCCCAACATTATCGGCCGGCTTGTGTCAGACGCGGATGAGGTGGCCGCTCTAGAGATCCCTTCCCTCGATAAGGGAAGAGTCCGGGAATACTTGAAAGCCAACAGCATAGTTGCTTCTCGCATCAAGGACAAGAAGGTATTCGGAGGATGTATCGGTCCATTCTCCTTGGCTGGAAGACTCTTTGACCTGTCCGAGTTGATGATGGCCATGTACATTGAACCAGAAACCGTGACAATGCTCCTCGACAAGTGTACGGCATTTATCACGGAATATCTCAAGGCCATGAAAGAGACTGGAATCAATGGGGTGATCCTTGCCGAGCCAGCCGCAGGACTTGTGTCCAACGATGACTGCCTCCTGTATTCCTCGGCTTATATCCGGAAGATAGTCGATACTATCCAGGATGAACGGTTCTCCATCGTGCTGCACAACTGCGGCAACACAGGGCATTGCACAGAAGCTATGCTCCAGTCAGGAGTCTCAGCCCTACATTTCGGCAACAAGGCGGACATGGTCAAGGCATTGGAGACTTGCCCGTCCGACCTCCCCGTAATGGGAAACGTCGACCCCGTTGGCATCATGCGTCAAGCCTCTCCCGAACAAGTCTATGCCGTGGTGAGCGAGCTTCTGGAAAAGACTTCAAACTACGGAAACTTCATACTCTCAACGGGTTGCGACGTGCCACCCCGTACTCCTTTCGAGAATATTCAAGCCTTCTATCAAGCACTAGCGGACTACAATGAGAAAGACTGATTACTCATCCACGATGACCTCGTTCCGATGGTGGATATGCGCATTGCTTTTCTTCGCCACCACCGTCAATTATCTGGACCGGCAGGTCCTGTCTTTGACATACGAGGAATTCATCAAACCCGAGTTCCATTGGACAGATGCCAAGTACGGTACAGTAACCGGTTTCTTCTCAATCTTTTATGCGGTTTGCTGCCTTTTCGCCGGAAAGTTCATCGACTGGATCGGAGTCAAGCGTGGTTATATCATCTCAATCTGCGTCTGGTCTCTTGGAGCTGTTCTCCATGCGACCACCGGAGTCTTGACCGCCTCGATGACCGGCGTGGAGTCCGCGGCTGCCTTAAAGACCGTAAAAGCCGGAAGCGATATAGCCTTGGCGATCTCGACAACCTCTGTCTATCTTTTCATGCTATGGCGAGGCGTGCTGGCGCTAGGCGAAGCCGGTAACTTCCCCTCGGCCATCAAGGTCACAGCTGAGTATTTCCCGAAGAAAGACCGCGCTTTCGCCACTGCCATATTCAACGCTGGCTCCTCTATCGGAGCCTTGGCCGCCCCCCTTTGCATCCCGCCGCTTGCCAAGCAGATGGGATGGGAGATGGCTTTCATCATCATCGGTGCCTTGGGATTCGTCTGGGTATTTTTCTGGGCATTTATGTATGACAAGCCGGAGTCTCACCCTAAGGTCAATGAAGCCGAACTTGAATATATCCACCAGGATGACGCTGAAGAGGCTGCCGAGAAAGCGGCCATCGCGGCTGAAAAGAGCATGACGATCCGGGAATGCCTGAGATACCGCCAAGCGTGGGCAGCCATCCTCAACAAATTCATTTCCGATTGTGTATGGTGGTTTTTCCTCTTCTGGGCCCCATCATATTTCGACACGGAATTCGGAGCCAAGGCGACCACGATGAAGGGTAAACTGCTGCTGATCACGCTCTATGCCATCTGCACGGTCCTTTCCATCTTCGGTGGCTATGTTCCGAAACACTTCGTCGAGAAGAAGGGCATGCACCCTTTCGACGCTCGTATGAAGTCGATGCTGATTTTCGCAATGTTCCCGCTGATGGCAATCTTAGCCCAGCCTATGGGCGCCTGGTTCCATACTCCCTGGTGGCCGGCCATCCTGATCGGCCTTGCCGCCGCGGGGCATTCCGCCTGGGCCGCCAACACCTATAGTCTTATTTCGGACCTCTTCCCCAAAAGCACTATCGGCACACTGACCGGAATGTGCTCTCTCGCCGGCGGAATCTCCACCATGGCCTTGCAGAAAATAGCCGGAAACCTGTTCACTTACGCTGAGAACGCTGGAGGGGCTTTCCGTTTCCTGGGATTCGAGGGAAAGCCTGCCGGTTATTTCATAATATTCTGCTACTGCGGACTCGCCTATCTGATTTCATGGGTCGTCATGAAATCATTGGTGCCGAAATACAAGCCCGTTGTATATAAATAATAATTCAAAAAGGTGTAAATTTGAGTTTTGAAAAAACGAATCCAAAATGAGGACTCTATTTCTGACGAATACTCTTACCAAGAATAAGGAACTTTTCAAGCCTGTCCATGAAGGCCATGTGGGAATGTATGTCTGCGGGCCGACCGTTTATGGAGACGCTCATCTTGGCCACGCCCGCCCTGGAGTGACCTACGACGTGCTGTTCAAGCTGCTCAGGCACCTCGGCTATAAAGTGCGCTATGTCCGCAATATCACCGATGTCGGTCACCTTGAGCATGATGCTGATGAAGGAGAGGACAAGATCAGCAAGAAGGCCAGACTTGAGCAGCTGGAGCCGATGGAGGTGGTGCAGAATTACACCTTCCGCTACCACGAGGCGATGCGGCTTCTGAATGTCGCTCCTCCTTCAATCGAGCCGAGAGCATCAGGGCATATTATCGAGCAGATTGAGACGATAAAGAAAATTCTCGAGGCCGGATATGCTTATATATCAAATGGTTCCGTGTATTTCGACGTGGAGAAATACAATGAGAAGCATCATTATGGGGTACTCTCCGGACGCAATCTGAATGACACCTTGGAAGGGACTCGCACCCTCGACGGACAGAGCGACAAGAAAGCTCCTTACGATTTCGCCCTTTGGAAGAAGGCGGAGCCAGAGCATATAATGCACTGGCCAAGTCCTTGGGGCGAGGGTTTCCCTGGCTGGCATCTAGAGTGCTCCGTTATGGGTGAGAAATATCTCGGAGAGGAGTTCGATATTCACGGAGGCGGAATGGATCTAATGTTCCCCCACCATGAGTGCGAGATCGCCCAGAACGTGGCCTGGAGAGGCACCAAAGGCGTGCGCTATTGGGTCCATAACAACATGATCACTATCAACGGCCAGAAGATGGGTAAGTCGCTGGGTAACTTCATCACCCTGCCTGAGCTATTCTCCGGAAGCCATCCGAAATTGGACCAGGCCTATTCCCCTATGACGGTGCGCTTTTTCATTCTTCAGGCACACTATCGCGGCACCCTCGACTTCAGTAATGAGGCTCTGCAAGCCGCAGAGAAGGCTCTGAAGAGGGTTCTCCAGGCTTATAAGGATCTGGTCGCTTTAGCCAAGGCCAAAGGTGTCATCTTGAGCGAAGCGAAGGATCTTCCTTACGGCGAGCTCCCCACTTCCATAGCTCCCGACACCTGCCCGGCTGACTTGCCTGAGATCAAAGAGATCTTCGACGGTGTTTACGACGCCCTTTGTGATGACCTAAACACTCCGGTCGCCCTCTCGCATATCTTCGAGGCTGTAAGGATCATAAACTCCGCCAAATCAGGCCCTTCGACAGGCTCAGGGACCAAGAGTCTCACTGAAGGTGATATCAAAACCCTTGTCCAAATCTTCGATGACATAGTGTTCGGTGTTCTCGGACTCAAAGATGAGAGCGCTGGAGAAGGCGGCAAGAGCCAGGAGGTTGTCTCCGGTCTGATGGACATGGTTCTCGAGGAAAGGGCGAAGGCTAAGGCCGCGAAGGACTGGGGCCTGAGCGACGCTATCCGCGATCATCTCAAAGCCCTTGGAATCACCGTCAAAGACACCAAGGACGGCGCCGAGTGGACGATTGAGTAATCAGTCCCCTACTACTTGACTATCACTATATTAGGGACCTTCCGGGCACCCTCATGGTCGAATTTCCGGTTGTCGTAAGGGAAGTTGATTATTCCTGTCTTGTCAGTCCAAAGGGTCGAGGAGCCTCCTCCATCAAGGTTAAGCGCGTCCTGGAGGCCGAGAATACGGGCGACAGTGGCCAGCTCCGGGATGCTCATCCCATCTGCCTGGCCCGGGAAACGTCCATCCACGACAACCATATATACCATGCCTTTATCATCCCAGCCAATAAAGGTCCTTGGATGGCGCATATAATTGAAAGACGATTTCATATCAATAACCGGCGCCTTCCCGTCAAGCATCAGGATAGGTCCCGAGGCCAATGCGGAATAATAGCCAGTCTTGTAGGTTTCAACCTTAGTGGAGTCATACTGAAGTATTTCCAGCTTATGGCCTTCTTTGTCCTTGATGGCAAGGATCCCGTTGGAACGCTCCTCACCTGACGCCGGAGTCTGCCCCACGACCTCCCCATTTATGAAGAAGAACGTGTGAGGAATAAGCCTACGCATATTGAAATAACTGCCGTTCAAGCCGATACGGGCTCCCTCCCGCATAGCGAGAGAATCCGTTGTGCTGGCAAGATCTCCTGGAGCATGGACTAAGGATGTGCTCATATTGGCGGCGGGATATCTTGCCATGCTGACACTCTGGATAGTACCATGGAAAGGGAATTGGGCGTATGTGGTCTCGGCACCGTCCCCTATGCTGTTCCATTTCCAACCGGCGGCTTCCCATTCCTTTTGATCAGACGGGGACACCGCACCCCAATCCATATTCGGGAGCGGTCCCATCTCAAGGGCCAAGGTTCCGCCAGCCATAATTTCCTCATGAGTGATCCAAGGCCCCGCCAAAGGTTTCCCGTTAAGGCTGGCGCTTTGGATGTACTTATTCTCGTCGGATACTCCTTTCGCCTTGATTTTGAATACCTTCCCGTTCGAAAGAGTCATACTGGCATCCTCGAATACCGGACTTCCGATGGTATAGATAGGCTCTCCCGGTGTGACGGGATAGAATCCCAGGGAAGAAAAGACCACAAAGGAGGTGAGACCGCCTCCGTCCTCATCACCAGGAACTCCCATCAGGTCGTCACGGAACCAGGTGTCTAGCATCTGTCGGATCCTCTTCTGAGTCTTCCAAGGCGCACCCGCATAGTTGTAGAGATAAGGAATATGCAGCGAAGGTTCGTTAGCCATCGAGAACTGGCCCACATTGCCGGTGTGATCAGGAAGCTTGGCGAAGAACGAGAACTTGTTGCGCCCGAGAGGTGTGGCGAACATGCGGTCGAGTTCGCTTACGAAACTCGAAGGTCCTCCCATCAAACCTATCAAACCAGGAATATCGTGCTGCACATCCCAGCGATATACCCAGGCATTATTCTCGTCGTAATACTCCCTGGCGCCCATTCCTCCGGGGAAATTATAATCAAGGTCAGGAATGAAATCGCCGTCCTTGTCTTTGGGATGGAAGAACAGAGTCTCAGGATTAAAAAGCTTTCTATAGTTGGTGGACCAGTTTTTGAAATAATCCGCATCTTCCTTATTGCCAGCAGCTTCCGCAAGTTTAGAGAGCGCCCAGCTGTCATATGCCGTACCAAGGCTGACAGCCACAGGCTGGCGGTTCTCCCAACCGACATTAGGGTCTGTCTCAACCTCTCCCGCACGAAGCGCGGGAATATACCCATGCTCCCAGTAGAAACTGTCCAGCTCTCCGGCCGGATTACCGGACCAAGGGACCAAGGTCTTCTCCGTCAATGCCTTTCGGCCCGCTTCATAGGCTGCCTTCACATCTATTTTCAACCCTTTTGCCAAAGCGTCGGCAAAGGTCGGAATACCGTGATTGGAGTTCATCCTTCGAGAGTCACCGCTGACTTCAGGGAAAGTAGGCATCCAGCCGGTACCCATCTGCTCGGCCATCCGTAGATAAGAAGCCAGAATGTTCTCCTCCAAGGGGATGTCCATCAAAGTACGGAGAGGATGAGCCGCCCTGTAGGTGTCCCAAATCCAATCATCCGTGTAAAAAGGTACTCCACCATCGTCATGGACGGAATTGTCGAAAGCGCTCCAATATCGTCCGTCCTCACTCATACAAATCGGCCTTTCGAAGGTACGGTAATATGAAGTATAGAATACCTTCATACGTTTTTCCGGACCTTTAACCTCAATCCTGCCTAAAGTCTCATTCCAGATCTTTCTTCCCGCCGCGGAAAGCGCGTCCACATCGTAATCAGATATTTCCCTTCGAAGATTGGCTTTCGCCTGGGCCTCGTCAATAAATGAGACTCCATAGCGCAACCTGACCGAAGGCTCACTGAAAACCATGGTGACCCAACTGTTCCTCTCGTCTTTGGCGGATTCCACCCTCGCGGGTTTGGTTTCCGGCTCCATATAGACATATATCTTCGTCTGATCCTCCACTGTCTGCCATCCAGATAGAGCCTCCCCATCCCATGCGACGGAACCTTCTCTGCTTGAGAGAATTACTCTCAACGGATCATTCGCTTTCAATGAATATATGGCCGACTGGTGAGACAGCGCGTAGCTGGCCTGGATCTCCCTGTCCGATAGGGTGACGTCAAATGAATATGGAGTCAAATGCTCGTTGTCATAAGAAACAGGAATCACCGGACCCTTTGCGTCCCTAGTGGTCACCGATAATTTAAACGCTGAACGCTCCCTGTGGTTTGTGACTATAACCGGAAGACCGTTCAGGTACTCGGAGGTGTAATCCGAGCGCTCCGGATACACTCTAAGCATTGAGTTCGGTAACTGGACAGTCGGGAATGTCGGCACTAGCAAATGGCTGATATTACCGGCATAAGGGTTGACGTAATCCACCGGCTCGAGTTTCGGATCGCCACAAGCGAAGACAAATAGGGCTGCCAGCAATGCGGGAAAAACGTGTGTTCTCATCTTGAACGAGGATGAATGGTTATCTTCGTAAAGATACAAAAAACAAGGAGATGCCGCAAGCTGTCGGCATCTCCTTGTAATCAAGAACAGATAAAGCCTACTCGGTAGCTCCGTTCAAGGAGTAAAGGCTGGCCTTCTTGCCGGAGGTCTCATAGATATTGTTCTTGGCGTAGTAAGTGAGCTGACCCTTAAGGACAACCTCATCACCAAGGGCAACCTGCTTGTCTCCCTCAGCCCAAGACTTCCCGCCGAAATACCAAAGGCTGTATGCCTCGAAATCCTGCTTGGGATCATTCTTGAACTCTCCGTCATCGGAGATCCAGAAGATCGCTGTTCCGTACTCAACGGAATATTCAGACTGGACCTTGGAAATCTTACCCTTGACAAAAACGTCAGGGAAGGTCGGAGTGGGCTGGTCAGCGGCCTTAGCCTCGGCTATCGCGGCCTGCATGGCGTCGACGTAAGCGACGGCTCCAGCGATGTTGAACGGAGACACGGCGTTGCCGAGACCGTTCACATCGGTGGTGGCGCCATTGACGCTGTAAAGCCAAGCACCCTTCTTGCTGTCAGTCTCGGCTACACCTTTGTAAAGGGTAGTCTTGCCGCAAACCACAACCTCATCACCAACCTGGACCTGGGCCTTGCCCTCTGTCCAAGCCTCGTTTCCAAACCACTTGACACTGTAGCACTCGAAATCGTGGGTGAAGTCAGTAGTGGACTTCTTGTCCTCCGATCCGTTGAAAGTGCCATCATCTGAAAGCCAGAAGGTTCCGGTTCCGTTATATGTGCTGAAGTCATACAGGATGGCTGAAACGGTTCCCATGATATAGACATCCTCGTCGAAGGTCGTGCCTCCGGTGAGCAATGTGGCAATCTCAGAAGCGGTGTAAGGGTTAGTGGCGGTTCCCTTAGGGTTGTCCACGAACTCATCGATCTTGGTGGCGATGATGTTGATGAACTTGCCCTTGCTGGAAAGGCCGTTGAAGTAACCGGTCACAGTGATTTTCTTGCCATCGAAGCTCTTGGCGTTCAAGGCGTCTACAGGATAGACTATGCTTCCCTGCTTGGTGTCAGGATCGATACCGTCAAGGGTCATGTTGTAGTACTTACCGTCAGAAGAGACGCTGAGGGTGCCGCTAAGCTTGATGTACTCGGCCACAGAGGCGGTGTACTCAGCCGCATTGGCGGTGATGTCAGTGGCGGTCGGATGATCGACGCTGTTACCCTCGCTGTCAACAAAGACCTCGGTAAGATCGGTGATCTCAGGAACACCGTTGTAGGTGGTCTTCGTACCTGCGATCCTGACTCCGTCACCAGCCTTGAGGGCGGCTGCGTCATTGCCATAGACATAGATGGCCTTCGCTCCGTCGGAGACGACAGCACCCCTAGTGGTGAGGGCGACAACAACCGTTGAAGGCAGAGTCTGAACCTGATCCTTATCAGCGGCCTCGATAATCTCGGAGACCGTAGCTCCTGTTGAAGGGGCACCGGCCTGGGTGATTCCAACAATCTTGAGGGCTGTGGGGCCCTTGATAGTGATATTGGCTGTACGTTTGGCGGTGCGGGTGTTCTCAGAAGCGTGAAGCTTGTAGCTTCCATCCTTATTCACATCAGTGATCTGGAGCCAGTCGGCGTCGCAGCTGACAAGCAGCGGGCTCTCCTTGGCTGTGACCACCATGTTGAATGTCGTGTCGATAGCAGGCAACTCGGTGAAGCTGAAAGCGTCAACACTGATGAGAGACTTCTTGACAGCGACAACGATGGCGGTCTTCTCCTTGGTCTCGGGAGTACCTTTGTAGTTCATGAGTGAGCCCTCGATTGTCAGCTCATCACCAACTGAGAACTCGTCACCTTTAGTGATGGAGGCACCGTTGAGCCAAAGGCCACGGTAAACCTCAAGCCAGCTGCCAGCGGTAAATGATCCGTCATCAGACAGATAGTAAGTGGCGTTGCCGTACTGCGCGCTGATCTCATCAATCTTGCAGACGATACCCTTCACACGATAAGTTCCACCGGCGACCTCCTGATCGGCGAGAGGAGCGATTACAGCCAATGCTTGCTTGACAGTCATCGTGACAGGCTCAGATTTCTCTGTGACCTGGAGAAGGTTGATATTCTGCGTCTTGCCACCACACTCTATCTTAGCGGTCGCGTCTCTTGTGTCATCAGCGGCGGAAGCCGTGAATGTTACGGTAGTCTTGCCAGCGCCACCGGAAGTAGGGCTGACGGTAACCCACTCAGGGAGTGCCGTGATTGTCCAAGCGCCAGTAGCGGTAAGTTCCGTAGGGACAGAGCCACCGCCGGCAGGGAAAGCAAGATATGAGGACGAGACTTTGACCTCGTCAAGGAAGTGGTCGGCCTCTTCCACGCAACCGGTCATAAGAAGACCGAGAGCGGCAATCAGGGAAACAATGATATATTTTGTTTTCATAAGATTCTCCCTATTAATTAGTTAAACAGATACTTGATTCCGATGGAAGCGTACCAGCACTGGCCAAGCTCGTGATAAGGAACGAAAGTCTTGGTGCTGCCGCTGATGGAGGCCGGAGTGGAGAAGGTGGCGAAGCCGTCAGCATCCACACCCTCGTATTTGAGGATACGGGCCTCGGTGCCGATCTCCGGATTGAGGTGCTTGCTCACGCCCCAGCTGGAGTTGAACAAGTTAAGAGCGTTCTTGAGGTCGAAACCGAGCTGCAGAGTGTTGGTGCTGTTACCCACCTTGACTTTGAAGTCGTGCTTGTAACCGAAGTCAACCCTGTGAACCCAAGGAGAATAAACGGTGTAAGGCTCAGCGTAACGTCCCTGGTTCTTGCTCATGTACTTGTCCTGGTGGACATAATCCATGAAACGGTCGCGGCTGTCTGCGTTGACGAAACGGAACTTGTTGGACGAAACCTCATCATCTGTAGGAATATAGATGGTGTCATAAGCATATCCGTCACCATTCATATCGTTGGTGAGCATATAGGACTCTTTGTATCCACCCTTCCAAGTCTCATAGATGAAATTGAAGTGGTTGCCACTCTTGTCGCTGAGATCGAGAGCCGCGACCAGACGGTCAGGAGTCACGTACTGGGAGTTGTGCAGCTTGATGTAGTTCGGACCCTCAGAGGTGGGAACATATGTGAAAGCGGACTCAGCTGCTGATCCTGGCATACCGGTGATCTCCTTGGAGACGGTGTGGGTGTAGGCGGCCATGAAGCTGACACCCTCAACAGGACGGACGTTGAAAGTCACGTTACCGGTCCAACCATAACCCTTGCTGGTGTTCTCCAGGACGAAGGCCTTGGTGGCATTGCGGAAACCTGAAGGATAAATCGGGCGGTTGTCGACACCGTTGAACCTGGCGAAACCACCGACGTTGCTCATACTCCAGTCAGAGATGGACACACCGTTGATAGTCTTGTTGAATATACCTTCAGCGGTCACGCTCATCGGGAACGCGGTCGGGAATGAGTAATCAATAGCGAGAGAAGTCTTCCAGATCTGAGGCATCTTGAAGTCGGGATCGACAGCGCTGATGGAAGAAGGAACCGTTCCATCCTTAGGGCTGACGGTGCTAGGATAACCCAGAGAGATCAACTTCTTGTAAAGGGCGTCGATAGTGGCCTTCCCGTTGGAATCAGTCACAAGACCACCGGCGAAGGTGTCCATCGAGAAGCCCTTGGCGGCGGCGTTCTTGGCGTTGATCTGAGCCTGGTACTGCACGAGACCACCGTTGGTAGGCATATTCGTGAAGAACACGAGAGGAAGACGACCGGAGAAGAAGCCAGATCCACCACGGACCTTGAGGCTCTTGTCTCCAAGGACATCCCAGGAGAAACCAAGACGAGGAGAGATTGTGACAGTTCCATTGGGCCACTGGCCGGTGTCGATATGAGTCTCCTCATAGTTCTTGGCCTTCGGATGATAAGTCAAGGCCTTGATAGCCTCGTTCGTCATAAGGTCACCGTCATCGAAGAACAGACCATCGATACGGGCACCGAAAGTAAGTTTGAACTTATCAGTGGCGTTCCACTCGTCCTGCACATAGACTCCGAGCTTATGGAAACGGACGCGGGCGGCAGGTTTCTGCTCACCATCATAACCGTAGGTAAGGCAAACAACCTCAGGTGTCGCGCCGGTCATGAAGTCGTTGACACTCTTGTAACGATAGTAACCTGAACCGTTACGCATGTACTGGTTGTCAGCCATCTGATACTCATAGTTGACGCCACCCATGATCTTGTGGGCGCCTTTATACCAGGTCAGGTCATCCTTGATGTTATAGTTGATCTCGTTGACAGCGTTGTTCCAGGTGAAAAGCTCATAACCGAGAGCCATATAGTTGTTCTCCTGGTTGTCGTCAAGGATATCGATGAACGGGAACTCCTCGGATGTGCTGCTACGGATAGGGTTCTGCACCTTGGAATATGTGGCGAGGAACTGGTTGGAGAGACTCTCCGAAAGGCGGCTGTTGAGGTCGAATGACCAAGTGCTGACCATGTTCCTGGCAGCATACATTGAATTGGCGAACGACATGGAATACTGGGACATACGGGCTCCGGACATACGGGTACCACCGTCCATGGAGGTAGCGTTAGGGCTGTTCCAAGCGTTGTTCAAAGTGTAGTTGTACCTGACAGCTAGATGATGGTTGTTGGAGATGTTCCAGTCAATACGGGCAAGGAGCTTGGTGTTGTCCTCATTGGCGGGGAAATCCGTCCATGAACCTGTGTCGTAGCCATATCTGCTCTTTACGAAATCAGAAACAGCCTTCAGGTCGGAAAGCTTGGTACGGGAGATATAGTCATTGGCATTGGCTTTACCATCCTCGGATCCTCTCCAACGATTGACAACCGTAGGGGTCTGTGACTGCTCGGCGTTGACAAAGAAGAACAGTTTGTTCTTGATGATAGGACCGCCGAAGGTGAGTCCATAAGTTGTGTTACGGTCCTTGTTGCGGGCACCGCTGATCTGCTCGCCCTCGATGGAATCACCGCGCAGGTTCTCGTTGCGATGATATACATAGGCCGATCCCTTGAAGGTGTTGGTACCAGACTTGGTGATAGCGTTGATTCCACCACCGATGAAGTTGGTCTGACGCACGTCATAAGGGGAAATCACAACCTGAAGCTCCTCAATGGCATCGATCGAGATAGGATTGCCACCACCAGGAAGACCAGCGCTCAGTCCGAAGTTGTTGTTGAAGTTAGCTCCGTCAACGGTGAAGTTAGAGGAACGACCGTCCATACCGGCGAAGGTTGTGCCGTTTCCGCCGTAAGGAGAAAGCCTTGTGACATCAGTGATGCTCCTGTTGACAGTCGGCAGGTTCGCGATCTGCTGGTTGTTGATGTTCGTCGCGGCTCCGGTCTTCTCGACAGCCAACTTAGAGGCGGGAGAAGCGATCACAACTGACGATTCCAGCATCTCATTGTCAGCCTTAAGCTGAGCGTTGAGGTTGAAGGTCTCGGCAAGTTGGAGGGTGACATCGGTGTACTCGATGGTCTGGTAGCCAAGGAAGGAGATGGTCACCTTGTAGGGACCACCTACACGCATACCATTGATCGTGTAGTTACCGTCGATGTTAGCCACAGCGGCATACTGGGTGCCGGAAGGCGTGTGAACCGCCACAACGGCCGCGCCGGTCAGGGGCTCTCCGGTATCATCTTTGATGTTTCCGGCGAGGCTGGAAGTCGTGACCTGAGCGAAGGCCGCGATTCCGACAAAGGCCGCCACGACAGCGGCGATTCCTTTTTTAATTGATTGAATCATAGTTAATTAGAGTAAATATAACAATTACTTATAAACTCGACTTTACTAATAACCTACGAAAATAACACAAATTATCGGGTTGGTAAAATTTAAATCATCTTAGAGCCGTTTCTCACTTATAGAATTTATCAACAATGATATTAACAACGCATACGTCTCTGGCGCTTGACTTGTCGGGAACTTTTCTTATTTTCGCGGTTGAAAACTTCCGAGGACGGATTTGACCCGCTTGCAACCTCGGTCTAAAAAATGCTAAAGATATGAATTACCTTTTCACTTCGGAGTCAGTCTCCGAGGGCCATCCTGATAAGGTGGCCGACCAGATTTCAGACGCTATTCTTGACGAGTTTCTCCGGCGTGATCCCGAATCCAGGGTCGCTTGCGAGACTTTTTGCTCCACCGGTCTGGTGATTGTGGGCGGTGAGGTCCGCTCCGACGCTTATGTCGACATCCAAGGAACCGTCCGGGACGTGATCAACAGAATCGGCTATAACAAAGCTGATTACATGTTTGACGGCAACTCCTGCGGAGTGCTTTCCCAGATCCATGAGCAGAGCCAGGACATTAACCGGGGCGTATCTCGTGAAACTCCTGAGGATCAAGGGGCTGGAGATCAAGGCATGATGTTCGGTTACGCCTGCAAGGCCACCGGGAACTACATGCCCCTTGCCCTGTACCTCTCCCATCTTACTCTCAAAGAATTGGCTGACATCAGGCACAACGAGCTCCACTTGATGCCTTACCTGAGGCCGGACTCGAAAGCCCAGTATACTATAGAATTCGACTCTTCCGATAAGCCTGTCAGGGTACATACCATAGTTCTCTCGACTCAACACGATGAGTTCGGATCCGATGAGGAAATGCATTCCAGAATCGAGGACGACGTCCGGAACATATTGCTGCCCAGGGTAATAGCCAAACTCGATCCTTCCACGGCATCCTTGTTCAAAGGGGACTTCATACTCCATGTCAACCCGACAGGCAAATTCGTGATCGGAGGGCCCGCCGGAGACACCGGCCTCACGGGAAGGAAGATAATCGTGGACACTTACGGTGGTCGCTCAGCCCATGGTGGCGGTGCTTTCTCCGGAAAGGATCCTTCCAAGGTCGACCGCAGCGCCGCTTATGCCGCCAGGTATATAGCCAAGAACATGGTCGCCGCCGGAGTGGCTGAGGAGATGATGGTCCAGATCGCCTACGCCATTGGCGTGGCCAAGCCTGTGAGTGTATATGTCAATACCAAGGGAACCGGAATAATCCCGGACGCAGAGATAGCGGACAAAATCGGGAAGATGTTCGACCTGCGTCCCGCGGCCATAATCCGAAAATTCGGATTGAAGAACCCCATCTATGAGCCCACGGCCGCTTACGGCCATTTCGGCAGGGATCCATACACGGAGACAGTGACTCTTTGGCGCGATGGAAAAGAAGTCAAAGAAGAAGTCCAGTTCTTCGGTTGGGAAAAACTGGACTCCGTCGATCTTATCCGCTCCGCATTTAATAGAGGGGAATAGGAACTCAAGGAACGACTACCGGCGGGGCGGTTGGTTCCCATCTTGCGGAACGGGTCCGAGGTGCGGATGACTGTTGCTTCCCACGGTTGACGGCATCGTACTCCAGGAACTTGTCGAAGCTGGCGGTTTCGCCGCTCAACTCCATGATTCTCTTGTAGATAGCCCAGCGGGAAGGAGCGTTGAAATACTCCATGTTCTCGTTCATCATGCTGTTCCGGGATGGGTGGTAGACTCCCTTCGCATATGTTGAACCACCCTCGAAGATCCCGATCTCGTCCTTGTAACGCTCGTCAGAAAGGAAGGCGCTCCACTTGACGGCCGCGGGATCGTTGGTGAAGTCTATATTGGAATACCAGCCATACTTCTGGTACATATTTTTGCGGTCTTCGATATATGCCTGGGAAGGAGCGGAATTCGAGGTCCAATACTCATCATCCAGGAATGCGAAACCATGTCCGCCAGCCTCATGACGTAGCGTCGGCCCGAAGAACGAACGGTCATTGCCGTAGCTGGAGACAAACGCCACACTAGACTGTATTGATTCGGACATCGCGGCTATTCCGGCATGGCGACGCGCATTGACCAGAACCGTGACCAGCAAATTGTTCCTGTTGGTGATTCCCGGTACTTTCAGGGCATATTCATAACATTTCTCCCTGTCACCGTTACAAGATGTATAAGAACCGAAATACGTACCGAGAGCAGTAGTATAGCCCTCGCCGATCCTTCCGTTCTTCGAGACAACCTTTACGGCATACACGTTGAACCTGGTCCGGAAGGTTTTGTAAGGCTCAATGGCGAAGAACTCCTCCATCGCTTCTTTCATAACCTTCTCGTATAGCCCACCTGAAGCCATGTCCTTGTCGGTGTAGCCATCGCCCATGAATACTATATTGATTCCCTTGCCGACCGATGATTTATGCAAGGTCATGACATTGCCGTCCTTTGAGTAGTCAGTCGAAGAGTAAGTGTCAGGCTCCTCGGCAGGGCCCAAAACGGACTCCAGGAAAGGGATAAGGTCTGCGGATGTAGTCTTGCCGAAACGGTTGCGGGAATCGGTATAACTCTGGAAACTGCTGAAAACGATATTCCCGTTTTCGTCATATACCTCCGCTTTTGGAGTACCCATCGCATAATTCCTGCCTTCGGAGCCCTCGCCCCAATAGTAGAAGTTGTACCAACCGACATATCCCTTATCAATGATTTCCTGCTTCTGCTCCTGGGGCTTCTTCCATAAGGCATCATTCTGATCGAACATCACAGTCGCGATAACCTCAAGACCGTCCTGACTGTACTTATTGTAAAAATCCCTGAGTTGGGGCATAAGGACTTTAGAGAATGGGCACCATGGAGCCCAGTTTATGTACACGGTGTATTTACTCTTCTTCACGACATCTTCAAAAGAGAATATATTACCGTCTAGATCCTCCACAGACCCTTCCACCCAGTATTGCCAACCATGGATCTCAACATCGGAGACATCGAGGCCATAGCCTTTCTGTTGAGGGAAACAATGAACAAAGAAATGATTACGATACTTGGAATCAAGGAAAGATTGTGGCATTTTTCCCGTAAGGCGATTACCGCTGCAGTTGAGTTTCTCGCCTAAGATTGCCCAGGATGTCGGCAAGTCTCCGGTAAAGCAGTTATTATTTAAATATAGTCTTGACAATTTCGGAGAATCACCCAAACTCGGGGGAAGCGGGCAGACCAGCTCGCTGTTACCAGTAATAATTACTGTCAGAAGCGATGTCATCCCCGAAAACACATCCGGAATAGATTGTAAGCCTGAGTTCCTTATCTCCAGTAATTGGAGATTGGTCAAATTGGCGAAAGATTGTGGAAGACTCCCCGTGATGCCCGGCTCATCCATGATGACGAAAATTTCCAAGTCCTTAAGGTTACCAATGGACTCAGGTAATTCACCTTTCAGGCCAACATTTTTAAAACGAAGGGACGTGAGTCCATATTTTGAAAAACCTACCCCCTCCCAGGTCGAGAGATCCTCATCGGTTCCCCAGCCTTTTTGTTTGGTCCAGTTAGGGCCGTCCATGGCGTTGTATATTTCCATAAGGATATCCTTGATGGGTTGCTGGGCAGCGGCCACGGTCACATCGCAACGGGCCTCCTTACTCCCAGACGTTACCCGGATTGTGGCATAACCCGGTTTTTTCCCCGTCACATTTCCTTGATCGTCGACCTCGGCCACATCCGGATGATCTGACGTCCAGGCCACCGACTGATCAGTCGCGTCAGAAGGACTTACCGTGGCCTGAAGGGTCACCGTTTGACCTTCCTCAAGCGTGACTTCTGTCTGGTCCAAAGTGACCGAAGAGACCTTTACCACCTTATTCTTCACTATCACCTGGCATGTCGCTGTCTTCGCGCCAGCTTTCGCTGTTATGTTAGCCGTTCCTTCCTTCAATGCTGTGATATTACCGCTTTGGTCAACTGTGGCTACATCCTTGTTGTCAGAATCCCAAGTAACGGTCGGGTCTGTCGCGTCTGTAGGACTCACCTCGGCTGACATGGGATAGGTCTCCTCAACAAAAATGTTTATACTTGACCAACTCAAAGTGACTGAAGACACCTCAATCACTTTCTTCTTCACTGTCACTTGGCAGGTTCCAGACTTCCCACCAGCCATCGCCGTGATCATGGCTGTACCTTCTCCAACCGCCGTCACCTTTCCACTGACCACAGTGGCCACAGACTGGTTCGAGCTGGACCATGTCACATTCTTCTCAGTTGCATTTGATGGGCTGACAGTCGCGGTCAGGTCGGCCGTTCCGCCAACCTCGAGAGCTACGGAACTTTGGCTCAGTGAGACACTCGCGACTGCTATCTCAGGATCTTCCTGAGGACCACAAGATACCGTAAGACTCGCGGCTAGCATGACTGCCGAAAAGGCAAACAAGAGGTTGAATAACTTTTTCATATGCGACCAATAAAAAACAAGATCGATCTAATATAATCATTTTTCTTTATAACAAGGGGATCGCTGGCAGACAACTGATTAAAGGACAATAAGATAAACAAAATCAAAGTGCCGGGATGCGGCACTTTGATTCTACTTTACATATTGATTATCAAACGTTTAGACGCTAGGCCTAATACCCGAAAATATCTTCGAGGGTGAGGTGGGTGACAGGGCCGAGGGTGGAGATGAAGGCGGAGTCGAAATCACCTTCACGTCCGAGGAACCCGTAGTTATATTCCCTGTTCTTGATCCACTTCTGCTGGAAGGCTTTGACATCCTCCAGAGTCATATTCTGGACAGCCTCGAAAACGGCCTTGTCACGGCTCTCGGAAAGGCCGAGATCCCTGAGTGACAGGTACTGGTTAAGCACGCCCATTCCTGTGACACGCCTTGTGCGCAACTGCGATAAAATAGCGGTCTTGGCCACCTGGAAAGCATGCTCTGACTCAGGCATGTTATTGATAATCTGGTCAAAAGCCTGGACGGCATCCTTCAGCTTATCATTCTGGGAAGCGATATAAGCAAAGAAGTAATAATCGTCATCCGGATAAGACGGGTTAATCAGGGAAGCCCTGGCGGAATATGCCAAACCCCTGGCCTCACGCATCTCCTGGAAGACGATAGCGTTCATGCCGCTTCCGAAGTAATTGTTGTACATGATGACAGAAGGATCATTCTTCACATCGAACTTCTCTCCCCTGTCTGAATACTGCACATAATAGAACTGGTTGGCGTCGTAAGGCGCAAGGAACACCTGGTTTCCGCTGACCTGGCGGTGGAGAGGATGCTCTTTCACCAACGGCTCGGGATTATCAGCGATCTTGTGGTGGTCCAAGATCATCTTCCTCGCGGCGACCTCCTCAGAGGGACCGTAATAGAGAACCTCGTGTTTCTTGGAGTAGAGATTCTTAATGGCGCCGAGAAGTTCCTCGGAAGTGAGGGCCATAATCTGCTCGTCAGAGAGAGTGGACTTGGCCACGAACTCAGGACCGTAATAAATGTAATCCTGGAGGGCGGAGAAACAGGCGCTCTGGCTAAGTTTGCTGTCCGCGCGGTTCTTAAGCACATCCGCCTTAAGAGCGGCAAGGATAGTCGTGTCAGGAACAGCGTTCAATATGAGATCCTCAACGATATCCATGGCCTCTCCGATATTCTCGTCCAAGCCCCTGACCCTACCGACTGTCTGCACAGGGCCGGCGGAAAGACCATAAGAGCACGCCAATGAATACATGTCCTTCTTAATCTGGGCGGCGCTGCGGGTCGGCGTGCCGAGATAGCTCAGATAACCGAAAGCGAGGTCGAGACGAGGATCATTCTGGATGCCACGATCAAATATCGCGGTATAGTTGGCGATATCGTTGATCTCATTCTTCTTGTACAGAAGCTCAACTCCTCCGGAGAGGTCATCCCTGGACATATCCTTGGTGAAATCAGGGAAAACCGGCTCGATCGGAGCAACCTCGGTAGCCTGTATAGCGGTAAGGAAGTCGCTCTGCATGTGGCGGTTAGTCTCAATAGGAGTGATAGCCGGAGCGGCGATCTTGTCGATATTAGGATCCTCTCCTATCCTCTTGTAAGCCAGGGCATAGCTATTGGCACCAAGATATTCGTTCGCCCAGTCGGTGACCTGCCTCTTGGTGATCTTCTCAAGACGGCTCAACTGAAAAGCATCATCTTTCCACTTATGCCCGCTGATGAAAGAGTTGACGAAGGCCATCGCCCTACGTCCGTTGCTCTCAAACTGGGACATCTGACTTAGTTTGATATTGTTGATCGTGGACTTGATCAAATCCTCGTCAAAGTCACCGGTACGAAGTTTTCCGGCTTCCTCGAGCATCAGGTCACGTACCTCCTCAAGAGACTGTCCCTCACGTGGATAGCCTATCATAAGCAACTCACCGTAGTCAGGACGGCCATAGTTCATCATGTAGAATCCACCGATTTTCTGGGCCTGGATGAGATCCAAGTCAGCCAGTCCGGCGTTGCCGTTGTACAGGACAGAAGCGACGATATTCCCGACCTCGCTACGAAGGATGTCCTTGGAGCCCGGAGTCCTCCAGCCAAGCATCACAAACTCAGCGTCAAGGCCATATACGGTCTTCTCGACAGGAGATGTGATCGGCTGCTCAGGCTCATATTGGAGAGTCTTGATGTCAGGATTGGGCTGCCACTCTCCGAAATACTTCTCGATGATATCCACGAATGAATCGGGATCGAAATCACCGGAGACACAGATCGCCACATTGTTGGGAACATAGAAATTGCTCCTGTGGTTCTCGATGTTGATGATCGAAGGGTTCTTCAGGTGCTCCTGTGTTCCGATAGTGGTCTGGATACCGTAAGGATGACGGGAAAACAGCACAGAATCAATAGCTTCCATCGCCTTGGAGTCATCCTCGGTGAGGCTCATGTTCTTCTCCTCGTAAACAGCCTCCAGCTCGGTGTGGAAACCGCGGATGACGGGGTGGATGAACCTGTCAGCCTCGATCTTGGCCCAATTCTCTATCTGGTTGGAAGGAATATCCTCTTGATAGACAGTCATGTCATTGGAGGTGAAGGCGTTCGATCCGGTGGACCCGATGATGGACATCAATTTGTCATATTCATTGGGGATAGCGATCTTCGAGGCCTCATAGCTGATCGAGTCGATCACATGGTAGAGGGCTATCCTCTCCTGGGGATCGGTCTTGGTCCTATATTCCTCGAAAAGACTCCTGATCTGATCAAGCATCGGTTTCTCGGCCTCATAGTTGGAGGTTCCGAAGCTCTCCGTGCCCTTGAACATAAGGTGCTCAAGATAATGGGACAGACCGGTTGTCTCATGCGGATCATCCTTGCTTCCTACCCTGACAGCGATGTAGGTTTGGATACGAGGGGTCTCTTTGTTAACTGTCATATAAACCTTGAGGCCATTGTCAAGGGTGTAGATCTTGGTCTTCAAAGGATCACCCTTTACGGTCTCGTACTTGTGAGAGGCGCAGGAGCCTGCGAGGATCAGCGCCGCGGCGGTCGCTGCCGCCAGAATCAACTTTCTCATCTTCTTAGATTTGTAACGAGCTGCAAACTTAATCAATTTTCACCGCAACACAAAAAAGTGGTATATTTGTAAATTCTGTATAAGAGATATGGCGGCGAAAAAAGAACATAGGGTTGAGATAAGGAACAAGAAAGCCTCTTTTGATTATGAGTTCCTGGAGACTTTCGAGGCGGGAATAGTCCTGGTCGGCACGGAGATCAAATCCATCCGGATGGGAAAGGTCTCGCTGGTGGACTCGTTCTGCTATTTCGTGGGGAATGAGTTGTTTGTCAAGGGGATGAATGTCGCCAAGTATTTCTGGGGATCGTGGGGACAGCATGAGCCGCTCCGGGACCGCAAGTTGTTGTTGACAAAAAAGGAGTTGCGTCATCTGCATCAGGCGGTAAAAGAGAAGGGTCTCACGATTGTAGCCGTCAAGTTATTCATCAATGATGAGGGGTTCGCCAAATTGGTGATTGCCTTGGCTCGTGGAAAGAAGGCTTTCGATAAGAGGGCTTCCATAAAGGAGAAGGACATCAGGCGAGAGATGGAGCGCGGCGATTGATATGGCTAGAAACCGTCAGAACAAGTTGCGGGAGGCTATTCCGATTCCTCCTCCGGCTCCTCTTCCGGATCCGGAAGTCATTGATGTCGAATCTGTTCTGAACGATTATCTTTCCGGCAATACCGATCTAATCGTCGTCCTCGGACCCACCGCCTCCGGCAAAACCCGCTACGCGGTGAATCTTGCCCACCAGTTCAGAGGTATAGTGTCCTCCGAGATCCTGTCTGCGGATAGCAGACAGGTATATCGCGGCATGGATGTCGGAACGGGGAAGGATTTGGAGGAATATGGGGATGTGCCGTACCATCTGATCGACATTGTGCCGGCGGGGACGAGATTTGACCTTTACCAATGGCAGGATGCCTTTGAGAAGGCATACAAAGATATTAGGGAAAGAGGACGTATACCTATCCTTTGCGGAGGGACCGGCCTGTACATCGAAGCGGCCACTTGCGGGTATACCCTTCCTCAGGTTCCACCAAATGAGGAACTCAGGGCCGAACTGGAACAATATGACATTGAGGAACTTATAGCAAGGCTGGCCGAGTTGGGGCCACTTCCCGGCGAGGGCGTGCTGCAAAGCAAACGTCGAGTGATAAGGGCATTGGAAGTGGCGCTCTACAAGCAAGACAATCCGGTCGCGGAAACCTCATATCTTCCCAAAAAGCCATATTACATCGGAACTCTTGTGAGCAGGGAGGAGAGGAACGCGCGAATCGACGCCCGCCTGGACGCCAGGCTACAGAATGGCCTTATAGAAGAGGTTAAAAATCTGCTGGACAGCGGGATACGGCCGGAAGACCTTATGTACTACGGTCTTGAGTACAAATTCGTGACACAGCATGTGCTCGGAATCCTCAGCTACGAGGAGATGCGCCTGCTGCTGTCCAACGCCATCCACCAGTTCGCCAAACGGCAAATGACCTGGTTCCGGGGCATGGAGAAAGACGGGATCAAAATCCACTGGACAAATGTTTAAATATTCATAATCATGAAAGTCGCTATCATCATGGGGTCCACAAGCGACCTCGAGGTAATGTCCGGAGCCTTCGGCATTCTTGACGATTTCGGAATCGGGTACGAGAAGAGGGTCATCAGCGCCCACCGGACCCCCGAGCTTATGTTTGAATATACCAAAGCCTTGAAAAACAGAGGCTTCGGAGTCGTGATAGCAGGTGCTGGCGGTGCCGCCCATCTGGCCGGAGTCGCCGCCGGGCTCACCACATTGCCTGTCATCGCCGTACCTATGGCCACCAAGAACCTCGGTGGCCTGGATTCCCTTCTCTCGATGGTGCAGATGCCCACCGGGATCCCAGTGGCGACAGTGGCCATTGGTGGAGCAAAGAACGCAGCCATCCTCGCCGCGGAGATACTTGCCCTAGGCGACAAGGCTATCTCTGACAAACTGGACGCCTATCGCGAGGCCCAGGCTGAGAAAATCCGTAACACAGTCATTTAAATGAAAACCAAGTTGCTGGCCGCGTTGCTGGCGATTCTGCCAGTAGCGGCTTCCGCCCAAAGCGTCGTGACTCTCCAGCCGGCGGGAGAGGATGGCAAGTACACAATCGAGACCTCCGTCAACGGGGTCGGTGTACGGACATATTACACAGAGGAAAACTGGTTCGTGAGCATGTCCACGACCACCTATCTGTTCCTTTACGAAAACGGGTACATACACGACGAGGATGTCAAAGGAATAACCACCTTGAAATTGCCGGACGGATCCAGTTCGAAGGGAGCCGCATTTGTCATCAAAAGGCTGAAGATCGGGGATCATGTCCTCGTGACGGACATCCCAGCCTTTGTCGTAAGCAAACAGACCGTTCCTTTGATAATTGGAAGTTCGGCTTTCGAAAGTCTCGGAGAAGTCACCCGGGAAGGCGAAAAAATCGTGATCGGTGATCTTGAGAACATCGAATCCATCGCGGAAGTAGTTGATCCTGTGGACAGTCTGAGAGCCGCGGCTCAAAGCCATCTGGAGGCTGAGGAATATGCTGAGGCCGTCGATTGCTTCGCGTCCTTAAAGGAAAAAGGCGCCTTGAACATGCTCTCGGAGTATCAGTATGCCGTACTGTTGAACCTTCTCGGAAGGGATAAGGAGAATATCTCTGTCTCCCAGGACTGGCTGGCGGAGAATGAGGGTAAATCCATCACCATGGACTATTGGATCCACAACGGCTTGGGAGCCTCATATGCGAGGCTCGGAGACAATGCCAAGGCGATAGCTAGTTTGGAGAAAGCGGTCCAGGCATACTACAAGTTGTTCAACACTTCGGAAAAAGGGATAAAGGCCGGGAACTTCAAAGATGACAACTTAGGCTCGACTCTCTACAGGCTTGGAAGGCTATACGCCTCTGAAGGCAAGGTACGCATGACTGAAGCCAATTGCGCCCTGGCAGCCAAATGCGGCTACCAGAGCGCCATAGATTTCTGCAACCAGTACAAGATCAAGTACTGATATATTCTTTCAGGGCATCGACGTACTTCCGGAAGGCTTCAAGGCCTTCGGGAGTAAGGCTGCATGTAGTGCAAGGCATCTTGCCTTTGAAACCTTTCTCGACCGTGATATAACCGGCCGTCGAGAGCTTTTCAATCTGGACGCTGAGGTTGCCCGCGGTGGCCCCTGTCTGCTTCTTAATGTACGTGAAATCAGCAGATTCCACCCCGGCAAGAAGAGACACCACAGCCAGCCTCAACTCCGAATGAAGTATAGGATCCAGTTTCGGGAACATCTCTCACTAATTCTGGCGTTTGACAATAAATCCTGTGACCACAAGGACCAGTCCGGCAAGGGTAAATATGAGCATCTGCTCCTCGTTAGCCCCTGTGATAAAATATATGGCCACACTGCCGATACCAGTGACAAATCCCGCGATCTTGATGGCCCAGTTTCTCAAAGCGACTCCGCTGATGGTCTCGGCCAAACCAAAGAGAAGCACAATCTCCGCCGTAAGACTGGCACCCAAAACTATGGCGGCAAGAGGATGATCAAACAACGTGGTAAAAATAACAGTGAAAGCCGCGACGGAGCAGGCGAACACCCCGAAAGAGGTCCATATTCCGGATATGATCCGGCTAACAGCATTCGTGGCGCCAACCGGTTCCTCCTTGGAACGGATCATCCGGGCTAACGGAAAACCGACAAGAGGCATCGCGAACCAGATGTTATTCCAGTAAGCGTGGCCGGTAGTTTTCCAAAGAGTGTAAACCAACAAGGAAAAAAAAGTCAGGAGAATTCCCCAAAGAATAAAGTACTTTCCTCCCTTGCGGGTGATTTCCTTACGGTTATTATTCAAGGTCTCGGTGATGAGGGCGAGGCTCTCATTTACCGTCATTTCTTTGTTTTGTTCCATAATATCAATTATTTACATTGTTTTCTGAGCCAAGTGAGGCTGCGCATACCACCTTAACTCTGTCGCAAATATAAATAAGTTTATATTATAAACCAAATTATTTTGTAAATATTTTCGCATCAAATTCCGGAAGTCAATCGATATGTCCCAGAGACGAGTCCCGCGGTTCCTTGAGCTTTGATGCCGTTGCCGCTGAAAGAAACGCCTTCCACAGGCCACTCCAAAGTGGCACCGCAACCCTCTGGCATCACTCCTCAAGATTTGATCGCCAGATTATAAAGATGAGACTTGTCTTCTAAAACTATTCCGAGATCTTCAGGACCCAGTCCTGGATGTCAGGTTTTTCAGGGAGGATAAGCCTACCGTCTGCGCTGGCGGTAATGTTCGCCGGATCACGATACTCTCCTGTCCGAGGATTGAACCAAGTCATTTGGAGGGTCTTACCCGCCTGATTATCAATTATTTCTCCAGTAGCCGTATCCTTGGAGAAGAAATAAAGCACATGGGTGCCGGGCGTTCGGGCATAGACATATCCGGAGGCTTCAGCTTTGAAAGCATTCTCGTCTTTGAGAACCGGAATGAGATTCCACCAGTCGAAAGACTCCATGAATGAGCGCAGATACTTCATCTGGCCGGCGCTTGGATATTCAATGGATTCTGACCAGGGCTTGAGTTTATCGGCGCTGGTTATATGATCGACACCGTCAAATGACTCGGACTTAATATCATAATCGCTTTTATAAAGCCAAATGTCAATCGCTCCGTAGCCATAGCCAAAGAACCCGGAAAGGTACGATATCCATCCCTGTGCCCTCGATCCGAAATCTTTGGTCCACAGGCCGCAATAGCGACCCTCATAATTGATTGCCGGACGGGAAGTCTCCCAATAATCCCTTACAAGTTCAGGATCAACAGGCTCGGTCAGGGATGGGCTCCACTGGACAGCCCACCAGTTATGTCCAGTTCGCTGAGCGACTTCCTCTGAAGCGAACACGGAAGCCCCATTACCATCCCGACCCTCGGCACCAGTGCCTCTGCCCGTCACTGTGGTGTGCCACGCATTCTCCTGATGACCGGAGAGAGGATGATTGTAGCAGTCGTATTTGTGGATATATTCAGCGACCTTTACCCAAGGATTATTTGTGAAATCATAGAAATTCTGGTGGCCACGCTCACTGTAAAAATCGTTGTCAATCTCCTGAGCAAGAGTCCATAGCACCGGGAAAGCGCCGAAACGAGCCACCCAATAACGGGAAAGAGCTTCCAAGGCATGGTCGTCTTTGGCGAGGGCCTCTCTCATTGAGGCGGCGAAAAACAACTCGGCATTAGCATGGACCAGTCCTGATGAGGCGATATACTTATAATACTCGTCAGCGATGCGGAACCCTTTTATGTCAACGGAATCAACCTTTCCGTCAATCACATTGAAGGGAGAACCCAAAGGCTCACTCTGGTAGACTGTGAAGCTTTGCTCGACACGTCTGTCGACAATGTATTTGAAATGTGACTCAGCTCCAGTCTCACCGGCGTGTGGACCCGGAGCGTCAAGTTCCTCGGAGTACATTCCCCAATGGGTGTCTCCAAGATAAAAGAAGGGAGTGCCGTCGGCATAGGTCATGTGTTTTTTGCCGGGCTCCACCCTCACGAAACCATGCTTGTATACAGCCAGTTCCCCATCGTACTTCTCGCACTTGAGAGTTCCTTTGAGCCCGTCAAGTGAAGGATCCCGCGGGCATTGTGATACCCATTTCCACCGACCTTCCTTCGTCGGAGCGAAACGTACGATGAATACATTATCCCCATCCCAGAAAGCGGGACGAACAAGTGTCTCTCCGGTTTTGGGATGGGTGAAGGAAACATCCATCAACACCTCTTCGGAACCACCTGAGGTATAATCAGTTGATGACTCGAACCGAAGCTCGGTCATAACCCAGGTCCGGGCACTCTCGCTGTCCGGCCAGCGATTGGAAACACAACCAGCTAAAAGGAATAGAAAAGTAATTCCGACAACACTGAAAATCTCTCGCCTCAACAACATGTTATCAGAATATAGCTTCGGTGGGATCCACGCCAAAACGACCTCCGAGGATAAGCTTCGCCTTCAGAGTCACATTTCTCTCTTCCTGAGCGGCCGTGCCATCTATCATCTTCCGCAGCAAGGCGAAAGACTTGTCGGCGATCTCGGTTATCGGCTGGACGACATGGGGAATTACAGGTTTGCTGATGTCATAGGTGTCACTCTCATCGAAGCACACGAATGAGAAATTCTTGGGGAAATTGAGACCCAAGACATTAAGGGCATTGAAACCGTACATCGCCAGTTTCTTTGTAGGGAGGATGAACGCTTCGGCACCACGTTTGGCGGCATCCCGGAATATCTCGATCACACCCTTCTTGGCGAGATCGGCGTCGTACTCGATCCTATGGAGCTTGATCTCATCTTTGAGGCCGGCGTCCTGCATCGCTTTGGAATAGCCATATTCCCTGTCGGTCAAGCTAGTGACTCCGAGCTTGTAGGAAATCATCTCAATCTTGCCGAAACCCTGGTGGAAGAGGTATTTGGTAGCGATCACACCCGCATCCACATTATCCACAAGGACTCTTCCGAAATCTGCTCCGGGGACATCCCTGTCGATCAAAACAGTGGGGATACCTATGCTGGTCGCCCTCTCGAGAGCCTTTTCTCCACCAAGGCAAGGGGCCACGATCAAGCCTTCAACATTGTAGCCGACCATTGTCTCGACCAGATGGGCGAGCTTGTCGGAATTCTCCTCTGAGGAGGCGAAGATCACCGTGTAGCCATCTTGGTAGGCGATATTCTCAATTTTGCGGCATATCTCGGCGAATAGGGGGTTGGCGAGATCCGACACGATCACGGCGATAGAATGTGACCTTCCGCTTCTTAGCGAAGCGGCGGCGTTGTTACGCCTATAGCCTAGTCTTTTCGCCACTTCAAGTACCCGTGCCGCGGTGTTAGGATTGACCGGGCAGTCAAGACGGCCATCCTTCCCCATTTTGGCGTTCATTACGAACGAGACGAGAGTAACAGACACACCGGCTTCACGGGCGACATCTCTGATGGTGACTTTTTTCATCTTTTTGTTTTATCTATTTGGTTCGTATTAAGTTATTTATGCTTTAACCATGGAGCATCACGATAAGGCCGGCCATCACGATAGACACCATGCTCATCAACTTGATAAGAATGTTGAGCGAAGGACCTGAAGTGTCTTTGAACGGATCACCGACAGTGTCACCGACCACAGTGGCGTGGTGGTTTACGGAATTCTTTCCGCCGAAATGACCGTCTTCGACATATTTCTTGGCGTTGTCCCATGCTCCTCCAGAGTTTGCCAGGAATATCGCTAGGATAAATCCGGCGCCGAGACCTCCGATAAGAAGCCCCATGACTCCAGCCTCTCCAAGGACAACTCCCACGAGGATAGGAACAATGATCGCCGTCAAGGCGGGGGTGATCATCTCATGCTGGGCGGCCTTTGTCGAAATCTCCACACAACGCTTGTAATCAGGACGTTTCTTACCTTCAAGGATTCCCGCGATCTCCCGGAACTGGCGACGGACCTCCACCACCATCTTCTCAGCGGCGCGGCCAACAGCGTTCATAGTCATACCGCAGAACAGGAACGCCATCATCGCCCCGAGGAATACTCCCGTGAGGACACGGGGGTTCATCAGGTTGACCTGGTAATATTGGACAAGGTCAGGAATAGTCGCCTGAGCCACCTGAACCACACGGTCGCCAATGGTCAGAGCGGTTGTCCCGACATGCTGGAGTCCTATTTTGATCTCCTCAATGTAAGAGGCCAGCAAGGCCAGGGCGGTGAGGGCCGCTGATCCGATAGCGAAACCTTTACCTGTGGCCGCGGTGGTATTGCCGAGAGCGTCCAAAGTGTCGGTGCGGTGACGAACCTCAGGATCCAGCTCGCTCATCTGCGCGTTACCACCGGCGTTATCCGCAATCGGACCGTAAGCGTCTGTGGCCAAGGTGATTCCGAGGGTCGACAGCATTCCGACAGCGGCGATGCTGATACCGTAAAGACCAAAGCTGATCTGGGAAGGATCAAATGTGAATCCAGTCGCGAACAGATAGGAGAGCAGTATGGCCACAACGATGGTGACAACAGGAATGCATGTCGAGATCATTCCAAGGCCGATACCTTGGATAATGACAGTAGCGGGGCCAGTCTGGGAGCTCTCCGCAAGCTTTTGTGTGGGTTTGTAGGAATGTGATGTGTAATATTCAGTGGCCTTTCCGATGATGACTCCAGCGAGAAGGCCAGAGATCACCGAGAGGCTGAGCTGCCACCAGTTGGGGAAGCCGAGCATATAGAACACTCCGAAAGTCACAACCGCGATCAAGGCGGCGGACAGGTTGGTTCCTATGCTCAAAGACTTAAGAAGTTGCTGAAGTCCAGCGCCTTCCTTTGTGCGGACGGCATATATTCCGATAATAGAGAGAACGACTCCGATAGCGGCGATCATCATCGGGGCGAGAATCGCCTTCATCTGGCTCTCGACTCCGGCGGAGAAGAAAGCGGAGGCTCCAAGGGCCATCGTGGCCAGGATGGATCCGCAATAAGACTCATAAAGATCAGCGCCCATTCCGGCGACATCACCGACGTTGTCTCCGACATTGTCAGCGATGGTGGCTGGGTTGCGAGGGTCATCTTCAGGAATATCTTGTTCCACCTTTCCGACTATGTCAGCTCCCACATCAGCGGCCTTTGTGTAGATACCACCTCCTACCCTGGCGAACAGGGCCTGGGTTGAGGCTCCCATTCCGAAGGTCAACATAGTGGTTGTGATCACAACAAGCTTCTGGGAGACGTCAGGATTGTCTATGCAAGCGTTCAGGATGATCCACCAAATCGAGATGTCAAGCAGTCCGAGACCGACAACAGTCAAACCCATAACAGCTCCCGAGCGGAAGGCGAGCTTGAGTCCGGAATTGAGGGTGCGGCTGACCGCGTTGGCTGTCCTGGCGGAAGCGTAAGTAGCTGTCCTCATGCCGATAAAGCCGGCAAGAGCAGAGAAGAAGCCGCCTGTGAGGAAGGCGAAAGGAACCCATCCGTTCTGCACATGCAGCACATAGGCCATGAAAGAGAACAGCAAGGCGAGGACTATGAAAACGATCAAGACCACCTTATACTGTTGTTTAAGGTAAGCCATCGCACCTTCCCGCACATACTGGGCAATCTCCTTCATTGTGGGAGTGCCTTCGCTTTCCTTCTTCATCTGATGGTAGAAAAACCAGGCGAAAAACAACGCCAGTATTGAAGCGGCAGGAACGAGATAAAACAAATTATTCATATACCTCTGATTTTACGATTCAATAGTTAACCTAAAAAAGGTCCTTTGGACATACGCCAAAGGACAAATATAAGAAAAAACTTTATTAAATATTTTAAATGGTTATTTTAGTGACGTATGACTCAGACTGGGAAACCTTCTTCCCGTCAACGAACACAAAGAACCCTTTGCCCTTTCCGTAACGCTCACCAGTCTTGTCATAAAAGACAGATATCTCCTTTCCGGCAATATATATTTTCGAGAGGGAGAACCAATCCCACTCTCCCTCGGGGAGGAGAGGCTCAATGACTATTGACCCGTCCAATTGGGGCTGGATACCAAAAAGACCGCTGATAATGAGGTCGCAGAAAGTGGAATGATTGTAATCCTTGCCTCGCTCGTAATACTTATAACCCCTTTCCAAAAGCAACTTCCTCGCTATCCACTCACCTGTGAAAGGATCCTGGTTCTCATCGATCCAGCAAACCTTTGTTCCATCGGGCTTAGTCAGACGATGGTTATTGCTGTAGGTCTGGAGCGTCTCGAAATAGTCTTTCTTTGTGACAGGGCCTTCACCTTGGCGATGCAGAAGACGCTCAAGGGCCGTCAGGGTCTGTGCGGTGGCGAAAGGCCAGCTAGGACCGTTCCACTGGCACTCATGGCCTTCATACACCACTTTGAAGCCCTCAGCCCTTTGTTCCGCGGTAGTAGGGCCATAAGGAGCCTTGAATCCTTCAGGATCTGTCAGTTGCTTCCAGGCGTCAGCCCACTCCGGCTTTGGAATATCATAAAGCCATGGCGTGTAGCCGTGCTCTTCCCTCGCGGGAGAGAAGGAGCCGTCCCCGTGACGAGGAATAACCTTGTAGAAACGAGCCGATTCGTCCCATAACTTGGTGTTTATCAATATCTTAATCTGCTCCGCTTTCTTGGCGTAAACCTCTGCCTCATCCGTTTTTCCGAGCATCGTTGCCATTGTGGAGAGAGCCACGGCGTCTGCATACATATAACTGTTGATGGTTGCCCTGTAGCCAGTGGCGTCGGGAGACAGTCCGCCAGATATGGACACCTCCATACCGTCATGCCCGTCACCCTGCCAGAAAAGCCCGTCAGGATCGTCCCTATGGTCACTTTCCCATGCCTTGTAGATTTCTTTAAGGTCAGGATAAGATTTCTCTATAAGATCCATGTCTGGATGGACTTTATAGAATTGGAGGAAAGCTTGCGCGGCAGGAAAACTGTATCTGCGGGCATCGCTCTTTTCCCTGCACCAATATGCGGCATAATCTTTCAGATAGGTCGGATCCTTCAGCCAACGACCCTCGTTGAAATGATGGGCGGCAGGACAGCAAATGGCATTGTACTTCCCAGCCCAAGACACATCAGGAAGGAACTCGGTGATAATGAAGCCTTCAGGGGTCGATTTCACATGCTTGCGGAAAGTCCACCACCTGAAATACCATGTCTTCTCCAGTTCCTTGTCCGGGCACTCGAAGACCGGAACATTCTCTTTCAAGAACTCTTCCGCCTTATCATTAGGGAATTGCTGGATGTAAACCTCTTCATCAGTGGCATTGAACTCGGACACATATTCAGAGATCAAAGATCCGCCATCTTCGTCAAACTTCTGAACAAGATTTCCGTCACAGCCCGAGGCAATTAGGCCAGCGCAACATAAAGACAATAACAACTTTCTCATATTCAATTAATTCTATTATTCCTCACCAACCAACGGCACCCACACTTTCATCTTGCCGGCCTCACGGTTATCCCAAGAATAATAAGGGATATAGTCGAGTGTCTGGTCTCCCACATGGGCTGTGATGTCAACAATACCTCCAAGTTTGCCAGAGTCAAATGTGGTGTCGAATTTCGCGTCTTCGGCGATCCGCAAAGCATCGAATCCATCCTTGTTGTCGGCCTCCTCTATGCAGTACACGAGAGGACCTCTCTGGATGGCGCGCTTACCGACATCCTCTTTCACCCTCGGGTCAGCGGCCACGACCTTGACAGGCATGTCCATATTCAGCCCGATGATATCTCCATCCTTCCATTTGCGGTCAATCACGACGTAGCCTTTCTCAACCTGAGGAACCACGGGGTCTCCATTGACTGCCACAGTGTACTCATCGCACCAGCCAGGGACACGGAGACGGATTTGGGTCTTGAGGGAACCCTTAACTCCGACCTTCAAGGAGACGGCACCCTCCCATGGATACTTAGTCTCCTGAGTCAGAGTGACTTCCTTGTTTCCGACCTTTATGTCAGCAGAGTTCCCCATGTAGAGGTTAACCCAAATGGCATTGTCGGAAACACCGTAAATGTAATTGCCGATGGAAGGGAGGAAGCGGCATATCTGGCTCGGGCAACACGCGGTCCCGTACCAAGGCTTCCGATGATGCTCACCCAGAGACTCAAGAGGATTGACATAGAAGAACACGCTTCCGTCCAACGATATCCCTGCCAAAGCGCCGTTGTACATCGAACGCTCCATGACATCAGCGAACTTGCTGTCTCCTGTGAACTGGTTCATCCTCCAGTTCCAGTAAACCATTCCGACAGAAGCGCAGGTCTCGCAATATGCGGTCAAATTCGGCAAATCATAATCCTCTGTGAAACCCTCATTGCTGCGGCTTTGGCCTATTCCTCCAGTCAAATACATATTCCTCAACACGACATCATCCCACAGACGGTTCAACGCGTCGATGTATCCTTGGTCATGAGTGTAGGCGGCGACGTCAGCCATTCCACAATAAAGATACATGGCGCGGACGGCATGACCGGCGATCTCACTCATCTCCCGGACAGGCTTGTCATCCTGATGATAGGCGTCGTTCCACCTCTTAAGAGGAATCCCATTACCGCCCAAGCCATGGCCTCTCTCATTCAGGAGCCACTCGGAGAAATCGAGATACTTCTTCTCCCCCGTCGCCTGGTAGAGTTTCACCAAAGCAAGCTCAATCTCCTCATGGCCAGGCACCCAGTCACGCTTCCCGGGTCCGAACACTGTCATCATGTGGTCGGCCATCCTGACACAGACATCAAGAAGTTTCCTCTTCCCTGTCACATTGTAATAAGCTACTCCGGCCTCGATCATGTGGCCGGCGCAATACATCTCATGGGCATCCATTCTCGTCCAGCGATCATCATTCTCCGCAAGGGTGAAAGCCGTGTTGAGATAGCCGTTCTCTTCCTGGGCGGCGGCGAACTTGTCTATCCACTCGTCACATTTGGCCTCAAGGACGGGATCAGGGTTGTTCTGAAGTGAATATGCCATTCCCTCAAGAGCCTTGTAAACATCGGAGTCGTCATAGACCTTTCCCTCATGCTGTCCCACAAGCTTCTCGGCGGCTTTTTCAAAATTGCGGATACGACCGGTCTGGTTCTCAATTTGGTCTATGCAGACATTGAGGGTCACATCCTTATGGCTTTTCAGCCTGGGTGTCCAGAATGAGTCATTAATCTTCACCTCGGAAAACTTGACTGGAGTTATCATCTTCGCTGATACGTCCTTCTCACGCTTTCCGCAGGAAGGAAGGATCAGGATGATCAAGGCGAGAATTGTGAAATATTTCCTCATATTGTTGATTATTAATTATTTCAGCCAATGCTTCTTAAGCCAGCCCCGGACAGGCTCGTCATATAGTTTAAGAGCGCCGTAAGCCAGCATTATCGAGACAAGGTAAACGGCGATGAACATGCCTATGTGCATCCAAAGGGGGGCGTCGGGGTTGCGTCGCACCCAAGGGAACTGCATCATCGCGATCGGGTAATGGACTATGTACAAGGGATATGAGATATCCCCGAGGAACTTGCAGAGTTTCTTTGTTTTGGCTCCTTTAAGGACGCTTCCGGCGCCGATGATCACGATCAGCGGAAAGAGAATCCACACCACCCCGCACTGGTAAAGGCCATCAGCCACACCCACTTTCCCGCCGATGCATGGCATGGCGAGAATAGCTATTATCGCAAGGGAACACCACCAGAAAGCGTTCTTCAGGTGCAGCGGACTGCCACTGGGGTTTTCGGGCGTCGCCCGGCCAGGCAGAATCCTGGCGATCAGCAATCCGCAAAGATAAGGGTACAGCAACCGGACGAAACCGGTGTACATGTGAGGACCGTTCAAAATCCACCCTCCGACAAGATTATACTTCTCGTCCGGAAATATTCCGAATACATCCCAGCCTAAAGCCAGATCCATAGTGAAGAACATGGAGCAGACACAAAGGGCCGCCAGGATAGCCTTGGGAAGCCGGCGGAAAAGGAACGCGTAAAGGATATTCCCCCAATATTCGAACATCAGGGACCAGCTGGGACCGTTGAAACTGGTGATCTCGCCCCATCCACGGACATCAATTCCCTTTCCGGTAGGAATCATCAGGAGATCTGTGACAATACAGAGAAGGAAGAATATCCATCCGTTGGACTGGCGAGCCAAAGGGGATGAATATCCCTGGAAAAAATAGAAGGCGGCTCCTATGATCACTGAGAAAACGACCATAGGATGCAACCTTGTCAAACGTCTTTTGAAAAACTCCCACGTGTTCATTTTGCCCCAACGGTCATCATAAGCGTAACCTGTGACGAAACCGCTGAGGACAAAGAAGAAGTCCACAGCCAGGTAACCGTGGTTGATCGCCTGGGTGGCGTAACTCGTTCTGTAAGTCTCCATCAAATGGTAGCCGACCACCATCAAAGCCGCCACGCCACGAAGTCCGTCAAGGATCTCGTAGCGTGGCTTTGCCTTGAAGATGGACTGCTCCGCCATAAGATGCTATCTTACAGGGAACTCAGTGATTCTCAGCGTAGTGCAGCCGTAAGGAATAAGCTCGATCTCCTCTTCCTCCCCAACTCCGACCTTCCCTTGCTGAATGAAAAACGGAATCTGGCCAGCGGAACCCCTATAGGCCTTCCAGTCAAGAAGCTCACGCCCAGGGCATTTGATAACCAGAGGGGCGTTCTCTATATTCCATGGATAGAGACTTCTGTCCGTGTCTTTACGGACAAGGGTAAAGCGGTTCTTGAAGTTATCCTGGGACAGATCCTGGCGGGAAAGACAGTAGTTCCACTTGTCCGGAGTGGTGACCTCATAGTACCAATCGCCATAACGTACCCTCTCCTCGGGTTTGAACTCCTTGCGGGTCCATTTCTCCTGAAGCTTGAGGGCATAGACGAGCGGTCCTCTCTCGATCACAGTGGCGCGATCGTACCACTGGCCGGAGGTGATTTCCATCGGAAGTTCTATCGTGACAACATCGCCCTTGACCCAATTCCTTCTGATAGAGACAGTTCCGCCGGCGGCGACCGCCTGTTCAATCTTCTGGCCATTGACCTTCACTACAGGCTCTGAACACCATGATGGAATACGGAACTTGATCGGGAACCAAGCACCCTTGACTTTCTTGTC
>JAEEGG010003481.1_pt1 | contig 39221 bp, 44 predicted proteins | sample 9134161 | NCBI WGS metagenome assembly JAEEGG01 (sample SAMN16246543, study PRJNA631951) | gut metagenome | biome: gut microbiome; feature: rumen; material: CR-attached | host: Bos | place: Iran: Karaj | collected 2018-10 | reverse complement strand
ACAAGGATACGTTCAATGAGGTGGTCAGGTTTGGATGGGATTCGCTTATTAAAAACGGTCGAATCATGGAAAGCGACCAGGCAATAGACCGCTACGTGAAACTCTTTGCTGAATCCCAGCAGAACCAGATTGCATTCGACCTGATATGAGATACCTAAGTCAAATCCTCTACGGCATCATAATCGGCAACTTCCTGATGAACCTTAAGGGCCGCATTGCACCCGGGAAAGTCCCCGGGCGCTATGCCGTCATTGCCGAGAACTGTATGATGAACGGATATTTCGTCCTCCTTGGTTTCTGCGATACGTGGGACAAGGCATCGGCTGCACGCGAGGCCGTGGAGGATTCGGCTGCATATATAGGCGACATTTACGACAAGATGGACAAGGAGGACAAGGAGTTCATCGAGGGCAACAATTTCATCCCGTGGAACGAGCTGCTCCAGGCGGACCAGGATGACCTTAAACATGCGAGGTCGCTATGCTCTGGAAGATAGATCCACAAAAGAGTGCAAAGGAGAACCTTTGGGACTGCATCCGCTTAAACACGCACTCCTTCAAGGCCAAGGCCATCAAGGGCGGTTTAAAGCTAACTGCCGATGAATGGGAGGAGGTTCTGGACATAGTGATGTTCACTGCCGTAAAGCGCTTCATGTCCCGGCTAAAAAATGGTCGCTACAACAGGAAGTTCTCGTTCTACCTGAACGTAAGGTCTTCGGTATGGATGGTTTTCCACCAGGTTACGGAACAGTACGTGAAGCACGTTGTCCACAGGAAGATGAACTCCCTCGACCGGCTGACACAGGAGCAGTCCAACTTCCTCATAAATTCCCTTCCGATACCAAAATATGTCAGCGACAACATGGAGGCCAAGCTTGCAAGACAGAACCTCCAGGCATGGAAGAAGGGGTCAGAATTTGGCCAACATGTCCACAAGGAACAGGCGGCAAACTACTGGGACCTGATAGAGTCATGCGAGGAGGCGGGGCTCGAAGTGGACAAAAATTCCCTGGACTACCTATTGGGAAAGCAGTATGCCACCGGGGAAAAGGAGAAAGTAAAAATGATATTGATAAGGGATTCAATCGTGAACGATGCAGTTCTCGGTTCGCTGCTTGTCGGCGGGGCCAAAATTTGCAACACGTTGGAGAACAAGAACAAGCTGCTGCCCTACGGCGACTACCGGCTGATTGTAAACAAGAGCCCGACCTTCGGTCGCGACCTTGCGCTTATCTTTAACGACAAGATTAGCAAGAAGAGGGGGTTCAGGATTCACGAAGGAAACAAGGCCATCAATTCAAATGGCTGCATACTTGTTGGGATGGGACGGGTAAACGATACTATTACCGATTCCCGCAAGGCGTGCGACGTGGTTACGGAAATTGCCCGGAACGACTGCACCCTTAAAATCGTTTCCAACGGTATGATTTAGTCCGCTTCCTCAAAGGGGACAAGCGAAGCACCGTCTAGCACGGCGACCGCAAATGGAGGCTTCGGCCTGTTCGCCATATAGTTGAGCATCGCCTTTATATAAGGTTCAGAAAGGGCCTGGTAGATTTGCCGGGCCCTTAATATAGCTATATGTTCGCGATCAATCATTTGACTGTAAAGTTGCTTAGGTTGTAGACGATGCGCCCATCTTCACATTCGGCTTCAAACTGGGTGCTGCTATGGGCCATTTCTGAATAAACGACACCTACGGCTTTTACTTTACCCATGCAGCTGCCGCCCGGCCATTCGATGTAATGTGTAGACTGGTCAGGACTGATGTGTTTGATTTCACCGCAGGCACATAGGGCCAAGAGGGGAATGAGGGACAGGTATTTCATCATTCCTCTCCATTTTCATGTTCTTCCCACATGGCATCTTCCTGTTCTTGCTTTACTTTGTTCGGATCATGCCATACCCAGTGCCACTTTGGCCCACCCTTGGAGTTGTCACGCGGTTCCTGGACACATTCGTTTCTCGGGTGCCACACAATCTTTCCATCCTCGAAACAGCGCACCTTATCGAGTTTCCACTTGAACTTCTTTTCCCATGCCTTCTCCACCTTTTCAGGGGATGCAAGGTGTTCGTTCAATCTGGCGGCTTCAAGGGCGTTGAAGTCGTCACCTGTTAACACGGGAGAAATTTCCGGTTCACAAGTGACGACTGTTTCTTTATCCGTCAGTATTAAAGTTTTGATTCGATTCTCAATTTCAAGACGGATCGCATCCTGCCCGTCTTCGATTTTCCACTTGCTTGCTTCAAACACAATATCTAGCAAGTACGAAAGTTCAGTCTTCTGTTCCTCTGTCATAACAGTTTCTCCTTAAAAATTTGGTCCAGTGCGTCAGGATTTTCGAGCTCCTGTCTGCGACCGGTCGAGGGCACCACCCCCGCACTGGACCCGCGCATTTCCTGCCTCCATTGCCGCACGAGTTCCTCGTTTGGCGACTTCGGCAGGCTCCTTACCAACCGTTCAAATTCCACGTCATCCATGTCCACAAGGTGCCTGAGGTCAAGCTCCCGGCATGCATGCCCCTCGGGCCTACATGCGCCATAGTGCCAGTCATATCGCATGGTGCTTCCATCGGAATGGAAGTCGTCCCAGACGTAAAGCTTTGAGGCATGGGATTCAACCAGGTACTCGAAGATAGCCCTTTCGACCTTGCGGGCAAACTCGGCGCCTAAGGGCCTCGTGGGCTGAAGGAGCTTATCCAGCTCCTCGTCATGCCGGAGGTTGCCCCAGTCTATTTTGACTTGGGTTCGTTGTTCCATTTGATTTCATGGCTCCTTACGGTGTCCTCATCCGGTAATGGCATCCATGCGACAACGGCCCATGGCTGTCCCTCGTCCCAGTCATTACCGGTTGACCAGTTTCCATCTTCCATAAGATATCCGCTATCAATATCAATTAGAAGAGGAGCGGAGGTGGGCTGTCCATTGTCAACTTCTACAACGAAGATTGCCACCCATTTGTTCACCGGGGGCATTTTCTCGTCACAGAAGATTAACTTCGGAGCAGAATTAAATAGTAGGGTCGGAATATTTTTAAATATTGTCATTGCTTCCATACTGTTCCTCATATTCACTGTCCCAGTCATGCTCCGGGAGTCCGTTCTTCTTTGCGAACTGGTCAAGGGCGAACGAGATATCACTGATTACCTCGCCGTGAGTCATGTCATTGGACTCCAGACCGTATGCGAAGGCATGGTGGACGGTCTTGCAGAGTTCTTCAAATCCGTTCATGAGAACCTCGCAATGCCCATTGCACAGCCGTTGCTAGGCGTAGAAGCTGCATCGAGCTTGGACATGGTACGGGCGCCCTGGGCCTTGATCCTTTCACGTTCAGCCTTCATGGCGCGGTAGATTTCTTCCTTGGTTTTCGGTGGCTTCTCATGGAGCTTCTTCCAGGTCTTGACTGTGAAATGTGCGACCATCATGGTCGCTGCTGCTAAGAATAACTTCTTCATCGGTAACCTACAGCTGGTTGATAATTTCTTCCGCGAGGGCTTCCGCATCCGCTTTCGGGAGTTCGATTACCATGCCCTTCAAGTGGATTTTTACGGCGCCCAAGTGGATTTTTACGGCGCCTGGATTACCGCCGAGAATCTGCTTGAGCGTCTCATTCCGCTTCTTGCAAGTTGCAGAAATCTTCTCGCCCCTTAGTCGATCTGCTTCAATCCGGAGGCGGTTGACTTCAGCCATTATGTCAGGGATGGCAGACTCGTCAATCCCAAGACGCTCACCCCTGACCGTGCGCTTGATGTCCGTGACATTCTCGATGGCGGTTTCGAGCAATCTACGCGAGGATTTCGTAATCTTTGCAAGATTCTTGGGGGAGATTGCGTGTCCTGGCTTCGCCTCGTGCAAGGACAGGAAGATGAACTTCAATATGTACCTCGAGCCTACGGCATCCGCTTCCGCCTTTGCCTTCCTGATGCGCTCGGCTTCGAACTCGCTATAAAACGGCTCGGTTGGTCCAAGAAGCTCTTCTGAATTAACCCCTTTGTAGGTAACCGGCAACGACTTCTTGATGTATCCTTTGGCTGTCCATGCGGCAAGCGTGGTAAATGCAACACCGGTATGCTTCGGCAAATCGGCGAGCGTGTAATACTTTGGATATTCCTTCAATGTTTGTTCTCCTGTTTAATTTTTGTTCAAAAAATGTTGATAAGTTGTTGATGAAAAATCCAACCTATTGAATATCAGGAGGATACAAGCTTTTAACCTGTTGATAAGTTTGTGCACGGTGCACCGTGTACGTGCGGGTTTTGATCTGCTAGTATCTGCTGCTATCTGCTTGAAAACTAGTTCTATCTGCTGCTATCTGCTGCTATCTGCTAACTATCCCGGCAGTTCTGTACCCCTGCCCTCCGGGCTGGCCCATGGCCCTAGTAATATCTAGTCTATCTACAATATCTGCTTATGGCATCTTTGACCGGTTAGGGTCGAGGCGTTTCCTGCCCCGTGAAAGTCGTGGGGCCCTTTGGGCCCCTGCCCGCGATACATGCTAAAAACTGGCTAAGAAACAACTTAAATCGCGGGTCTAGTTCGATGCTATGGTATATGTAGCAAAGGAATTACCGGTTGGCACGGATTTTTGCAAAAAAGTTTGAATGTATACACTTTTTTACCAAATTACCTAGTTACGGCGCAGCCATGCCTCAAATGTGAGGCAGAGACTCTGTTTCAGACTCGCTTCAAGGTTTCCGCCATAGGGGAAGAAGTACGGGTCGAGGTAACTGTCGGCGCCGATGCCGTCGATGGTACCGAGCTTTTTCGCGGACATCGGGATGTCGCGGTAGTCGATATTATTCACCTTTCCGCCCGACCATTTGAGCGATGCTTCGCGGCGCAGTTCCATGGTTTCATTCTCATGCATTACAACGTACGTGGCCACGCCCTTCACAAGTTCCTTCGGTGGAAGTATGGCGTGTCTACCGGGGATGTCTGCTGCACCGGGGATGTATTTCAGGAAGGCGTTCGCGAGCTTCTCAGCAAGTTTCTCACATTCCTTGTTCGGCTTGATATCATGGAAGTCGTGGACCGCACCGGCGATGAACAGTATGTGTTCTTTCAGTTCGGCCAAGCTGTCTAGCTCGTTGATATCGTCCATGGAAATGAGGCCAACAATCTGGTCAGCAAAGTCGTAGATTGGGCTGTGTCCCATATATTCCCACGAATCCTTAGGGTACACCACATATCCTTCCTCTTCGCCGAGTTTACGGCATAACTCACGTATTAACTCCGGACGGTTGATCATGTCCTGGGCTGTTCTGCCGGAGAGGGACTTCTTCTGCTTTTTCATGTCTTTCCACATTTGTTCTGCTGTTCTTGTCATTTGTACTCCTTTTGTTATAGGCTAGGCGGCAATCACATGCTTGTAGTAGTTGATTCCGTATGCGGAGCTCAGGTGGTTGATGAACGCCGGGAGGACGGAGCTGTTGTGGATGTTCTCGTAGTAACGGAGGATGGACTTTTCGGTGACGGTGGATTCACCGGGGACACCCCAGGACTGCGGGTTGGTGATTTCAGCCTTCACTACCTTGTTGATGCGGTAAGCGGAGAGGTCGGTGTTGTTGAGGATGGACTTGACTGCGTTGCGGATTGTGGTTTCGAGATTGTTGTTCATTTTTGTTCTCCTTTGTTATGTGTTGATGTGTTGACTAAATTCGCATGTCGGTACGAGTTTCGAGCTTGATGAAATCAAATATAGCACTTTCTTTTCAGCTTGTCAACACGTCAACACGTATTTTTCAGTAAAAAGAAATTTACATTTGAAAAACGTCGTTTTTGGATTGTTTTCGGGAGTTACGATGTTCCCCCAGGTCCCCCTTTTTCAGGATGGGCCTGTACACGGCTACTTCTGGGACATCCGGCGGACGGATTTCAGCACGGCCCAGTCCTCATCGGTCATGCTCTGTGCGGCCTCGTCTAACTTGCGTTCGATGAAACCGGTAAGGCCGCCCTCCTGCAACTTGAGGTAGTCTATGATATCCCGATACTTGATATTAATGCGGCAGTTGATGTTGAATGGTTTGTTCATGTCATGAATATAGCAAAAGGATGCCAAGATGTCAACACGTTTTATTTGGCAACCGGTGGACCATGCACCCCAAGAAATCTATAGGGGGCTGCAATCTTTTTTATTGCCAGCTGAAAAATATTTGCTATATTCAGAGTGTAATAGTTTTCAGGTACGCGGAGTGGACGCCGGCGTAAGAAGACCCAAGAGTTTAGGTGACACATCACCAGCCCGGTAGCAGTTCGGCGTCCACATTAGAACTGCACCGGGCTTTTTGTTTAACCATAAAATCCAAAAGGATATAAAATGAAGATAAATACATATCCACAGGGCGGATTCGGCAACATATCATATAACTTCATGGCGGCCTTTACGATTGACGACTTCCAGGGGATGTTCCTGCTACAAGAGAACGAAGGCGACCGCGATGCCCTTGTAAAGTTCCTTTCGAGGTTTGCCGATCTCAGCTACCAGGTATACAGGTATACGGGTGCGTGGCCGGTGCGCGGGACGTTTACCTATAACATGTTCGTCCCCGAGAGCACTGAAGAGAGTTCGCTGTATAGAAGGAACGAATACCAGATCGAAGCCCTTGTTTCCCTTGCAAACAAGTATTCTACGGAGTTCGTCCAGAAATTCTACGAAGGGGAGTTCCTTCGTGACAACACAAGGGTGCAGACGTTTACGTACCCGCTTTCCGCAAAGAACCCGATGGACCGCGTGTTTATTGAAGTCCCCTACACGGCGCCGGTAATTGACTGGAAGCCGACACCGGAAATGCTGCAGAACGCCACGCAATATGTGCCGGTAACACCTTACACGCCGCAGGTATAAGATGGAAGAGCTAGACCCGTTCGACATGGATGACCCGGAAATCATTGAGCTATCGAAGGAAGCCAAGAGCGTGCAATACCCTGTCCAGGGATTGTTCGTCGTTTCCGGCGTTCCCGAAAGCAGGCAGGAAATGGATGACTGGTACTCGTCCAGCGTGGACGGGCCTGCTCCAAGGATTGACGACTGGACCCCGGCGGAGAAGCCAAAGCAGACCAGGAAGAGGACACACTTCCTCCTGAACACCATGACCACGGTATCGGTCTCGGGCAACTGTTCCTACGGCTACGGCCCGTGCGACTACGACTTCACCTACGACCTAGACCGCAACAGGGGAAATCTCGTGGCGAAACCGAGGACTGACGGAAGGGAGCCGAAGGCACCGGAGTTCGCGAGGTTCGCCCATATCTTCTATGACTGCATCATACCCAACGCCATCATCGCCATGGACGCCGGTTACCTGGTTACTGTGGATGACGCATGCATGGCGATATACCAGGGCATGCGCACGAAGGCGACCAAGGATGCCATCGCCAGGTGGGAGGGGTATGTCAAGGAACGCGGCGGAAACGCCTGGGTGCAGTCAACCGTCAAGGAGGCGTTCAACCTCTATGTACTCGGGATAAAGCGTGACGGCCAGCACAAGAAGAGATACACCCTTGAATCCTACATAAAGAACCACATGAAGAAGCACTGCAAGGGCATACTGAAGAAGCTGAAAAAGTTCAAGCGGTACAAGTCGCCCGCGATGGACAGGCTCATAGGGATGTGCAAGGAGAATCCGGACATATCCAGCTGGACATTCCAGAGGATACATGACGAGCTCGGGTTCTCCAAGAACACTGTAGCCAGGTTCAGGGAGTACATGAAGGGACGAGGGAAGGGAATCGTAATGTAACAAAAAAGTAAGCTCCATCGGTTAAGATGGGGCTATTTTTGTCCCCCTAGTTAAGGGCAATTTCCTCATAGTTAAGGGCACGATTTCCTCATAGTTAAGGGCACGATTTCCTCATAGTTAAGGGCAATTTCCTCATAGTTAAGGGCAATTTCCTCATAGTTAAGGGCACATTAAACTATAGTCACTTTGCACCTCCCCTGAAGGGTCCCCGTGCTGTCGTGCCTATAGCCCTGTAAACCTGTTGGAGGAAACCGGTTTGATGCCGGACGGGCTCCGCCCTTTTCCACCAACAGGACCTGTAAACCATCCTTCGGCTGGGTTTGGTGCCTCGGTTGCTGCCCTCTTGTTTTGGATGGCTTACGCCATGGATGGGTTTGACTGGATTGGTTATAGCCTCCCTTGATTTGGTATTGCATATTCCAGCCTCCGTTGCTTTGGTATTACCTATGCTTGGTTCCAGCCTCCGTTGCTTGCTATTGCATAGAACTGCCTCCGTTGCTTTCCGGTACACAATGGTATAGTTTCCTCATTGTAAGTAAAGGAGGCTTTTTAATGCCCAAGCAGAAGACCAAGAAGATTGTTACCCCCGAATGCGACTTGCAGGTCCCGGCAGGTGAAATAGACGTGTCCCCGTTGCTAGACATGCAGGCGGGGTGCACCGGTGCTCCTTACCAGGAAACCGAAGCCGATACTGATATTCAAAAGCGCATCCAGGACGAAATTGACTTCCTGTACCCGAGAACCCGGTTCGGAACGGAAGGGCTCCTGGACGCCGTTCTCCGCGAGCTTATACGTGCTCGCCTGTGCAGATAAGGAGGAAACGATGCCCGAACTTCCTGAGAATATCGCTGATTTACCTGAAATACCCGTTCCTTGCGCGGAAAAGGCCCCTTCTAGCGCGAAAAAAGTGCGCGGTAGGCCAATTACCAAGGAAAACTCAAAACAGTTCCAGATCAGCTCTGCGAGGGCAAAGAAGGCCCGCAAGGAGGCAAGGGCGCAGATGCTCCTCGCACTCACCACGAAGCTAGACCTTGGCGATGAACTGGTCAAGGCGTGGCAGATGTCCGATGAAAAGCAGATGAACCTCATCGAGAAGGCCCTGCGCATTGTCGGGCTCCACCATGACCAGAGTCCGGACGCACAGGCACAGAAAGTCCAGTTGAACACCAAGGCCGACGTGAAGGCAAAGGTTGACAACACCCTGCACTTCATAATCGAGGACGCAAAGGGCGAACAGGAAGGGTAATGGATTTCCGCATCCCGATGCTGCCGGTCCAGAAGGAGTTCTTCAATGCGACAGAGGACTTCGTGGCCATCGTGTCTTCCCGTTCCTGCGGGAAGTCCTGGATTGCCATGTTCTCGGCGCTCACGGACCTGCTCTTCGGGCGCAACGTGCTCTACATGGCCCAGACCGACGGCGCATTCTACAAGGGCCCCTGGCTGCACCTGCAGACCTTCCTGCGCGAGTTCAACCTGCTGGACAAGTGGAGCTACAACTCCACCTACAAGACGGGCACGCTCGACCTCGGTGGCGGAATCAAGTCAAAGTTTTACTATTGCAGTTACGAGAACTTGTCAGCGGCGAGAGGCGCAACTGAATGCAGTACGCTGTATCTCGATGAATTTATGCTCTCCGAACCCGTCGTCCTCAGCGTGACTGCGCCCTGCCTGCGCGGAAAGGACAACTTCGGTCACCCAATCGTCCCCCGCATACGTGCCGTCTCCACGCCGAACATGGAAAGCCTCTGGCAGCTCATGATAGTTGAGCACGACCGCTACGGCATCCGCCTGCTGCGCTCCAAGATGACCGAGAACGTGTTCATGACGGACAAGCAGCGCGAGGTGATGGCGAATGCAATATTCGACCCCAAGATGCGTGCCCAGGAAATCGAGGGCGCAATCATCGTAGACGGTGGCCAGACCGCAATCATCAACGTTTCCGACTTCACCAATGTCATCCAGCCGTTCCATGACAACGGCGTGTACGCGGGCCTCGACATGGCCCACAAGGGCCAGAGGGACAGCCATGTCTTCTGTGCCGTCCAGGGCAACAGGCTCCTTGCGCTGCACGAGTTTGGCAAGTGCGACCACATGGAAGTCGCTTCCTGGATCAAGAGGTTCCATGAAAGATATCCTATCCACAAGCTCAACATAGATCTCGCCTGGTCTGAACTGGTGTATGAACAGCTCCGGTTTACCGTCAACTGCCAGCAGCGCTCGTTCGCCGAGAAGCCGCCTGTCGAGGACGAGAAGGTCCTCCTCCAGTACGCAAACATCCGTGCATGGGGTTACTTCCGCTTTGCACAGCATACACGTGACGGTCTTGTGTGGGATGTAAACAGCGAGTTCATCGACAAGGGAGTAGTTTCTGAACTGAAGAGGGAGACGTGCCATACGCACTTCCTACTGGACAGGATGGGACGCATTTTGATCGAAGACAAGGCAGATATTAAGGCAAGACTGGGCCGAAGCCCCGACGTGGCCGATGCGGCCATGCTCGCGTGTATCGACAGGCCGGGCCTCATGGACCCTGCGATAGTGGCAAAGGAACAGCAGAGGGACGCGAAGGAACGCGAGGCACTTGAGGCAATTATGAGCGAGGACTAGGATGGATAACCGCCTGTATGCAAAGAGGAATCCCTACGAGGAACAGGAACTTTTCGCCATGCTTGAGCGCATGAGGCGCCAGGGCGACATGGATGCCGAGATGGACCAGAACCTCGGGGAGCTTATCATAGCCGTCACCCGTTTCGCAATGACGTGCGGCATGAGGAAGGGAATAGTTTTCAGGGGCGACGATGCGGAATCGCAGTGCATGGTGTATGCCCTTGAGGCCTCGCGAAAGGCCGACACGAGCAACCCGAGGCGCTTCGTGAACTACATGGTCAACGCGGTCCAGCGGAACTGGGTGCGCGACTCCATGACCGAGGCGAACCGCAACAAGCTGCTGTTCCCCATCGGCGACTCGGAGGGCATAGAGCTATCCGCAGGGATGGACGGGACGCCCGAAGGAATCCCGCCGTGGGAATGTTTAAGACTGTTTACAATTAAGAACAAGGAGGCCGAAGATGGCAACCAGACACTTGGAAGATGCAATGGAAGAAGTGAAGAAGTCACTGGAAACCCAGACGGAAACCCAGACTACTGAAGAACATGAGGAAAAGCCGGCTGAAACCCAGCAGCCGGAGGAACACGAGGATAAGCCGGAAGATAAGCCTGCCGAACAGCCTCCCGTTGAACCGCCTGCACCTAAGAAGGACGAAATCGGTGACGAGCTCGAAAACACGAACTCCGTGATCCGCAACCGTCTCAAGAAGCAGGCCGAGAAGTACGACCGCGAACTCGCCGACCGCGACGCGAAGTACTATGCGCTCGCAAAGCAGTTCGAGGAATTCAAGCAGGGCATGAAGAAGAACGAGCCTCCGAAGACCCGCGAGAACTTCGGGACCGATGAGGAATATGTAGCCTACCTTACACGCCAGCAGATTGATGCCGACCGTGCAGAACAGGACCGTGCCCGCAAGGAACAGGAAGAAAAGGCTGCGCAGGAAAGGGCGGAACAGGACAAGGCAGAACAGGCTGTACGCGAACGCCAGGAACGCTTCGTCAACAACATCAACTACTGCTTCGACCAGCCGGAACAGAAGGCCGAATTCATGGGAAAGGTGAAGACGTATCTTGGCAAGGGACTCGGTGACCTCCTGGATGCATGCCCGGTAGCATCTGACTACCTCCTTGCATCCCCGCGTGGCCCGAAGGTGCTTGACCGCCTCCTTACCGACGTGAACGCCTTCAAGCGCGTGTTTGACCCGAGAGGCATCACGCCCATGGACCAGTATTATGAACTCCGTGAACTTGAACGTGAAATCTACGGCAAGCCGGCGCCTGCAGCGACAGAGCCGCCTCCAGTCGAACCGAAGCCCACGGAGGAACCGAAGCCCGCGAAGCAGGTTCCAAAGTATGGCAAGCCGGGCGCACAGGGCGGCGGAAGGTCGGCGGATGTGTACACGGACCCGAAGGCCAGAAGGGACGAAGTAAGGCGCCTCATGGGCTTCTAAAGTGCTTAGCGATACTTAGGTAATAGAAGGGTGCGTACAAGGCCTCCACCCGGCCATTACCAGCGTAAGACTCCGTCCTGGCGGGGACAACAGCAGGCGCCACTGCATTGGTGCCAAGAACAGAAAAGTGCAAACCCCGCCATAACAATTAACAGGAGATTTTACAATGGCTATCGCACCTAACGCCTTTACCAACCGCAAGAAGCTTGACCTCTTGGCCACGGCTCTTCGCGACAACATGCCCTATGTCCGTGCCTCCAAGCAGGAATTCCCCCAGTCTGAACTTAAGGGCAAGAAGTTCGGTGCCACCGTGCACACCTACCTTGCTGACCCCGGCTCCGTCCAGGACGGTATCGTTGCCGATCCGGATACCATCACGGAAGTTGAATTGACCGCTATCATGGCCAACAAGAATACCTCTGTCGAAACCGACATGTGGGAAAACTTCGCCGACGTGGAAGACTACTCCAAGCAGGTCTTGAAGCCGAAGGGCCTCAAGCTCGCCCGCACCATCGAAAAGGACGTCATCGACCAGAACGTGTACGCTTCCGTCCAGGCTGTCGTGCAGCCGAAGGTCGGCGGTGCTTCCGTCTTCAACACCGGCATCATCGGCGATGCATCTGCAGCCCTCGGTGAACTCGCTGTCGCTGGCCGCCTCGTCAGCTTCCAGAGCCCGACCCTCCTTGGCAACATTTCCCGTGGCCTCCAGCGCAACTTCCTTCCTGACGATATCATGAAGGACTTGTACAAGAACCGCTACCTCGGCGAATGCGAAAACAGCTCCGTCATTGAACAGCCGTTGATGCCGAAGATCACGATGTCCGCCAACATGGACACCGCCCCGACCATCACGTTCACGGTTGCAAACACGGACGCTTCCAGCAACCCGCTCAACTATGAACCGGTTTCCACCATCGCTTCCTCCGGTGGTTCTGCAACTCTCGAAGAGGGCGCTGCATACGTGATTCCGAACGTGTTCGTCGTTGACCAGTCCGGTATGCGCACGAACCAGCCGTTCGCGGTCATTTACCACAAGGAAATCACTGGTGTTTCTCACGGCCAGGCTGTCTACGGCTACAAGATTCCGCAAATCCGTCTCGCCGTCGGTGACCAGAAGGGTGCAGGCAACCCGAACGCCTGGACTCCGGCTCCGCTCGCAAGCCTCACGGTTACCTTGACTCCGCTTCTCGGCGCAGGCAAGAGCTATCTCGTCGGCCAGACCCGTCTTGATGACGCCCTGGTCTTCGACAGCTACACCTTTGACGACCTCCCGTCTTCCCGTACGGAAAACGTCGGTGTTGATGGCCCGATTTCCTTGAAGTGCATGGAATTCGGTGACGGCAAGAACGGTGTGCAGCTCACCCGTATTGACGCCCCGTACCTCAGCAAGATCTGGGACGAACGTCTGTCCTGCACCACGTACGTTGAAGTCTAAAAAGGACTTATAACCTGCAAATTAAGGGCTCCCAAATCGGGGCCCTTTCTTGTTGCCATTGCCTGAAGAAGATGCTATATTTGTAGCATAATTTCAAAAGGAATGAATATGGGCAAGGAAACTAGGAGACTGAAATACTTCATGGACAGGGCCACCGAGAAGGTTTGCGAGTTGTGCGGCACTACCTTCACCACAACCAGGGGTAACAAACGATTCTGTTCATATGCCTGCGCCAAGAAGGCCAGTCGGCCTAAGGTACAGGAACATAGGTGCCCAATGTGCGGGGATGTCACCGGAAACAGACAGACATATTGTTCCGATGAATGCCTAGAAATACATGAAACGAACTGGATTCTTTATAATTATAGGTTATCTCACCCGCTGGTAAAAAGCGAATGTAAATGGTGTGGAGCTGTAATGTACTCCACCAAAAGAAAATTCTGTTCAGACAAATGTGCACACCTGTCCATGCTAGAAGACAGGAAGAACAGTCAAGCTGTGAAGGAAGCCGCCAAGAAATGCGCAATCAAGCATCAAGAGCTGAAACATGTAAATGATCTGGCAATGCATAGGGAAGAGGCACTGAAAAAGCAAGAAGAGTTGCTTCCAATGGCAATCAAAAAGGATATGCCAAATCCGGACAGATACCTGAATACACTCGGAATCCGTATATTAGGTCCTAATTTTGTGAAATGTGAAAAATGTGGTTATGAGTTTGTAGTAGGTACAGGCAACCCCGATAAAGGGGGCATGCACATTACCCTTAAAAACAGGGAAGTTACAGGGCACTCCCCATGCCCCAATTGCTCCGAATGGCCCTATGGACATAAGCAATTTGGGTTGACCGAGCTACAAATCCAAAAGCAGTTCCCCGAGTTCACCGTCATGCACTGGCACCCGGAATGGCTTGAAGGTAAGGAACTTGACCTCTATGCACCTGAATTCAACATCGCCCTGGAGTACCATGGAATCATCTGGCACAGCGACTACAAGAATGCAGATCGGGTGATTTCCAATCACAAGCGCAAGGCGGACCTGTGCGAGGCCAACGGCGTGCAGCTCATTCAGGTCTACGAGACGGAATGGGTGCAAAACAGGGAACAGGTCATTGACAAGCTGGATGCAATCTTCCATGTGAACATGGAGCGCAAGTTTGCCCGAAAGCTGTCTGTGCGCGAACTAAATGATAAGAAGGGCAGGGAAATCGCGAACAGGTTCATGGATGAAAACCACATCCAGGGTCACTCGTCTTCCCAATGGACCGTCGGCCTGTTCGACAGGGATGAACCGGTTGCCGTATGCTCTTTCAGGTATGGAACTGCCTATGCTGCAGGAGGTCAGGCCAAAGGCACCGATAAATACTGGGAACTTAACCGTTACGCGACGAAGATGCATGTTTCCGTCGTTGGTGGAATTTCCCGTTGTGTCAAGGCGTTTGAACGCACTCACCCGGAAGTGAAGAACATAGTGTCCTTTGCTGATCGCAGGTGGACATGCCCTAGCCGTTCGGCGTATTCAAGTTCTGGATTCATTGAGACCGGAAGGTGCGAACCTAACTACCAGTACACCGACTTGAACCCTAGCCACCCGTTGCGCAACAAGCAGTTCATGCGGAAGGCAAAGATTGAGGAACGTGCAAAGGCCAACCCCGAAGGGCCCGAGGCCAAGGTGTTCTCATGGGAAAAGACCGAGGCAGAAATGGCCAGGGAGCTACGTTTCTACAAGATCTATGATGCCGGAAAGATACGGTATGAAATGAAAATAAACCAGTAGAGCAAGGGTCCCGTGAGGGGCCCCCTTTTTGCGTTGTTGCCACCTGTGGCACCTTTTGCTACATTTGATGACATGGAAAAGTTTGCCCAATATTTTTATAAAATGAAAAACGCCGATGAAGTTATCGGCGTTTATTCTGATGAGCAGGTTTTTGAATACTGCAGGACGAAATGGCTCGAAAGCCATCCGGGTGCTAATATTCCCAGTAGTATGGGTTTGCTTCGTGAAGCTTCTTGTCAATCTTAGGCCTGAAAATTGCCTCGTAGAGGTCGGGTCCACTCGCTTCGTCTGCCCATATCCTGCTGTTGCTTATATATTTCGGGCGTTCGAGCACCTTCAATATTAGGGTCGGTGAAACTCCGTTTGCCGGGCGGCTGGGCTTGATTCCTGCCCCGGAAAGGAGCTCCCTGGCCCTTCTGGACCAGTCGACTCCAAGAATGTCTGCTGAATTGAGGTTTGCCATAAAACGATATCTCCTGGAAATAAGTAGCGACCGGCTCCGCTACTTATCGTTAGGAGACTCCAATATGCTCGCAGTGAACAGTATGATCCAGGAAGCCCTGGAATTGACCTCGATGGTCGGTGATGGCGAACCTGCCGACGGCACCCTGGCCGCATCCGCGCTCGGGCTGCTCAACCGTGTCATCGCACGGCTCAACAACGACAACTATTTTTCATCCACCCAGGACTACCGCGACGTGGCAGCTGGTGGAAAGATTTATTTCAAGAAGCTTGAAGAGGGGGAAACCTTCGAGAGTTCCGACGGTTCCGCATGCATCGACATGGAGCCGCCTGAATCAATCGAGGGCGTATCCAGGAAGCTAGGCATCCGCTGGCTCCAGCTGCTCCCCTCGAACCCGAGGGACCAGATGGCCATGACGAGCTGGTCGCTCCCTACCACGTATTCCTATGGCTTCAAGTTCGAACAGGCGCCTTCGGGCAAGGACCGCATGGTAGGCGAAGTGCTGCTAAACGGGAACGCCCATGCCCTCATGCGCATCTTCATGAACCACAGGCTCCCCAAGTATTCGATAACGGACAACATGGCCATTTCGCCGCTCTACCACGACGCGATCCTCTATTCGCTCGCGGTGGCAATCTGCGAGAAGTACAAGCTCAAGGACTACCAGCCTGACATGGAACGCCAGAAGAGCATCGCGCTCTCCATCATCGACAGGAACACCCTCAACAACCGCGCCCTCAACTCCGGCCTCGTGAACCAGGAATCCTACATGGACTCCTACTTCAACGGCCTCGGCGGCAACGGTCTTTCCCTGTAAGGAGGCGACATGGCCACTTCACAGGTAATGCAGTTCCTCGTAGGGAAGAGCGCCAAGGGCAAGTATCCTGCGGTGCAGGGTTCCGAACTTTCCGTAAACATGTACAAGAGCGACAACGGGGGCAAGTCCTTCATGGAATCAGTCCCAGGTCTCCAGCGTATCTACCAGATTGGCGGCAAGTGCCGTGGAACCTATGTTTCCACCCGTGGCCTCAAGTCCGAACGTTCCCCGGAGGACATGTTTGTCTGCATGGGCAACGTTGTATACAGGGTCAAGGAAACGGGCAAGGAGAAGCTGTTCTCGGTTGCCCCGGGGACACAGAGAATGTCCTTTGCGGAAACCGGTGGACCCGTGCCCATCATGCTATGTGCGGACGGATCCAACCTCCATGCTTACAACCTGCTTACGGGTGAATACAGGCGAATCCAGCTCCCGGTCGCGGTGGAGCAGGATGGCCACCTGGTCAAGCCCACGCACGTCTGTGTGATTGACGGCGTAATCGTCATCAACGATACGGATAGCGGATACTGCTACTACAGCCCGCGATATCCACTTTCGTATTCCACCAGGGAAGTATTCGACCTTTCCGATGGAGAGGTGCAATATGAAGCCGATGGCGTTACCGTCAAGATGAAGACCGTAGACCCCTATGAATGGGTCTTCTACGATGACTACCACACGCAGCAGTTCTTCCTTAGCACCGGTGCATCAGACTGCGTCAATGGATTACTTGCGGTATCAAATTACCTCTATGTTTTTGGGCCAAAGAGTGTCGAAGTCAAGAGCTACCAGGGAGGCGAATATTCAACCTGGTCTGACCTCTACTTCTCCGCACAGAGCACTTTCGGCCTTGAATCGCCGAACTCCCTCTGCCAGGTCGGCAACACCGTCTTCTTCATTTCATCCGGCCAGCAGAGGGGCAAGTGCGTCATGGCCGCGACAGGCACGAATTTCGAGATCATTTCCGAACAGTGGCTTGACGAAAAATTGGAAAGCGAAGTGACCGATACCGCATACATCTTCCCGTATTCCAGTTCCCACCACATGTTCATTGTCATGCAGGCGAACACCATCGGCGAAACCTGGTGCTATGACCTTTCCCACCAGGAATGGCACCAGAGGACTTCCCGTGACCACAACACGGCCATGGAGAAGCAGTGGCGCGTGGGCGGTGTAGCCTACTGGCGAGAGAAGTTCTACGCATTCACCAATGACGGCCTCTTCTGCCATTTCTCCGGCTGGACAGAACAGTGGAAGGACGACGTGGAGTTCCCGGTCATCAGGCACCGTCAGGGCCCCGTGTTCGTTTCGAACAACCGCCCGTTCGTCCTGGAAGAACTGGCCCTTGAGTGCAACGTGGGCTGCGGCGAGGACTACAAGGAAGATCCGGAAGTCCTCCTCGAAGTTTCCAAGGACGGAGGCATGACCTACGGAAACGTGCGCAGCACGAAGTTCGGTCGCACAGGCCTCTACTCCCACAGGGTAAGGTGGCATTCCCTCGGCATGACGCGCCTTGCGGTCATCCGCATAACGTTTTCTGAACCAATGGACTTTGTGCTGAGTGACTGCGATGTACGCGCAGCACAGACTGCATGCATGATTTAGGAGGATATATGGAACAAATTAAGAAACATCCGACACTTGATATCTTAGTATCCTCAGAAGGAACGATCTATAAAAAAGACCACCGAAAAAACAATCCAGAATATGAGGTTGTCAAGCCTTTCATTCGAAAAGGGTATCTGCGAATACGGATTGGCAATACAATTTATTCCGTCCATCGGTTAGTCCTTGAAACATTTGTTGGCCCGTGTCCGGAAGGAAAGACATGTGACCACAAAAACAGGGTGCGCGATGATAACCGCATTGAAAATTTAAGGTGGGCAACAGCTAGTGAGCAGGGCTTCAACAGTGCTACTCATCTATGTAGGGACCATCGAATAACCGTTTCCCAGGTATATGACCGTAACGGATATGTTAGACAATGGAACTCCCTACATCGCGACCAGGTAAGGGAAGCGAATCGTAGAAGCAGACTTAAACATAAGGCAGGTGAATAATGGCCATGCGCGGTGGCACCATTGAACAGCACTCTCCACTGGAGATGGTACGGAATGTCCTCGTGGGCACCTGGGCCGAGTACGAGAAGAACGGGTGGCATGTTGTGACATGCCCGCTCTTCACGGTCATGGAGAAGGTATGTCAGCCGGGGCCAAACGTGCTTCCGCTGACTCCGTGGCGACAGACATATGTTGACATAGTTTTTGACGGCGGGAGCGAAAGGAAGCTCGTGAAGCCGGGACAGACAGTTTTAAACATAGACCAGGCGAGCTTTGTACGCATTGCCCAGTTTGGTCAAGGAGATAAGTAATATGGCCGTTATGGAAGATATCGGTGGCTTCGTAGCCAACCCGTTTGGCCTGGGCGATGCAGGGTACGGTTTCCTCGACCAGCTCGGCGAACAGCTAGGCCTATCGAACAGGAAGCAGGTCCAGCAGGGCCTTGCCTCCATGGATGAACTGCTTTCGCAGGCAGCCCAGGTAAGCAACCAGAACAGGTCCCTCTATGGCGACTACATGAACCAGATGAAGGGCATGTATGGCCAGGGCGCCTCGCAGTACAGCGATGCCGTGAACGCCCTTACGCAGGCAATCGGCAACGGCCCTGACCAGTTCAGCTACACTGGCGACGTGAACGACTTCTACGACAAGTTCGCGAACCAGCGTGCACAGGCTGCAAACAATGCCTTGAAGAACGCGGGTGGACAGAATTTGTTCTCATCCGACTTCATGAAAAACCTTGCTAACCAGCAGGCCGCCCTGAGTACGGAGGCTTGGGAAAAGGCATACGACAAGATGATGCGCGACCGCCAGCAGCAGCTTGCGGAATGGCAGGCAGGCCAGCAGTCCAAGCAGGGCTACATCGGCAACCTCGGAACCGTCGCGGGCCTCTACGGCAACGACAGGAACCAGCTTGCAAATGCCTATGGCGACTATTACAGCAACATGGCCTCCCAGAACAATGCCGACCTGCAGACCCGCAGCGACCTCACACAGGCAAGGACGAACCTCGCCATGCAGGAGAACAGCGGCGCAGGGTCCATCCTTGGCGGTGTGGGCAAGATTCTCGGTGGCATCTTCGGGGCCTAAGGAGGAAATATGGCTTTAAATGTACAGTGGAGATGGAGCATGCCCCAGGTGGCCAACCCGGACCAGGTGGCCGCAGGGAACCGGCAGGAATTCAGTTCGGGCCTCGATGCCCTTGTTTCCGGTCTTTTCCGTCGTGACGACAAGGCAAGACAGGATGCCGAGATTGCACGGCAGCAGGCCAACCTAGACCGGCAATTTGCGGAACAGCAGGAACAGCGCAGGATCCAGAACGCCATGCAGGAACGGCAGTTTGCCGAGCAGAAGCGCATGAACGACCAGTCACTGGCCAACCAGCAGTGGCAGCTCCAGAAGGACCAGGAACAGCGCCAGTGGATGCAGAAGTTCTATGACCAGTTCTTCGGCGACGATCCGGAATACCAGGAACTCAAGCAGCTCCGTGAAAAGTTTGCAAATGCAGGTAGTGTTCCTGACTCGGCACTAACTATGATGGGGCTGAATCCACGTTTGAGGTAGTTCGATGGCAACTGAAAAGGAAAAGGTAGCAGAGAGGGTTCTACGTGCGGCAGCGGCCATGTTCGGCGGCATGCTGGCCGGAATGGCCTCTCCAGGAATGATTGGCCCCGGGGGCCTCGGCACCGGGACGGCTACCCGTATCCTTGAAGGCGCCGCGCCCGGAACGGTTGCAGACTACCCGAAGCCGCTGCTCAAGTTCAAGTACGATGTCGATTACATCGAAGGCGCACCGCAGAACAACGCTGCCTACAAGGGAAACCCGAATCCGGCAGCGATGCGCATGCAGACCATCCAGCAGCACAACAGGGCCCTCAACAAGTACATCAGGCCCGGGATGGGAACACTTGAACTGCGTTCCGCAATCGAGAGGGGCAAGGAGGAAGAACAGAAGCTTGACAGCTTCTGGACGGACGACACCCATCCGAGACGCCCGGTAAGGTCCAGTTCCTCCGCTGTTTCCGATGTCGTTATCAATACCGATGGCACACTCTCCGTGCGTTTCAGGAACACTGGCAAGTGGTATACATACAGGGGCGGTGCAGACCCGTACGAGGCTGCAATGTCCGCACATGACCTGGTGACTGCGCCGTCACTCGGAAAGGCTATCAACAAGAAGACAGGCTGGTGGTCTGTCGGTGCACAACACAAGCTTTGGTAAAGAGGTTAATATGGACAGGGATTTTTCTTGGAACTTACCCAGCATCGAGGATATCCGCGAGAAGCGTGAACGCGAACAGCTAGGCCTCATGGAATCCGAGCGCCTGAAGGCACAGCGGGCCCTCCAGATGCAGAATGCCCTGGAAGGGGCACAGCAGGCCCAGCAGGCCCAGATGGCCGACCAGGCGCAATATGCCCGGTGGCTCGAACTTGAGGACAAGTTCGCCAAGCGCACTATGGACCCGCGTATGAAGATGGGAGCAATGCTCGCCATGGCGGGACAGCCTGGACTGTTGCAGCAGATGTTCATGACGGGTGGTGAATCCAGCAAGGAAGCACAGTCTGAAATGGACAGTCTGGAATCCTCCATCGCAAACGACATGTTCGCACTCGCGGGTGCAGACAGTGCAACTTACGACAAGCTTACGGGAGCACTTATTCCCCTCTACAAGTCGAAATTCAACGACCTCCTGGCCCGTGGCGCAAGAAGCCGCATGGGCTCCACGTGGGACGAGGGATGGGGTGTCCACCTGAGCCGTGGGAAGCAGAAGCGCAATGCCGCAAAGAAGAAGCGTGAGGAAGACCGCAAGAACCTTCGCTCGATGCTCCCCGAATAATATGAGAGGCTCACATGACCGAGAAAGAACTCAACGAACTCCTGAACAAGAATTTCGAGCCTGAACAGGCCCGGTGGCTCAAGCAGAACCGCGTGAAGGCCGTAGGCAACACCGATGCCGAAATTCTTGCCAACTATGCCAGGGTCCTGTGGGATGCCAGGGAGTGGTATGGCAAGGAAGGGGCATTCAAGCTCAACAAGCTCATACAGGCGCCACAGGCCGTGTACACGTTGCGGGGCCTTGCCGAGGCTGCCGGGTTCTCCGACAGGCAGGAAGGCGACAACAAGATAAGCGCGGAAGAGCAGTTCCTCGACGCATATTTCGGCGGTGTGAAGGACAGGGGCACCCGAGAACGCTGGCGTGCAGGCATTGCCGACAAGTACGGTGACGGTTCCTGGGAGAAGGCGAAGAAGATTTTGCAGCGTGCTGAAATGGACCGGATGAACGCCGGCATTTCCGATGCACGCAGGAAGGAAATCGACCCTTCGTTCTCGGAGGCCTCAATCCCCAGATGGGCATCCAGTGCCCTCATGGGCCTCTTTACCCCCAGACGCAAGGCCGCATATCTTGAAGGGCGCGAACCCAAGTGGAATGAATCGTTTGGCGACGTTGCTGAAAATGCCCTCTACGCGGCCCCGGTGGGAAAGATTGCACAGGGCATCAAGGCCATCGGAAAGTCGAACATTGCATCGAAGCTCCTCGGGAACCTCGTTGCGCAGGCCGCTGCACCTTCTGCAGTCGTAGCTACCGACCAGGCGCTTGGCAACAAGGACTACACGTGGGACGAGGCCCTTACCGATGCCTCAATCGGCACCGCAACGAACCTCGGCGTCAACAAGGGCATTGCCCGCCTTCTAGGCCCTGCATACCAGATGGGCATGGGAAAGATCCGTGGCCGCATGCCGCAGGGCGTCGTCGACTTCCTGGAAGGCACCGCGCCGGTCAAGGAAAGGGCCCAGGAGAAGGTTTCAGAGGCGGAGGCAAGACTGTTCGACCATTACCGTGAAACCGTAGGAAAGGCGCTCCAGAGGGTTGCAAAGGGCGAAAAGCCGGCAATGCTATCCAAGGACGAACTCCAGCGCGTGAAGGACATCGTAGAGCTTGGTGACTACATCCGCTCCGGTGAAGGCGCCAACTTGTCAGACGCGCTCACGGAGGCCATCAAGCGCAACCAGCAGGGCGTCAAGGCGGTCACCGAGGGGATAGGCAAGGAACCCCTCTGGCAGCTCGATACGCAGACCCTGGACGAGATGAAGAAGCCCTTTACGGAATCGTTTGCCAACATCCTCAAGGACACCAAGTATTCGCCGCAGACCGAGCAGGTGAAGAGGGCGGTCATGAACGACCCTGAACTCCTTTCCCTGTTCTACAAGAACACCCCGAGGGAGGCGTTTGACAACGCGGCCTCCGATGCAATCAAGACATGGGCGGTTAACAAGTACGGTTCCGACAAGGATGCCGGCGTCGTCATGAATACCTTCGGCATGCCAATCAAGGAACTTCGCAAGGAGCAGGAGAAGGACCGCAGGGAACGCGCAAGGGACGCGTCCGCGTCTTCCATCCTCGGCAACCTTGAAAAGGCCGGCACCTCCCTTACAGACGAGGATACGAAGTGGCTGAAGAAGATCGAGCAGAACCCGGGAATGGTCCAGGGATACGGCGAGGGCAACTCCCCCGCATTCAGGAACTGGATGCTCCTCCGTGGCGCCGACCTCCTAAACGGCACACCCCTTTACAGACCTGCTTTCGAAGTGGAGTAGTTTATGGACGAGATGATTGAATTACAGGAAACCTACATTGAGCCGGAGTTCGATTCTCAGGCCATAGTTGACAAGTTCAGGGACTTCCGCGACCGCTCCAAGAGGCAGTTCGACGGGAACTACAGTACAATGCGCGAGGACCGTGCGTTCCTCAACGGGGAGACACAGTGGAGCAGCAAGGACTCGAAGTTCGTCCAGCGTTCCAGATATCGCCAGACGGTGAACGTCATTTCGAACAACGTGAACTCGGTGGTAAACCAGTACTCGCTGTTCGGATTTACGTTCTACACGGGAAACCAGGAAGAGGACCAGCTGCTCGACCGCTTTATGAAGCTTCCGGGCAACTCGGTATGCTCCTCCGAGGCGCTGAAGAACTCCGCTTCCCTCGGCCTCGGTGTCATGGCCATAGGCTTCGAGAAATCTGGACTTCCCTGCATCTACTCCATCCAGGACTTCAACCGAATCGTGCTGGACCCGGAAAGCGTGGAACTAGACGGTTCCGACGCCGTGGAAGGTGCACTAATCGACTATCGCGGAAAGCGCTGGGTCGAGCTGAACTACGGCTACGAATATGTCCCGGGCGAACGCGAGAACAACATCGTCCCGTGCCGCAAGGGAATGGTCCCGATTATCACTTACTTTGTCCTGGAAGAGGGCGGGTGCCACATCTACACCTTGATCAACAACAGGGCGGAAGATTCCGGCATCCTCCCAATCGACAGGATCCCGATTTTCCCTGTGTACGGCGAACGCTACTTCGATGACGACGGCGACATGCACTGGACGGGCATGGTGGCCAAGGGGCGCTCAATCCAGAAGATTGTCAACCTCAGCGTGACACAGCTTGCCGAACGCCTCGCCCTTTCGCCGAAGGCCCAGTTCATGGGAACGGTCGACAGCTTCAAGGGCCTCGACAACTACTACAAGGATGCAGGTTCCGGCAACAACCCGATTCTCCCGTACAACCGCATGGACAGCGAGAAGAAGGTCGAGTTGCAGGCCCCTGTGCGCATGGACCAGACAATCCAGTACCAGGACATCTCGGGCATCATCGGCAACACCCTGAACGTCATGGGCTCGGTGACAGGCGTGGATTCCCATGGCCTCGTAGACCAGTCCACGATGAAGACGGCGACTGAAATCAACTATGCCGCTGAAACCTGCTCCACGAACATAAGGCACTACATGGTCCATCTCCAGGCGTCAATGCAGGCCCTGGGTGAAGCTCTCGGTATCCTCCTGGGCATCGAGGGGCAGGTGAAGATTTGCCAGGGTCCTATGGAATACCTCGGCCTGAAGCAGGCACGCGCAGAAATCGTGCAGTTAATCCAGGTTGCCGAACCCAACCAGAAACCTTCCCTCATCGACGCCTTGATCGAGACCTACCCGGACAACCCGACTATGGCCAAGCTCTATGCGAAGCTCCACTCCGTCCCGGCTCCTACCCCGATGGAACTGGAAATGCAGCAGACCGTGGAAATGATGAAGCAGAAGATCGAGCAGGACCAGCAGGTCATGCAGCAGATGGACCAGCAGATCAAGTACTACGAGCAGCAGTCCAACAACAACGACAAGAACATCCAGTTCGAACTCACCAAGATGCAGTACCAGCACCAGGCCAAGCTCGAAGAGATGGCCCTCCAGGCGCAGCTTGACGGAAATGCGAACGCTGCCCAGGTGGAAGCCGATGCCGCGAAGGCGCAGGTGGAAATCGAGAAGGAGGCAATCGGCCTTGAACTTGCTGAACGCAAGGCAAGGGGCGAAATCGCCGTCCAGGATGCGAAGAACCGCCTCGCAGTCGAGAAGGCTAACATCGACCTCGCAGTGAACAGGGCAAAGGGTGCGGCCCAGGTCAAGAAGGCATCCGAGGAACCGAAGGAAGAAAAGGAAGACAAGGGGGATAGATAATGATGTACTTTTCCTGGAACCCGGGAACCGTAGTTGACGAGGAGGGCCTTCCGGTAGTTGCCGGACGGGTCACCGTCTTTGTCCACGATTCCAACGTGCTTGCGGACATCTACACCCTCGAAGGGATGGACTACACTCCCCTCGCGAACCCCCTGTTCCTTGACGACTACGGGCGCCTCCCGGCAACGGTGTTTGCCGAGCTCGGCGTCTACGATGTGAGGATTGAAAAGAGCAACGGCGACGGGACCTACGAGGACTTCGACCACTTCGAAATCGGCATCGACGCGAAGCTCGACCAGATTGGACGCGACTCCGTTTCCTCTATTGAGGAACTGATGGACCTCGACCCTTCCGTTTCCAGCAACATCGTTACCGTCGAAAGCTACCCGGTGAGGAACTACCTCTGGGACCCGGATGCAATCGACGTTGCCGATGGCGGCGTGGTCGTGGATTCAGATGTTGCGGACCATGGAAAGTGGTTGCTGTTATGGGACTGCCCTTACCTCCCTTCCAGCGTCTACGGGGTCAAGGACGGCGACGTTACGAACATCAACGCCCTCTTCAACTACGCCTCCGTAATCGGCTCCATGAACATCCATACGCCTCCTGCAGTCCGTCTTGAGGCGGCACATTACCCTATAGAGGGATACCTCGTCTGCACCAAGCACCTCGCGGTCGATGCAGGCACCACATTCACGGGAACCATCGCCCTCTATGACGACGTGGAATTTTTCGGCCATTCGGAACCAGGCCATGCGGTAGGCGACTTCGACTTCCTGCATACCGGCTGCACGGCCCATTCATCCTGGTATTTCGACATCACGAGGTTCTGGCAGTCAGGCGCAGACAACCTCCGTGTGGACCCGGTGAACTACTTTTCCAGCTCCGTCCTGAAGTCCACCGTGAACCTCTCGGGGAAGACCGTGACGGGCCCTGGAACCAAGGTCACATCGTATTCCAACGGGTCCTATTTCAGGGTGGCGCTCGACTCCTCCGTGTCGGACAATTTCTTCCAGGCCGGTTCCGACTTCGTGCGCGTAACGAGCAACGCCTTCGGCGACAACCTGTTCAACACGGCAGGCGCCTGGGACCCGGGTCCAATCAGCCAGGGACACCACGTCCAGTTCGACATGGTGCCTGACCTCGACCTCTTCCAGGATACCGGAAGATGGGTCGCAGTCATGATTGAACGGCGCAACCGCCTCTCCTTCCAGCAGTGGGACGAGAGCGTGCTCGACCTCCAGGGACGCTCCTGCGATGCCCTCTACATCGGCACGCAGTGCTTCTCGACCATCAGGAACGCAATCATCAAGAACGTCACCCTCGCGGGCTATTCCACGACCTTTGACAACTTCAAGGGCGCAATCATGGTCAACAGCAACGTAGGCGCCATGCTTACCTTGAAGGATTCGGATGTTACCATTCCGCAGATGGGCACCACGGGCCTCACGGGAATCGACTCGGTGAATTCCAACATCGTCGTGAGCGGTACCATCGACCCGTGCGACTGCGCCCTCAGCGTCTACGGAGGCACATGGAGCGGACGGGTTCGCATGGATGACGCCCATTGCGATGCCTACCTTCCAAGTGGCCAGGTGGCTTTCAGGAACGTGCTCATCTCCGGAAACTACACGTGGCGCCTTAACAGGGTCTACATGGTGGGATGCGCGAGTTCCTGCCCGATAGACCTGTTCCCGTCCTCTTCCGGCGGTGCGGAATACAGCTACGACTGCACCCTGGAAGACAACCAGTTCCTTGGCAACTTCCGGCTCTGGATTACCATGTATTCCACGCAGGCAAGCCCGCATTACGAAGTCGGCGGAACGAACGTCAAGTTCGGGACCATGGTCATCGTGAACAACAGGTTCGACGGCGTAGATGCCCTCGGGGTGAAGATGCTCCACCTGCACCCGCGCTCCTCGGCAATCTACTGCTGCGCGGACTCCAACCACCTCGACATGGGCACGTGGCGCTACGAGAAGAACACGGGCGCCTGTCCCAAGATGACCCCCGGGCGCCTCGGTGGACGCACGAACTGGGAAACCGAGTGGCATGACAACTACCCCCAGATTTCCTACCGCCGTTCCCTCGAAACGTTCAACATCTTCATGCCGTACTACTACGAGCACATCGACGGCACGGCAGACATGCCGAACGCCTACCTTGACCCGGCTGACCCGAGCCAGAGGGTCACTGCGGTCATCCATGGCCGTGACTGGAACGACTCGTGGGCCCATGCCTACTTCTGGAACGTATGGAGCGCCCCGCTGGACGACGAGGACTCCAACAACAGGCTCGTAGGGTACATCTGGCTGTCCAGGGACACGACCACCACGCCGAACTGGCACGACACCGGATCCACCCCGGAAGGGGAGGCCTACGAAACGCTCTTCAACTTCGAGCTCCCTAACAGGCACGCATAGACCCGCTAATTATAGGAGAGGAAACTATGGCAGTTCAGTACGCACCGCTTTTCGCCCTGGAGACGCAGTTCCAGGCCAAGGATGGCCGCCTCAACACGGGCGGCTGGTTGAAGGTGTTCCTTGCGGGCACCGATGACCCCGCCGTGACCTATTCCGACTACAACGGCACACGGAACCCGGAAAAGATTGTCCTTGACGACGATGGCCGTGCAGTGGTAATCTGCGACAGGAGCAAGGGTTACAGGCTCGAAGTTTACGACATCTCGGGCATGCTCCTCTGGACCGAGGAACCTGTATTCTGTTCAGGCGCCGGCGGTGGCGGAATTTCTGTCACGAGGGTCATCTCGACCGACGGCTCCATTTCCGTCGACGAGAGCGTCGTGGGCTCCACGACCATTTATGACATCGGCCTTGCGCCAAATGATTCCGACGAGTTCCTTGAATGGGCCAAGTGCGTTGACGAGGACGTTGCAAACGGGAACACCTTCCCTTCCTTTGTCGAGGGGACGATGGAAACGGTAGCCGGTCGTGGCCTCCATGTAGGCAAGGACCGTTTCTACCACATTACCGCCTCGTTCAGGGTGTACCCCAAGGGCGACGGGATCAACTACGACAGCCTCGAAACGAACCTCATGTTTGACGATGGCGGCCTTGTTCCTTCCATGCTCATCAGGCGCACCTACGACATAGACAGCTCGCTTCATGATTCTGTCATGTGCGAGTTCAGCTATGACTTCAAGGCGCCTTCCGACGGCTACCTGTACTTCAAGCTTGACGGCGTAAGCGCATTCCATGACGTTGCAATCATCATGCAGGTGCACCGCATCTACTCGGGAATCAATGCCGTCCCGGACACTTGCGCAACTAAGGAATGGGTGCAGGAAACTTTCGACTACAACTTGTCCTCGAAGGTTGACTACTCCGCGATAGAGTACAACGCGACTGGCGACATCACGGGCATCTCGGGCAGCGCAATCGCAGCGTCGCATGTGGACCCGACCGTCTTTGTCCCATGGAGCGCATCGGGCGCCTTTGCCCCATCAGGCGACTATGCTTACAATTCTGCCCTTTTTAGTTACATTCCTGCAAGTTCATCTGGCATGTTCCAGCCTTCAGGGAACTACCAGAGCGCTGGCGATTACGCTTTCAATTCTAGCCTGTCTAGTAAGCTTGACGCTTCTGCATCTGGTTCCTTTGTACTGAACTCCTCGTTCAGCTCGTTCTCCTCCAATGTCGAGAGCTCGATAACGGCGATCAATTCCAGCATCGGGGACATCGTGAACAACGTGTCCGCAATCTCGGGGGACATGAGTTCCTATGTTCCGTTCAGTGGCCTCGAAGGCGACGGGATGAAGATTACCGGAATCAGCGGTTCTGCAATCAAGGGACATGAGTACACGGGCATCAACCCGGTCATCGTGGACAACGTAAATGACACGATTGCAGTCGAGCACCGGACCTTGTGCGTAGACTCCACGATGACTGCCTACAACAGCGGGAACTCCGCTGTCATCGGTGTCAACCAGAATGTACTTGACTTGAAGGCGGATGCGTCCTCACTGACTGCCTATCAACCGGTCAGTGCGATGAGCGCATTTGCCACGGAGTCGTACGTCGATAGCGCGGTAAGCGGCAAACTCGACGTGACAGCGAGTTCGCAGTTCCTGACTTCGCTGCCCGAAGACCTTGCCTATACAAGCGACATAGCTTCTGCAGTCAGCGGCAAGCTGGACAATTCAGCATCTTCGCTTTGGTATCCCATGACCGGGAACCCGTCCAGTTTCTTGACAGCACATCAGTCGTTGGCGGGTTATGCCACCGAGCAATACGTTGACAGCGCGGTAAGTTCGAAGCTGGACACTACGGCGTACAACTCCGCACAGTTCCAGTTGACTGCGGACATGAGCGCATACCAGGTGACCGGGGACTATGCATACAATTCTGCTGTTTCCGCGAAGCTTGACACTACGGCGTTCAGCACGGTTTCCGGTGACTTCCTTACTGCTCACCAGTCCCTTTCCGGATATGCAACTGAAACGTACGTTGATTCCGCAGTGAGCGCGAAGCTTGACACTACGGCCTTCTCCACGGTTTCCGGTTCGTTCCTGACCAGCGTGGACCTCACTCCATACCAGTTGACGGCTGACATGAGTGCCTATCAGCCATCTGGCGACTACGCATTCAATAGTGCCCTATCGTCGAAACTTGACGCGAGTGCCTCTGCCTTGTTCCAACCATCTGGCGACTATCAGCCTTCGGGTGACTACGCATTCAATTCCGCATTGACCGCGTATCAGCCGGTTTCGGGAATGACGGCCTATGCACCGTCCGGGGATTATGCCGACAATAGTGCATTGGGGTTGAAGCAGGACGTGAGCGCCATGACGGCGTACCAGGAAGTTTCCGGGATGACCGCATATCAACCGGTCGGCACCTACATCTACGAATCGGCCCTCGGGTGGGCGGAGGTTTAAAAATGTCCTTTGTTCTTTCTAGCATTTCGGGTAACTTAATCAGTGCGGCTTCCGCAGGCTATGCGCCCACGAACAGCGGGGACGTTTCCGCCATTGCCTCGGCTTACCAGGTCGTGTCTGCAACTGCCACGCAGCTCCATGCAGGCACGGAATATGTTACCTCGGTCAACGGTGCCCCGCTAAGTGCATCGCGTGCCGGAAATGCCGCCAATGCATCGCTGGCCAATTCGGCATACTATGACGGCACGGGAAGGCTCATTTCCTCATTGCCTGACAGTGCAACGGTATCTGCCATTGCATCTGCATACGCAGAAAGTGCTGCAAGCGGGAAGCAGGATGAGCTTACATTCAGCTACGACGATGACAAGATTTCCGCCATCAACGGCTCCGCTCTTGCAGGACAAGGTGGTGGCGGTGTAGACTCTGCAACGGTTTCCGCAATAGCCTCCTCGTATGCAGAAAGTGCAGCCTCCGGGAAACTGGATTCTTCCGCTTCCTCCTCGTTCTACACGACCGCGAACGAATCAGGGTTCATTACGGGCGTCGACTTGAGCCCATACCAGACCACGGCGGGCATGAGCGGCTACATTCCCACCTCGATGTCCAGTGACTTCCAGCAGGTCACCGGGATGTCCTCGTATGCCCTGTCTTCCGACGTTTCTGCCACGGTGGACCTCGTGGGCACCCAGAGTGCAAACTGGGGCGGTTCCGCATTGCAGTTGAGTGCAGGGGCAGGAATTTCCCTTGTAAAGAGTGGTAACATCTTAATCATTTCTACAGCGAGTGTATAATGCCAGAGGCTTACTTCATAACATTTGGAACGGATAGACTCACTATCGAAGGCGAGTCCGGTTCCATGATATGGGAAGAAAGTGCTCCCGTTATTCAGTCAATTCCTGGCCTGATTGAGCCGTTTGCTGGAAGCACGGTTCCTACTGGATATTTGCTTTGCGATGGTGCCGCCGTATCGCGCACAACCTATGCTACCTTGTTCGCAGTAATCGGAACAACGTTCGGCGCGGGCGATGGCTCGACTACATTCAACCTTCCGGACCTCGGTGGCAGAGTTCCGCTTGGCGCATCTTCCACACACCTGTTGGGATCCAGTGGTGGCAGTGAAACTGTTACCTTGACTGAACAGGAATTGCCCGCGCACGTGCATGAGGTGCCGCAGCATGGGCATGCGGATACCATTGCTGCCGCAACTCCTGCATTCAGCCATACAATTACCCAACCTGTCTTCAAGTACAACAAGCCGAATACGGGTGGTAATGCCGGTTCAGGTGGATCAAACGCAAGTTATAGCTCCACAAACACGGCAACGGCAACCAGGTCAAAAAACCTGTCCGTCGGGGACCATGCAGCGGCAGCGTGTACGGTCGGTGGAAGTGTAACCAATGCGGATGCTTTTGATACTGGGACCAATGGAAATGATGATGCCCACAACAACATGCAACCGTTCCTCACGATGTCTTACATCATTTGTACTGGAGATTAGTAATGAATGTTGGTGAAATTTACATGTATGCCGGTTCTACTGCTCCAGCAGGGTTCATAATTTGCGACGGTTCCGCGATATCGAGAACGACCTATTCGGAACTTTTTGATGTCATTGGAACCGCTTATGGCCCAGGAGATGGTTCAACTACCTTCAACTTACCCGACATGACTGGACGGGTCATTATAGGTGTTTCATCGAATTACTCTATCGGCAACATTGGCGGGGAGGAGGCTCATTCCCTTACTGTCAATGAAATGCCTTCACATATCCATAAGATAGCTCCTCATACCCATGAAAACACCATAACCGTAACGACCCCCAAGCTTACCCATAGCATTACACAGCCGACATTCACATACGCCGGTCCTTCCGGCAATAGCCAAAATATTGGTTCCGGTGGATTTAAGGGAACTACATCTACGAATGCATCCAGGTCGGCCAACGTGGCGATAAGCAACCATGCGGCATCCGCATGCACAAAGACCGGTGGCGTTCTGGACTGTGCAGCATTCGATACAGGCTCAACGGGTTCGGGACAGGCTCATGACAACATGCAGCCATTTGTAACCATCAACTACATCATTTATAGCGGAGTCGTGGCATGATTGGCAAAATAATTGCATACACGGGAAGCACCATTCCTGAACATTTTTTGGCATGTGACGGCTCTGCTGTATCCAGGACAACATATTCAGCCCTGTTCAGTGTCATTGGAACCGCTTATGGCGCAGGCGATGGTTCAACTACATTCAACCTTCCGGATTTGTCCGGCAGGGTCGTAATCGGCGAATCCGCTGCTCATGTACTTGCATCCACCGGTGGCGAATCTTCGCACACATTGATTGATTTTCCTAGCCATTCGCATTCTGTTCCCGCGCATGGACATGGAAATGACTTTGCCTTTGAAACACCATCGCTGGCCCATTCAATCACAACTCAGCCTAGTTTTACTTACACAAGACTTAACGGAACTTCCAACGGCATCAGGCAGTTGGGTTCCGGTTACAACGGTCGTTCAAATGCATCCATGTCGAAAACAACTGGGGTTGGGATTGTCGACCACGCGGCATCGGCATGTACAATGTCGGGCGCCATTGAAGAATGCGATGAAATGAGTACGAGCCCATCTGGAACCAGCGACCCCCACAACAACCTGATGCCCTACATTGCGCTAGTTTTTCTGATACAGGCGGAGGAGGAATAATATGGACCCAGTAATCACAGCCCTCGTGGTGGCATTTACGTCCCTGGTGGCCAACCTGGCCATCCTCGTAAAGGTCATTTCTGACAAGATCAAGCTGACCAATGAGCGCAATGCCACAAAGGCCACAAGGGACGCCGATTCCACAGAGTTGCATGACAAGGTGCTCAAGCTGGAATTTGCGGCAGCGCAGGCGAAAGACAACATCAACCTACTTTTCGAGAAGCAGGAAGATTCCAACAAGCAGGCTGCCCTCCTGAACACGCAGCTCGCACAGGTAATCACGAAGATGGATTCAGTCATCGACACGCTCGCTGACCTGAAACAGGAGATAAAGGAGGCTCGCAATAATGGAGCGCATTAACAAGGTTCTCGCATCTACGGCACAGGCTTTTTCCACGGCGGAACAGAAGCAGGCGCGTGACAACATCGGCGCCCAGGCATCCGGGGACTACGTGTCCTCCACGACCTTCAACAACTTTTCGGCGCACGTGGAATCTGCGATGATTCCGTATTCCGCAGTTTCCGGTAACAATTCCGTAATCAGTTCCATCGGCGGTTCTGCGCTTTCTGCGGGTGCAGGGTTCAGCGGAATCTACACCACGAATGACTTTACAGGTTCCGGGACCAACAGTTCCGACAGGCTCGGCCTAAACTCCTCCTTCCAGCTTACCGGCGCGGTCAAGACGGCCATATATTCCAATTCGGGTGTACAGGTAAGGACCGACCTTGGCGGCTCCACGTCCGTTGGCCAGTTTGGTGGCACGGGATTGGAATTTGAGACTCCGCTTCCTGGGCAGGACTGGATTTCCAGCCGAATCGGTGTCGCAGGCATCGAAGCCTACGGAAACTTTGGTTCTGTTGGAATCAATGACTCCTGGAACAGCTCCCACAGGTTCCAGGGAACAGGGGATACCGGATGCGGCACCCTCCTTGACATCGGCTTCTACAACGGCGACGAGGTTGTAAGATATCCTTCATTCACGATGTATACCCCGACTGAATCTGCGACCGTCTACATGTCCTCGATATCCTCATGGAACAGCAAGCTCTCCTCTGTAAATGTTGGGACAGGGCTCTCCGGGGATGGAGCATCTACTCCCATTGCAGTGACCGGTTTCTCCTCGATTTTCCAGGGGTATCACAGTGACTACTATGGCAGCTTGACCGGGCACGAACTTGCATTCTCTGCCTATAACAAGGACAGTGCAGTCCCCGAGAACAAGTGCGTCGTGAACGAGTACGGCTTGAGGGTTTCCGCATACCAGGACGACAAGGTTATCCGCCTCCAGACGGATGGAGTTTCCGTTGGAAATTCGGCAACCGACATGACTGCGATGCTTGACGAGAAGAAGCTGCGCATGACCGATGCGACGGCTTATGCGGACTTAACCAGGTCTTCGATTGACGCGATCAACGCAGTGTACAACTGGGCAACCGCACAGGGAATGGCGCCCATAAATTAAAGGAGTTTTAGGGTATGTCAGAAATTCTTTCCATTGGCGAACTTTTGGGCCTCGGTGGGAGTGCATCCACCGCAGGCCTTATCCCATATTCTGCGCTTGAATACTCGGCACAGAAGATTACCGCGATTTCTGGGACTGCAATCGGGGGCAACGTTGACTCCGCTACGGTAACGGCAATCGTCAATTCCGCAGTTTCCGGGAAGGTGGACCAGAGCGCATTTGACAACTGCTGCTCCTCGATGTCATCCGTTGTTTCCTCCCTTGAAACATCGGTGACCTCCATGAGCTCGGTGGTCAGCGGGCTCACGGGGGACTACCTTGAAAAGTCCGCAAGTTCCATGTTTCAGCCCTCGGGGGACTATGCTTACAGCTCTTCATTATCTTCTTACCTGCCTGGCAGCGCGAGTTCTCAATTCGCCCCTTCCGGCGATTATGCGTTCAATAGCGCCGTAAGTTCGAAGCTTGACGAGAGCGCGTTCACTGCATACACTGCAACGGCTGCAGGCCATACATACACCGGTGTTTCCCCGGTGGTCGTGGACAACACGGCCAACAGGATTTCGCTCTCTGCAACCTCGGTGCACCTGGATTCCTCGATGACAGCATATACGTCTGGCGGTTCTGGATTCATCGGTGTCAATGCCAACATCGAAGGGTTTGTGAAGAGCTCGGAATTGAGCGGCTACATCCCTACTTCGGAATCCGCAAAGTATCAGCTCACGGCAAACATGAGCGGTTACATCCCGACTTCGGAATCCGCAAAGTACTACCCGATGAGCGGAAACCCGAGCTCCTTCGTGCGGCTCGTAAACATGTCAGGATGGATCCCGACTTCGGAATCTGCAAATTATTATCCGACGAGCAACCCGAGCTCCTTTGCGACGACTGCACAGGTGGCTGAAAAGCTTGACATATCCGCCCAGGCTGTTTCCGCTGTCGGGATGCTGGACAATGATGTGCGGTACATAAATGGGAAGGATATCAATGCGGCAAAGGCATCCCTTGCACGTTCCGCTAACAAGTACATCTACCTGGTAAATAACCTTGGCTATCTGTCATCCGAAGACATCTCCGCGCTAAGAAACAGCGCACTGGACCTGTACAGCGCCAAGCTGGATGTATCGGCAAACCTCGTTTCATCGCTGGGTACGAGCGGCGAGGGAATCTACACCCGCATCAACGAGATAAACGGCTTGAGGATATATGCGAATAATGCATATAGCGCCAGCACCGCAAGTTATGCCCATACCGCAGGATATTGCAAGTCCGCCTTCATTGACACCGGGACGTATGTTCCGTTCTCCGCCTTTGCCCTTGAAAGCTCCGTTTCATCGAAACTTGATGCATCGGCATCCTCGGACTTCATGGCAGCTTCTGCATCCTCTGGCTTCATGGCAGCTTCCGCCTCCTCGGACTTTTACGGTACGGCCAACCCAAGCGGATTTACCAACTATTTGCCAAATTTTGGATACAATGTCGATGACGAGATTTCCAGCATTGACGGTTCTGCCGTTGCCGGTGGGTTGAATTATACTTCTCCTAGCGGCACCATTGCAATAGATAATGCCGTCGGGACCATTGAGAACACCAACTCCGCCATCAGGGTTGATGAACATGTGATACCTGCACAGCATGTATCCTCATATTCTGGTTATGCGGAGCAAAATAATTATTTTTACTTTGGTGGTAATACCGTGTTATCCAGTCTAGGGATAACTGGCGAAACGGAATTAACGTTCACCGGGATATCAAGCCAGGGACTTGTAAATCTAGAGAATACTACCGCCCAGGTTACAGTCAATTATTACAGGAACGGATCATGGACATTCAGTGCAATGACCGCTACCGCTTATTTGACTTCGCTCAGTTCCACCGCATTTATACTAGAGCCATGTGATATCGTTGGTTTTAGCTTCGACTGCTCGTTTAACGCAGGTTATCCATGGGGACTGAGCGCATCGGCCTCGATAGATGTCCCTGCACAGACTGCATCATCGACTTCCGTGAATGCGATGGCATGGGCTGACATGAGCAACGTGTCGGCATGGCAATCTTTGACCGCGTGGGCCGTTGCACAAGGATGGAATCCATGAGTTGGGATGGAACAATCTACTTGAACGGAGACGGGGGCATAAGTTACAATGGTGCACTTCTAGGGTGCGCCACGGGAACCGGTGCGCCCATTGCGCCATCTGGCTACCGCTTCTTCTCCGCAGGGGGCTATGTAGGCGGAATTGACGGATGGGCGGCCACGACCCTGGGCAATACGAACCACCCGGGTTCATGGCTTGGCCTCGTTGCAACGGAAGGCTTTCAGTTCCCTTCATCATATTCAGCCGTAGTTGATGGTGGAAATTGGAGAGGCCACGGCATGTCGCAAAACGCATCTGCCGGACATGTAAACGGTCACATCTTCAACCCGTACGGAGCCAAGGACTTCTTCATTTCAGGGAAAGCCTATGCTGAACTGAACACAAGTAGAGATATTGGAACAACCGCCAGTGCATATTTGCAACTGAGGCTGATGTCCGCCGGTCGATATGAGAATGTACCACAGCAGAGCGGTATTCAGCCATTCGTAGAGGGCATAGCTTCTGCGGCATGGCATTATACCGCTGGTACCGCAGGTGTTTACCAAAGCAATGGTGTCGAGGGCTTCTTCACAGGTTCGGCGGCATCCGTTGTACCATTGTCACCACAGTATCCATCGGTACCAATGGGCATAGGCGTAAACAGTTTTAGCCACAGTAATTCAGGCGACTTCACCGGTTACTACGGATACACGATACCCGGTGGCCGTTCTGGCGAATCCCAGGGTCTAATCTATAAGTCCAGGTGGTGGACCGCATCCGGATTCGCCCCATTGAGCGCCTACTAGGAGAATGAACATGACCACCCTTCTCCTTGTAATAATCGTATGCGCCCTCGGGGCATGGTTTTTCGACCCGAACGACTGGCGCAGATTCTAACTGCAACGCCTTGATTTCCTTCAAGGACCAGGCGCCCCACGGGGCGCCTTTTATGATATAGTTTCCCAGTATGAAGATTCAAGAATTTGTGCCGGTAATCATGGCACCCGAAAAGCCCCAGGAAGGGGTAATCTATATCGAGAACAAGCCCGGCGGGGAAACCCTTGCTAGGAAGATTGCCGCGTTGAAGGAATATGACTTCGACTACGCAATTTTCCGCCACCAGGATACCTCCATCCTTACCCCGGAACTTGTCGAGCCCAACTGTCACAGGATGCGCCTTGACAACGTTGCTGTTGCGGGCGTAATCGGCACCATGTACATGAGCGCCACTTGCGCCTGGTGGATGCACCAGCGCGGCGTTGTGACAGCGGGGGCAATCATGCAGGGCGATGGGAATGGAGGCGCCTACCCGATGCTTGACGGCCCGGGTTACCGTCCTGACATGGTTTCGGTAGACGGCTGCTTTCTCGTAATGGACAAGAAGTTTATTGATTCCTACGAGCCGCATGACTTCCACTGGCGCTTCGGCTATGACACCGACGCATGCTTCCAGGCACTGCAACAGGGGCGCAACGTGGGCATAGTTGACATCCAGGTCAAGCATGACTCGCAGGGTGGATTCGACAGCAATGAATTTGCCGAGTTCCAGAAGAAGTTCATTGAATACTGGAAGCCGCGTGTAGACTTCCCAGTCATAAAGCAGAGCACATTCAGATAGTTGCCACTTGGGTAAAACCTGCTATATACCTAAAGAGGTAAATATATGAAAGAAATGGACACGATCCTGATAGCAAAACACCCCACGCTCGACATAACTTGCCTATCAAATGGTTTTATATGTCGCCCAAGAAAACCGCATTCAAGTGCTCCCACATACACCAAAGGCTGTATAAATAAGAAAGGATATTATGTGATTCAGGTAGAGGGGAAGCAGTACAGAGTGAACCGCTTGATTGCTGAGGCATTTATTCCAAACCCGGAGGGCAAGCCAACGGTTGACCATAAAAACCGAGACTGCGGGGACAATTCGCTTGGTAATTTGCGCTGGGCGACATTGAGCGAGCAAAAGAATAACTCATCCCTTGTAATAAACCGACTGGACTTGGGTGTTAGGCAATCAGAAGATTCAGAAGCTTACACTCTCGCATGGCGTGACTACGCTCATCGGAACATTTACATGTATGGCCCTGTGCGACATTGGAGAAATACTCACAAGGAATGGCGTAAGGAACATTGGAAGGAAGTACAACAACATTGCAAGGAGTGCCACGGTATAAGGCACAAGGAGTATTAAATGCTTACAGCAAACAACATCAACAAGCCGCTCGTAATTATCATGTCCGGAGGTTTCTCCGGTTGCAGGGCATTCCGGGCAGATTTTCCCGCCAATGCGATCAACTGGGTAGAAGGAATCAACCTGCACTGCATCGTGACCCCGGTGCCCCTCTTCGACGGGCAGGTGCTTTCCATGACCCGTGCCGTGGTGCTCAAGTCAATCAACGGCATTCCCGGCCTTGAACTTGTCAAGCAATACAAGGCGGCACAGCAGAAGTTCGGATTCAGGCTTATCGCCGATTATGATGACCAACCAATCGCCACGGAGAAGGGATTCGGGCTTGAATGGAAACCGTGGGGGCCGCAGGACCATAACCCGGATGATGACAAGCCCTTCCTGGAAATCGCAAAGCTCCTCGACAAGATTATAGTCACCAATGAATTTATGGCCAGGGAACTGAACAAGATTACCAAGACAGACAATTATGTGGTAATTCCAAATTGTGTCCCACGGTCCCTGTTCTCGGCCCCGAGACGCGAGCGTGAAAAGGACTTGACCCATCCCATAGTGGTCGGGACCGGATGTCCTTTGCATTCCCTTGCACCCCACAAGAATGCGAAGGGCGAGGAAGTGAAAGGCAATCTTGGAGACTGGGCCTCGGCTGAATGGGTCGAATGGCTTGTAAAGAACATAAAGGACAAGAAGATTGACTACATCCAGATGGGTGGCAACAACTGGATTCTCGACCAGCATGTGCCTGGCATGTACAGGGCCCTTCCTTGGGTGCCGCCGATGCGCTATCCATCCCTCGTTACCAGGCTGAACGCCGACTTTGTCCTTGCTCCCCTCGTGGAATGCGAGTTCAATAAGTTCAAGTCCGATCTGCGGCTGATTGAATCCCAGGTTTGCTCATCCGCGCTCCTTGGTTCAGTATTCCCGGATTCTCCATATTCCAATGCTCACGAGCTCTCCAAGATTCCGCTTGGGTTCACGGTAAAGGAATTTGATGAACGGTTCAATGAACTTTGCAACAAGGATACGTTCAATGAGGTGGTCAGG
>JAEEGG010003480.1_pt1 | contig 39229 bp, 33 predicted proteins | sample 9134161 | NCBI WGS metagenome assembly JAEEGG01 (sample SAMN16246543, study PRJNA631951) | gut metagenome | biome: gut microbiome; feature: rumen; material: CR-attached | host: Bos | place: Iran: Karaj | collected 2018-10 | reverse complement strand
CAGCTGTCAGTCCCCAGATCAAGGATATCACCTCCAATAAGGTAATTGCTTGTTCCATCAAATAGCAAAGCCGGATTATTGTTGATTGCCGAGTCTGTCAGGGTTGGTCTGGCGCTTGCTGTTGTCTGCTTGATTACATAGTTGTTCGGACTCAGGTCGTACCAACGGGAAACTTTACCATCGGTAATCTGTACGCTGTCTGCGCGGAGCCAGAGCTGGAGGTGGTCGGTAGGAAATGGAACGGTCTGGGAATAAGTTGAAAGGTGAAAAGTGAAAGTTGAAAGGAGAAGGAGAAAAATAAAGTTGAAAGTTGAAAGTTGAAAGTTGAAAGTTGACCTTCGCCACCTTTCGATACTTCGACTGCGCTCTGCAACCTCTGGTTCAGTTGGCAAAGACCCCAATGGTTTTATATGTAGGATATTAGTGTCCATAATTGGGTATAATTAAAATAAAAAGGCAAATATAATAATTATATTGGATTCTATTGGATTCAAAGAAGATAATTTTTGAGTTGCATATTATAAATGAAAATCATATCTTTGCAAATTGCAATTTTTTGAATTAACATGGAAGAAAAATATACAGAAATAACGCCTAACAATAGGGTGCTGAATTTCAATTTTAGGGAGTTGATTGCATACAAGGACTTGATTGCCATGTATGTGAAGCGAGATATTGTTACCATGTACAAGCAGACAATTTTAGGTCCGTTATGGTTCGTGATTCAGCCGATACTTACCACTGTGATGTTTATGTTCGTGTTCGGGAACCTAGCCGGAATTTCTACAGATGGAATTCCTGGGCCATTGTTCTACTTCGCGGGAATTATATTATGGAACTATTTTGCAACTTGTCTAAATACAACTTCTCATACTTTTACATCTAACAAGAATGTGTTTGGGAAGGTGTATTTCCCTCGTCTTGTGGTGCCGATTTCTGTTACGATTTCAAATCTTGTTAAGTTTTTCATACAGTTTGCAATATTCTTAATTATTTACATTGTTTATGTTTTTCAGGGCGTGGACATTACGCCGAACTGGTATGCATTCCTGTTTCCATTGTTGGTTGTGATGAGCGCAGGCCTGGCTTTAGGATTTGGCATCATATTCTCTTCAATGACAACTAAATATCGTGACCTTACATTTCTTTTGCAATTTGGTGTGCAGTTGTGGATGTATGCAACACCTGTGATTTATCCGCTTAGCACTATGGCACCTGACAAGCAATGGATATTCCAACTAAACCCGATGACATCAATAATCGAGACATTTAAGTTTGGAGCAGTTGGTAATGGTGTGTTTTCGTGGGGTTGGTTGGTATATAGTTTTGGATTCATGTTGTTGGTGCTATTTGTGGGGATATTGATATTCAATAAGGTGGAGAAGGATTTTATGGACACAGTGTAAGGAAGGTGAAAGTTGAAAATTGAAAGTTGAAAGGATGATGGGCAAATTGAGAGTTGAAAGTTGAAAAGTGAAAGTTGGAAGTTGAAAAAGATATGGCAGAGAGTGTTATACATACGAAGAGTTTGGCGTTTGCTGTGAAGATTGTAAAATTTTACAGGTATTTGTGCGACGAGAAGAAAGAGTATGTATTAGCAAAACAACTTTTACGTAGTGGAACGAGTATTGGTGCCAATGTTCGTGAGAGTAAAAACGCTCAGAGTGATGCTGATTTTATTAATAAACTAAGTATCGCGTTAAAGGAGGCTGATGAAACTCAATATTGGTTGGAACTTTTGCAGATGTCCGAAATTATTACTAGTGATGAGTTCTGTGAGATTAATAATGATGTCAAGGAACTTATAGCTATGCTTACCACCATAGTAAAAAAGTTGAAAGTTAAAAAGTGAAAGTTGAAATAAAATAAGTTGAAAAGTGATATTTATATATTAACCATTAATCATGTAGTGTCGCAATGCTTTGCGACCATTATCCATTATTAATTAATTTTGCAGATTATGTCAACAGCAATAAAAATAGAAAACGTTTCGAAGCAATACCGTCTTGGTGTAATCTCGACGGGAACATTGAGCCACGACCTGAACAGGTGGTGGACAACCAAAATTCTTCGCAAGGAAGATCCTTATCTGAAAATTGGTTCTGTGAACGACCGTTCCCAAAAAGCCGACAGCGAATATGTGTGGGCTTTGAAGGATATAAACATGGAAATCGAGCAGGGCGATGTCGTCGGCATTATCGGCAAGAACGGTGCAGGCAAATCCACCTTGCTGAAACTTCTCTCGCGTGTTACCAAACCTACAACCGGAAGCATAAAGTACAAAGGTCGTATAGCCTCCCTTCTTGAGGTTGGTACAGGTTTCCATCCCGAAATGACTGGTCGTGAAAACATCTATATGAACGGTGCAATTATGGGAATGACCAAGCAGGAAATCACTCGCAAACTCGACGAGATTGTCGATTTTTCTGGTTGCGAGCGCTATATTGATACCCCAGTGAAACGCTACTCCAGTGGTATGACCGTACGCCTTGGCTTTGCCATTGCCGCCCACCTAGATCCCGAAATCCTTGTGGTTGATGAGGTGCTTGCTGTAGGCGATGCCGAATTCCAGAAGAAGGCCATAGGTAAGATGCGGGATGTGAGCAAGGGCGAAGGTAGGACGGTGCTGTTTGTGAGCCATAATATGACTGCTGTAAAGAATTTGTGTAAAAAAGGAGTCGTACTAAATAATGGTAGTGTTTTCTTTCAAGGTTCAGTTGAGGATGCTGTTGATACATACCTGAAAACGAGTATGCCAGTATGTTCGTCATATTCAGTTAAAGATGCTCCTAGAATTAATAATGGAAATGGATATATTAAATTTGTTTCTGCTGATGTTGTTGATAGTTGTGGAAATATTGTTCAGGCAAGATGCGGTCAGCCTTTTTGTTTAAGAGTTGGGATGCAGGTAAAAGAAGGCGGGTGTTTAGGTGTGTCGAATTCTTTAGGAATATATGATTTAGATGGTCGTCAGTTAATGACATTGCCCACTTATGTTACATTAGGTACTTATAATTTGTCGTCTGGGCTACATTATGCTTATTGCTATATAGAAAAGCTTCCTCTTGCTGTTGGAGAATATCGAATGGCTCTTTTGGTAGGTGGAAATGGTGAATGTTACGATCAAATAGATGCAGTTGTGCCGTTAAGTGTGGCTGAAGATGTATATTTTACATCTGGTAGAACCATCTCTCCTAGGTTGTATGGGAAAATTGTACTGGTAGACCATAGTTGGAAAATAGATTGATAAGAAATGCTTGTAAAATGAAATTACGACATATTCACATAAAAAGATTATTTCGTCTTTTTAAGGAAGATTGGAAAAGGGTGCATTGTGTATTCTTGGTTAAATATTTGTATGGTGACATATGGCGATTACGCGAAATTTGTGCGACAACACATAATCCTAAATATATTAACCTTTATCAAGCATATATGGATTACCATTGCGCTTCAATTAATTATGAAGCAAAAATAGATGGTGTCCCGACTTTCCCGCATGGTATTTTGGGAGTTTTTGTTAGTAGATATGCACATATAGGAAAAGGGTGTGTTATCTTTCAGCATGTCACAATAGGATCTAATACACTAAAAGATAGCAATATGAGAGGTGCGGCTGTAATTGGAGATGGCGTTATGTTAGGTGCTGGAGCTATGATTATTGGAGCTGTTAAAATTGGAGACAATGCAAGAATAGGAGCTGGATGTGTTGTTGTGAAAGATGTACCATCCAATACAACAGTAGTATCGGCGGTCAATAGAATGATTGTGCATGATAGAGAACTAGACAATACTTTTACTGGTCAAATTAAGCAGAGATAATGAATGAGGTATTAAAAAATATCCATCTTGCTGATTTCAATAAATGTACTGGTTGTGCAGTGTGTGTGTGTGTGTGTGCCAATAATAGTATTGCAATGCAGGTGGATAAAGAAGGTTTCTTACATCCACATATTGAGTCAGATACTTGTGCTGTTTGTCGTAAATGTGAGAAGGCCTGTCCTATTCTAAATCCGTTACTTATTTCAACTGGCTTTGAGGTTCAAGTTTATGCTGCTCAATTGCAAAATAAAGATGAATTGGTTGACGTATCTTCTGGTGGCGCATTTTGGGCTTTGGCTCAAATGGTGCTGAATAAACAAGGTGTTGTCTATGGGGCGGCACAAATTGATGTAGATGAGGTTAGACATATTCGAGTTGACAATATTGAAGACGCAAAAAAGCTGCGACGCAGTAAATATCTTCCAAGCAATATGGAAGGAATATATGACGCAGTAAAAGACGATTTGAAAAATGGTTTGCTTGTATTGTTCTCTGGTGTAGGTTGCCAGATTGCAGGATTGTTGTCATTCTTGCATAACGATTATGAAAATCTAATTACTTGTGATGTCGTTTGTCACGGCATTCCTTCTATGAAAGTGTGGGAAACATACAAGAGCGAAAAGGAGAAAAAGGAAGGCAAAAAGATTGTTAGTGTTGTATTTAGGGATAAATCAAACGGATGGAGTAATAATCATTACAAAATCACATATAATGATGGTAGTGTTGAGAAGGAACGTTCAGTGTCACAATTGTTCCATCATGGATATTTGAATGGATTATTCTATCGTAGGTCTTGTGGAACATGTCAATTTGCGCGTTTGCCTCGTCAATCTGATATTACATTGGCTGATTATTGGAAATACCAAGGGAAACTTAGGGCAAACGATAGGGGCGTTTCTTTGGTATGTGTGAACTCATCTAAAGGATATAATTGTTTGATAGATGCTTCAAAATATCTGACAATTGAGGAGTCTAGTAAGCAATTAGCCATTGAAAGTTGTCGCCATCTTACCAATCCGCCAATGGTAAGTCCTAATAGAGAAAAATTTTTCAAAGAATTGGACAAGCATGGTTACTTTAGTGCAGCAAACAAATACATTGATGTGAAAGATAACAAGATGAGCAAAATGATGAAAAAAATTAAACGAGGATTGACTAAATTAGTACATTATTCCTATAAGAAGACCGTACCAAGTGAAAGGTATATTATTCAGTCATATTATGAGGACTTAGGGCAAAAAGTTTTTTTTGCTGAATCGGCAGTAGAGTTTTTCAAACTTGTATCAGGTTGCAAGAAAACGCTCATTTCCGCTAATGGTATTATGTGCCGAATAGCAAATTTCTTTAGAATAAAAACCATCCGTCCAGAATCTGTTTTATTCAAGGCGCAGCAGGCGTCTGCCGTAAAAGATGCATTTCTTTTGCTTAGCAAGAAACAAATTCCGGTGTTCTTTTATCACAGAACAGCAAAAGATAAAGAATTTGTTTATTCGCCTTCGGCTGTTAATCGTATGGAAAACGATTTGAGTTTCCCTAAAATGTATGAGGATATTGATAGATATTTCCTAGATCTGCAAGAACTTCTTGGTTGCGACATCACGAAGGAATATGTTGAAGATTTAGGGAAAATATCTCAAGTTATTCGGAAAGGCAATTTTTATTGTCACGAAGATATTGTGGGCAAGTATGTTAATGTTGTAAATGGGAAACGACTAACTTGCAATCAGCCATCGCAATTCAAGCGTACATTACATATTTACGGACGATGTGGTGCTTTTGGATATGCAGTTGAAGATAAAGACACTCTACCAAGCCAAATACAATTATATTTAAATAATATGGGAATTAAGGATATATGTGTAGTAAATCATGGTTTATGGGGAGGATCAGATGAAAACATTATTCATAATTTTCTGTTGGATTCTGTTGGAATGAAGGAAGGGGATTTGGTTTTGTTTTATCAGCACAGGCCAGAACTTTCCGTATTACAACAATGGGAAAATCGAGGAGTTTGGTATAAAAACATAACACAAGATTGGCATCTGTACAAAGAAGCTTCTTGGTGTTTCTATAATTATCCCGGGCATATGAATGCTGTTGGGTATAAGAATGCAGCAGAAATAATATGTAAAGATTTGATGTCGCATAACTTTGGTTGTCGTTCAGTGGATAATGACATAATGTCGGAATACAAAGCGGATAGTCTAAATGGTTATTTAAAGGCATATGCTCACAATTCTGATTTTGACGATGAACTAAATCGGTTTATTAGAGATATTGTTTTTCAATATCCTATTGAAAAAGGAGAACGATGTGGTGCTATTGTGATGAATTGTAATCCGTTTACATTTGGACATCGTTATTTGATAGAAAAGGCATCTGCAGAAGTGGATAGGTTGTATATTTTTGTAGTTGAGGAAGATAAGTCCTTCTTTAAATTCAAGGATCGTTTTGAGATGATCAAAAATGGGATATCTGATTTAAAAAATATTTGTGTAGTGCCGAGTGGTAACTTTATTATTTCAGCATTCACATTTCCTGAATATTTCATGAAGGATTATGTGAAGGAAAAAGAATTTGATATGTCATCTGATGTTGAAATTTTTGCTAGCAAGATTGCTCCGGCTTTGCATATTACTAAACGATTTGCAGGAGAAGAACCATTTGATGTAGTTACAAGAAGATATAATGAAACGATGAAATATATTTTACCACAATATGGAATTGAGTTTATAGAGATACCTCGTTTTTCTATATCCGATAATAGAGTTGTAAATGCGACATTGGTACGACAATTTTTGCAGGAGAAAAACTTTATAGAAATAAGTAAATTCGTTCCTGATAGCACATTAAAGATTCTTAAAGAAAAATATTATAGCAAATGATATGCAAAAAGGTAAGTTAGATAATGAACATAAAACCCTAAATATACTTATTATAGGAGGGTCTGGTATTTTAAGTTCGGCAGTTGTGGATTGCTGTTTGTCCAAGGGATATAATGTTACAATGATGAATCGTGGCAACGACGATTTTTTTACAAATCCCAAGGCTAAAATTATCATTTGTGATGCCCGGAACGAAGGTAAAGTAAAAAAGCAAATTGATGGCTTGCATTTTGATGTAATAATTGATTTTATTGTATATAACCAAGAGCAATTAGAAAAATCACTTTCCTTATTTGGTAATATTGCAGATCAGTATATTTTTATTTCAAGTGCACAAGTTTACAATACTAGTATTTCAAAAGTGCATACAGAAGAAGACGAAACTCCTCAATCGCTATGGTCTTATAGTATTAATAAAGACGAGTCAGAAAAGTATCTTAAACAATATTGTAATAAACATAACATTACCTATACAATTGTGCGACCTGGTGTAAATTACGATAATAGACGGATTCCTTATGGAATGTGTCCTCCATACGGTATGCATTGGACAATTGTTGCTCGCATTCTGGCAGGAAAACCTATAATTACATGGAATAACGCTCAGAATAAATTGAATATTACTAGGGCGGAAGATTTCGCAGAAGGCTTAACTGGACTATTGGGAAACGAAACCGCGTATAATGAGAGTGTGAATATTGTTGGAGATTATGTGTATTCTTGGCAACAGGTGCTTGATACTTTAGGCGAAATATTAAAAATACCAGTATTATCAGTAGATTTACCATTGGATGCTTATGCTGATGAACTTGGAACGGATTATGCTAGAGGGGGATTACTTGGAGGCAGAGCGTGTGATTTGGTATGTTCTAATGAGAAGTTAAAGTCTTTTGTGCCTAATTTTCATTCTACATTAGATTTGAAAAAAGGGTTACAGATGACGATTGATTGGTATAAAGAAAACAATTATTATAAAGGTTTTGATTATAAATGGGATGCTGAGCAAGATAGAATTATTCGAAAATTATATAAGAAAAAATGTAAAAGAGGGTATGTGGCGTATTCGCCAACAAAATGGAGAGAGTCTATTTTAAACAAATGTACCTATTGGATAGAATATTATAAAGGGAATGCCTTTAATATAGTATTTTGGAAATGCTTGAGAAGAGCTATTTCTCACATACCTTGTTCATCAAGCTATTCAAAGAAAATCTTTATTGATAATTTTGGTTTTAAAAATAGAGGTGATCAATTGATGATTCAGTCTGTTGTGGCGCAAGTTCGAAAAAACATTCCAGCAGCACAGATATTTGTTCGTGAAAATGTATTTTTTGAGAATCCATCATTTTGTATTACAAACAAACTATTCCCAGTCGCAAAAAATAATTCTGGCAAAAAGCATTGGCGTATAGTAAAAAAAATAACAAACAGGCTAATTGGTGATGATTGGATAGTAACTCCAAATGAAATTGATGTGGTACTTGATTGTTGCGGTTATTTTATTAACGATGTTTGGCATAAAACAGAGAAGTCTTATAATAATGTCAGAAATTATTATTCGATGTTTAATAAACCTAATCTCAAGGTTATATATTTGCCTCAAGCATTTGGACCATTTACAAACGAATGGAGTCAGAAAATAGGCAAATTGGCATATCAACGTGCTACAAAGATATATGCTCGTGATGAGGAGTCTTATCGCTATTTGCAAGAATTAATTGGAGAAAGTTCAAAGTTGTCAATGGCGCCAGATTTTACTTGTCTTTTGCCTGCATCAACGGCACCAATAGTACAACTTCCAACGAGGCAATATGTTTTAGTTATTCCTAATTCTAATATGATTATCAATACAAAATCAGATGAGTCCAATTCATACCTTGATTTTCTGAGGGTTACTATTGACCATATGGTTGCTAAAGGTGAACAGGTATATTTGTTGAATCATGAGGGAGACGAAGAAGAAAAATTATTAGTAAAAGTCAATGAACAATTAAGGAACCCTTGTGTTATATTGACAAAATTAAGTGGACAGGATATTAAAGGAATAATAAAAAATGCAAAACTTGTAATTACAGCACGTTTCCATGGCGCTGTTAGTTCTCTTACTCAACAAGTTCCTACTTTGTGTACAAGTTGGAGTCATAAATATGCAGCATTATTGCATGAGCATAAGTGCGAGCAAAGTATGTTGAGTGTTACAGATATTGCGGTTGCATTATCAGTAATTGATGATGCTTTGCAAAATCCTAGTAAGTATGTATCTAAGGATGGGTGTGAAGCAGAAATAGAAAAAGCAACAAAAGTAATGTGGGCTGATGTGTTTAAAAGTATTCGTTAAATTATGTTATTGTCAATAATAGTCATATCACATAATCAGCGAGATTTGCTAAAGCGATGTTTGGACAGCATACTAACTATGCCATTGCCGTTTGAACATGAAATAATCATAAGTGATGACGCGTCAAGTGATGGAACATGGGAGTTGGCACAAGAATATGCATCAAAGTTTCCTGAAATATATGCATATCAGTGTAATACGGATGATTATAATCCTAAAATAAAGTCGGAGCGTAGCGGGTGGAACAGGTGTAATGCATATAAACATGCTACAGGAAAGTATATTGCGCATATAGATGGTGATGATTTTTTCATTAATGGTTCAGAAGTTTATAAAAAGCAAGTAGAACTGCTCGAACAACATCCAGAATGTTCTTGTTGTATGGCAAATGATTTGGATCTTACAGATGGTGATGATTTGACATCTGCAACTGTTCGCCATAAAGAGAAGTTTGAAACAGGATATGTGTTGCCATCTAAGGAGTATATATCTAAATACTTTAGAGAGTCGCATGTTTTTGTTTATAGGCGGAATACTTCTGTTGATCCTGTGGCACTATATGGAGGGTATTATGTAGACACATTGATAACAGACCATCATTTGCAGTTTGGGGATATTGTATGTCTTGATGATGCGGGATATTTATATGTCCATTATAAATCTTCTATATGGACAAAAATGACAGGGTCTTACGATTATATGGCATTCAGTCATATTTTATATATCCCGATGTTGATTCCCAAATGGAAACCAGTCTTTTATTCGTCGCAACATCATCTGAAGATATTACTTAATGTAATATGGTTGGTTCGTTCGGGGTATTCTCTTTCAGAAGATAATCTGAAATGGGTAAGAAGGTTCGATTTGTATATATACAAAGTGTTTAACAGAGAAATAAAATTTATGGATAAGGTTCATTTGGGATTACTAGCAAGGTATATAAAATTATTGATAAAATGGAAGCCTTCTTTTTTGTTGCCATATAAAATTATATCATTATTTTTGTAATAATATAAATAATGGTCTTGTAATGAAATGTACTACTATAAATGATTGCAAACTTATAGATTTGCGTAAGATTCATGATGCTCGTGGTAATTTAACTCCTATTGAGAGCAATAGTGATGTCCCGTTTGACATAAAGCGAGTTTATTATTTGTATGATGTCCCTGGCGGAGAAAGCAGGGGCGCGCATGCTCATAAGCAATTGTACCAGTTAATAATTGCTGCAAGTGGTTCATTTTCTGTAACTCTTGATGATGGAATGAACAAAAAATCATTTAATTTGAATCGTTCGTACTATGGATTGTTAGTTGTCCCAGGTATTTGGCGTGATTTGGATGATTTCTCGAGCGGAGCAGTGTTGTTGTGCTTGGCAAGTGAGCATTATGAGGCAGAAGACTATATTCGCGATTATGATGAATTTTTAGAATACAAAAAGCAATGAAAACTCTTCTTTCCAATTTTGAATTAGATAGATATGGTCTCTAATAAATTATTGAATAAATGTTATGCCCATAGAAACAACATATAAACAAGTAGTTAAGGATGCAAGCCGGAGATTGTTGTGGAAAAATGCAGTGCGAACTTTGACACAAAACAGAACAAGTAGTCGGGTGATAAGTCCCAACTACATGGATCGTTTGTGGGAGTATTGTAAGGAAGAAATGGCATCTATTGAAAGACTTCCCAATATGGATAATGTTGTATATGAGGGATGGAAACGATATGCAGATTTACAAAAAGGGACGAAGATTGCGAGCGATTTAAAAGTCGCATTCTTTTGTGGGCCAGAACCGGAAAATGATGTGGTACATTTATTAGAGTTAGGAGTGCTTTTGGAAAATATTTATGCATTTGAATATGATAAAAAAATATTTGAAGAAGCAGTCGCATCTTTGCATAACACATATCCTTCCTTAAAAATTTTCAATGGCAAGATAGAAACATATGTCACACTCAATCACACTAAATTTGATATTATTTATCTGGATTTTACAAAATCATTAATATCAGAATATAAAGTCGTAGCACAGATATTGGATTCGAATGCCTTATCTGATATTGGTGTGCTGATAGTAAATACAACATATCCTGATAATACTGAGGAGAATGTAAAATTTTTAGCAGAATATTTTTTATTTCGCTCTTTTATTGAGTATACTGCAATATATGATTCAACCAAGGACAATGATGTAAATGAAGGGGAAGAAGATTGCAGGTTCGTTGAATCGTGTACGTCTCATGGTATCTGTGACATAGAAACATTAATGCCGATGATAAAAGCTCATTTTAGAGATGCTTATTCTGCCTTTCAAACAAACTTTATTATTACATATTCCAATTTAATAAAACCGATAACGGCAGTTTTAAATAATACAATCCTACATAACCGATTATTTACATCAAAACCAGAACTCAGAAATATATTAGAAGATAAGAAAAGATTCTCTGAAATGGAAATAAACTATGCGTATGATGTTCCGCTTTTGTATACCGCCTTTGCGAATATTTCAAATAATAGTTGGAAGAGCTTTTTTGCAAGCAAAGATAAAGGCATGTGTTATTCTAGACTAGAATCTTTAAAAATTTTAGAAATGTTTTTATACGCGAAGTATGAGGACTATCAGGATATAATGTCTCCTAAATTACAAACAGAGTTGTCTGTAATAGAAAGAAACATAATCGAAAAAAAATACAATGTTTCCGGACTATTTTGCGATGTGCCTATGCTCCATTTATGGTTGCAGTTGATGATTTTACAGATGGGGTATCCATATCATCATAATTCCCAAAGGCAAAAAAGGTTTTATTATACAGCAAAAGAAAGGTCGATGTGTTTAGATATATTTACACTAGATACTTGTCGCGAGTTGTATGATTCGCTATCTATGATGGAATATTACAGCAATGATATGTTAATTCCCGAGAGACAAATAGTGACCCGTATGTGTATGGATGCGATAGTAAAACAAACTCATTGGCAACTAGATCAACTATATTATGGTGCACATCTTATTGGTATTAATGAAAAGGTATGGTCTAGAAACCATTGTTTCTCGAGACGAATAAATATAAATAGCGAAGGAAACGATTTTAATGAACTTCCATACTAAAATTAGTAGGTCTAAAATTAAGAAGCAGCAATGATAACAATAAAAAGATATAATCCGAACGATGCAGCGGTATGGGATGCATTTGTGGATTCATCCAAGAATGGAACATTTATGCTTAAGCGTGGTTATATGGATTATCATGCGGACCGCTTTCTGGATTATTCATTGATGTTTTATAATGATGAAAAATTAGTAGCGTTATTGCCAGCTTCTATTCATGGTTTAGAGTTGCGTTCACATGGGGGATTGACTTATGGCGGTTTTGTGACTGACATACATATGACGGTTCAATTGATGTTGTCGATATTTGAGTGTTTGAGGCAATATCTGTCACAACAAGGGATAACCGAGTTGTTATACAAGCGTGTTCCTGCTATTTATTATTTATATCCTTCTGATGAAGACTTGTATGCTTTATTTCGCAATGATGCAATACTGATTCGTAAAGATATTTCTACCACTATTTACTTGCCAGATAAAATATGTTTCACGGAAAGAAGAAGGCGAGGTGTAAAAAAAGCAATGAAGGAAGGCTTGAATATTAGCGAATCACAGGATTTCGAGCAATATATAGCTATGTTGTCAAATGTTTTGTCAAAATATCATAATGCTTTACCTGTTCATTCGGCTGCTGAGTTGAATATGTTAGCAGGAAGATTTCCAGATAACATTAAACTATATGCAGCTTTTAAAGATGGTAGGATGTTAGCTGGTGTAGTAATGTATGTGACAAACAAAGTCGCCCATACCCAATATATTGCCAATTCAGATGAGGGACGTCAATGTGGCGCGTTGGATGCGGTAATGGATTATCTTATTAACGAGTGCTATTCTGATAAAGAGTATTTTGATTTTGGAATCTCAACGGAAGATGAAGGTCGTTTTCTAAACGAGGGCTTAATCTCTCAAAAACAAGAATTTGGAGGAAGGGGGATTGTGTATGATTTTTATGTGTTAAAAATATAAAATATATAATTGGTATGATGGTATTAGTTAAATTTGATGAATTATATTTAACCAAATCCTATGAGTGGTTAAATGATTCTGAGATTCGAGATTTGACGGATGGACCGTCCGTATTGACACATAGTATGCAACAAAAGTGGTACGCCCAAATCATAAATGATTCTACTTATGCAATATGGGGAATAGATTGGGATGGTGTAAGGATAGGTGCTTGTGGAATAAAGCATATTGATTTCGCCAATGGAGCAGGTGAATACTGGGGATATATAGGTGAAAAACAATATTGGAATGGCAAAGGTCATACACTTATGAATTTGGTTTATCAGAAGGCTCGTGAACTAAAGCTTAATAAATTGTATTTAGTTGTATTGGTTAATAATTTGAGAGCATTTCGTTTGTATCAATCCGAAGGATTTGTTATTGATAAGCGGGATGATGATAGAATTTATATGAGTAAAGAATTATGAACGTTCCATTTTTATCTTTAAGAGACATTACGTCAAAATATCGTGACGAACTGTGCGATGCTGTTTGTCGTACAGTTGATTCTGGTTGGTATTTGCAAGGCGATGAAAATTCTCGTTTTGAATTTCATTATGCAGAATACATAGGAACAAAGCATTGTATAGGGGTTGCCAATGGTCTAGATGCATTGATATTGGTACTTCGTGCATATATGGAACTTGGCATTATGCAAAAAGGCGATGAGGTTATTGTTCCTGCAAATACCTATATTGCTTCAATACTAGCCATTACCGAAAACAATCTTACACCCGTATTGGTTGAGCCTCGTTTTGAAACATTGGAAATTGACGATGAACTAATCGAATCGAAGATTACAGAACGGACTAAAGCTATAATGATAGTTCATTTATATGGTCGATGTGCCTATACGGAAAAAATAGTGATGCTTTGCAAAAAGTATAATCTAAAGTTAATAGAAGACAATGCTCAGGCGCATGGATGTACATTTGACGGTAGAAAAACTGGGTCAATAGGTGATGCTGCAGGACATAGTTTCTATCCTGGGAAAAACCTTGGAGCATTAGGCGATGGCGGAGCTGTAACAACTAATGATGGAGATCTGGCGGAATGTATTAGAGCATTGGCAAATTACGGTTCTCAGCAAAAGTATATATTCAAATATCAAGGTAGAAATAGTCGTCTTGATGAAATCCAAGCTGCTGTATTGGATGTTAAACTTAGATATTTGGATGAAGATAATAGTTTAAGACAGCAGATAGCGGCATATTATTACGGCAACATTAAGAATTCTATGGTGAAGTTGCCAATTCGTTTGCAAGACGTAAACAATGTGTATCATTTGTTCCCTGTATTTTGCGAAAGAAGGGATGAACTCCAACAATATTTGAAAAAACATGGCGTGCAAACATTGATACATTATCCAGTCCCTCCACATAAGCAAGAGTGTTATAAGGAGTGGAATAGTATTTCATTGCCCATTACAGAACGGATCGCAAATGAAGAATTGAGTTTGCCGATTAGTCCTGTGCTGACAATAGAAGAAGCTGAATATGTAGTTAAACTGATTAATGCCTTTGTGTAATATGGAAGAAAACATGCCATTAGTTTCGGTTGCAGTTATAACCTATAATTCATCTAAGTATGTGCTTGAAACTTTAGAGAGTATTAAGGCGCAGACATATAAGAATATTGAATTGATTATTTCGGATGATTCTTCAACGGATAATACAATGCAATTGTGCAAAGATTGGTGCGACCAAAATAAGGATCGTTTTGTTCGGATACAGGTTATTGAACCCGAAAAAAATACTGGAGTTGCGGCAAATTGCAATAGGGCGGAAGCTGCGTGCGAAGGCGATTGGGTTAAGTTGATTGCGGGGGATGATTTGCTGTTGCCTGATTGTATTGAGACATATATAAACTATGTAAATATACACACCGATGTAGTATATGTGTTTGCAAAAGTTCGAATATTTGGAGGTGATGAAGAACGAAAAAAATTTTGGGATACTTTTTTTATCTATGACTTTTTTAATTGGACTATAGAAGAGCAATACGATTTCCTTACTTTAAAAAGAAATTGTATTCCTGCAGGTAGTATGCTTTACAATAGAGAAAAGTCTAATGCGATGGGAATCAAAAATGATGAGCGAATCCCCTTGTTGGAAGATTGGCCTAGGTGGATTAATTTGTTAAAGCATGGGGTTAGATTCCATTTTATTGATAAGGAGACTGTATTATATCGTTTGAGCGAAAGTGCATTATCTACGGGACACTCACAGTCTCCCGCATATTTGAAATCTTATTCAAAGGTTTATAAATACTATTGTTTTAAGAATGATTGTAAGAAGGGTTGGAGAAGGAAAGCCATACATAAGTATATGGAAGGGGAGATAATAATTCATAACAATAGTTTTATATGGCGAGTAATTTCTAAATTGTATGAAAAGTTATTTTTGTAAATTTGTATGACTTTTTCATTTGACATATTTGACACTTGTTTGGTCCGTAAATGTGGTACTCCAGAAAATTTTCTTGATGTATTGTCTTATATGGTGTTTTCTGGAGATGTTTTAGAAGATGTACGACAAAAATTTATAGTGGAAAGGCGAAAAGCAGCGAGTAGGGCTTATGCTGATGATAAGGCGAAACTTTTCGATATATACAATAATTTAGAATATACACATCCGTTACTTTTCCCGAAAGAGAAACTTATAGATATAGAACTTGAGTGTGAAAGGTTGATGTTGGTTCCTGTTCTGTGCGTTAAGAATAAAATAGATGAGATTCGCAGTAAGGGACATCGCATAATATTTATTTCTGATATGTATCTTACACTTGACTTTATAAAATCCATTCTTGAAAAGTATGGCATTTGCAAGGAAGGTGATGCAATATATGTTTCGTGTGAGGTCGGAAAAACAAAGTCGTCAGGTGAACTTTTCCGTTATATAAAGGAAAAGGAGCATTTGGAATATTCCAGTTGGGAGCACTATGGCGACAATATAAAGAATGATTTTCAGATACCAAAGTCGCTAGGAATAAAGGTTCGTAGGGTGGAACACATTTATGCCCCGTATCAAAAAAAGTGGATAAGTAATGATTTTTCAAGAGGATATAAGTTCCCAAGTATATTGGCAGGAATATCAAGGTCGGTGCGGTATTCGAATGAAGATAATCAGCACAAGGATTTTGTACTTGACATTATTGCTCCTTTTTATTGCTCTTTTGTATATAAGGTTCTTAAAAGTGCTGCAGATAGGAAAATTACAAAGTTGTTTTTCTGTGCAAGGGATGCCTATCAGATGTATAGGATTGCGCAAAAAATGCAACCGCTATTTCCAAGCATAGAAATCAATTACCTATATATATCCAGAGATGCCTTGTATAATGGCGAAGAAGATGCAAAAATGGGGTATTTTAAGCAGATAGGCTTGACCTCTGAAACTGAACAGATAGCCCTTGTTGATACGACAACATCAGGAAAAACGCTTCGTTATATAAATGATTGGTTATATAGGCAGGGTTACAGAAAATTATACGGTTTTTATTTTCTGTTATGGGATGATAAGAGGAATATAGATGTAGATTATGATAACTCTCATTTTGAATTGAGCCAGGCTTATATTCGCGATAACCATTTATATTCTCCGTTTTTGTCGCATATTTGGATATTTGAGAATTTCTTTGGGTTGAATGACCAGCCTAAAACAGTTGGCTATGATTTGAAGGAGGGCAATTACATTCCAATATTTTCTGAAGAAATTGGCAATGAAGATTGTGTTTCTGATAATCAGGCGTATTGGAGTAGTGTTCATGAAGATTTGCTTTGTAAGTATGCAGAAGCATATATGCAAACACAGATTTATCGCTATTCTGATGCAATTTTTTCTAATATTGCACTGCCAACATTGTTGTCGTTCTTTACGGTTCCCGAGAAGTTGTATTTAAGCGCATTGCTTGAATACAGGAGAGGGGCGAGTGTTGACCCTTATGTAAGGAAGGAATCCATGTTCAGGTTATTGCGTAGCAGAGGCCGTGATTCTAAATGGCGTAGAGGAACTTTGATTTATAACTTGCCGCAGTGGGTTGTAGATTTGAAATTTGGTAAAAATCATAATTTATGAAACAATACGATTATCTTATAGTTGGTTCTGGCCTTTATGGCGCTACCTTCGCATATTTCGCAAAGCAGGCTGGCAAACGCTGTCTGGTTATTGACAAGCGCGAGCATAAGGGTGGAAATGTATTTTGCGAAAATGTTGAAGGTATAAATGTTCATAAGTATGGTGCGCATATATTCCATACATCAAACAAAGAAGTTTGGGATTTCGTGAACAGGTTTGTTCCGTTCAACAGATATACAAATTCACCTGTGGCAAACTATAAGGGCGAATTGTACAATCTGCCTTTCAATATGAATACATTCAACAGGATGGGGGGCGTAATAACACCGCAGGAGGCAATGGCTATTATTGAAGGTCAGGTGGAAAAAGAGAAAATTAGGATAAATGGAGAACCTCGCAATCTTGAGGAGCAGGCTCTTTGCCTTGTCGGTCGCGATATTTATGAAAAACTTATAAAGTGTTATACCGAGAAGCAGTGGGGACGCAAATGTACTGAACTGCCAGCTTTCATAATAAAGCGTCTCCCGGTGAGGATGGTGTTCGATAACAATTATTTCAATGATAGTTATCAGGGAATTCCTATTGGAGGTTATAACAAGTTGATAGATGGAATGCTTGAAGGCATTGAGGTTAGGACAGGTGTTGATTTTTTTGCAGATAGGGAATACTGGGAGTCGGTGTCAGAGAATATCGTATTTACAGGGAAAATAGATGAGTTTTACGGATATAGATTTGGCAAGTTGGAATATCGCACAGTAAGATTTGAGCAGATGCTTCTGGATGTGCCCAATTATCAGGGGAATGCAGTCGTGAATTATACCGATGCCGAAACTCCTTACACAAGGATTATAGAGCATAAGCATTTCGAGATGTTTGGCAATGCAGTTTATGATTGCCCGAAGACTGTTATTTCCAAGGAATATAGTACCGAGTGGAAGGATGGCATGGAACCTTATTATCCTGTGAATGATGAGAAGAACAATGCTCTGTATGCTCGGTATAAGGAATTGGCAGATGGGGAATCCAATGTGCATTTCGGTGGACGCTTAGCCGAATACAAGTACTATGATATGGCGCCGATAGTGGATATGGTAATGAAAAGATATAAGTCTATGGGATTGTAGATTTTTCTTAATTTTGCGCAAATAGTTTTTTATGAATGTAGATGTAGTAATAGTAACATATAATCGTCTGGAGAAGTTGAAAAAGGCGCTTGCTTGTTATGAAAACCAGACAAAGTCGTTTCGTAATCTGATTGTTGTAAATAACCATAGCAACGATGGTACATTTGAGTATTTGGAAAACTGGAAGAATATGGAGGCTCCATTTGCCAAGTATGTGGTAAATATGGACGACAATCTTGGCGGTTCCGGTGGCTTTTATGCAGGGCAGAAATATGCTATGTCACTCAATCCGGACTGGATATATCTTGCTGATGATGATGCGTATGCTGAGCCAGATATGATGGAGCAGTTCTATAAGTTTTGTGATGCACATGATGTTGATAAGATGTCGGCAATATGTGGCGCAGTATATGGAATGGATGGAAATTTGGCATTACAACATAGAAGTACATATCAAATAGTTAATGGGATAAGTTTTTCAAGAAAGGATTCTATTGATACCGATTATAAAAATGAATATTTTAATATAGATTTGCTATCGTATGTTTGTTCGTTTTTGAATGTTAGAGCATTAAGGAAAGTCGGTCTTGTAAATCCTGATTATTTTATATATTATGATGATACTGAACATAGTATTAGATTGAAAAAGTATGGCGATATTGTTTGTGTATCCAATATCAAGATATTGCATGAAGAGAGTGGCGGAATGATTGCAACGGATATGGGACTTTCCTGGCGAGATTATTATATGCGTAGAAATAGGCTACATATGTTGAAAAAGCATCATTTGCGTGTAGCTATAGATAGAACGATGTATATTCGAAATAAATTAAAGGCTAAAGAACAAACAATAACATATAAAAAGATGATGCGCACCGTAATAATGGATGCATGGCTGGGTAGGTTAGGAAAACATGAGATTTATCGGCCAGGATGGAATCCCGAAGATAAATAGTGTATTATACATTTAAGTAAAAGAAAATTTAGCACAAGGGATTATTTATACTATGAAAATTTTCGCTGTAGTAGTTACATATAATGGATTGCGATGGTATGATCGTTGTTTCGGAAGTTTGCGTGATTCAGAGATGCCTGTTGAAACTATTGCTATTGATAATGCATCAACGGACGAAACTGTATCGTATATAAAAGAGCGTTTCCCAGAAATATGTTTAATCGAATCAAAAGAAAATTTAGGATTCGCAAAAGCCAATAATATTGGAATAAAACGAGCTTTGGATAGTGGAGCTGATTATGTTTTTTTATTAAATCAAGATGCGTGGGTAGAAAAGGATACATTGACTAAATTGATGCAAACATTTGAAGATAATGAAAATGTTGGGATTGCTTCTCCAATTCATTTGAATGGGGAATATTCTGGGCTTGACTGGGGCTTTATAAATAATTGTATCCCTAATGGCTTTATCTTTGATTCTTATATGCGAAGATTGAAAAGAAATTATTTTGTTAATTATGTAAATGCTGCCGCATGGTTGATTAATGTGGAATGCATAAATAAGGTCGGTGGTTTTGATACATTGTTGTTTAAGCATTATGGGGAGGATAATAATTATTGTCAAAGAGTTTTGTATCACGGGTATAAAATTGTAATTAATACAACAACAACGATTTGTCATGATAGAGAGAGGAGAAAGGGTAACGAGAGTGAATATCGGAAGAAAGTTTTTAAACCAGATCCTTTTTTGATTTTTAAATGTGATCTAGGCGATATAAATGTTGATGTAGATTATAAAAAATATAAAAGAATGCAATGGCGTTCTGTTATTAAATCGGTATTAAGGTTGTCAATGGTAGAAGTTGGAAACGGTTTCAAAAGGATGAAACTTATGGGTGCGATAAAGGAATCAAGGATTTGTAATATTAATGGAGGCAAAGTTTGGTTGGATGTTTAATCGTTGAAGATTGTAGTTTATGGAGATGCAAAATACAATTAAAGAGGAGAATGTTGTTGTTTCATTAACTTCATATGGTATCCGTCTAAAAAATTTACCAAATGTTCTAGATACAATTTATGCACAAACAATGCTTCCTGATGTGGTTGTGTTGAATCTAGCATACGATGAAATTATACCTGATGTAGTTGATGTATATTTAAAAAATCATAGGGTAATAATAAATAGAGTTCATGATACTAAGGTCTATAAAAAGATAATACCAACTTTTAAACTCTTTCCAAATGATTGTGTAATTTGTATCGACGATGATTGGCTTTATCCGGATGGCATGATTGCAGATTTTATGCATATACATTCAATGTATCCTAATAATCCTATATCAGGAAATAAATACATATACAGAGGAATGCAGTGCCATTGTGGATGTGCATCATTGGTTAAATCTTCTTTTTTCGGCGATTATCTTGATTATGTAGATGAAGAGGTTATGAGGTTATGCCATAGTAGTGATATTTTGTATTCATATTTCGCGGCGAAGGCGGGACATCCTTATATTAGAACAAATGGTTTGTACTTTTTGAATATGACCCCATTTAACGAAAGTGTTTCTTATACTAAATCTGTAAATAATGGGGCATTGAAAACATATGAATTTTTAACTGAACGTTTTGGTCCTATATATGGAAATATAAATGAGTACCATAAAATAAAAAATGATGAATATATTGGGAATATTATAAATGAGATAGAGAACGGTTTGATTCATGATGTTAATTTTTATTACGAAAAATATACTAATGTATTAAATTGTAACTCATATCGGCTTGGTCATTTTTTATTGTCTCCATTTATTTTGTTAAAACGATTGATAAAAAAATAAAATGAAACTCTCAGTCTTTGTCGTAACATATAACCAAGAAAAGTATATTCGTCAGTGCCTTGATGGCATACTGATGCAAGATGTTGACTTCGATTACGAAGTGGTTATTGGCGAAGACCATGGTACTGATGGCACGAGGGCTATTTGCGAGGAATATGTAGCAAAGTATCCGCAGGTGAAATTGTTGCCCTTGACGGAGAATTTAGGTGTTGTAAAAAACTGGATAAGAACAATTTCTGCTTGCGAAGGCGAATACATTGCATTGTGCGAAGGCGATGACTATTGGACAAATGAAAGGAAACTTATGGAGCAGGTTGAGTTTCTGGATGCCCATAAGGATTATTCGTTGGTGTATGGGACGAGCAAGTTGTTCTACGAAGCAACTGGCGAATACAAGGATCGTAGCACATCTGAATGTTGGCAAGGAGATGTTTTCCCATATATGCTTGGTAATAATTTTGTTATGCCGCTAACAGCAATGTTTAGGAAAGATGCAGTAATGGAGTCGATAAGGATTATGAAAGAAATACTTCCGGAAGTGCATTGGAAGACAGCGGATTATCCTTTGTTTTTGACAATGGCAAGGAATGGCAAGTTCGGTTATATTCCACATTCGTACGCAGTTTATAGGATATTGGCGTTGTCGATAAGTAACTCTGGAGATAAGAATAAAAATGCTCAGTTTAGGGAGTCGATGTTATATATTACCGATTTGTATTGGAGAATGTATAGGCGTGATGGTGGTAGAATAAGCAAGGAACAAAAAAGATATATCTGCAATAAGATAATATATAGAAGCCTGGTTGTCTGTGAACTTTATAGGGACCTAAAGATGAAAAGGAAGTTTTATCATCGTTTTTTCTCTGCTTTCCGAGCTATAGCAAACTTTACAAATATAAAAACCTTATTGAAATATTACTTCTGCTATTTGTCTGGACGAAAAACAATATATGGATTATGAGAGTTATTCAAATTATACCGCGAATTAGGAAAGGTGGCGCAGAACGCATAGTGCTTGACATTTGCAACGAATTGTCGAAAAGAGATGGCGTCGAGGTGCTACTGATAACTTTTAGTGATGATAATGGATATCCTTTCTTGACAGATAATCTTAATTGGAAGGTTGTGCCATCGTCGATAAGTTTGTCGATGTTGCATAAAAATGTCTTAAACATTAATGATTTGCAGAAGACAATAGATGATTTCAAGCCTGATGTTATTCATAGCCATTTGTTTGAGGCAGAAATCGTTTCTCGTTCATGCACGTATCCACGGGCCAAATGGTTTTCTCATTGCCACGACAATATGAAGCAGTTTAGAAACTTTAGGTTTAAAACATTGTTTGACAAGTCTTTGCTTACGAATCATTTTGAAAAGCGATATATTGTTGGCAGGTATAAGAAAAATGGAGGTACTCATTTCCTTGCAGTTTCGAAGGATACGACAAGATATTTTCAACAAGTGGTCAAATTTCCTGTAACTTTTTTCCCAAATGCAATAAATTATGACTTGTTCTATTTGCTTAGGGATTATTCTCAGGAACGCAAGCATTTAAAACTTGTAAATACAGGTACATTAAACGATAATAAGAATCAAATTCTTTTAATAAAGATAGCAAAGGAACTTGTTGCAAGGAATTGTGATTTTGAAATGAATTTGCTTGGCGATGGGCCAAATAGAAAGATGCTTGAGGAGGCGGTTGTCGAAATGGGACTGACTGGTAAAGTATATGTTAGGGGAGCCGTTAATAATGTCCATGAATATTTGCAGCAGTCGGATATTTATCTTCATTCTTCGTTATCGGAGGCATTGCCATTATCAAATATAGAAGCGATGGCGGCAGGTTTGCCTATTATCATATTGGATGGTAAAGGGAACCGAGACTTGATTGTGCAGGGGAAAAATGGATATATGATTTATGAGCAAGATGTAAATCAATTTGCAGATATAATTACCGAGATATGGAATGATAAATCCAAGTATCGTGATATGTCTATATATGCGCAACGCTTTGCAAAAAAATATGATATTAAGGTTTATGTTGATAATTTGATAGGCATTTACAACGATGATATTTAATTCAATTGATTTTGCAATATTTCTTCCAATTGTTTTTCTGTTATATTGGTTTGTCTTTAATAAAAATACCAAATTACAGAACGCTTTCATTGTGTTGGTTTCATACATTTTTTATGGCTGGTGGGATTGGAAGTTTTTGATACTTATAGCGTTTACTTCTTTTGTTAGCTGGGGAAGTGGTTTGTTGATAGGCAAGAATAATGAGCATAGGGAAAAACAGAAGATTATAAACATATTGAATATTGTTGTAAATATATTGATATTATGTTTGTTCAAGTATTATAACTTTTTTATATCATCTTTTGCCGATGCATTTATGGGTGGAGATTCAGGTGGTCTGCTCTTGAATATAGTTTTGCCTGTTGGTATTAGTTTTTACACATTCCAGGCTCTTAGTTATAGTATTGATGTGTACAGAGGTAAGGTTGTGCCGACTAGAGATGTGGTTCAGTTTTTTGCATTTGTAAGTTTTTTCCCTCAGCTGGTGGCGGGACCAATAGAGCGAGCCTCAAATTTGCTTCCTCAATTTGCACAAAAAAGGAGTTTCGATTATGCAGGTGCAGTAGAAGGTTGTAGGCAAATTTTATGGGGAATGTTTAAAAAGGTTGTTATTGCTGATAGTTGTGCAAGTATTGTTGATAATATTTTTGAAAATTATGATAGTCTGCCTGCTAGTGTTTTATTGTTAGGTGCTTTTCTTTTCTCGTTCCAAATATATGGAGACTTTTCTGGTTATTCAGATATTGCTATAGGCGTTGCCAAATTATTTGGTTTTAAGCTTATGAGGAATTTCAACGTGCCTTATTTTAGTCGTGATATTGCGGAGTTTTGGAGACGGTGGCACATATCTCTAACCACTTGGTTTAGGGATTACGTGTATATTCCTTTGGGAGGTAGTCGAGTATCGAAAGCAAAGGTAATACGTAATACTTTTGTAATTTTCATATTAAGTGGATTTTGGCATGGCGCAAACTGGACATTCGTTGCTTGGGGTGCTTACCATGCATTGTTGTTTCTTCCGCTTATTTTAACAGGGAAGAATAGAAAATATACAGATTGTATTGCTTCAGGAAAGTTATTCCCTAGTGTAAGAGAGTTTTTGCAAATGGTAGTAACATTCTTTTTCGTATTAGTAGGTTGGATTGTATTTAGGGCTGATACGATATCGGATGCATGCAATTATGTCATAAATATGTTCTCATTTGGTAATTTCTTGCCAATGGGTGGAGAAGCCGTTGGAAGTCAAGCATATATTGCATTGTTATTTATATTCATAATGTTAGTTGTTGAGTGGTTGGGAAGATCCAAACGTTATGTTTTTGATATGGATTGCATAAGAAATAAGCCAGTTAGGATTGTATTTTATTATGTTGTTTTTATTGTTGTAATAATATTTTGTGGTAAGGCTCAGCCATTTATTTATTTCCAGTTTTAGATATGAAAAAGTTTCTGATCAGTATAATAGCATTTTTTGTTGTCGCTTTTGTTGTATTGGGGGCTACAGATTTTTTCTTGTCGTATAAAATCAGAAGTAATGCTATATTTAAAATCAAGGAAACGACGAGTATTATTGTTCTTGGATCTTCGCATTCTGCATGTTCGTTTGATGATAGGTATGTTGCTAAACTTGAGAATTTTTCTAGATCGGGAGAGTCATATTGTTACACATATATTAAATTAAAAAAATTGGTGGAGGCAAATCCTGGCATTAAGACAGTTATTGTTGAATTTTCCAATCCGTTTATATATGATAGCGAAGAATGGTTGTGGTCAGATAAATATATTCAGTATCATTATATTACATTTGCACCGTTCTTTACTTTTGATGACAACAAAATTTTGTTTAATGGTCATTTAAAATCTTTAATAGGGTCTTATCCTTTTTTTGTGAAGTTTGCAACGAAAAAAATCATAAAAAATGATTATGAATATGCATATAGTTATGGAGGTCATGAGAGTAGAAATGAAGAAATTACACCAACTGACCAGACATCAATTTCAGATATGGAAATATCAAGAGTTAATCTTGTTTTTTTGGATAAGATTGTTGATTATTGTGAGAAATCAAAAGTCCAATTGGTGTTTGTGAGAAGTCCATTACATCCTGATTATATATATAGGCAAATAGAACCACAGTTTCAGCAGGTCAGGAAAGAACGATACGGAGAAGTGCCATTCATTGACTTTGTTGATTTTATTGAGGATGATGAATATTTTGCAGATTATCAGCATTTGAACCAAAAAGGGTCAGAACTTTTTTCTAAAACAGTTGATAAAATATTAAATAATATTGCAATGGATGCTGGTAGTGCCGTTTCTTTTGACAAAAATAGTTTGAGTGGAAAGTTTTTGAATATAGATGCGGATACGGTAGATTAGTTTTAATAACAGTCTGGTTCTAATGTTGTAGTGTCGTATGCATAGTGATAAATTCGTTGATAGGTTATATATATGAAATTAAAAACTCTCATATTTATCGGTGAACAATACCCTTTTTTGCCAGGTGAGTTTTTTGTTGATGATGAAATGCGTGTCATAGCGCCTAAATTTGACAAGGTTTTGGTATATACTGCATCTGCTGATACTGGTAAAAACTTGAACCGTTTTGTGTCGAACAATGCCGAGGTAATTTCTTTTTATCGGCAAAAACTGGAAGCAAGCAAACTGAAATCTTTATTTCGCATATTTAAACCGATGTTTATCTCCGAGTTTTTCTTTGCCTTGAAAAGGCTGCCATTGAAATATTGGTTGAGTGCATTCAAGATTATGTATGTGGATGTTCATCGAGCGACAAATCTGAAGAAGGAACTTGTTGACTTGTGTAAAGCAAAGAATATTGATATGGCAGGCTGCGTGTTTTATTCTTATTGGCATGACTACAAGGCGTTGTCATTGTCGATGTTGAGGAATGAGAACGCGAATCTGAAATGTGTGGCGAGAGCGCACGGATGGGATAATTTTGCAGACAGACATAATCCTCCATACCTGCCGTTTAAAGGATATATTATATCCCATTTGTCTAATACATATACGATATCACAAAAGGGAAAACAGAGTTTTGAAGAATATCTGAATAAAAATCTTGATGGTCGGGTTGTTGCGTCAAGACTTGGGAAATTTAACGAAAGGATTCCGTTATACACAAAGTCTGGAAATAATTTTGTTATATGTTCATGCAGTAATTTGATTCCATTAAAGCGAGTGGATAGAATAATTGGTGTTCTTTCTAAATTAAAAATTAACAATTTACGATGGATTCATTTTGGTGATGGACCATTAAGGTCAGAACTTGAGCAAATAGCAAAAAAGATGTTGCCCAATGTTGAATATGAGTTTAGAGGAATAGTGCCGAACGCAGATATTCTGGATTTTTATGCGATACAGTATGTTGATTTATTTATGAATTTAAGTTCATCGGAGGGAATTCCTGTAAGCATTATGGAGGCATTGTCGGCGGGAATACCGGTTGTAGCGACAGATGTTGGAGGAACAGCGGAAGCTGTGAACAATGAAAATGGATTTCTTGTACCTGCGGATTTTAATGACGATGACGTAGTGCAAAAGATAGAATCGTATATAGCTCTTGATGAAGTTACGAGACAAGCGTATAGACATAGAGCATACGAATTCTGGAAAGAGAACTACGAAGCGGAGATGAATTATAGTGAGTTCGCAGATATGCTTTTGAGGTAATTTTCTTTTTGTTTTTCTTTTCCTGTCTAAAATTGAATGACTATATTTGTCCCCTAAATTATTTACATAATATATCAATGAAATCACACCGAAAGATGTGAATATGAAGATAATTGTTTGGAGAATGAACAAATGTCAGGCAACAGGAAATTAGCAATAATTGGTGCAAGTTATTTGCAGCGTCCTTTGGTTGAGAAAGCCAAGGATATGGGCTTATATACTATATGCTTTGCATGGGCAGATGGTGCTGTGTGTGCCGATGTCGCAGATAAGTTTTATCCTATATCCATTGTGGAGAAAGATGAAATTCTTAATGTTTGTCGAAAAGAAAATATTGATGGAATATGTTCTGTAGCATCTGATGTTGCGGCTCCGACTGTTGCATATATAGCCGAGAAGTTGGGTTTAGTTGGAAATTCCTATGAGGCAGCTTGCAAGGCAAATAACAAGTATGAAATGCGTAGGGTGTTTATGGATGCAGGAGTTCCTTGCCCTAGATTTAAGAAGGTTCAACTCCAGGAGGGAATCGAACCTGTTGATTTGGAATATCCATTGATTGTCAAGCCTGTTGATAGGTCGGGAAGTTTAGGAGTTGCAAAAATAAACAATAAAGAGGGACTCGGAATTGCTGTTGAAAAGGCCTTGGAATTTTCTTTTTGCAAGCAGGCAATAGTTGAGGAATATATTGAAGGTCGTGAAATCAGTGTCGAGTTCATTTCTTACAAGGGCAAGCATTATCCATTGCAGATTACAGATAAGGTAACCACTGAAGCACCACATTTCGTTGAACTAGAACATCATCAGCCTGCAGATTTGTCACCGCAGATGTACGAAAAGGTATATGCACTGACAGATAAGGCTTTGACAGCTTTGGGTTTGACAAACGGGGCCAGTCACTCGGAGTATCGCATAACTGATGATGGTCGTATTTTTGTTATGGAAATTGGCGGACGGATGGGCGGAGACTTTATTGGTAGCGATTTGGTAAAACTTTCTACTGGATACGATTTCCTGCAAGCTGTAATTGATGTGGCATTAGGAAGTTTCACAGAACCGAAATTTACATGCAAAAAATATGCTGGGGTGTATTTCTTGTGCAAGGAAACGGAAAGACTTTTTCCAATTATGCAAAAAAATGAAAGAGAAAAAGATATTGTGAATTTAGAAATTACAAATTCCGACCTGAAAAGCGTTACTTGTAGTGCGGATAGGAGCGGGTATGTTATATATCAATCAATAAAAAAAGTGATTTTATGACAACTCCTTTGTTTTCAATAGTGTCTCCAGTTTACAAGGCAGAAACAATAGTGCCTGAGTTAGTAAGAAGAATTAAACAGAGTGTTGAGAGTCTAACTGATAATTATGAGATTGTTCTTGTTGTGGATGGTTCTCCTGATAATTCATGGTTGGCGGTAAAGCATGAATGTGAATTGGACAATAGGGTAAAAGGACTAAATTTAAGTAGAAATTTTGGACAGCATTATGCAATTAGTGCCGGTTTGAAATATGTGCACGGGGAATGGATTGTCGTAATGGACTGCGATTTACAAGATAGGCCAGAGGAAATTCCAAATCTATATAATAAAGCGAAAGAAGGTTTTGATATCGTACAAACAAGGAGAGTCAATAGAAAAGATGGATTTTATAAGCAACTATCAGGTAAGATTTTCCACAAAATATATGATTGGTTAAGCGGAATGCATACAGATAGATTAATTGGCAATATGGGGATATATAGTAGGCAGGTTATATGTGAATTTAATAATATGCCAGAAACTGCACGTTCGTTTACTAGCCTTCTTCAATATCTTGGCTTTAGAAAAACAACTTTAGATATAGAGCATTCGGAACGTTTTGAAGGAAAAAGTTCATATACATTGCGTACATTATTAAAACTTGCGTTTGACGTTATCATATCTGATAGCAATAAACCTCTTCGTATGGCAGTTGCATTGGGGTTTATTATGTCGGTTTTGTCACTTGGTTTAGCATTATATAATGTAATTGCGAAGTTAGTAGGTATTATTGATGTTGCTGGTTATACGACAACGGTGTTTTCTATTTGGTTTGTTGGAGGAGTTATTTTAACTGTACTTGGCGTAATAGGTTTATATATAGGTAAAATATTTGACCAGGTAAAAGGACGTCAGTTGTATATAGTAATGGAAAAAGAGAATATTGAAGACTAATGCAGCAAATCGGTGAAAAATATTATGGGAATATTATTATATGATGTTCATAAGTTTATTCTAAATGTTATATAAATCATATTTGACATATTTTGTTCTTGTTGGTGTTAATCTTGTTTATGCCTGTACTTTCATTTTTACAAAGATGGCAGCGCAACAGGATGTTATGAGTTTGACGTATTTGTTGTGGATAGCTGGCGCTGTGGGGGTGATGGGGGTGTATGCTTTGCTGTGGCAGCAGGTGATAGCAAGGATGCCAGTTTCTACTGCTTATATGTTCAAGGGTACGAGTCTTATATTTGTTTTGATTTTCTCTTTTTTACTTTTTAAAGAAGCGATAACAGTCAGTAATATAATAGGTTCGGTTATAATAATTGTTGGTATTTTGCTTTATGCACGGGCGGATGATAAGTCTAATAAAAACGAAAAAAAAGCCGTTTAGATATGTATATTGCACTTGTCATATTTTCTGTTTTTGCTGCCGCTTGTGCGCAGATGCTTTTGAAACAAGGTGCAAGGCAGGGGTATGATACTTTCTTGCGGCAATACTTAAATGTATGGGTTATAAGTGGGTATGTAATAATGGGCGGTGCTATGTTGCTCAACATTTTTTGCCTTAGTCGTGGAGTAATGGTAAAGGAAGTTTCTATTATAGAATCGCTAAGTTATCTTTTTGTCCCAGTTCTTTCTCTTGTATTTTTCAGGGAGAAAATAACATTGCGGAAAATATTGGCTATTGCGTTGATAATGATGGGTGTCGCTATATTCTTTATTTGAAATAATAATGACTTTTATTTTTATTGTATCTTTGCAACAAAATAATTGAATTATGTATATTAATTTTAATCTTCCTCATTTGACTGGCAAGGAAGCCCATTATATGTATCAAGCAGTGTATAATGGACAATTGTCCGGTAATGGAAAATACACAAAAAAATGCCAGCATTATTTTGAAAATCAGTATGGTTTTAAAAAGTGTCTGTTGACAACAAGTTGTACCGATGCCCTTGAAATGGCAGCAATACTATGTAATATACAACTGGGAGATGAGGTCATTGTTCCAAGTTATACTTTTGTTTCTTCTGCATTGGCATTTGTGCGGCAAGGCGCAAAAATCGTATTTGCTGATAGTATGGAGCGAAACCCCAATATTGATGCAGAAAAGATAGAATCGCTGATAACTCCGCGAACAAAGGTCATTGTGCCTGTGCATTATGCTGGTGTCGCCTGCGACATGGATAGGATAATGGAGATTGCTGAGAAATACGATTTGCTTGTTGTAGAAGATGCTGCACAAGCAATAGATTCATTTTACAAAGGTAAGCCACTTGGCAGTATAGGACATTTGGCTGCATTTTCCTTTCACGAGACAAAAAATATAATTTCTGGAGAAGGAGGAATGCTTGCCATAAACGACGAGAGGTTTATCCGTCGTGCAGAGATTATATGGGAGAAGGGTACCAATCGTGCAGAATTTTTCCGAGGCGAAGTAAACAAGTACGGCTGGGTTGATGTTGGTAGTTCGTTTCTGCCAAGCGAGGTTGTCGCAGCTTTTCTGTGGGCGCAGTTGGAATCGCTTAATGAAATTCAGCAAAAACGCAAATTGTTGTGGAATAAATATTACGAGTTGTTGAAACCTCTCGCTGATAGCGGAAGGTTCCGTTTGCCAGACATTCCTGAATACGCAACTAACAATGCTCATATGTTTTATCTTGTCTGCAATAGTTTGGAAGAGCGTACCGCGTTAATACAACTGTTGAAAGAGAACGACATTCTTGCCGTTTTCCATTATCTAAGCTTGCATAGTAGTCCGTATTATCAGGATAAGCATGATGGAAGGTCTTTGTCAAATTGTGACCGCTACGCTGATTGTCTGGTTAGATTGCCGATGTACTACGATTTGAATATTGAAGATGTAGAACGGATTTGTAATGTAATAAATGGATTATGAATTGGATGGCGTTATTGGCGATAGTTGTTTCATTAGTTGTTTTTTATGTAGCTGGCTCTTTGCTGTTATGGCTGGCAAGGTTTGCACATAGGCAAGATTCTTTCTTCGATACATTTGTTAAGTTGCTGGTTGGCCTAGTTGGTGTCGTGACAACATACGCTGTTGTCAAAACATCTGGCAATACTATTCTTTGGGGCTTCATCATAATTGGAGTATTATGTTTGTGGCATTCGTATAAGGGAAAAATGCTGAGTAAGGAATTTTATTTCCGTGAAATTGTTAATGTAAACAGGGAAACTACGATTTCTTTGTGCGCAGTTTTTGTTCTGGGAATAGTTTCCTTTTTGTTTCAAGGGTCTTTCTTTTATGCATCCCCAATAAACAATATGCCACATGGCGATTATGCTTTTTATGCTACGGTATCAAGTGTACTTGGAAATTTCGGAGTTGAAACTTCTGATTGGGAACCTATTGTTTTGTATGGAAGTTCTGCACCTGCTCCATACCATTACTTTGATATATGGCTTCCAACAATTTTCCTGGGCATATTGCATGGCGATACTTACGAGTCATTTGTTGTAATAACTCAGTCGATATATATGGTGATACTTTCGATGGGAGTGATTGCGATAACAAGACGATTTACAAATAACAAATTGATGCAGGTCTTGTCGGTTTTGTCGATATTTTTTGCAGGTTTGCTATTTATTAGGATTCTACCACAATCATCAGATTTCATTTTCTCAAATTCGTGCAGTTTGAAATACTTGTCGGTAAGTATGTTTGTCGTGTGGACTGTACTTGCTATGCTCGAAAAGAAAGGTGGTTGGTATTTGCCGATGATATGTCTGCCGATAGTCAATGTTATAACTGCTCCTGTAACATTTATTACTGTAGTTTTGTTGTTATGTTTGTCTGCATTGAGAAAAAGGTCAATTAAGCATATTATATTGCCTCTTGTGTCGGTCTTTGTCGTTGCTGTTTTTATCGTCTTGTTTTATTTCCTGCAGGCAGGAGAATCTGCAAGTGGTGGACTATCTCTTTCTACCTTGTTGGATTCTTTTGCAGAAGACAAGACAAAACCTTTCAAGATTATTTTTGGAGCAGTAGCAATATTGGCAAGCATTTACATATACTATTTGATTCCTACAGTTGTATCTCTAGTATCGCGTAAGCGCAAGGAATATTTCTTTTTGATGAAAGACGATTCAATTGTGTTCGTAGCAATGGTTATTGTTGTATGTGTGGGTGTTGTTGTTTGGGGGCTTACACATGTAATGGCAGATTCTATACAGTTCTTTATGGTATCTGCAATCCCGTGGATAAATATATCAATTTGGTTGCTAATATTGTTCTCATACAAGGTTTCTGCAAAGAAAGTTGGTTATTTTGTTTGTGCTTTCGTTTTACTAATCTCCGGATTGAATTTTTATCAGATAGATAAAGTTCCATTTTATAGATATTATCAGCCAAAGTGCGATGTTAAATATGTGAAAAATGTTTCCTATGCAATTTCCGAAATAGATGGAGTTCCTTTTGGTGCTTTTATTCGGGATTCAACTGAGATGAATGATCTTTGGGATTTTGGTTGTTTCGCCGCGGGGGCAGGTTTTAAGCATTATACAAAAGATTTGTACATAACTGTAGTTTATCCAGAGGTAAATATTGAACGGTATTCTGAAATTGATCGTCCCCGTATAATTAAAGTTATGAAAAACAATCCTTTTCAAAAGTTCCTCACAGAATACAAATCGAAAAATGCTGATTACAAGTATGGAGATGTTGTCCTTAAATTTTTGAAAGCACAAGATTGCCGTTTTATCTATCTTGGCAAAAAATGTGAAATGCCAGAAACTATAGGACCATACATTGAAAAGCAATATGTAGATGAGAAAACTGGGGAAAAGTTTTTTGTTTTAAAACGCATTGATAATGGCAGATAAGGAAGATAATCCGGTATATGTTTTTCTCATAAAATAGTAACTTTGCGGCATATATGTAAGCGGAACGAAAGTGTAAATTGATGAAGCGATTACTGATATTAGCATACGATTTTCCACCATACGTTTCAGTTGGGGGATTGAGGCCATACGCATGGTATAGGTACATGAAGGATTATGGTGTAGAACCAATTGTAGTTACTCGGCAGTGGAGAAATAAATTAGGAAAGGAACTTGATTACATTGCACCAAGCGAAAGTATGGATACCATTTTAGATGAAACGGAATATGGTTCAATAATACGCACACCTTATAAGCCCAATCTGGCGAATCGCATAATGTTAAAGTATGGAAAGAGTAGGTTCTCTCTGTTTCGAAAGTTAGTAACGGCATGGTACGAGTTCTTGCAATTTATTTTTTTTGTTGGCCCTAAGTCTGGATTGTATCGTGGAGCGAGAGAATATTTGAAAACAAATAAGGTTGATGCAATAATTGCAACAGGAGAACCTTTTGTTCTGTTCAAGTATGCATCTGTGTTGAGTAAAATGTATGGAATTCCATGGGTGGCAGATTATAGAGATCCATGGAGTCAGAGTGTAAAAAGGAGTTCTAATTTTTCCCTTAGAAAATTAAACGGGTATTATGAGCGTAAAACAACGTCTTCTGCTTTTTGTCTTATAACAGTATCTGAGTTTGTTAAAAGAAAAATACAAATATCTGCAGCAAATGATAGTAGGATAGAGGTGATAACAAATGGTTATGATCCAGAATCAGTTGCTATAAATAGATCAGTAAGACAGGGAAAAGACAAGTTGAGATTTGCATACATTGGAACAATTTATAAGTGGTATCCTATTGAGAGCATGTTGGACGCATTTGTTTATTTTGTGACAAAAGAAGTAAATCCTAATATTGAGCTTAATTTTTATGGAATAAACAATAGTTCGGATTTTATGGAAATGTTAGAAACTGATTATTTTGATATCCTACCATATATAAATATATATCCAATGATGCCAAATAATGAATTAATAGAGAAATTGACTCAATGTAATGTTATGCTCTTGTTTAATAATTATTCATTGGCGGGTACTAAAATATATGACTATTTGGCGGCTCAAAGATTGACTCTGTTGTGTTTTACAGAAGATGAAGCAGCATATATGCGTAAGGAACGAATGACAAATCATCATGATGTTGAGGGTGTGTCAAATCATTATCAAGAAGATATATTAAAAGAGACAAATTCTGGAATCTCTGTGAAAAATAGTGAGCATTTAAAAAATGTAATAGCTGATCTATATGCGGAATTTAACACCAAAGGCTATATTGAATGCAATTCGCATGGATATGAGCAGTATTCAAGGAGTTTTCAGACTGGTAAACTTGCTAAAATAATTTTTGGCGATTATGAAGAATGCAAACAGAAATAAGGTTGTTATCCTTGGTGGAGGGATAAATGCTATGGGAATAGTTCGTAGCTTTGAAAAAACGGATATCCCTGTTGTTGTTATGAGTTGGTATAAAGACAGTGCAATGACATCAAGGTTTTGTAAATCTGAAATATGTCCAAACCCGATTAACAAAGAGGAATTAGTTGATTTTCTAATGCAATATGGAGAGAAACAAACCTCAAAGTCGGTTCTTTTTGCAACTTCAGACTTATTCCTTATGCCAATTGTTGAGTTTAAGGAGAAACTGTCGAAGTATTATCATATTCCAGTATGCGACTGGGGTTTATTGTCAAAATTAATAGAGAAAGAATACTTGTATAGTTTTGTCGAAAAACTTGGAATTCCTTGTCCTAAAACCATCAATGTTTACAAAATAGATGATTTCGATGCAGTCAAAGAGTCTCTTACATTGCCAATAATAATAAAGCCATCAGTAAATATAAATTTTTCCAGATTGCTTGGGAGTAAGGCGTTTATACTAAAAACAAAAGAGGAACTTGATGATATAATTCAGAAAATATCTGAAACAAATCTTTGTTCGGAAAAGATAATTGCTCAGGAGTATATTCCAGGAGAACCGACAGAATTATATACTATAACTAGTTATGCAAATAAAGGCCATGAAATAACTGGCTATTCAATCGGGCATAAAATTAGGCAGTTTCCACCACAAACAGGAACTATCGTATCTGGTCATGTGATACATATTGAAGAAATATTGGAGCATGCAGAAAAATTCATAAAAGAAACAAAGTTCTATGGAATATCTAACATTGAATTCAAAAAAGATGCTCGCGATGGTTCATATAAATTGATGGAAATAAATCCACGAACAGGACTATGGAATTTATCGGTGTTGGAATCTGGAGTCAACTTGCCAATGCAAGCGTATAATGATATTCTTGGTATTCCAATCGAAAAGGAATTCAACAAAAATGACGAATTGATATGGTATATATGGCTAGTTGATATGTATTATGCTTTGTGGGGCAACAAAAAGAAGGGTTTCCCGCAGTATGCCATTACATATAAGGAATGGAGAAAATCAGTTAGGAAAAAAGGTGTGAAGCGTGTTGACGCACTATTCAAATGGTATGATCCGATACCATTTTTTAAGGGGCTTCTGTTAAAATATAGATAATGTCAAAATTAAAGATATTTTGTTTCCATAGGATTTCGGATGAGTTTTCTCCAGCATATCCACCAATACCGGTGAGGGTATTTGATAAAATATGTAAGTATATATCTCGTAAATATTTTATTGTTCCAGTTGAAGATTTACACCAGTTGAATAAGTCAACAGGCAAGCAATACGCATTGGTAACTTTTGATGATGCATACTACGATTTTTACGAGTGTGCAATGCCGGTACTTGATAAATATAAGATACCAGCGTTACAACATGTGGTATCTGATTCGGCACAAACAGGATTAACATTTTGGACGCAAAACCTTAATAAGATTATAGAGGCCTATTATGCAAGAAAAATGGATGTTGTTATTCCAGAATTTGGTAAATTTCACATGAATAGTACAAAGGATGTGGAACAAACGGCATTGAATGTTTATATTCATCTATTGCATAATGAATATAGGTCTAGTATTTTGCAGGATTTGTCAAAAGGAATAAATCATGAGTACGAGCATACTAGAATGTTGACATGGAAAGAGTTGAATGAAATTTCAAAATATAATGTGTCTTTTGGGTCGCACACACATTCACATTCAACACTAAACGATTTGCCAGATGATATGCTGTATGAAGAATTGTCGAAGTCACGTAAGATGATTATGGACAATATACATGGAACGGAATGTTTGTCGTTGGCGTTTCCCAATGGTCAATATAATGAAAAGGTTGTAGAACAAGCGAAAAGATGTGGTTATAAATATTTGTTCAGTACAGAAAATATGTCGGCAGAAACGCTAAATTTGCAAAATGTTTTACCAAGGTTCAGCCTATATAATAGGGAATGGTGGAAAAACAGCATTAAGTTACGATTGATGAATTATAAATAGTATGAAAGTCAGTGTAATAGGCGCAGGTAATGGCGGACAGGCAATGGCTGGGCACTTTAGTCTTCTTGGTCACGAGGTGTGTCTTTTCGATAGAAATCAGAAGAAAGTAGATGCATTAAATAGTCAAGGTTATATAGAACTGTTAGGAGAAGTTAAGGGGCTTGCACGGCTTAGTTTGGTTACATCCGACATTGGTAAGGCAATTGGATTTTCTAATTTGATAATGATAACGGTAACGGCCGATGCACACAAGTCGGTTGCCGAGATGATTGCACCCTATGTAGAAAGTGGACAAATATTTGTCCTTAATCCCGGCAGGACATTGGGGGCGATGGAATTTTCGAATTGTATTCGTTCGCATACGGATAAGAAAATTTATGTGGCAGAATGTCAGACCCTTATATATGCTTGCCGGAAATTAGCAGAAGGATGTGTAAATATTATTGGAGTAAAGAGCCATGTTTTAATGTCTGCCTTTCCGTCTCGTGATACTGGATTGGTAGCAAATGAGATAAATAAGGTATATCCTTGCTTTGATGCTGTAGAAAATTCGTTGGTAACTGGCTTGGAGAATTTTGGCGCTATATTGCATCCGACTATAATTTTATTTAATGCCGCAACAATCGAGCGAGGACAATCTTTTTTCTTTTACAATGATATTACACCGCATATAGCGTATTTCCTTGAACAAGTAGATAATGAAAGGCTTTTGCTTGGCGAAGAATTCGGATTAAGTCTTCATTCTATAGAAGATTGGATTTCGTTTGCATATAAGAATATAAAGGGAACTACCTTGTGCGAAAAGATAAAGAATAACAAAGCATATTACAAGATAATGTCTCCAGATAAGTTGGAGTGCAGAATGCTTACTGAGGATATTCCTACTGGTATTTTGCCTATGGTGGAATTGGGAAAATTATGCAATCTGGATTTGCCATTGCTGAATTCATTGTTGGTGATGTCTCAGAAACTTTTGGCACGGGATTTTTCAATCAATGGCAGGACATTGCAAAATGTTGGAATATGCGATATGAATAAAAGTGATTTTGTAAATAGTTTGTGATGTTGGGCAGAGACGAAATATTTGGTTTGGTTCATCCGTATAATGATGTGCATACTCTTGGTATTTATAATGCAGGTAAGATGCTGCAGGATTGTGGATATAAGGTTTTTTATGCAGATGAATTGGTATCAAGGGCAATAGAGGAAATTAATAGGAACGACAATGTGCAAGTCCTTGTAAAGTGGATAAAGGAAAATAAAATTACAAGGTTGGGTTTTAGTTATCGTTTGGATTCGAATGATGCTCAATTGTCTTTCGGCAGAACATATCATCTGCTAAAAGAAAAGAAGTGCTTTGACTTTCAGGAAGGTCCATTGCGACAAATATATTTTGCTGGGTTACCACAATCGTGCGAACTTATCAGACAGGAGTATGGTGGTGACATATTAACATTCTGGGGGGATGAAACAAGATTGGAAACTCTAAGGAAATTGGGTGTGCCTGATTATCTTATTTCAAGTTCGGTGTTGTGTTCGTCAAAATATGATGATGACAGATTCGCTTTTGCTTCGGATTTATTAAAGAAAGGTGACTATAAGTTTCAGAAACCAATATATCGTGGAACATATCCCAATTACGGTACAATAAATGACACCGTAGCGGAGCGAATTGTAAATAATAGGAAATATACAAATCTGCCGTTAATTAGAGTACATGCTGGCCCATATAATCCTAATTACAATGAAGCGAAAAAAGAGTTCTTGTCGTGGCTCAAAACTTTGGCAGAAACAAAGTTCTTGGACATTATATCGATAGGAACTTCTCAACTTACTCAGTCTAATTTTGGAGAAGAATGGGGCGAAAAACACAACGGGGGAGGTGTTCCGCTTAATTCTGAGTCTGATTACTATGAAGTTTGGAAAGCTGCCCGACCAATGCTTGTACGCACATACGCAGGGACGAAAGATATTAGGCAATTGGCAGAGATGTACGAAAAGACAATAAATATCTCGTGGCACGCATTGTCGTTTTGGTGGTTCAACGAACTTGATGGCAGGGGGGCTTATAGTGTTAAGGATAATCTTAAGCAACATTTTGAAACTGTCAAATACATAGCGCAAACATCTAAACCATTAGAGGCGAATGTGCCACATCATTTTGCTTTTAGGGGTGGAGATGACTATACATATATTTTGTCCGGATATTTGGCTGCCAAGGCTGCCAAGAAGATGGGAATTCGCCATTTTGTAGTTCAAACTATGTTGAATACTCCAAAATATACTTGGGGAGTACAAGATTTGGCTAAAGCAAGGACATTGATAAAACTTGTTAGGGAATTGGAGAGTGAAAATTTTGTGGTATATCTTCAACCTAGAGCAGGACTAGACTATTTTTCTCCAGACTTGGAAAAGGCAAAAATACAGTTAGCATCGGTAACTGCTATGATGGATGACATAGAACCAGACAATCCAAATAGTCCTGATATTGTTCATGTTGTATCATATTGTGAGGCTGTTAAATTAGCAACTCCAGAATTTATAAACGAAAGTATTCAGATTGCAATTTCATCATTGGATGCATATAGGGAGTGTAAGCGTCGTAATGGATTTGATATGTCTTTTGAAGATGATGTTCAAAGGCGTTGTGAGGTCATGTATTCAAAGATAAAGAATATTGTTGGTATGTTGGAACGAAGCATAACCGATTTGTATTCACCTGCAGGTTTTTATGAGATTTTTAAA
>JAEEGG010003479.1_pt1 | contig 39232 bp, 27 predicted proteins | sample 9134161 | NCBI WGS metagenome assembly JAEEGG01 (sample SAMN16246543, study PRJNA631951) | gut metagenome | biome: gut microbiome; feature: rumen; material: CR-attached | host: Bos | place: Iran: Karaj | collected 2018-10 | reverse complement strand
TGTTTTCATAATCCGATAATATGAGCAGGAATTCGTTTTGTTTCTTTCTGCCTGATTTCCCAAAAACAATTTTCAGGCAGGATATCAAACAATATCTTCCTGCTTGATATCTCAAAAGAGGAATTGGGGCAGAAAGCAAGAGCGTAGGAACAGTTTTTATTCAATCCTGCAAGTTAAAAATTCGATTAAAAAAGCAGGCTCGTGATGTCTCACGGGGCCTGCTTTCTTTATTTCTCTTAATTATACTTTAGTAATTCTCTGCGTGGATCTCGAAGTAGCTCTGAGGATGTGCGCATACGGGGCAAACATCGGGAGCGTTGGTGCCGACTACGATATGTCCGCAGTTGCGGCATTCCCAAACTTTAACTTCGCTCTTCTTGAATACTTCCTGAGCTTCAACATTCTTTAAAAGTGCACGGTATCTTTCTTCGTGACGTTTCTCGATGGCTGCAACGCCTCTGAACTTGGCTGCAAGTTCGGGGAAGCCTTCCTTCTCTGCCGTCACTGCGAAGCCTTCGTACATATCTGTCCACTCGAAGTTCTCGCCGTCTGCCGCTGCGGCAAGGTTTTCTGCTGTGGAACCGATTCCGCCGAGCTCTTTGAACCACATCTTAGCATGTTCTTTTTCGTTGTCTGCGGTAAGTAAGAACAATGCTGCAATCTGCTCGAAGCCTTCCTTCTTAGCCTTTGAAGCGAAATAAGTATATTTGTTGCGTGCCTGAGACTCGCCTGCAAATGCTGCCTGAAGATTCTTCTCGGTCTCCGTTCCGGCATACTTGTTGGCATTTACTTCAACAACTTTATCGCCCGAAGCTTTGCACTTGGGACATACGGGTGTTTCGCCGTCGTTAACGGTGAAGATCTCACCGCAAATAGAGCACTTATATGTTTTCATCTGTATTCTCCTCCTTTAAGCTTTCCAAAGTCCGTGAAGGTTGCAGTAAGCATATACTCCGACAACCTCATCACCGTCGGTGATAGCGAAGCTTACCTTCGGTTCGCTTCCGGGAGTGAGCGCTTTACGCTGATTTCCTGCCTTGGTCTGTAATGCTACCCATTCGATGTAATGTTCTTCAATCATGGGATGTGCAACGGAACCGATAGATACGGTTACGATATTGCCATTAACTTCATAAACGGGAACGTGCTTTTCAACGGCAGCGTCAGTTGTTCCGGGAATGATCTCCTGCATCTGCTCGCCGCAACATACAACCGGAACACCCGTCTTTTTAACCACTGCAACGATCTGGCCGCAATGATTGCATCTGTAAAACTTTAAATCCATGGTAACCCTCCTTCGTTTTATACACTTTTCTTTCATGTATTCTGTTTATGATTATAACCAATCCGCAGCGATTTTGCTATTAATATTTCGTAAATTATACGACTCACAAAACTTGTGAAGTAAGCATTTTGAACGCGTATTTCAAAATGTTTTTCCGTTTCAAAAGGTCAAGAACTTTATCGTGGAAATCAAGCACCGGCAATATCTCAATCTTACCCTTCACATCGGTATAAAGAACACGCTCGTAAACATTTACGAATGGGAAGATTTCGTCCCCGACATCTCCCGCGATCCTGTCCGCAAATTCCTTTAAAGTCTCGCCGTCGTCAATCTTATATCCGATCATGGAAAGGGTGGCAATGATATCTTTGGAAACAAGACGCGCTTTCTTTTCCATGGGCATTCTTTCGTATTTGTGCTTTGAAACGACTTTTCCGATGGCCAAAAACAAAGCGAGCACAAAGGCTGTTGCTCCAAGGGGAATCAGGAATACGAGAATATTAATCCTTATGCGTTCCTCTTCCTCTTCGCCCTCCGATTCTACATCTCCCGGAGCATTTGTTTCGTTAAAGACTTCTTTGGGCTTTGTGGGCTCGATCTTTATCATCTTGTCAGCGACGGTAAGCCAGGAGGTTTCTTCGTAAAAACCGGGAGTGGGCTCAAAAGTGATCCAGCCTTTACCTTCAAAATAAACTTCAGCCCAGGCATGCGCCATATCCGAGGTTATAGTGTAGGTCCCGGCTTTTCCCGTCGTAAGCCTGAAGCCCTGTACGAACCTTGCGGGGAGTCCCTCAGCTCTTGCAAGAAGGACAAAGGTTGTGGCGTAGTGGGTACAGTAGCCTTCTTTCTTTTCAAGGAGCATATGCTCAAGAAAGTCCGAAGAACTCAAAACGTAATCCGGGATCGGATCGGTATCCGTTGTATAATCCATAAGTCCAAGGGATGCCTCAAGCCGTTTCATCTTTTCGTATTCCGAGGCGGAGCCTTCGTAAAGTTCATCGAGTTTTTCCCTGATCTTTGGCGAAAGTTCTACGTCCTCGCAATACTTTTCTTTTATGAGCCTCTTGTATTCAAGATATTTGTCATATCCGTAATCATCAGCAAGTTTTGATATTCCGAATACTTTTAAGGAACTCTTCCAAGTTTCTTCGTTTATTCCGGGCTCAGAGGCCATATAATCGTAAAACGCCGGGCTGTCGGTATTTTCCCTGTAAAAGTTTTCTCTTACTTCGACTCTGTAGGGATTGTGCTTTGCAAAAGAATAAACTCCGTCCTCCTCGGTGAGTCCGCTGTATTCGGTCGGAAAAGCATAATCCGTAAGCTTCGAAGGCGCGAAGAGGTATTTTGACTTTATGTTCAGATACTTTATCATGATCGAAGAATCTCTTATTATGTCGCGATAATCCTCCGCATCCGTCTTTGCTGCAAATGCCGTTTCAAAAGAGTCCATCCTGCGGGCATTTTCTATCGGCGTTTTCTCTGTTGTCCATTCATGACCGTTGAAGGAATCATAGATCGTACCCGCGAAATAAACGGGCACGTTGATATCTGAATTTGTGGTGACTTCGAAAGCGGCCTTGGGCTGTTTGTTTCTTTCTACCCCTGAGCCTATTTCACCGGAATCGGAAAAGCCTATGAATGCGTCGGTCCCGGATCCGAAATTGAACTTAAGTTTGTCCACGGCCAAAACCACCCGGTTCCATACGGTCACAAAAAGCCTCCAATCGTAGGGCTCGTCGGGAGTTTTGAAAAGCGATGCGATAAAGATTATCCCAAAGATGAAGGGTGCGGTGAAGACCATATGCTTTTTAACGTCGGTATCACCGAATCTTTTCCATCGTATGTGAATCTCATGTGAAAGGCATACCAGTATAAAGAAAAACCCCGCGAACACTCCTTTTCCCGCCGGATATTCAATGATCGTCAACGAGAGCACGAGCATAGTGACAAGAGCAATCGGAAGGACAATCCTAAGAGCGGTAAGTCTTGCGGTCAAAAAGCCCAGCACGAAGGAGGCAAGTGAAATTATGACAAAAGGCAAAAGCCAAGGGTAATCCGACAGCGAAAAATCTTTTGCAAACTTAAGCACCACAAATGTAACGCTTATCAAAACCGCAACGGTAAGACCGGACAGTAAAAGCCTTCCTTTGGCCTTTAAATGCACGAAAAGATCGAATACGGAAAGAGGTATCAAAAGGACGGCGTACATTGCGAATGTTCTTTCTTCCATGCCTAAAAGACCGCAGCGGTAAAGCATGGCGGTCAAAGCCAAAGGCACGATATAGAGCATGTCGAAAATAAACTCCGTTACTTTGAAATCCATAGTATTAAATCACTTCGTTAAGACTTTTGCCCGTAGGAACGGTTACTATCTTTGTGTGTACGAAAGGGCTTGCGGGAAGCGTATCTCCTTCACCGTCTTTTACAAGATATATGATCACTTCGGTGTCGCTTTGATTGAGACCCTTAGAGAACTCGTAAAGCGCATCGGTTAAGTCGGCGGTTACGACAAACACGGTTTTCTTTTCATAAAGACTGCGTGTCAGCGAAAGACCTTTGAACATATCGATACGGTCCACATCGGGCTCAAAACCGAATGCGGATGCGACTTTGTAAAACTCATCAAAACTCTCCGCGTCATCAACCGCAGTCTCCGTAACACTCCCCGTAAATCTGTAAACCGAGATGGGAATATGTTTTTCTTCCATAAACAGCGTAAGAGCCACCGCGATCTCAAGCACTCTGTTCTCGATGGGAAGATATTCGGTCTCCTTTTTTGATATCCTTAAAGGATCTATCACGAGGCCGACGCCGTTTTTTTCTTCCCCAATGTAGTTTCTGACCATGGGCTTGCCGACCTTTGCGGTCTGTTTCCAGTTGATGCGTCTTGAGTCGTCCCCGGGAACGTATTCTCTCACCGTAACATCGGGATATGCTGCGTTCGCGGTGGTTTCTCTGTCCGAGATGGATTCGACATCAACGCTCCTTAAAGCCGAAAGTCTGATCATGTTGGGTAGAACACGGACTCTGAGCGCCTCTCTGTTTTTGTATGTAAGTTTGAAAATGCAAAGAAAATCACGAAGAGTAACAGACTTGATTCCCACGTTATACTCGCCACGGTATTTGCAGATAAGACCGGTTTCTTTTTTGATCTTTGCCTTGGGAAGAAGCTCATATTCGTTGTCGTCGCTTAAACCGTCAATGACGGAAAAATCGGAATAGAAAGAGACCCTCACGGCACAGAAGGGAAAATAATCTTCGTTTTGAAGTGTGAAATAGAACGGGATCTTATGATCGCTTACGATGTCTTTGGACTCCAAATACTGATATATCTTAAACCTCGCCAAAACGAGCAGAAGATATATCAGAAGGATAACGGGTATTAACGTCATAACGGCAAAAAAGCCGTAGGTAACGGGTCCGCCCAGGAAACTTATCCCCACAAGCGAAAGTATCCACAGGGCGGCCAGTATCAGTCTGTTTCTTAACATTAAGGCACCTTTGCAAAAAGAAAAAACTTTTGCTTCACAGTATCAATCCATCGGGACTTTTGCTTTTAAGATAAGAGCGCGGAGTATCGCATCGGGATCTTCGCGGCGCAGTTTTGCCTCGGAAGTAAGGACAACGCGGTGATGGAGCGTGTTGACTGCAACCGCCTTTACATCGTCGGGTTTTACAAAATCTCTGTTTTCCATGAAAGCCTTGGCCTGAGCTGCTTTGGCAACAAAGATAGTTGCGCGGGGACTTACGCCCATCACAAAGTTTTCTTCCTTCCTTGTAAGGTCTGAAATATCTCTAATATATCCCAGTATCGAATCACTCACATGAACTTTCGATACTTCATTTTTAAGGGCGATCATCTCGTCGACGGAACATACGGCGCCGACTTTGTCCGGACTTTTGTTCTCAAGTATGTTCTTTGTAAGTTTCACTTCGTATTCCTTATCGGGATAACCGATGGAAAGACGCATCATGAAACGGTCAAGCTGAGCCTCGGGAAGAGGATAAGTTCCCAAAAATTCTATGGGGTTCTGAGTTGCGATGACCATGAAAAGTTCGGGCAATTTGTATATCTTGCCGTCCACGCTGGTCTGCCCTTCCGCCATTGCTTCAAGAAGACTCGACTGAGTCTTGGGCGATGTTCTGTTTATCTCATCCGCCAAAAGGAAATTGTGCATTACCGCACCTTCACGATATTCGAACTCACCGGTTTTTGCGTTGAAAATGCTCATACCCGTAACATCCGAAGGCAATGTGTCGGGTGTGAACTGGATGCGGCCGAAATCGGCGCCCACAGACTGTGAAAGAACTTTTGCCAGTGTTGTTTTTCCCACACCGGGAACATCTTCCAAAAGAACGTGACCGCCTGCGAGAAGGCAAATGAGGACGTTCTCCGCAACGCTTTCTTTACCGACAAAATATTCGTTTATGTTTTCTCTCAATTTATTTATCATGTCACCCTCCGATAGCTTAATAGCAATATCTAGTGATAAGTATAGCATTGATGATTAGAAAATAGAATTGATTTAGTTTACTCTTAAATTGTAGATTTCTACGCATTTTGAAAAGAGGTCGATATGGACAGGATATTAAAAGATCTTTATAAGGATTTGTTTAAAATCGGCGTTGCCTGCGAGATGATAAACGACAGGTTTACCAATCACGAGATCGGCAACCCCGCAAAAGAAGCGCTCATGCTCAAACACTTTAATTCCATGACGTTTGCAAACGAGCTTAAGCCCGCTTACAACATGGGATGCAAAGACGAAAAAGCTACGGAAGAGAGCGTTCCTTTTGTCATAAACGATCGGGCTCGTCATATGCTTGATTTTGCAAAAGAAAACGGTATGTCGGTCCGCGGTCACGTAATGGTATGGCACAGTCAGTGCTCCAACGAATTCTTCTGCAAAAACTACACACCCGTTACTATTCCTACCGATCCCGAGCTTTTAAAAGAGCGTCCCATGCTTAAGTTTTTCGAGAAGCTGGACCCGGTCTGCTTTACGGACAGGGATACTTTGCTTAAGAGAATGCAAAGCTACATCTATTCCCTTCTCGAGTACATGTACGCCAACGGTTTTGCCCGCACCATATATGCGTGGGACGTGGTAAATGAGGCGATAGAGCTTAACGACAAGACCGAAACCGGACTTCGTAATTCATACTGGTATCAAATAATCGGTGACGATTTCATATATTACGCATTTCGCTATGCATATGACGCAAGAGAGGAACTGTGCGTTAAATATGCGGCCGAGTACGGCATTGACCCTTCGGACAAAGAAGCGCTTAAAGCCATCCGCCCCGCTTTCTTCTACAACGATTACAACGAATGGCAAAAAGAAAAAAAGGCCGCCATCATCGCCGCACTTAAGCGCGAAGGTCACGGTCATGGCAGCATAATCGGTGAAGGTCTCATCGACGGAATCGGTATGCAGGGCCACTTAAGCGATAACAACGATATAGACGAGTACATTGAAGCACTCAAAGAGTACTCTTCTCTCGTACCCGAAGTCCACGTGACGGAGCTTGACGTAAAGTGTACATGCACTAACGCCAACGCAGAATATTATCAGGCCGTTTTCTATCAAAAGCTGTTCAAAGGATTCGCCGAATCCAAAAAGGCCGGCATAAACCTTACGTCCGTGACGCTTTGGGGACTCACCGACGACAACTCATGGATTCGGGGCGCCAATCCCCTTCTTTTCAGAAAGGATCTTTCCGAGAAAAAATCCTTTGATGCTCTGGCAAGCATCATTACCGGCGAAAGCCTCGGCGAGCCGCTTGATATCAAAGTGGATCTTTCAAACAGAGATTATACCTTTGAAAGTACCGGCGACGCTCCCATGGATCTTGAAAGCCTCGGCATCAAATACAGAGGCTTCGGCGAAGTCGAGATATCCGATGAAGTTTACAAGACCGGAAAACATTCGCTCGCAGCCACCAAACGTTTCAGCGACTGGGGCGGCATTTGTTTCGATGTTTCCGATTTTATCGGTCAGACGATAAAGATAAGCGGTACCGCAAAGACAACGGCTCTCGCGATAAAGATAAACGAAGCGCTTGACGAGCCCAACGGCGATATCGCGGTAATCGACGTTAAGCCCGACGAATGGACCGACTTCGAGGCCACTTACAAAGTTACGAGAAAATTCATGTCCCTTTCAATCTGCTTCTCCACAAAAGAAGCCAAGGAAGGGGTGCAGAGTCCCATATTCATAGACAACCTCCACATCTCCCTTTTAGGACTTGAGGAAAGCTTCGAGGAAGAAACCAACATCGCTTCCGTAAGAGGTATGGGACATCTTCCGATGCTCACCGTTACGGACGCTCATTCTCATAACGGCGGAAAGAGCCTTCTTGTTACCCGTGCGGAAAAAGACGCCACCGTCAAATTTGACATTACGCCTTACATCGGAAAGAGAGTTCTCTTCACCGCGTTTGTCAAAACAAGCGATTCAGAGATCCGTCTGGGACTTGACGGGCAGACGCCCCTTGTTCTTTGTACCGAAAAGTCCAAACAAAATGAATGGACCGAGGTCAGGTTCGAAGCCGATCTTTCCGATGAACTCAAGACCGCAAACATCTATCTTGAGACCGATTCAAAGGGAGATATTTACGTAGATGACATCTTTGTAAAACCGTTGTAATATTCACCTAAACAATCAATAAGACACAACTGTCTACCTGCAAAATACGGCATTTCTCGCTTTGTGTCGTGTTAAGGGGAAGGCAAAAAAACTATTCTGTCAGTGAAAGGAGGGACCTGCATGGATCAGGTAAAAACAGGTAATTTTCTAAAAGAATTAAGAAAAGAGAAAAACCTTACCCAGGAACAATTGGCAGAAATACTCGGCGTGTCGGGAAGAAGCGTTTCCAGATGGGAGACGGGCAACAATATGCCCGATCTTACTTTGCTAGTGGAGATAGCAGATTTCTACGACGTTGACGTCAGAGAACTTATTGAAGGTGAAAGGAAAAGCGAGATGAATACAGAAGAGGTTAAAGATGTTGCGGCCAAAATGGCCGATTACGCGGAAAGTGAAAAAAGCAAACTTTTAAAAACAGTCAGATTTATAAGTGTGGCCGGCGTGGCGATGATGATGGTCGCCATCATAATACAATGTTTAAATTTTGAAGCTCAAAGTACACTTAAGATCATAGGAATAGCCACATCCTTTATTGCGATGCTGGCCCTTGGCATACTGGCGCTGTACGTTAACGGTGTTCTTCAAAAGATGGTAAAGGTAAAAGCGCTTACCATAGCCATTGCGGTCGCTTTGATAGGAATGCTCATAGTTGCCGCAAGATATGCCTTCGCTGTATTTGTGGTCTTCATGTTTATCATATTCGACCTTATCAATCCGGGAAGAAGTGCCTCGGGTCTTGCCAAATATGACAAAGAGGCGATACTTGAAAAATACAGATCGGATCTGAATTCGGGGTTGTTTCTTTTTCCCGATGATACCGATAAGATCATCGACGGTGAGTTTGATTCGAAGCTTAAGACAGGACTTTTGGACACCGACGGACATCTTGTTCTGAAAGCCCACTACAGCCATGAGGATTACGAAAAAGAGATCGAGCGTATTTCGGGAATAACATGTACCATATCATATAAGGATATGTCGGTTACGAATTCAGTTAAGTACGACACCGAGATGTACAATTATCCGGCATACGTGGCGGTGGACGGCTATGATTACGTTTACGAATATGCATTGCTGGACGAAGAAAACGATACGATCATATACGTGCTGATCAGCTATCCCAAGTATGCGGGCATGAAGAAATTCAAGGAGTACCTTAAGAAAGACAAATCGGATTACAATCTCGACAACGGAAAGATCCTTGAGAATTTCACGATCTACTTCCACAGATTCGATATCGAAGACGATCCTTTAATGAGTGATGTTTATATGGGATATGAATACTAGGCGGTTAAATATGGGGTAACGAAAAAAGCAGGCTTTGCGCCTGCTTTTTCTTTATACCGTTTTAAAATACTTCAAAACCTTCTCGGGGCCGTTGTTCCAGCCGTCTTCTTTCTCCTATGCTTCAAATACGTATACGTTCCAAGAAAGCGGCTCGATGTGAAGTTTGAATTCGCCGTTTTCAAATGTATAGTTTGTTTCTTCGACGGGTGCTATAAGCGTCTCGTTTTCGTAGGAATTCTTAAGTTCCCAATCGTTTGAACGCATCTTGAACGCTTTTACGGGCTTGTAGCCTTCGAAACCTTTAACGTCGATGGTAAGGGGGTAATCCGAATCTTCGTTTCTGTTGATTGCAAATACTGTGAGACGATTGTTTTCTTTGTCCCATGCGCTTGCGGAATCGATGAATTTAACGCCTTCTTTACCCGTATACTGTGAAGTGTCTTCGATGGCATAACCGGGCATGTCGTAAGTCTCGCTGTCGACCTTTGTCTCAAGTGAAACGCCCTTTGCATACTGCATAAGCTGCATATAAGCGTAGTGAGAAGCGGATTTCCATATATGATCATGGTTTGAAGCGGCAAGTGCCGAAAGGCCTCCGGTCATACATCCGATCTTAACTCTGTCGGCATGTCTTAAAAGCGCAAGCTGAATGGATGCCATTGAGAGAGCGTGAAGCATATCTCCCCCGGGGAACTGTCTGTCGGGCATGTTGTCGGGATCGTGAAGTATGTACTTTCTTTCGGGATCGAAACGATAATGGTTTCTTGCCATGTTGTATCGTCCGTATCCGGGATTTAAGGGCTGCAAAGGACGTACCATTGCGCCGTACTCGTCAAAGGAGATCATGACTTTCTTGGGTGATCTGTGCTTTGACTGAACATAATCGATCATTGCTGCTTCGGTGTTGATGAAGTCTTCATAGTAGAGCGAACCGCCGAGAAGTGCCTTGATGTCTCCGGGAGGTGCGCTGTGATAATGATGAACGGAAACGTAGTCGACAACGTCGTAACATTTGTCGAGTGCGGTCTGGTCCCAAGCAGGGAAACCTTCCATGAAAGGAGCCGAGGAACCGCAGACTGCGGTTTCGATTGTTTCGTCTATCCATTTGATGGCCTTGGATGTCTCCAGAACTTTGCAGCCGTAACCTTCGGGATTTTTATCCCATGCGCCCAGCTGCCAGGGGCCGTCCATTTCGTTTCCCAGATACCACATCTTTACGTTGTAAGGATCTTCGTGACCGTATTTCTTACGAAGATCGGACCAATATGTTCCGCCGGGATGATTGGTGTACTCCACAAGATCCATTGCATCCTGCATGGTTCCGGTTCCCATATTGATGGTGTAAAGAGGTTCGGTGTTTACCTTTTCTGCCCACTGAAGATACTCGTCATGGCCTACTTCGTTGGTGATGTACTGATGCCATGCAAGGTCTAAGTGAACCTTTCTTTCGGACATCGGTCCGATGGAATCTTTCCACTGCCAGCATGATACGAAGTTTCCTCCGGGCATTCTGACCGCGGGAAGTTTTGTGTCCTTAAGTGCGTTGATAAAGTCGGTTCTGAAACCCTGCTCATCGGCGGTAGGATGTTTGGGATTGAACATCGTTCCGTTTACGATGGTGCCGATGGGCTCCAAAAAGGCCGAAAACAGCCTGTTTGAGATCTCGCCGACTTCAAAGGCGGGATGAACCGTGATCTTTGCGTCTTTTGCCATTAATTAACCCTCCGTTTTTCCTGTAGATATTTTCTTTATCCATTTGCCCCCACGCAGTCTTCCAAAACTCCAGAACGTTTTGATGATCTGGTCGGATTTAAGACATACATATATCCAAAATGCGGGAAGATGGAAAACGAATCCCGCAAGAATACCGAGAGGTATTGAAACGGCCCACAAGAAGATGTTGTCGGTTAGCATTAACATCTTTGTATCGCCGCCGCCTCGAAGAACACCCTTTGTCATGATGCTGTTCGTAGCCTGGAAAATTATGATAAAGCTTATTGCAAGCATAAGCTGGTTTGCTATTGCCACAGCTTCGGGGCTGATTCCGCCGGAAGCATCTTTTCCCGCATAAAAAGCGATGATCGGATTCTTTGTAAGAGTGATGAATATCGCCGAAATAAGGCCCAAACCGAGACCGAGTCCGAAGAAAAGATAACCCTGTCTCATTGTCTTTTCTTTGTCGCCGGTTCCGAGAGTCTGACCGGTTACGATGGCGCCGGCCTGGCTTACGCCTTGAACAACGACGGTGGAAAGCTGCTGTGTTACCGCGGTTACCGCATTTGCCGCAACGAAAGTCTCGCCGAGATGTCCGTTGATCATTGATACGGCGTTTGTACCTATGGCGAGAATGCCGTCACTTACAAGCACGGGGATACAAATACGTATGTATTCCGAGATGAGGGACCCTGTCTTCATAAGAAGATGCTTAATTCTGAAACCGATCTCTTTGTCAACAAAGAGAAGATACGACATTATCATTACCGCTTCGAAAGTTCTTGCGATGAGGGTACCCAGCGCAGCACCCGCAACTTCCATTCTTGGAGCACCGAACTTACCAAAGATGAAGGTATAGTTTGCACCGAGGTTAACGAAGAAGGCTCCGATGGATACAAAGAGCGGATATCTTACTTCTCTTACACTTCTTAAGGCGATGGTGGATGTAAGTGAAACACCGGTAAAGAAGTAGGAAGCCACCGACCATTCAAAATAGTCGATTCCCAGGGCGATGATCGGAGTTTCCTGTGTGTACATCTTCATGAGCGTCTCAGGTACGATCGCGGTTGCAAGGGCAAATATGAGAGCAAGGGAAAGCGCCAGGCGAAGCATCAGGCTGACGGTCTGTTTTAACGCTCTGTCGGCGTTCTCGGGCTCGTCGCCACTTTTCTTCATACTGTAATATCTGGAAACAAGTACCGATGCGCCCATTCCCAGGCCCATGCAGAAAATGTGATAGATCCCGATAAAAGAGTTGGCGAGGGAAACTGCCGAAAGAGCGGTGTCGCCCAGACTTCCCACCATTATGTTGTCGAGCATGTTAACGCCGATGGTTATAAGGCTTTGCGCTGCTATCGGAAGTGCCAGAGTAAATACGTTTCCGTAAAAATGCGGTTCTTTGCCAAAAAACTTGTATTTCATGTAAATCTCCAAAAAACAATTCGGTAAAAGGATTTACCGAATTAAATGGTAGCATAAAACCAAAGTGTGCCTCTAAATCAATATTGCTTAAATAAATTGCAAATCTTGCTACGGGATGGGAGGTAAAAATGTGCTTGAAGATAAATCCGTGCCCATGTTATACTCGTAACAGTTCTAAACAATTCTTGTTAATCATTTTAATCTGCGATGAGTTTTTTATCGCTCTTACCTTACTTATCAGGTGTTTAGAAATACTGCAGATCAAGGGAACACAATAAATCAACGAAATGCTGCAAATAAGGAATTATTCTGCCCATTTCTTGAAACATGCTTTTTAAGCAGGAACTATTTTGCCTATTTCCTGCTCTCGTTGGCGTTTATGTATTTAAAGCAGTAAATATGTGCTCACTTCTCCTACTCAATATGCAATTATTGCTGTTTGGGCAGGTCTCGATGCACAAATCTAGCTGCCATAATTTGCAATTATTGACAATAGGCAGGAATATTGTTTCTTTTTATCTTCCCAAATTGAAAGAAAAGGAAAATAGGCAGTAAAAGTGAAACTATTATCTATTTATGAAAGGAGATAATCATGATCGGTTTAAAGGAAATGCTTTGTGAAGAAAAAGAAAGACTTGAAAAGATTATAAAGACGGTTGAAAAAGCTCTTGTCGACGTACCCGAAGGGCGTCTTAGGATATCCTCATCAAAAGGACACGCACAAATGCTGCATATCCTTTACGATGAGAATAACGAGAAGACAGAAGAATATATCAGAAAAGAAAACCGTTCTCTTGCATGTGCTTTGGCACAAAAGGAGTATGATACATCAGTTCAAAAGCTCGTAAGCAGAAGGCTAAAACAAATAAACAGATTGGCTGCCGAATATGTCGATGATGAAATTGAACAATTATTCAATCAAAATCATCCGGCCAGAAAAGCCATGATAAAGCCGGTAGAAAAAACCTGGGATCAATTATTGGAAGAGTGGAATCAAAGGACATATATCGGAAAAGATTTCCAATCTTGCATTCAGGAGATTTATACCAAAAAGGGGGAGCGAGTAAGGAGTAAAAGTGAAAAGATTCTGGCCGATCTGTTCGGCGATCTGGACATTCCGTACAAATATGAATGTCCTCTTTATCTAAACGGTATCGGCTTGATTTACCCCGACTTCACATTGCTGAGTCGAAAAAGCAGAAAAGAGATATATTGGGAACATTTTGGAATAATGGACAACCCTGAGTATTCTGAAAAAGCAATAAAAAAGATTGATACATACATCAGAAACGGTATTCTTCCGGGCGATAGATTGATTATGACTTTTGAATCCAAGAATTATTCTATAAGCGATAATGTGGTAATGGAGATGATAAAGAAGTATTTTATATAAGAGTTAGATGCTCTTTTCTGCCTCAATTCCTCTTTTGGAATATCAAGCAGTGAAGATATTGGTTGATATCCTGCCTTGAAATTGTTTTTGGGAAATCAGGCAGAAAGAAACAAAACGAATTCCTGCTCATATTATCGGATTATGAAAACAAGCAGTATACAATGCGCCGTTTGTTCTGCCTTTTTGTGATATTTCTTCATTTAGGCAGGATAGCAATAATAATATTACTGCCCAAAACGCGCAATCTCGAAGATGGGCAGTGATAGGCAATGAATATGTACTGCTCGAATCATCATAAATGAGAATAGAGCAGGAAAGCAGGCCCCGTGAGACATCACGAGCCTGCTTTTTTCTTTCTTTTTAGTAGGATTAACGCAAAAACTGTGATAGAATAGATTCATCTTGTGATTAAACGGAGGATTGTATCCACATGATAATTAATAAAGACACGGTACTTGTCTATGATGAAAACGATCATAAGGGTATTGCGAGAGTCATCAACTGGGTTGCCGATGACTTTTTAAAAGTATTCGGAGAAAGACCGAAGGTTGTGACAATCGATGAGCTTGAAACGCTGAAAGCAAGCAGCGTTATCGTTGCGGGATCGCCCAAGAGTGAAGAGGTGACGGCGCTCCTTTACGAAAACGAAATAGATACCGGACTTCTTAAAAAAGAAGACGGTTCATACAAATGGGAAGTATTTTTGATGGCTCAGGCCAAAAACTTTAATCCTGATATAGCGGAAATGTTGATAATCTCCGGTAGCGACAAGAGGGGTGCGATATACGGACTTTTGTCAGTATCCGAGAGCATCGGAGTGACCCCGTTCATTAACTGGTCGGACGTGGCTCCCAGACACCTTGATAAGTATGATTTAATAATCGACAACGTATATGTGTCAAAAGAGCCTTCAGTAAAATATCGAGGGATATTTATTAATGACGAGTGGCCGGCATTTGGCAACTGGGCAACGAAGCGTTTCGGCGGCGTGAATGCGAAGTGCTATCTTGAAGTGTTTGAGATGCTGCTTCGAGTTCGCGGTAACTATATGTGGCCCGCAATGTGGGCAACAAATTTCTCCATGGACGGTCCCGGGATCGAGAGCGCTGAGCTTGCCGATGAGCTCGGTATAGTTATGAGCACTTCTCATCATGAACCTTGCATGAGAACCGGCGAAGAATACAGATTGTTAAGAGGACCCGAATCTCCTTACGGCGATGCATGGGATTTCACCACAAACCGTGAAGGCATCACAAAGTTCTGGGAAGACGGTCTTAAGAGAAATGCGGCTTTCGAAGAAGTTATCACCATGGGTATGCGCGGTGAGAGAGATACCGCCATTATGGCCAATGCTTCCCTTGCAGAAAACATCGCATTACTCAAGGATATCATCCGTACACAGAACGACTTAATAAGAAAAATAGTAAATCCTGATTTAACAAAAGTGCCTCGTCAGATAGTTCTTTTCACCGAAGTTGAGAAGTTTTATTACGGCGACGAGAATACTCCCGGCCTTATTGACGATCCCGAAATGGACGGCATTACGGTAGTGTTCTCCGACACAAATTACGGTTATACAAGAACGCTTCCCACCGAAAAGATGTTAAAGCGTAACGGCGGATACGGCATGTACTATCATGTGGACATGCACGGCGGAGCATACTCTTACGAGTGGATAGGCTCCACATATCTTCCCAGAATATGGGACCAGCTTTCTACAACATACGATTACGGCGTAAGAGATATCTGGGTTGTCAACGTGGGAGATATCGTATCTCAGGAACTTGAGATTTCTTACATAATGAAGCTTGCAAACAATATGGAAGTGTTCGGAAGCGAGCATCCCAACAACTACACGGAGTTTGTAAAGGAATGGGTAAAGAAGCAGTTTGACGGATACTTTGATGCGGCAAGCCTTGCAAAGATCGAAGCGGTTATTCACAGATATCAGCTTATAAATGAAAGAAGAAAGCATGAGATCATGAATGAATCCGTTTACCATCCGGTACATAACGGAGAGGCTCTGGCACTTTATACTGTCGCAAAAGATGTGCTTAAACTTTGCGACGAACTTTTGGAGAAGTGTCCCGAAGAGATCAAGACAGCTTTTTACGAGCTGGTTTACTATCCCGCTTACGGAACCGCGAACCTTCACAGAACATGGATCGCGTCCATGTGGAACAAGTACTATGCAAATCAGAACAGAAATATCGCCAACGATTTCTGTGACGAGATAGACGAAGGCATCAAAGCCGACAAGAAACTCATAGACGATTTCCATGCACTTGCGAACGGCAAGTTCTACGGACATGCCATGAGCGAACATTTTGGCTTCAGATTCTGGAACGATTCAAACAACCAGCTTCCTACCAGACTCTTTGTATATCCCGCTTATAAGAAGAGAATGATCGTTTCAAAGCGCGACGAGACCGCGTATTTCGACGGTCGCGAATACACCAAGCGCGATGCGATCTACTATGATTTCATGAGACCCGATGTTGCGGGCGTTGTGCTGGAAGTATCCTGCGGCAGCGTAGATCCCATCACTTATAAGGTAGAAAGCAACGTCGATTGGCTTAAACCCAATTCCTCAGGCGGCACTACCGATAAGACCGATTACATCGTAGTATCGATAGATAAAAAGAATTTTAAGCCCGGTGAATATGTGGAAGGTATCATAACGATCACCGACGATGAAGGTAACTTCGTTAAGTTCACCTTCCCTTCGATCCTTCTTCCCACACCGGCCAAAGAAGTTATGGGAGCCTTCTTTGAAACAGAGGGCGAGATCGCCATGGAAGCGCACTCCGCTTACTATGTATCCAAGTCGGAAAATGCGCACTATGAACTTTTGGCGCCTTACGGCAGACACGGCAGCGGTCTCAAACTATATCCCAACACCTTGGATCCGATGACTCTCGGAATCGAAAATGTACCTTTTGTAGAATACAGATTTGTGGCAGGTCTCGACGAAGAATACGATGCCGAATTCATTTTCGCACCGTCACTTCCGGTCAACGACTCTAACAGCCAGTGCTTCGGCTATGCCATTAACGGCGGTGAGACAAAGATCGCAGACACAGTTCTCGACAAGTCCCGCCCGATATTCAACAGTCCTCAGTGGGCAGACGACAACAAGAAAAACGCGAAGTGTATCCACGTTTCCGTCAGGGGACGCAAGGGACTCAACGCCCTTCGTTATTTCCAGCTTTCGCCCAACCTTATTCTTGAGCGAATAGTTCTTCGTTCAAAGAATATGCCTCACAAAGAATCCTATCTCGGACCTGTTGAAAGTTTCAGATTCATCTAGTATTTACAAAGTATTTCGGAGCCATCATCAACCAACGGTTGAAGATGGCTCTTTTTTCTACCCAAACTTAACTTATACTTGTATTTAACTATAGCGCTCAACCAATAGTTTTGATATGATACAGACAACTCAACCAAACGTGGATTGCAGAACGGAGGGTTCAAAAAAATGGAAAAACCTGTATTCAGTCAGACTTTACAGACATTAAGGAAAGAAAAAAAGGTTACGCAGGAGCAGCTGGCAAATCATTTGGGAGTAAGTGCACAGGCTGTTTCAAAATGGGAGAACGGCAGCTACCCGGAAGGGGATCTCATACCTGCCATAGCGGAGTTCTTCAAAGTTTCGATAGATTACCTTTACGGAAAAGGCGGAAAGGCAATGTCGACAGAGGAGGCCGTTTTCAAATCCCTTCGGGATAACTGTATAAAAGAGTTTGAAGAAACTCAAAATCCCAAGAAGCACGAAGGGTTGGCGGATACGGTCAGAAAGATACATTGGGCGGTCCAAAACGCACCCTGGGTCAACAATGAGGAATACTACAATCCTCCCTGTTATGGTATCGACAGTCCCAAAATGAGTTCGGTATTTGTGGATGAAAGCAGCTACTCCTACATGGGCTTAAGAGAAGACAACAATTTCTACGTTTGGTTAAAACAGGACGAAGAAAAAGATATTTTTGAAAAACTTTTAAGCGACCCCGAAAGGATATGTGATGTCTTCAAGATCATGTCCGACAAGGACAATATGAGGATACTGACATACCTTTACTCTCTTTCATCGGGAGAATTTGCAGGCGCGGATACCATCGCAAAAGCTCTTAAGCTCAGCAAAGAAAAGGTGGATAAGACGTTAAACGAGATCGTTTCCAAGATCGGTTATCAGTACGGACAGAACGCTCCTTTTAAGACCGTAAAGATCGTGGAGGACGAAAAAGAGAAGACGGCATACGGAACGGATCCGGTATTCGGCGGACTTTTCATGGCGATAACGATGATGATAAAAGAGTATGCCGACACTCCTTCGGGATTTCAGATGATGATATGCAATAAAGAGAAAAGTTGGGTAGACAGAAAGAAGATAAACAAACAGTAACAGTATAACGGAGAATGAGATTATGGGTAAAAAGAAAGAAAAGGAAGAAGAAAAAAATAAGTATCACAAGGAATACGGTGCGTTTTCAAATCTTGCGTACGTAGCTGTGAGAATGGTCAGATTCGATAAGATGACGGCGTTTACCGTATTCCTGGCGGCCGTATGTACGCCCGTTGCGGCATATCTTTGGACTTTCATGTCCAAGTTCGTTATCGATGTCGTAACGAGGCAGGATACGGTCAAAAAGCTTATCACGATCATATGTATCACCTTCGTGATTCAGGCCGTATTTACGATGTTACAGTCGTACATGTGGGCACAGTGGTGGCGCTATATAGGTGCCAGGACCGATCTGATCATCAAAAAGAACTTAAAGTTCATGACTATGCCCTTTGAATATCTTGAAGACAAAGACGCCATGGATTGCTACCAGAAAGCGGGCAATGCAACGGGCGGCAACTATCAGGGTATAGAAGGAATGATGCACTTCATGGAAAACTCTGCGGGAGACTTCTGCGTAGTGCTCGTAGGCCTGTTCATCATGGGTACGTTAAGCGTTCCGGTAATGCTGGGCCTCGCTTTTCTGGCATTTGTAAAATTTGTCATCAATAACAGGACCAACAAAGTCTGCAAAAAGAAAATATGGGATCCCCTGGCAACATGGTGGAGAAAAGACGGATATTTAAGCAACACCTTTTCGGATTTTTCTTTTGCAAAAGACATAAGGATGTACGGCCTTAAGAATTACCTTATAAACAGGTACAAAGAAGTAAGCAAAGAGAGGCTTGAGGCATCAAAGAAAAATGAACTCTGGTGGTGGTACAGCGGTCTTGCGGGTAACGTTTTGTGGGCGATGGCATCGATAGGCCTTTATGCATGGCTTATATATTCGGTCATCAACAAAGATCTTACCATCGGTAATTTTTCGCTTTACTTAGGCTCCGCCGCAACATTTTTCCAGTTTACGAGAAGCCTTTTTGACAGAGCTACAGAGCTTCTTCAAAGAAGCCGTGAAGTCGACGATTTCAGAAGTTTCATGGATATCGTAAAGGACGACAATGAGAAGGGACCTTCGGTTCCTTCATACAACTCTTACGAGTTTACCTTCGACGATGTATGGTTTAAATACCCGGGAGCAGATAAGTACGCATTAAAAGGCGTAAATCTTACGATAAACGCAGGCGAAAAGCTGGCGGTGGTAGGTCTTAACGGTGCCGGAAAATCTACCTTCATAAAGCTTTTGTTAAGGCTTTATGAGCCCACAAAGGGACGCATTCTCTTAAACGGAGAGGACATTTCAAAGTATGAAAGAAGTGAGTATTACAAACTCTTTTCACCGGTGTTCCAGGACGTATGGATGTTTGCCTTTCCTCTTAAAGCGAACGTATCCATGGACGCCATCGACGATACCGACGACGTAAGGGTAAAGAAGTGTCTTGATGATGCGGGAATGGGAGATTCCGTAAAAGAATTAAAAGACGGAATAGATACCGAAGTATTGAAAGTCGTATACGACGAAGGCGTTGATTTCTCGGGCGGCGAAAAGCAAAAGATTGCCCTTGCCAGAGCACTTTATAAGAACGGCCCGGTGGTTGTTTTGGACGAGCCCACCGCTGCTCTGGATGCTTTGGCTGAGGCAAAGTTATACGAAGATTTCAACAAACTCATAGACAACAGGACGGCGATATACATAAGCCACAGATTAAGTTCAACAAGATTCTGCGATCATGTGGCAATGTTTGTGGATGGGGAGATGGCCGAATACGGAACCCATGACAGCCTGCTCACAAAGGGCGGAGCATACAGTGAGATGTTCAACGTTCAGGCCGCATATTACATTGAAGGGGGTGAAGGCGATGGCAGCGATGAGAGCGATGTTTGAGGAAAACGAAAAACGACCCGAATTCATCAAGATGACCAAGCGCACGCTTAAGTATATTTTCAAAATCGCATGGAAAGAAAAGAAGATCATTTATCTTCTTTTTGCGACAAAGTTCATAGCCGGAGCACTTGGGGAGCTTAAACTTTTGCTTCTTCCCAAGCTGCTTATCGACGAAGTGGAAGCCATAAGCATCGGCGCGGATATTTCGACACATCTTCACAATGCGATCATATATATTGCATTTACCATAGCTGCGGAGTTTCTGTCCAATGTTCTTTCAAACATAGGGGATTCGAAACTAAACTATTATTCCACATTTTTTGACAGAATTCTGACCTATGAACTCAGCGGAAAGTCTATGGAAATGGATTTTCAGCATACCGAAGATCCCAAAGCACTGGATCAGCAGAATAAGGCCAAGGAAGGCATTGCGTGGTACAGCGGCGGTGTCATCGGAATACTGAGATGTTTCTTTGACATCGTATACAACATCGCGCTCATGTTCACCTCGGTAACGCTCTTCGTATTTTACTGCCCCCTCGTTTTGCCGGTACAGATAATAGGCATGGGACTTGTTACGTATTTCAACTATCGTAAGCAGAAGATCGCATACGAGTCGTTCCTTAAGCTGGGAAAGATAAACAGAGTGTTCGGATATTATCTTTTTGAAGTGGCATCGCAAAAGTACGGAAAAGATACAAGACTTTACGACAGCTCGACTCTTATGAGCGATCGCGCCACGGAGTACGGAATGGAAAGCGTGGAGCTTTTCAGAGAACGTGCGACCAAGTGCTGCCGCTTCGATTACAGATCCAATTTTGCAAACGCCGTAAGAGATGCCTTAAGCTACGGATATCTTGGATACAGAACGTTAAGAGGTCTTTTGTCACTGGGTGATTTCACCATGTGTATCGCAGCGACCAGCCGTCTTTTCCAAAGTCTTCTCGGCATAGGACGGGGCATCCAGGACTTAAGCGAAAAGTGCAGTTACGCATATCAGTTCCTCGTGTATCTTGATTATCCCGATGCTCTGTCAAAGGGAGAAAGAAAAGTCCCGGAAGGCGAGCACGAGATCGAATTTGAGAATGTTTCGTTTAAGTATCCAAGAAGCGACGAATACGTGCTTAAGGACGTAAACATTAAGATTAAATCCGGCGAGCATCTTTCCATAGTGGGCCTTAACGGCGCCGGAAAGACGACTTTCATAAAGCTTCTTTGCAGACTTTACGATGTCAGCGAAGGCCGCATTTTGATAGACGGAGTCGATATAAAAGAATATTCTCAGGAAGAATACAGAAAGCTCTTCGCAGTGGTATTCCAGGACTTCCAGCTGTTTGCATTCTCTTTAAGAGACAATGTGGCAATGGGAAGAGCCGACGAAGAAACAAATGAAGAGAAGGTAGAAGAAGCGCTTAAGCTTTCCGGCCTTTACGAAGACGCCATCAAGCTTGACAAGGGACTGGATACGAGACTGTTCAAGAGTTTTGACGAGAACGGAACCGAGCTTTCGGGCGGCCAGAGACAGAAGGCAGCAATAAGCCGTGCACTTTACAAAGACGCTCCGATAGTCATACTCGACGAGCCCACCGCGGCACTCGATCCTTTGGCGGAGTACGAGATATACAAGAAGTTTGATACTCTTGTGGGCGGAAAGAGTGCGATCTACATTTCCCACAGACTTTCAAGCTGCAAGTTCTGCGATCACATAGCCGTGTTCTCCGATAAGACCATAAAAGAATACGGTACTCACGATGAACTCGTGAAGAAAGAAAACGGCATCTACGCTGAAATGTTTGCCGCACAGGCACAGTATTACGTAGATGTGGCATCATAAAAATGCCACAGGCTGCAACTTAATAATATTTTCCTCATAAACCAAAACCGCATCTGTCGGGATCTTACGATACCGAACGGATGCGGCTTTGGTTTTACATACGAAAGGGCTTGTCGAACAGGTTTTAACCTGTTACGGAGAATGGAAGCAAATTTGTTTTAGAGCTGGAAGAACCTGATGGTTTCTTCAAGTTCTGCGGATATGTCTTTGATGGCATTTCCTGACTGAGCTACGTTATCAACAAGACCGGTAACGCTTGAAAGTCTTGAAGTAACTTCTTCGTTGGAAGCTGCGTTCTCTTCCGAGATGGCGCTTAAGTCTTCTGCGGTAGCACTGATCTTGTCCTTGGACTGATCGAGAGCTTTTACCTTCAAGGTAATATCCGAAACGTTTCTTCCCGAAGCATCGATTTCTTCGTTGAGCTTGGTGAACTTCTCCTGAGTCTCGCTGATGATCTCTCTTTCTTCGAGGATGGACTTGTTAACTTTTTCTGCAAGTTCAACCGTCTTCTTGGACTGTTCTTTGATCTGGCTTACGATGTTGGCAATCTCCTGAGCAGAGTCATTTGACTGTGAAGAGAGGTTATTGATCTCGCCTGCGACAACCGCGAATCCGCGACCTGCTTCACCTGCTCTTGCTGCTTCGATGGAAGCGTTAAGTGCAAGGAGGTTTGTCTGGCCTGCGATGGAGCTTATCATCTCAACTGCTGCGTCGATTCGTGAAATAGCCTCATCGGTAAGAGTGATCTGTTTATTGATGCTATCAACCATCTCAACGGATCTTTCGGAGCTTTCGTTAACCTTGTCGATGTTGGTCTTTGCTGCAAGACTGACTTCGCTCATGGTCTTACTTGAAGCATCAAGGCTTTCGGTAGATGCGGTGATGTCGTTTACGTTATTGCCGATATTGACGATCTGCTCTGCGATATCCTGTACGCTTTCCGCAAGTGTGGTAGCACCGTTTGAAAGATCTTCCATTGAGCTTGCGATACTTGATATCTCATCGTTTGAACTGTTGGAGCTTTCTGAGATGGAAGAAGCTTCCGAACTTAAGGTATCGGCTATCTGAGCCATCGCGGTAACGGTATCTTTAAGTTTTGCCTGAAGATCGCTCGAAGCATCGATGAGCTGTTTGGTTTCGCGAAGGATACTCTCGGTAGGATCTTTATCCAAAAGATTTCCGTCGGCGATCGAACTGATGTCACCCGATACTTTACGAAGCGGGGTGGTAACCTTCTTTGCGATAAGTATTGCAACGACACTGAAGACTGCGATACTTATAAGCGAGAGAAGAAGATTCTGCGAATTCATCTTATTGATGGCTGCCTTAACGTTCTCACATGTTCTTCCGGCAAATGCCATACCCACAACATTTCCGTCTTTATCGTAAAGAGGTCTGTAATATACGTAATAATCTTTACCGTTGATAACGACATCATCGGAGAAGAAATCCTGTCCCTTGCCGATTACGGTTGCAATAACCGCATCGCTTGCCTTTGTTCCTTCGATTCTTTTACCGTCGCTTCCTATGATGGAGGTAACGAATCGGGTATCGCCTTTAAAGAGTGTAAGTTCAATGCCTTCTTTTGAAAGACGATCGATATAGTCGGTATCGTAAGCTACGAAACCGTCAACAAGACCTGCTTCCTCTACAAGGTCATATTCGTAATAGCTTCTTAAGTCTGTTGCTGCCACAAACAATGTTTCCTTTGTCTGTTCGCCAAGGTTTATCTTTGTCTCTCTTGATGAAAAGATGATAAGAGCAACTACCGAAACAATGAGAGGAATCATTGCAAACAGTATAAGCATGGCATAATAATTTAAACCTGATTTTTTCTTCATATAAAATACTCTCCCTGAAAAAGTATTATTATTGGTACTCAATGAGCATACCCGTAACGAATTAGCAAGATATTAAAAATGCCTTCGGGTGAGGCGGAGAAAAGTCAGTATTTATGAGTATTTGTGGGTTTGTTAGATATCTAACTAATTTTCATAAAATTTTTCGTTAATAAATCGGATTGTTAAAGATTATTCGAAACCCGAAGGATTTCTTGGCAAAATGAACATTTGAAAATATAATGGTAGAAAGAAAAAACATTGCATAAATAAAGGTAATCAACATGGCCATAGAAAGAAAAGACATACATCATTTCAATTACTTTTTGTACGGAGAAGCTTTTTACGGAAGTTATAAAGGAATGCGTTACAGACTGGGCACCGAGCCCCTTGACAACATATTCTTTAAAAAACCCGAAGAAAGGGAGGGCTACTTCTTAAGGGCTTTTGCCTGGAAAGAGCCGGACAACTTCAATACGGCCAAAGAAAAAGAAACCGCCGACTTTCCCTTAAGCGAAGAGGGCATATGCGATGCCATCGCGTGGCTCAATGAAAAGTATGAGGGCTTCGGAATAAAATAGATATCGAAAACACCAAAACGCAGTACCACATGGTACTGCGTTTGGCGTTTAGTCAGTGTGTAAGCGAGTTTATCTGTGCCGTAAGCAGATCGTTAAACTCATTCTTTTTAACGTTTTTGTCACGTTTTTCCGCCCGGTCCTCGCGTTCTTTAAGTTTATCCTTTATGTTACGAGGTCCTTCGACCATAAAAACGTATCCCAAATTGTTTAAATAAACACTACGCATACTCTTTCCCTCCGTGAAAGCGGTAAACGGGAACTTTCCCGAGAACCGAAACAAGTAATCAGTTGACTGATGCAATCCGTTGCTACATATTGTTTCTCGTTATATATATCGGACACTATATATTGTGTCTTAACCCCCTTTTTTGTAATAATCGATTAATATTTTCTTATGGTTACCCTTTGTGATTTGTGATATCATAATAAAAGCTTAAAAAGCAGAAAGAAGGTATGTTTATGGAAAAGGTTTACAATTTTATCAAAGAATGCGGAACATATTATCTTGCCACCGTGGATAAGGATCAGCCAAGAGTTCGTCCTTTCGGAACCATCGACATTTTTGAAGGAAAGCTCTACATCCAGACGGGAAAGTCAAAAGATGTTTCAAAGCAGCTTCAGGCCAATCCCAAGGCTGAGATATGCTGCTTTAAAGACGGTGCATGGTTAAGAGTTGCCGGAAAGCTCATTCGTGACGGCAGAGTTGAAGCAAAGAAGCACATGCTTGACGCATATCCTCAGCTTCGCGGCATGTATTCCGAAAACGACGACAATACCGAAGTTTTGTATTTTGAAGACGCTACCGCCACATTCTCATCATTCGGCGGTGCTCCCGAAGTTATCAAATTCTGAGTATGAACAAGAAGCATCTGACCCTGATACTCATAATCGCATTTCTTGCGATTGCGGGCATTTTGTATATCGGTTTAAGATCGGGCGCGAGAAGAGGTTCCGCGCCCCTTGTTTGTGACCTCTCAAAAGAACTATCCGGAAAGCAGGAAAACGAAGATATTCCTTTTGACGTCACTTTCAACGGTCAGACGCTGATCGCCGATCATACGTCAAATACATTATTCTATTCGCTTAACAAAAACGACGAGGCTTCTTTTTGCCCAAAGGCCTTGGTGCTTTCCGATCCCGAAGCTTACGTGGCGATCGACCGCGAGATCACGGCTGAAATGATCGAAAACGCTGAGACCGCAAGGCTTGCCGTTATCAAAGGCGACGAGTACAGAGAATTCGAACTTGCCGTCACGACGCTGCCCATCATGAAGATCGACTACACCGGCGATATCGAAGAATATGAATGCGACATGAACATGTTCTTATACGATAACGGAGAAAAGACAGGCGAGATATGCGCAACAACCTCCGGAGGAACCATCAGATACAGAGGCGCATCGACTCTTTTTTATCCCAAGAAGGCATTTAAACTTAATCTTAAAAGATATGAAGGCGGAGTGTTAAAGAACAATCCTCAGCCTTTACTTGGCATGCGTGACGACGATGACTGGCTTTTGTACGCGGCATACAACGATATGGAAAAAGTAAGGGATGTCTTCAGCGAGAACCTATGGTACGAGACACTCGCGAATGACAATTCATGGGGCGTTAAGGCCGGCATGTGTTACAGATATGTTGAAGTCATCTTAAACGGCAGATATCACGGACTTTACGCTTTAGGCTTCCCTGTTGACGAAAAGCAGCTTAATCTTTCGGGCGACTGCGCGAAGGAAGCGCTCTACAAAAAGAAGACGTGGGACAGCGAGGACACGCTTGAAGTGAGCCAATGGGGTATCCAGCCCGGATACGAAGCAAAGACGGACAACAAGTATGTTTTGTCCGGTTATGAAGGCGAGTTCGGATACTACAAAGACAGCAAAGGCAACGAAGTTTACGATCTTTCCGAGTACGCCCTTTTGTACGAGCATTACCTTTATCTTGCCCGCCACAGCGACGACTCCGAGGCGCTTTTAAAATGTGTCGACATAGATAATCTCATCGACATCAACATCTTCTTCAATCTCATTCAGGGCGAGGACAATGTTGAGGGGCATCTTCTCAAAAACGAGTTCATAGCGGTAAAACGGGACCAAGAAAACGGCTTCAAAGTCCTTTACGCTCCGTGGGATATGGATATTTCGTGGGGTAACAAGTGGATCGACGACGGTGACGCGAACTTTACGGCTTCGTATTATTATATGCCGTACGACAATTTTCCTGGCGAGTTCGGTTATTACGAAGAGATACTCATAAACAACGATACCGACATCCTTGAAAAGACGGCGGCAAAGTACAAAGAACTTCGAAGCGACAAATGGTCTTACGATAACATCGATAAGATGATCGATTCGTATGAAGCGGATATTTTTGTCTCAGGTGCTTTTTATAGGGACAAAGAGCGCTGGCCGGACGGAATATATGAAGTCGACTGTGAAAAAAAACTGGACTGGTTCAGGCAATATGTTCATTTAAGACTGGAATTTCTTGACGGATATTACGACCATATATGCGAGTGCAAAGAGAAGTCGCTCTATGTAAGACGCATGTATCAATACGAACCTTTGGAGGAGTGGCCGATATTTGTTGAGATCGCAGACCCCGCAGTGCTTGACGACAAAGATTTTACCGACCTTTTAGCTTATGTGGGAATGAATGCGGACAAGTTTAAAAACGGAGCCGTATGCGCTGCCGGTTCGCCTGAAGACGGCTATGAATACTTTGATACTTTCGCAACTTCCGAGACACCTTTGGAAGTAAATACCGTCAATATGAATATATCGCTCAGAAAAGCAGATGATCACGAGTATTATTACGAAGATGAATATACTGTCTTTTTTGGAGATATGGAGGGGTACGTAAGACATGAGCAGCCGACTGAACCCGCCGTGTTCTCCATATATTATCATGACAGGGTTTTAAAAACGCTCAATCTTCATAAGCATTACGACCCGGTCGTAAAGAAGAAAACGTTTACAGATGAAACGCTTAAAAAAGTGCTTGAGAAATACGGATACTAAATATTTGCGGCCCCGCGCGGGCCGCTTTTTTTACCTGCTTCGGTCGCGCCCGAACCCAAACTCTTCCTTGAAAGCAAATAGGGCGTATGCTATACTCACGCTATGGTCATAACAAGTGTTAAATTCCTTATATTTGTTGCAATCAGCCTGATTGTCTATTTCAAATTACCCACAAAATTTCAGTGGGTTTTACTTTTGGCAGACAGTCTTTTTTTCTATTTCATAAATACGAGAACCGTAACCTTTCTCTATCTCATTGTCGCCGTGCTTGTCACCTACGGCGCCGCACTTTCCTTTGAAAAGATCCAAAACGGTACAAAGAAAAAACTCATACTCATTTTCGCCATCCTTGTAAACGCGGGAATTCTTGCCGTCTTAAAGTATACGAATCTTCTGGTGGGAACCGTTAACTTCTTTACGAAAGAAGAGACGCTTAAGACTGTTCATTGGATAGCACCTCTTGCGATAAGCTTTTATACGCTCCAACTTTTGTCCTACTTGTGCGACTGTTACTGGGGGGCGTTGAAACCGGAGAAAAATCCGCTGAAACTCCTTCTTTTCACCATGTATTTTCCTCTCATGGTCTCGGGACCCATAAGCAGATACAGAGACCTGGGAAAGAAACTTTTTGAAGAGCACAGATTCGACTATGACCGCATAACGGCGGGTCTTAGGCGTTTTGCATGGGGTATGGCAAAGAAGGTCGTTGTTGCCGACAGGCTTTCCATCCCCATAGATCACATGTTTCACAATCCCGACCTCTATAAAGGAGCATGGGTATGGCTTGCGGTGCTTTCCTATTCGATGCAGCTTTACTTCGATTTCTCGGGTTGCATGGACATGATAATGGGTATTTCGGAGTGCTTCGGAATCACGCTTGTCGAGAACTTCAAAGCTCCCTTCTTTTCTTCGACGCTCAAGGAGTTCTGGCAAAGATGGCACGCTACCCTGGGCTTGTGGCTTAACGACTACATTCTCTATCCTTTGATGAAGACAAAGCCTTTGACAAAGCTTACCGCAAAGTGCAAGGAACGTTTCGGAAAGAGCGGAAGAAAATACGCAAGCTATCCGGCACTTTTCGTGCTTTGGAGCGCTATGGGACTCTGGCACGGCGATTCCTGGAAATACATATGCGGCGAAGGCTGGTGGTATTTCCTTGTTATAATCGTCGGAATGACTTTTGAAGATGTATTTACGAAGTGGAAGAAAGCACTTCATATCAAAAACGACCATCCCATGTGGAGACTTTTTCAGATGGCGCGCACTTACGTTTTCTTCAGCATCGGTATGCTTTTCTTCAGAGCCGATTCCCTTCCTGTTTCGCTTATGCTGGTTAAAAACAGCTTTACGCCTGCGGACAACTATGCGGCGTTCGTGAGCCTTCGAAGCGACGGACCGTGGGAAGAGTTCGGAACATACATCGGACTTTTGACGGTGGTGGTATTCATCGCCCTTCAGACCGTAGTGGACTATCGAATATATCACAAGCTTCCGGTACAGGAGCTTGTTACAAAGAAACCTCTCGTCGTAAGATGGGTTCTATACATTGCGCTTGTATTCGTGATAGCTGCTCTGGGAGCTTACGGGCAGTCATCATTTATCTATTTCGGATTTTAAACGGGAGAGACACTTATCTTGAAGAAGCTGTTCTTAAAATGCTTACTGCTGGCGGCAGTGCTTTACATACCGGTTGTCGGGATGAATATAGTGGCTGATTCGGCTAACCTCTTTCGCGGTAAGATGGTAAAAGAGATGGGCGAGCTTTTGAGCGCCGGAAACATCGTAAACAGCCCCGGAGATTTTGACGAAGGCGACCTTCAGAAGATCATGATCTCTTCGGATGCATACGATTACGATACGGTGGTCATCGGTTCAAGCTCCGTGCTATACGTTCCCTGGGAGGAAGGCACATATGTTGCCGGTCTTTCGGGCTCTTACTTAAAAGACATGATCGCCGTGATCGGCATTCTTGAAAGCGAGAACAAGCTTCCGAAGAAGATGATCATCGGAATGGACCCTTGGAACCTTAAGGAAGACAGCGGCGAAGGAAGACATACTTCGATCGCCAAATACGCCGACTACGAGCTTTCCGTAATGAAGGGCGAGCCTGCTGAAAAGAGCGAGAAATTCTTAAAGTCGTCCGACCTGGGAAACCTTCTTGAAAAGGGCGGAGAACTTTTCTCATTCTCGTATTTCCAGTCATCGCTTAAACTCATCATGAAGACGGGCATAAAAGGCATACCCTCCCTTGTGAAAAAGGAAGTGGTTACCTTAAGCGAGGAAGAAGCGTTTTCGGTTCCCGCGATCTATCCCAATCTGCGTCGTTCCGAAGTTAATTTCGAATCAGAATACGAGATGGACAACGAAGCGTATTACTATGTTGCCGAGCATTCGATAATGTATCTCGGGGACAGATTCGACGATATATCAAAAGACAATGTGGAGCTGTTCGACCTTATGCTTAAGGGCTTAAAAGATAAAGGCATCGAGGTTGAGATATATGTCAGTGCGATGTATCCTGTATTATATGATTTCATTGAAGAGACCGGCGATTACGACGGCGTGATAAAGACGGAAGAGACGATAAGAGAGCTGGCTTTGAAATACGGCTTTAAAGTTTGCGGCTCCTTTGATCCCGACGCCCTGGGCTTTTCGAAAGAAGACTTTTCGGACGTGTTCCATCTCACTCCCGACAGCGGACTTAAAAACTATTACATCGTTTTGGAGTAATAAAGAAAATGACTTTTCTTGAGAAGATAAGACAAAACGCCTTGAATGATCCGGACAGGATCGTTTACAGACTTGAGAGCAAAAGTGAACAAAACGGGAAAACCTCTCTTACATGGGGAGAACTGGAAACACTTTCGGACAATCTTTCGACTTGGCTTAACGCCAATTTGAAGACAGATCTTCCCGTTGTGGTATACGGTCATAAAACGCCCTGGATGCTGGTTTGCTTCTTGGCATGCGCAAAAGCGAAGAGAGCATATTGCCCGGTGGATCTTTCGGTTCCCAGAGAACGTGTTCTCGGAATACTCGATTCCTTAAAACCCGAGATGATACTTGCTCCCGAAGAGGATTGCGAGCTTTTTGACAATGCAAAATGTCTTGATATAAAAGCAATAGAACAGTATGCGGCCGTTGCCGCCGCTCCCGCTGATCTTTCGGTCCTTACCGACACGGAAGATCTCGTATATCTTATCTATACCTCCGGAAGCACCGGAACTCCCAAGGGAGTGCAGATAACAAGGGGCTGCCTTGACAACTTCATTAAGTGGGGAATGACACTGGGAAGCGGTATCAAAGAAAACGAACACCCCGTGTTTATGAATCAGGCACCTTTTTCTTTTGACCTCTCTGTCATGGACCTTTACCTTTGTCTTTACAGCGGAGGAACACTCATTGCAATAGCAAAAGACCTTCAGGCCGATATGAAGCTTCTTTTTGAGGCATTTAAGAGATCGGGTATCAACGTGTGGGTTTCCACACCCTCCTTTGCAAACATCTGCCTTTCGGATCCGAAGTTTAATGATGAGCTTATGCCTGATGCAGAAAAGTTTTTGTTCTGCGGCGAGACGCTCCCCAATCACACAGTGACCAAACTTCACGCAGCGTTTAAGAACGCTGAGGTTGTAAATACATACGGTCCCACGGAATCCACCGTTGCCGTTACGGGCATAACCGTAACCAAAGAGGTAAACGAAAAATACGAACCCCTTCCCGTGGGAGCACCCAAAGCCGGAACGATCATAAGGATTTGTTCCGAGGACGGAAAAATACTTCCCGACGGCGAATACGGTGAGATAGTGATAGTCGGAGACACTGTCAGTCCCGGATATCGAAACAACGAAGAACAGACGAAAAAGGCCTTCTTCCTTACGGAAGAGAAGGGCGAAACGATGCGTGCATACCGCACAGGCGACAAAGGCTGCATGCGTGACGGACAGCTCTTTTATGCGGGCAGGATCGATCTTCAGATAAAGCTTCACGGCTTCAGGATCGAGCTTGAAGACATCGAAAATAACTTGATGAAACTTGAAGGCGTTGAACGTGCGGCGGTAATCCCCAACTACCGTGACGGGGAAGTAAGAAACATCACCGCCTGCATCATGCCCGCCGCCATGCCCGAGGATTCTTTCAAGGCAGGCGTTAAACTCAGGGAGGAAGCAAAGAAATATCTTCCCGAATACATGATCCCCAAAAAGATCATCTTCAAAGAAACGCTTCCCGTTACAAACAACGGAAAGACGGATCGCAAAGCTTTGGCAGCAATGCTTGAAAAGCACTGAGGAGGAAAATATGAGCAAAGAAGAAGCAAAAGAAAAATTACTTGAGGTTCTTGCGGACATCTGCGAGGACGATGTGGTTATGACCGATCTTGATGTTGATCTGTTTGAAAGCGGTCTTCTGGATTCCATCGCATATATGGAACTTCTTTTGGAGATAGAGAACGAACTGGGCATCTCCGTCGCACCTTCGGAAGTGGAAAAAGAAGACGTAAACACACCTTCGAAACTTATCGAAGTCGTACTTAACAAGCTGTAGAAAAAATATGGTACTTTCGTACATTTTGTGATAGAATATTATTGTTTCTAATCATGTGGGAGTGTCGGCTTTAAAGCCCGAAATTCACACATTGAAACGCGGGGGAGTCGTAAAAAAACGGCAAAGGGCGAAATAAGTTTTTTGAGAGGGACTTATGGTTGATTCAATGTATTCTATAACCGTCCTGGTCTATCTGGCGGTCTTGGCTTATATTTTCTATCAGCATTACATTTTAAAGCTGAATACGCGTACTTATCATGATTTCAATCTTGTTCTAATAGTTTCGGGCGTGTTTGTATTTGTTGACTGCGTCTGGGGCATTTTTGCGTCGGGAGCGATCGCTCATCGTGCCACGCTAAGTTTTTTCACATATCTTTTCCACGTATCAGGCGTGATGATGGCATATTCCTGGTTTCGATACACGTTTCGATACCTTGAACTCGAGGGTTCAAAGATCAAAACGTTCTTTTCGTACGTTCCGGTCATGCTGGTCTTTGCCCTTCTTTTCACCAATCCCAAATTGCATACGGTCTTCACTTATGACAGACAGCTTACTTATCAGGCGGGAAAATTCAGGGCTGTTCTTTTCCTGTTGGAGTACGGTTACTTTATAATGGCATCGCTCTGCGTTTTGCTCAAAAGGTATTCCGAGGACGACAGGTTCAAGAAGGCAAGACTCAACGTCGTTCTTTCGTATTCGCTCATTTTGCTTGCCACCGGTTTTTTGCAGTTCCTTTCAAGCAAGCTCCCCTGGTACTCCATCGGAGCGCTTTTCGCAAGTATAGTTGCCTTTGTGGGCAACGTTCTGATCGAACGCGAAAACGACCTTAAGCAGAAATATTCATACTACATGGCCGAGTCAAAAGAAATGAACGAAGCCATGACCGCTATGGCGGACAGCTACCTTTCGATCCACGTGATCAAGCTCGAAGAAAACACTTCGTATCGTATACGTTCCGGATCGGGCGAAGAACCCGGTGAAGAGACAGCAAGCGCCGGAGCCGATGTCGAGATCAAGAACGTAATGAACGCGATAGTTCATCCTTCCATGGTTAAAGACATCCTTCGATTCGTCGATTTCTCGACTCTTGCAAGGAGACTTAAAGGAAAACATGCAATAAGCCGTGAGTTCATGGATGTGGATGAAAAGTGGCGTCTTTCTTCATTCATCACGGTTCAGACCGACGTATCGGACAATCCTTTGAAGATAATACATGCGGTTCAGGATATCGACGACGCTAAGAGAAAAGAAATGGAATACCAGGAAGCTTTGAAAGAAGCTCTGGAAAATCAGAACGTAATCTACTCCGAAATGCTTAAGATGCAGGCGGGCGGTATCGTAGCCGTAGACAATGAAGGTTCCATCATCGTATGCAACGACGTTGCGGCTAAGATGTTCGGATACAAAAAGGCCGAAGAAGTTCAGGATAAGTTCAGAACATTGCTTGAAGAGAAAGCGGAATTTGACGACATTGAACAGTTCAAGGAAGACATCAACCGCGTAATGAACAAAGGCGGCGACTGTTCCTATTCCTTCTCGCTTCAAACCGCGAAGGGAACAACGATGTACGTATTGGCAAACGCCAAAGATTATGTGCTTAAGAACGGAAACAGAGTGCTCATCACTTCGCTTACCGATATCACCACAAACCGTGAGATGGAAAAGAAACTTCTTATCCTTTCCGAAACGGATGCCCTTACCGGCATAAACAATCGAGGCAGCGGTGAACAGAAGACCATCATGGCACTGGAAAAAGGCATGGGCGGTATGTTCTGCCTTATAGATGCAAACAGATTTAAGAATATCAACGATACATACGGTCACCAGGTAGGTGACAAAGCACTTATCGCGATCGCAGAGGCTCTGTCCAATTCCTTCAGAGACGAAGACGTGGTTATGCGACTGGGCGGCGACGAATTTGCGGTATTTGCAAGCAGCGTAAACGAAAAGAAGATAGGGGAAGAATGTATCGGACGATTCTTTGACAGGATCGATGCAATAGATATTCCCGAGATGAACGGAAACAAGATAGCGGTAAGTCTCGGAGCCGTATTCTCTCAGGATCTTGACGACAAATCGTTCTCGTCTCTTTACAGCAAGGCCGATTCCGTCATGTATCTTTGCAAAGACAATAAGGAGCATTGTTCGATGGCATTCTACGAAGTGCATTAGGGTATAATTAATCGGTGGAGGTATGGAGCATGAAGAAATTGAATTTAAAGGGCTTCAATTTTAAAAAGTTTTTCCCGAAGAAATCCGAAGAGACAAAAAAAGTTTCCGAAGAATCGGACGCAAAGAAATTCTCCTTGGCTAAATTTGGGCTCAAAAAATTCGGAATAAGCGCGAAACTGATAATCATCGTGCTGATCCCGATAATCTTCATGGCGGTTATAGGCTTTGCCGCATATGAAAAAGCCGTTGACGGTATGAGGTCCAAATATGAGGCTTCAACCATGGAAACGATCAACATGGCTGCGGAACATGTCGATCTTGTTTCGTCGTTCATTAAAGGCGAAGGTTCAAAGTACGCCTTTAACGATACCGTTACAAAATACAGCAAGGGCGCTTTTGAGTCAGATCCTTATCAGAAAAAGGTTGCCATGGACGGTATAAGAGGCGATCTTATTTCCACACAGACTACAAACTCGTTCATTTCAAACATACATATCGTCACAAAAGAAGGGATCGCAATGTTCTCTTCGAAGTCCCAGTATATCGACGGTATACTCGATAAATACTTAAGCGAAGTGGCTCCCGAAGGAGCAAGCCTTGTTAACTGGGTAGATTCCCACCCCATGCTCGACGAAGCTTTCGGTCTTTCGGCGGATAAGGATGCATATCTTTGTTCATATCAGATAGGAACCACAGGTACAAAAGCGGTAATAGTGATCGATATTTCTCAATCGGCACTTCAGACCTTCCTTGACGGAATAAACATCGGCTCGGGAAGCGTTGTGGGTCTTGTTACTTCCACGGGAAAAGAGATATTCCATGAATGCGATACCAAGGCATTCGAGGGGAAAGAACACGTTTTTGCGGACGCGGACTTTTATGCGAAAGCAAGAGAATCGGTAAGTGCGGACGACCCTCAGGGAGTTAAAGTAGTAAAGTTTAACGGAAAAGAGCAGATATTCTTCTATTCCCTTTGCAAAGATTCGGGCATAATGGTATGTGCACTCACTCCTTTGCACACCGTTGTTTTGGAAGCGGATGCAATCAAGTCCCTTACCATCAAGGTCGTTATCATAGCAATGATCGTTGCCATGGGTCTCGGTCTTTTGATCGCCGTGGGTATCAGAAAGAATGTTGTAAAGATATCCAAGAGCCTCGATGAAGTCGCAAAAGGCGACCTTACCGTAACGGTTAACGCCCAAGGACGCGACGAGTTCCAGAATCTCGCCAAGTCCGCTACCGGAATGGTCTACAATACAAAGAAACTTGTACGAAAAGTTGAAAAAGCAACGGAAGAACTCGAAGTTTCAACCTCAAACGTTCGCGAAGCATCCGACACTTTGGGAGTTTGCTCAACGGATATTGCAGAAGCCGTTTCCGACATAAGCAAAGGTATGGAGCGTCAGTCAAGACATGCTCAGGAATGTGTTCGTACCACTGACGATCTTTCGGATGAGATAAAGAATGTTGCGTCCATGGTAGAGAAGGTTCAGAGCCTTATCAAAGAGACGGACGATATGATAAAGACCGGTGTGAATCTTATAAGAGAACTGGGTGTTCATGCCGAGGAAACGACACAGATCACCGGAGTGGTAAACGACAGCATAGTTGCACTTCAGGTAGAATCGGGAAACATAAACAACTTTGTAGGTGTTATCACCAATATTTCTTCACAGACCAACCTTCTTTCCCTTAATGCTTCCATTGAGGCGGCAAGAGCGGGCGAAGCAGGTCGCGGATTCTCGGTCGTAGCCGAAGAGATCAGAAAACTTGCGGACGAATCCGCAACGGCAGCCGGCGAGATAGCCAACCAGGTTAAGAAGATCACCGTTTCCACCAACGAAAGTACAGGCAGCGCCGAAAGGGCGATGGATATAGTAAAAGAGCAGTCAAAACTCATCACCGAAAGCGTCGAAGTATTCAACAAGATGCAGAAGTGCATGGACGAGCTCACCCAAGGTCTTAAAGACATCACAGACGCTACCCGCGCGGCAGACGCAAGAAGAGGCGAAGCCGTTGATGCGGTAAGAAATATCTCCGAGATCATCGGAGAAACGGCAGAAAATGCCACGACCGTTATGAATGCTTCCGATCAGCTTAAGAACAATGTCGATGAACTTAACAAGACAGCGGTTCAGCTTTCGGAGAGTATGGACGGCCTCAAGAATGAGGTAGAGGTATTCAAGATTTAAGGTACTTATGAAAGAAAAAGTATTGTTAAATGCTTACCGAGTACTCTCACTTTTATTGGTGGGAGTACTTGTGTATTCGAACAAAGACAGGATCGCGGAGTTTTTAAACAGGAAAGATACCGAGGCAGTTCAAACGATATCCGAATCGGTTGAGACCATAACGGCTCCGGTGAAGATCAGTGAAGAGAAGCAGGAAGAAGCCATCCTCAAGGTCGATGCTTCAAAATCGGCGACATATATCGATGAGAGAGTGCCTGATTATTCGATCATAAACGGATGCGTGAACGACCCGGTTACCCTTGAGTACACCTGGACTTCTTTCGAAGGACTGTACTATGCGACTATCTGTTATTCGATAGACCAAAAGCTTTACGAATATTTTAACAGTCTTTCACGTTATTACGGAAACAGCGAATACAAAAACTACATAAACGATCCCATCAACTCGGAGTATCTTGATATGCTTGTGGAAAATCTCGAGGAGATAGGCGACAAGCGAGGCTACACCGACGGAGAAAGGGTAAGAGAAGTTATTTCTTTCTGCCAGAGTTTTGAGTATGAGACCGATCAGGAATCGACAGAAAGAGCCGAATGGCCCAAATATCCGATCGAGCTTTTGTACGACAGAGTCGGAGATTGTGAGGACACGGCGCTTTTGCTCGTGGGTATTCTTTCAAGGATGGGATACGGATGTGCTCTCATCAAGTTCGACGACCACATAGCCGTAGGACTTAAGGGCGATCAGTCCATAGACGGAACTTATTTCGAGAACGACGGTATAAAGTATTACTATATAGAAACTACAAACAGAGGATGGCGTATCGGAGAGATCCCCGACGAATATGTGGGGCTTCCCGCAACCGTTATTGTTATCAGTTGATGTGGTGAGAGGGTAAATAAAAAGAAAAGAGGAATTTATCATGAAGTATGACGTTATCATTGTTGGAGCGGGCCCCGGCGGAATTTTTACCGCCTACGAGCTTACAAAGAAACGCCCCGAACTTAAGGTAGCGGTTTACGATTCGGGATATCCGCTCGAGAAGAGAAAATGTCCCATCGACGGCGACAAGGTTAAGTCATGTATCAAGTGCAAGACCTGCGCAATTATGACCGGCTTTGGCGGAGCGGGAGCGTTCTCGGACGGAAAGTATAACATCACCAACGATTTCGGCGGAACTCTTTACGAATACATCGGTAAGGAGAAGGCGCTGGAACTCATGAGATACGTCGACGATATAAACGTATCAAACGGCGGAAAAGACACGAAGATGTACTCAACAGCCGGAAGCGAATTCAAAAAACTCTGTATGCAGAACAAACTTACACTTTTGGATGCTTCCGTAAGACATCTCGGAACGGATATAAACTACATCGTTCTCGGAAACCTTTACAACGAGCTTAAGGATAAGGTAACGTTCTTCTTCCAGACTTCCATCGAGACTATCGAGAAGCTGGATAACGGTTACAGAGTTATCTACGAAGGCGGTTTCGACGAGTGTACCAACATAGTCGTATCCGCAGGACGAAGCGGAAGCAAGTGGATGGAGAAGGTATGTAACGACCTTGATATCCCTACCAACTCAAACCGTGTCGACATCGGCGTAAGAGTGGAACTTCCCGCGGTTATTTTCTCACATCTTACCGATCAGTTATATGAAAGCAAGATCGTATACCGTACTTCAAAATTTGAGGACAGCGTTCGTACATTCTGTATGAATCCCAACGGTATAGTGGTTAACGAAAATACAAACGGTATCGTCACCGTTAACGGACACAGTTTTGAAGACGCAGACAAAAAGACCGAGAACACCAACTTCGCGCTTTTGGTTGCAAAGCATTTCTCGGAGCCTTTCAAAGACAGTAACGGATACGGTGAAAGTATCGCAAGACTTTCCAACATGCTCGGCGGAGGCGTAATCGTTCAGCGATTCGGCGACCTTGAGAGAGGAAGAAGAAGTAACTGGAAACGAATTGACAAAGGAACCGTACGCCCCACGCTTAAGGCTACACCCGGTGACTTAAGTCTTGTTCTTCCCAAGCGTCTTATGGACGGTATCATCGAGATGATCTACGCTCTCGATAAGATCGCTCCCGGTACCGCAAACGACGATACCCTTCTTTACGGTGTGGAAGTCAAATTCTACAACATGGAAGTTAAACTCGATGAGAATCTTGAGTCCGTACACAAAGGACTTTATATCATCGGAGACGGCAGCGGTGTTACACATTCACTTTCCCATGCGTCCGCAAGCGGTGTTTATGTAGCAAGAAGGATCGCCGACACATTGTAATCTACAGATATTCAATTACGCCGCAGCTTGTTTGCGGCGTATATGCACTGACGGAGGAAACGAAATGTTTTGTCATAATTGCGGGGCACAGATGCCCGACGGAGTTAAATTTTGCACCAACTGCGGTCAAAAACTGTATGAGGAGCCTCAAAATGAGGTCCGGGCACAGCCTCAACCTCAGGCACAGCCTCAGCAGCCCTATACTCAGCCTCAGGCTCAGGTACAGCCTCAGCCTTATTATCCCCAGGGCTATTATCCCGTTCCTCCGAAGAAAAAGAGCAAGGCACCTCTCGTTGTATTACTTGTATGCCTTATGGTGTTCATCCTCGGCGGAATAGGTTTCTTTGCTTACAAATGGGTAAATTCTCCCGACAAAAAGGCACTTAGGGCACTCTCAACCGAGGATTACGATACCGTAAACTATCTTTACGACGATGTGACCGGAAAGACCGCCGATGCGATAAAAGATGAATATCGCAGTAAGTTTACGGATATGGAGCAGCAATACGAAAATGGTCATCTGGACTATACAGAGGTTTATGGATTTGCTGTCGTTGCCTCCGAGAAAGTGCTTAAAGACGATTCCGTATTCACTCAGATCTATGACAGACTTGAAATGATACATGATTCGAGAGACGCTTATGCTGCCGCTGAAGAATACTTTTCAAAGGGCATGTATTCCGAAGCGTTGAGCGCCTATATGAAGGTCTCCGTAAACGACACG
>JAEEGG010003476.1_pt1 | contig 39242 bp, 35 predicted proteins | sample 9134161 | NCBI WGS metagenome assembly JAEEGG01 (sample SAMN16246543, study PRJNA631951) | gut metagenome | biome: gut microbiome; feature: rumen; material: CR-attached | host: Bos | place: Iran: Karaj | collected 2018-10 | reverse complement strand
GCCGTGCCGTAGCGGCGCAGCACAGCGTCCATCTCCACCGCGACCAGCATCCCGATTTTTTTCATGTGAATCTCTCCTTTTATATTTTTGGGGTGCGGAATGAAGCTCGGCTTCGCCTAATGAAGAAATGAAGTTTACACCGCAAAGGAAGACCTTGCGGGTTCGGCTTCGCCGATGGATTGGACTCCCCCTATCCCCCAGTGTGCGCACTGGGGACTTCCCCCGGAGGGGGAAGCAAGATGCCCGCGATCCCGCGCTTGCCTCCCCCTCCGGGGGAGGTGGCATCCGCCGTCTCCCGCCCTAAAGGACTAGCTTCGCGTCGCAAGGCGGATGACGGAAGGGTCATTCCTTCATTTCTTCATTTCTTCATTCCTTCATTCCTTCAATTCTCCCGTGAGTCTCTCCCCGTCCACGCCGGTGATCTTCACGTCCAGAAGCTGCCCCTGGAGGCCGGTCTCCGGCACCTTCACCAGCAGGTAGGTGTCGCTGTGGCCCAGGCTCCCCTCCTCCGCCGTCTCGAAGAGCACGGGCAGGGTCTGCCCCAGGCTGGCCTCCAGATAGGCCCGGTGCATCCGCTCCGCCGCCGCCTGGGCCTCGTGGGCGCGGGCGGCCTTGACCGCCCGGGTGCACTGGCCGGGCATGGCGTCCGCCGGGGTGCCGGGCCGCCGGGAATAGGGGAAGATGTGCATGTCCGAAAAGGCGCAGTTCTCGATAAAGCGAAGGGTCTCGGCCTGATCCGCGTCCGTCTCCCCGGGAAAGCCCGTGATCAGGTCGGCCGTCAACGCGCAGCCGGGGAACCAGCGCCGCAGCAGCTTGCAGCGCTCGTAGAAAAAGGCGGTGTCGTACTTCCGGTTCATGGCCTTCAGTGTCCGGTCGCAGCCAGACTGGAGGGACAGGTGGAAGTGCCGGCAGAGCTTGCCCGTGGCGGCCAGACGGCGGCAGAAGTCCTCGGTGATGACCGTGGGCTCCAGAGAGCCCAGACGCAGGCGCATGTCCCCCGCCTCTCCTGCCACGGCCTCGATGCAGTCGGCCAGGCCCGGCTTTCCGGGCAGATCTACCCCGTAGGAGGCCACCTCGATGCCGGTGAGCACCAGCTCCCGGTAGCCCTGGGCGCGGATACGGGCGGTCTCCGCCGCGGCGTCAGAGAGCGGCAGGCTCCGCAGGCGGCCCCGGGTGTAGGGGATGATGCAGTAGCTGCAGAAGTTCACGCAGCCGTCCTGGATCTTCAGCATGGCCCGGGTGCGGCCCTCCAGGGCCCCGGCGGGCAGCTTTTCCAGCTCCCGCCGCCGGAAGGGCTGGTCGATGCTGCGCGTCCCCTGCCCCTGGGCCACGGCCTTTTCCACCGCGGAAACAAATTCCATGCGATCCGCCGCGCCGAAGATCACGCCCGCGCCGATCTCCGCCGCCTCCTCCGGCTCCAGTTGGGAATAGCAGCCGCAGACGGCCAGCACCGCGCCGGGGTTTTCGTCCCGCAGACGGCGAAGGAGCTGCCGGGACTTGCGCCCGCTCTCTGCGGTGACGGCGCAGGTGTTCACGATCACGGCGTCGGCCAGCTCCCCCGGCGCGCAGGGTCGGTGCCCGTGCTCCTGGAGCCGGGCCTCCATGGCCTGGGTCTCAAACTGGTTGACCTTGCAGCCGAGAGTGGCTATAATATATGTCATAGCTTATCACCTTTCAAAACAAGTGAACATGGTGTCCGCTTCGCGGACGAATTATAATCATCGCCGAAGGCGATACCATCATTTTTCATTATTCATTATTCACTATTCATTCTCCAAAGGAGCATCTATGCACTACTTGGACAATTCCGCCACCACGCAGGTCTGCCCCGAGGCGGCGCAGGCCGCGCTTCTGGCGATGACGGAGGTTTACGGCAATCCCAGCTCCACCCATACCCTGGGGCGGGAGGCCAAAAAGCTGCTGGACAAGAGCCGCAAACAGGTCGCCGAGGCCCTGGGCTGCGCCCCGGGGGAGCTGGTGTTCACCTCCTGCGGCTCCGAGAGCGACAACTGGGCCGTCCTCGGCGGCGCGGAGGCCATGAAGCGGAAGGGAAAGCATGTGATCTCCTCCCTGGTGGAGCACGACGCCGTGCGCAAAAGCCTGGACGAGTTGGAGGCCCGGGGCTTCGAGGTCACGCGCCTGAGGCCGGAGAAGGACGGCTCCGTTTCCGCGCAGCGCGTGCTGGACGCCCTGCGGGAGGACACGGCGCTGGTCTCCCTCATGCTGGTGAACAACGAGACCGGCGGCGTCACGGACATCGCCGGGATCAGCCGCGCCTTGAAAGCGGCCGGCTCCGCCGCCCTGCTGCACACCGACGCGGTGCAGGGCTTTCTGAAGCTCCCCTTTGCCGCAAAAAGCCTGGGGGCGGATCTCATCAGCGTCTCCGGCCACAAGATCCACGCGCCCAAGGGGATCGGCGCACTCTACATCCGCAGCGGCCTGCGGCTGAAGCCCTTTCTCCTGGGCGGCGGGCAGGAGGACGGCCGCCGGGCGGGCACCGAGGCCCTGCCCCAGATCGCCGCCTTCGGCGCGGCCTGCGCCGTGGGCAAGACAGACATGGACGCCAACATTGCCCGGATGCGGGCGCTCAGGGACGCCGCCCTGGCACGGCTGCGGCGGGAGATCCCGGAGCTGCGCTGGGTGGACGCCGCCGCGCCTCACATTCTCTCCATCTCTCTGCCCGGCTGGCGCAGCGAGGTGCTGATGAACTTCCTGGAGGCCCGGGAGGTCTGCGTATCAAAAAGCTCCGCCTGCAAGAAGGGCGGGCGGAGCCATGTGTTGGAGGCCATCGGTCTGGACGCCAGAACCATCGACGGGGCGATCCGGATCGGCCTGTCCCGTCTGACGACGGAAGCGGATATCGACGCGCTGTGCGGCGGTCTCAAGGCCGCCCGGGACAGTCTGCGTCATACCTGAGGCGGCGTCTCCGGCGTCTCATTGGGCTTCTCCTGCATCTCCGGCAGGGGAAGCTCATTTTTTACGGGCAGTCGGGTGATCGGATCGATATGATCCAAATTGACATATTCCTCGGTGTCCGGCGGGAGATCCCGTCTTTTCAGCTTGTCCTCAATGAGCTTGTTGAGGAAGGTGTAGATCACCACAAAGACCGGTACGCCCAGGAGCATACCCCAGAAGCCGAAGAGGCCGGAGCCCAGGACGATGGCGAAGAGCACCCAGAAGCTGGTGATGCCGATGGAGCTGCCCAGGATCTTCGGCCCGATGATGTTGCCGTCCACCTGCTGAAGGACGATGACGAAGACAATGAACATCAGGCACTGCAAGGCCGAGTCCCCCATCAGGATGATCAGGGCGCTGGGAACGCCGCCGATGAAGGGGCCGAAGAAGGGGATCACGTTGGTCACGCCTACGATCACGCCCACCAGCAGGCTCTCCTTGATGCCCATAATGGCGCAGCCGATGTAGCAGATCAGACCGATGATGGCGGAGTCCAGCAGCTTGCCGGTGATGAAGCCCATAAAGGTGCGGTCGGTAAAGGAGATGGCCTCCCGCAGCTTCTCCGCCGTCTCCAGCCGGAAAACACTGTAGATCAGGCGGCGCCCGCCGGCGGTGAAATGCTCCAGATCGCTCAGCACATAGATGGACACCACAATGCCGATCAGCAGGTTGTAGATGCCGATCAGCACCGCCACGGCGCCGGTGGTCACGCTCTCCGCGATGTTCTGGACGCTGGGCAGGACCGTGTTCTTGGCCCAATTGACGATGTCGTCGTTCAAAGCTTCCAGCAGGGTGTTGGCGTAGGCTTCCACATCCGGATTGTTCTCCAGCAGGCCGATCGCCCAGAGTCGGATCTTGTCAAAATAGATCGGCGTGCTGTTGACGATATCCTCGATGCTTTGAGCCAGCTGGGGAATGATCATAAAGCCCAGACCGGTCAGCACGCCCAGCAGTACCAGCTCCGACACCACGACAGACAGCGCCCGTGCCAGTTTTTTCCCGTTTTTCTTCTTGCTCTTGCGGAAGATCCGCGCGCACAGCGGGCCAAAAACATGCTTATCCAGCAGCTTCATCAGCGGCGCGATCAAATAGGTGATCACGAAGCCCCAAATGAAGGGGCTGAGGATCTTCAGCAGGCCCGCCAGCGCGGCGCGCAGGCCGGGCAGAAAGCGCAGCGCCATATAAAACAGGATCGCCCCGGCAATCATGCAAAAGCCCGTGACGCCCCAATACAGATACTTCTTATCCCAGCGAAAATGCCGTCTCATGGTATTTTCCTCCAAAAGCGCGATTTACGTCTCTGTTTCCTATCTTGTTTATTTTACTATCGCCTTCCAGATGCGTCAAGCCGCTTTTTGCGCTTTTTTCCCTGCGGTTATGGAAACCGTTTTCCCGGATCGGTACCCGAAAACCCAGGTTTCCGGCTGTTGAAAACCCTGTTGAAACTGTTAAAAACTCCCGGCAGCACGCCTTTTTCCCGGAACGGAGCAAGGCCGCGTTTTTCCCCGCTTCCTGTCGAAGCGGGCATAATTTTGTAAACCGGGGCGCTTTTTCGGCCTTTTTGGGGGGCGGCGGGCAGAGCCGATCCCGGCATTTCCCCCGGTTGCGGCGCATAGGATACGGGCAGAACAAGCATTGGGAGGAAGCCATGAAACGAAGCCTTTGTTTGCTGCTGCTTTGGGCGCTGCTGCTGCCGGGGCGCATCTGTGCGCCGGAGCCCCTGCGGGACGGCGCCATCTCCGTCTCCGCACCCTCCGCCCTGCTGATGGAGCAGGAGACCGGCGCCGTGCTGTACGAAAAGAACGCCGACCAGCGCATGGCGCCGGCCAGCGTCACCAAGGTCATGACCATGCTGCTGATCCTGGAGGATCTGGACAGCGGAAAGCTGCGTCTGGACGACACGGTCACCGCCAGCGCCCGGGCCGCCTCCTTCGGGGGAAGCTGCGTCTTCCTGGAGGAGGGCGAGCGCATGAGCGTGGACGAGATGCTCAAATGCATCGCCGTGGTCTCCGCCAACGACTGCGCCGTGGCCATGGCGGAGCACCTGAGCGGCACCGAGGAGCAGTTCGTCGCCCGGATGAACCGCCGGGCCGAGGAGCTGGGTCTCACCAACACCCACTTCACCAACTGCACCGGGCTCTTTGACGACGAGGAGCACTACACCAGCGCCCGGGACGTGGCTCTGGTATCCCGGGAGCTGATGCGGCATCCGCAGATCCGGGACTACAGCACCATCTGGCTGGACAGCATCCGGGGCGGCGCCTTCGAGCTGGCCAACACCAACAAGCTCCTCAAGCGCTACGAGGGCTGCACCGGGCTCAAAACCGGCTTCACCAGCAAGGCCATGTACTGCCTCTCCGCCACGGCGGAGCGGGGCGGGATCTCCTTCATCGCCGTGGTGATGCACGGGGAGAGCGCCGACAGCCGCAACGCCGACGCCGCAGCCCTGCTCAACTACGCCTTCGCCAACTTCTCCCTCTGCTCTCTGCGGCCGGAGGCGCCTCTGCCCGCGCTGCCCGTGGAGATGGGCACGCAGGGCAGCGTCAGTCTGGAATACGGCGGCGAGGCCTGGGCGCTGGCGCCCAAGGGCAGCGCTCCGGCGGAGTACGCGCTGACGCTGCCGGAGCTGGCGGCGGCGCCCATCCGTGCGGGGCAGGAGCTGGGCACGCTGACGGTACGGCTGGGCGGCGAGACGGTGGCCGAGGTGCCGATCCTGGCGGCCCAAGAGGTGCCGCGCATCGGCTTCTGGGGCATCCTGGGCAAGCTGGCGGGGAGCCTGGTGGGGCTGTAGGACGGAAGAAATGAAGACGCTTCGCGCATGAAGGAATGATGGAAGGATGGAAGGCGTCGTCATTCCTTCATGCGGCACAGCCGCGCTTCATTCCTTCCTTTTTGTGGCTTTATCTTGCAATCGCGGGAAAATCAGGTATAATACTGGTATACTTTAGTAATTGCGATTGCAAGAAGGAGGCATTATGGTACATGTAGATCTCTCCGGCGCGCGGCAGTTCTTTACCGCCGCCGGGCCCGATTACAAGCTGGCCGCCCTGGCCCACGAGACGCTGGCCGCGGGCAGCGGCCTGGGCGCCGATTTCATCGGCTGGCAGCAGCTCCCCCAGCGCATCAAGGATACCGAGCTGGATCGCATCGTCGCCGCCGCGGAGAAGATCCGCGCCCGCTCCAAGGCCCTGGTGGTCATCGGCATCGGCGGCTCCTATCTGGGCGCCCGCGGCGCCATCGAGCTCTTGAAGCCCATCCCCGGCGCGGGGGATCCCCGGGTCTTCTTCGTGGGCAACACCCTCTCGGCCGACGCCCTGTGGGACACCCTGGAGCAGTTGGGCGAGCAGGATTTTGACGTGAACGTGATCTCCAAGTCCGGCACCACCCTGGAGCCCGCCGCCGCCTTCCGCATCTTCCGGGAGCTGCTGGCGAAAAAGTACGGTGACAAAGCCGACGAGCATATCTTCGCCACCACCGACGCCAAGCGCGGCGCCCTCAAGTCCCTGGCCAACGACCGGGGCTGGGAGAGCTTCGTGGTGCCCGACGACGTGGGCGGCCGCTTCAGCGTGCTGTCCGCCGTTGGCCTGCTGCCCATGGCCGTGGCCGGTATCGACGTGCGCCGGGTCATCGACGCCGCCATCGAGGAGCTGAAGGCCCTGGAGCTGCGCAGCCCCGAGAACCCCGCCTGGCAGTATGCCGCCGCCCGGCAGCACCTGTACGGCAAGGGCTACGGCATCGAGATCCTGGGCTGCTACGAGCCCACTTTCCGCTTCATGGGCGAGTGGTGGAAGCAGCTCTACGGCGAGAGCGAGGGCAAGGACGGCAAGGGCATCTTCCCCGCCAGCGTGGAGTTCACCGCCGATCTGCACTCCATGGGCCAGTTCATCCAGGCCGGCCCCCGGCACCTGATGGAGACCATCGTGCGCTTCACCAAGAGCCGCCGGGAGTTCCCCTTCCCCTTCGACGAGGGGAACGCCGACGGGCTCAACTACCTCTGCGGCAAGGGCATGAGCGAGATCAACCGCATCGCCGCCGACGCCGTGAAGGACGCCCACATCAGCGGCGGCGTGCCCAATCTGGTGATCGAGGTCCCCGCCCGCGACGAGGAGGGCTTTGCCGCGCTGGTCTGCTTCTTCGAGGTGGCCTGCGCCATTTCCGGCTACATGTCCGGGGTCAATCCCTTCGACCAGCCGGGCGTGGAGGCCTATAAGAAAAACATGTTCCGCATGCTGGGCAAGCCCGGCGCGGTGTGATCCCCCAGCGGCAAAAAGGAAGGGCCGAGGCGTTTGCCTCGGCCCTTCCTTTTTTGTGTCTTTCGGATCAGAGATACTGGTCGTGCTCCCGGCTGTCGTACCACTTGGCCAGCAGGGGCTCGATAAAGGTCATCATCTTCATATCCAGGTTGAAGATGTAGACCGTGAAGGTGACCACAAAGAAGCCCAGCACGATCCCCAGCAGGATCAGGGGGAGTTTCAACAGTTTCTTCATCATTCGCTGCTCCTATTCTCAGTATGCCTCGTCGTCGGGGATGTGCTCCAGCGAGGGATCCAGGGGCTCCTCCCGCATGACGGTGCGCATGTAGTTGCTCACCTGGTCGCGGATGGCGTTGCGGGTGAAGACGCGGGGGTCGCAGAGGTCGTGGCTGACCCACATGATGTGGATGCCCCGCTCCCTGGCCTGCTCCTCGAACATGCCGTGCATACCGGTCAGGGCCTTGCAGGACATGTGCTCCCACATCATGACGATGTCGGCGTTCATCTTCTCGCACAGCTCCCACAGATCGTCCAGCAGCACCTTGTAGCCGCCGTGGGTGTGGTTGCGCATGATCATCTCCATGTTCAGCATGGCCATGTCGCGGTAGGCCTGCTCCCGGTTTTCCGGAGTGTCCTCCTCGGCGATCATGTCGGTGTTGATGATGGAGAGCATGTCCGCCAGAGGCATGACGCCCCAGCACTGCACCATCCAGTACAGCATGTCGATGACATACTGGGGCTGCACGCCCCAGACGATGGCCCGGTGGCGGTACTCCTTGGCATACATGCGCTTGGCCTTGTAGCCCTGAGTGGCCAGATCCAGCAGCTTCTTGTCGATCTTCACGAACTGGGGATCGCGGCCGGAGTTGCCCATGTAGTTGGTGTCGTTATACAGGGAGAAGGCCGCGCCGAAGAACTGGGGATAGGGGGTGGAGTTGATCTCCAGCTGGGCGATGCGGCACTTGGTGGCGTAGTTGACGCGCTTGGCGGCGGCAAAGTAGCGATCCCAATCCCAGTGCTCGCCGGTGTGCTTCTCCACAAATTCGATGGCCTGCTTGATCTGGTCGGCGGCGTAGTCCAGCACGTCCGGCTCCTTGTGGCGCAGCGGGGTGGCCAGCTGGAAGGTGGGGATGCCGTACTGCCGCTCCAGGCGCTTGGCGATGATGCCGTTGCCCATGAGGGAGCCGTCGCAGGTGGTGTTGTTCTGCACCGCGCAGCAGCCCAGCACGCAGAAGTCGTCGTCGATGGAGATGCCGGCCTCGGCCTCGGGCATGGGGCAGACGTCGCCGGGGATGCCATTGAGCTGGGCCACGTCCAGATAGTGCATGACGTTGAACTGGTGGAAGATATTGGAGGCGAACATGGTGGGCACTTCGCGGAGGATGGTGTGCACCTTCTCCTTGTCGAAGCCCATCATGAAGGTGACCATGGAGTTCTCGTCGGTGATGACGCACTTGTCGGAATAGGCCTTGTCGTTGCCCACCCGGCGGTCGCCGCGGAAGCAGTTGGCGATGGCCTGGGTCACGTCGGCAATGACGAAGTTGAAGGAGGTGTGGGCGATGCGCAGCGCCTCATCCCGCAGGCCGACGGTGAACTTGTCCATACCGTGGGGGACGAAGAGGTAGCTCATCATCCAGCGGTAGCGCAGGAAGCCCTTGACGTTGCGGGGGTTGAGGATGAACTTGCCCAGCACGCCGAACATCAGGTAGCACCAGCGGGTGTAATCGTAGAAGGTGTCCTTGAAGCCGCGCCATTCACGGCGGGCGCGCACTTTCAGCTTATCGCTGTAGATCTTGCCGGGGGACTGCTCGCCGGCGCGTTTGCGGGTGTTGATGACTTTTTCGACGGTCTTCATGCTTTCCCACCTTTCTGGATCTTCTTGATCTCAATGCTCTCCACGAAGGCCTGGACGCGGGTGCGCATCTGGCCGCCGGCGGACGCGATGTTGTACGGCCGGTCAACGGACAGCACGGGGTAGCCGAAGTCATGCTGCAGCATGGCCGAGCCCAGGGTTCTCTCATAGGCCCAGGGGTCGCAGAACTTGACCTGCTGGTAGATGATGCCCTCCGCGCCGTACTCCTTGGCAAGATCCGCCACATACTGCTTGCGGCCGTAGACCTTGTCCATGCTCATCATACGCGGGCACTGGCAGTTCTGGATGTAGTGACGGCAGACCTGGGTCAGCGCGTCCTCGCTGTCGTTCAGAACGATCTCCGTGCGGCCGGGGAAGGAGCCGAAGCAGAAGCGGTCGGCGCAGACGAAGGCGCCGCACTCTTCGATGAGTTTCACGAAGCCGGAATCGTCCACCTCGGAGCCCACCAGCAGCACCCGGGCGCGCCAGGGCTTGTCGTCGGGCTCGCGGGTCTTGAGCTCCTCCAGGGTCTCCTCCAGCTTTTCCAGCACCAGATAGCTGGGACATACATAGGTGGCCAGGCACAGCACATGGAACTCATAGCCGGTGATGCGGGGCTTCGCGCCCTTGCGGAATTCGCCGATGGCGCGGATCAGGCGGCAGAGCTTGTTGTGCTCGGCAACGGCCTGGCGGATGGCGGCGTCGGACACGTCGATGCCGTACTTCTCCTGCAGAGGCTTGAGCACGTGGTTGGTGCACTGGAGCACCGCCAGCTTCACGTCGGTCTCGCTGTTCTTGAAGGCGATCTCCATATACTCATGGAAGAACTTGGGATTCCCCTCGCCCATGGTGTGCAGCAGCTCCATGTTCTCCACGCAGCGGTTCATCATGGTGCAGCCGTCGGGGGTGATGACGCAGTCGGAGAAGTTGAAGCCGCCCTCAATGGCGCGCTCCAGCAGCGCCCGGCTGGGCTCGCAGAGGAGGTTGGTCATGTAATAGGTGGCGATGTCCATGGAGCCGGTGTGGGGCGCATGGAGGCGGATGGAGAAGCAGCCCGGCAGATTCAGCAGGGGTTCGGGTACGTTCTCGCAGGTGTAGGCGACGCAGACCTTCCCATCGGCCTTGGCCTGGGCGATCAGTTCGTTGTTCGCCTCCTGCAGCAGGTTCTCGAAATAGAGCAGATGCTTTAAGTCTCTCATCAAATCCCTCTTTTCACTTGTGTTCGGTCTTTTGGGCGCAAGATTGCTTTATAATTGTAACAACTTGGGGGCGAAATTTCAAGTTGCGGCCTCTATTTTTATGATAACTGTATAAATGTCCGCTGCCCATTTGTACAGAACGCCGAAGCAAGTTTTTTCACGTCTGGACATCTGACGAAGCAGTGTATAACAGTCCCCGCCTGAGTTCCCACTCGGCCGGACGGCAGAGCGAAAATTTACCGTTCCTTTACTTCTTTTCCCTTGCGTCCGGCCGGGATTCATGATAAGCTATGAGCAACAAACGAAATAATTTGAAGGAGAGTGATCCCTTATGGTTCAGCTCATCACGGGGCTCAAGGGCTCCGGCAAAACCAAGAAGCTGGTGGACATGGTGCGCGCCGCCGTCAACGAGGAGACCGGCGATGTGGTCTGCATCGAGAAGGAGCGTAAGCTGACCTTTGACATCCCCTATCAGGCCCGCCTGATCGACGCGGGGGTCTATGACATCGGCAGCTATGAATTTCTGCGCGGGCTCATCTGCGGCGTCCACGCCGGCAATTATGACATTACCCATTTCTTTATCGACAATTTCTATAAGCTCGTGAACGACAAGTCGCCGGAGGCGCTGGTGGACTTCCTGGCCTGGCTGGACAAATTCTCCCGGGAGGAGAAGATCAGCTTCGTCATCAGTCTGTCCATTGACCCCGCCACCCTGCCCGAAAGCGTCCTGCAGTACCAGATCTGAGAAAAACCCGCTCCACCACCGAGAAGGTGATGGAACGGGTTTTAGTTTGTTGGATGGTAGAAAGAAAATGCTTTTCTACCATCTATTTATTTAGCCGATGCTGTCTATGTCCAGATAGTACCCCAAAACTTCTCCTACATCGGTAATTTTTCCCCGGATCACGATATGGTCTCCTTTGTTAAGACCCATGATGATTTGCCGCTGCTCATCTGTTTTGATGTTACAATGGACAGAATCAAACAGATAATCATAATTGTCAGGGTCAGCCTCCAATGAGATGTATTTTCCATCACTGTCGATCGTACCCAAATAGCCGTCCAATTCCACATACTGGCCCTTAAAAGTGTTTTGAGCCTTCATAGCGTTGCTTTCCAGGGCATCAAACAATTCTGTAACATCATAATGAGTATACTCTATTGGGGCTTCTGCTTTATCAACAACACTGCTGGATTCAGTGGAGGTTTCCTTTTCGTTCAAAGATGTTTTTTCAGTACTCTTTTTTCCGCTTCCGACAATTAGGCCAATAGCAGCAATTATAATCAAAAGCGCAATCAAGCCTTTTGCCGGACTTATCTGCTTGTTTTTGGCTCCGCACTTTGGACAGGTTTTTGCCGTCTTTGCGATCTCTTCTCCGCAGGTCTTGCATTTGATAATTTTTTTGCTCATACTCTTTCATGCCTCCTTCTGAATGATTAATGTAATCTATGCAATCATTGTAATCCTTGTAAGAATATGTTGTCAAGCCAAAAATGGTTACAATGTAAGCGAATGGAGGTGCTGCTGCTTGAAGGAGAAGAAGACGGAGGTTATCACAATACGTGTTCCGCCCAAAACAAGACGCGCTATCGAGCAGGAGGCAGAGAGCAGAGAGTGGACGCCATCCAAAATGGCGGAAAAAATCCTGAGCGCCTGGGCAGAGGAGCACAGTCCACAGCAAGATTCGTGAAGGATGAAACGGGAAAGTGCTTACCGCTTCATTGGTACTATTGAAAATTTTTAGCTTTTCGCTACATCAAATAAAACAGAGGCTCCCCCGCCAACCGGCGGGGGAGCCTGGGTTTTCATAGAGATCCTGCGTAGGGACGACCATTGGTCGTCCGCTTATCCGACCGTTGCCGGTGCTGGCGGACGAGCGATGCTCGTCCCTACGGCAAAGGTGCCATCACAGCAGGGCGATGTTGCTGTCGGTGCGGGACTCGGTGCCGCCCACCAGCACGCCGTTTTCGAGCCGCCGGATCATCTGCCCCCGGCCGAAGCTCGAGGTGTTCAGATCCACCCGCACTTCGTGCCCCATGCGGCGCAGCGCCCGGGCCAGCTCCGGATCGAAGCGGCTCTCCACGGTGACGCTGCCGTCCCGCAGCCACTGGAAGCGGGGCGCGTCCAGCGCCTGCTGGGGATCCAGGCAGAAGTCCACGGTGTTCATCACCACCTGCACATGCCCCTGGGGCTGCATGTAGCCGCCCATGACCCCGAAGGGGCCCACCGGGAGGCCGTCCTTCATGAGAAAGCCGGGGATGATGGTGTGGTAGCTGCGCTTGCCGGGGCGGAGGACATTGGCCGCCTTGGGATCCAGGGAGAAGTCTGCGCCCCGGTTCTGCAGGGCGACGCCGGTGCCGGGCACCACGATGCCGGAGCCGAAGCCCATGTAGTTGGACTGGATGAAGGACACCATGTTGCCCTCCCCGTCGGCGCAGCAGAGGTACACCGTGCCGCTCCTGGGCGGCATGGCCGCGCCGTAGACCTGGGCGCGCTCGGTCATCTCCCGGGCCCGCAGGGCGCCGTACTCCGGCAGCAGGAGCCGGCGGTAGTCCAGCTCCATGTCTCTCGGATCGGTGACGTAGCGGAAGGCGTCGGCAAAGGCCATCTTCAGCGCCTCGATCTGCCGGTGGGCGGTCAAGGCGCAGTCCCTCTCGGGGAAGTCGAACTCCTTGAGGATGTTCAGCGCCATCAGCGCCACGATCCCCTGGCCGTTGGGCGGGATCTCGCAGACCTCCCAGCCCCGGTAGTCCACCCGGATGGGCTCCACCCACTGGGGGCGGTAGGCCGCCAGGTCCTCATCGCGCAGGTAGCCGCCGAATTTGCGGCTCTCGGCGTCGATTTTCCTGGCAAGCTCTCCCCGGTAGAAGCTCTCGCCGCCGGTGCGGCCGATCTCCTCCAGGGTGTCGGCGTGGTCGGGGAGACGGATCAGCTCACCCGCCTCCGGCGCTCTGCCCTCTGGCGCGAAGGTGCGGAACCAGGCGCCGAAACAGGGGGCGGTGAGCGCCTTTTGATAGACCGAGAAGGCGCTCTGCCAGGCGGAGGCCAGATTCGGCGCGCAGGGATAGCCCTCCCGGGCGTAGCGTATCGCCTCGGTCAGATTCTCGGCCAGGCTCCGGCGGCCGAAGCGCTCCGTCAGCGCCGCCCAGGCGCCCACGGCGCCGGGGACGGTGACCGGCGTCCAGCCGTGGCGGGGCATTTTGCCCTTCTCATCCCGCCCCTCGGCCAGCACCCGCGCCGCGTCCGCCAGCATAGGGGCGGGGCCGCTGGCGTTCAGGCCGAAGAGCCGCCCCTCCTTCTCGCTCCAGACCAGGGCAAAGGCGTCGGAACCCAGGCCGTTGGCCGTGGGCTCGGTGACGGTGAGGGTGGCCGCGGCGGCCACGGCGGCGTCCATGGCATTGCCGCCCCGGCGCAGCGTCTCCAGCCCGGCGGCCGCCGCCTGGGGGCTGGAGCAGTTTACCATCCCGCCTCGGGCGTAGAGCGGGAAGCGCTGGGAAGGGTAGCGCTGGGCAAGGGGATCAAAATGCACTTGCATGGCGAGACGTCCTTTCGTGTACCGGAATGAAGAAATGCTTTCGATAAAAACAGTATAGCAGAGGGAAGCGCGCCTTGTAAAGCAAAACGGGCGCCCTCAGGCGCCCAGCGGGAGAGCGAAATATAGTCTGACTTCATTATCCAACCAACGGTTGATTTTCCTCCGAATGATTGCATCTGGATTTTGGCGCCGCCATCGTTTATCCTGTAGGAGAACCGGTTCCAAGAACACAAACAAGGAGAAGCATCATGAATATCGGAGCAAAAATCAAATTTCTGCGAAAAGAGAAAAAAGTGACCCAGGAGGAGCTGGCGGAGTATCTGCACATCTCTTCCCAGGCGGTGAGCAAGTGGGAGACAGGCGCGTCCTGCCCGGACATCGACCTGCTGCCGAAGCTGGCGATCTTCTTCGGCACCTCCCTGGACATGCTGCTGGACTTTGACCAGAGCCAGGTGGACGCGGCGGTGGAGGCGCTGGTGCGCGAGAGCGGTCGGGGCGGCAAGGATCCCGCGAAGTCCGAGGCTTTTCTGCGCAAGGCGCTGGAAAAGTACCCCAACAACGACCTGCTGCTGACCTGCATCCTGGAGGATATGCAGGAGCAGAACGCCGACAAGAGCCGCAGCGGGGAGATCCTGGAGTTCGGAGAGCGGATCCTGGCCTGCACCAGGGACGACGAGCTGAAGATCGACGTGCTGCGCATCATGGCGGAGACCTACCACGGCCTGGGCGAGCAGGCCATGGCCGAGTTTTACCTGGAGAAGATCCCCGCACTCCATTTTCAGTATTACGAGATCGCGGCGGCGATCCGCAGCGGCAAGGCGCGGCTGGAGGAGGCCGGGAAGGCGGAGGATCTGTGCATCGACAAGCTGTTCTGCATGCTCTGGCTGCGCCGGGAAGAGGCCGACGAACAGGGAAAGGCGGAGCTGGATCGGCAGGCGCGGGAGATGTTCGCGTTCTTTGGGGGCTGGCCCATGTACCGGGAGATCACCGAGATCATGGAAAAGCTCTGGAACGAGGGCGCGATCATGCGGATCTACCAGTGAGGACGAGAGCAGAAAAGCATCGGGGGAACAGCCAAAGCTGTTCCCCCGATCAGATTTTGGACGCGTTGGTTTTCTGTCATTGCGAACCGTAGGGAACGATCCCCTGATCGCTCCGCCGTTCAAGCGCTCCGGAGGCATGTGGGCATGCCTCCCTACGGTGTGGCAATCCGTCCCCCTCGTCCTCTCAAAACTCAATACTCAAAACGCAAAACTATTTCTCCGCGGTGTCGATGCTCTTGCCGAAGACAAAGAAGCGCTGGTAGAGAAATTCCGTGACGAAATTCAGGATCATGTTGATGGCGGTGACCAGATACTCGTTCCAGCCCAGCGTGGTCGTCAGGTAATGCTCCAGCAGGGTGCTCAGCGGCGTGAACACCGCGTAGTAGCAGGCCACCTTCAGCATGGCGATGGGGATATTCGTGGCGGACTTGAAGGTGAACTTTCGGTTCAGCGTGAAGTTCCACAGCACCGAAAGCACCAGCGCGATCAGGTAACTCAGCCAGTAGGGCAGGTGCAGCAGCTCGTTCAAAAGGGCGAAGCTGCCCATCTGGATAATTCCCGCGCTGGCGGAGAAGAGCGTGAATTTTACGGCCCGCAGGGCCTCTTTTTTCTTGCTGTTTTCCATCGTTCCGCCTCCCATCGTTGGCATTATACCCCCGGGACGGCCGGGAGGCAAGATAAATATTCAAAATTTTTGAAGAGATTGGTGGCGACACAGAGAAAGGATCCTTTGTCGCGCCCCTCCTCAGGATGACAGCAGCGGAGCAGCGCCTTACCGCGCCTGCTCCAGATCGGCGATGTGCATATACTCGTCGTAGCTGCCGATGCGGTCGATGATGCCGTCCTCGGTGATCTCGATGATGCGGTTGGCCACGGTCTGGGTCAGCTGGTGGTCGTGGCAGGAGAAGATCACGTTATACTTGAAGGCCTCCAGACCGTTATTCAGCGCCGCGATGGATTCCAGATCCAGGTGGTTGGTGGGCTGATCCAGCACCAGGAAGTTCGCGCCGGAGAGCATCATCCGCGAGAGCATGCACCGTACCTTCTCCCCGCCGGAGAGAACCTTGGCGGGCTTGTACACATCGTCGCCGGAGAAGAGCATCCGGCCTAAGAAGGTGCGCAGGTAGCTCTCCCGCTTGTCGGCGGAAAACTGCCGCATCCACTCGATGAGATCGGCGTCGAAGCCGTCAAAGTAGCTGTTGTGATCCTTGGGGAAGTAGCTGGGCTGGATGGAGGCGCCCCACTTGACGGTGCCCTCGTCCGGCTCCTCCTCGCCCATGAGGATCTTGAAGAGCATGGTCACGGCCAGCTCGTTCTTGCCCACGATGGCGATCTTGTCCTCCTTGCCCACAATGAAGCTGACCTTGTTGAGGAGCTTCACCCCGTCCACGGTCTTGGAGACCTCGGTGACGAAGAGGCGATCCTTGCCCGGCTCCCGCTCGGCCTTGAAGCCCACCCAGGGGTAGCGCCGCCCGGAGGCGGGCAGCTCCTCCACGGTGATCTTGTCCAGCAGCTTCCGGCGGGAGGTGGCCTGCCGGGACTTGGACTTGTTGGCGGAGAAGCGGGCGATGAAGGTCTGCAATTCTGCGATCTTCTGCTCGGCCTTCTTGTTCTGGTCGCGGATCAGCTTCTGGATGAGCTGGCTGGACTCGTACCAGAAGTCGTAGTTGCCCACGTACATCTTGATCTTGCCGTAGTCGATGTCCACGATGTGGGTGCAGACGTTGTTGAGGAAGTAGCGGTCATGGCTCACCACCAGCACCGTGCCCTCGTAGTCCATGAGGAAGTCCTCCAGCCAGACGACGCTGGCCAGATCCAGGTTGTTGGTGGGCTCGTCCAGCAGCAGCACGTCGGGCTTGCCGAAGAGGGCCTGGGCCAGCAGCACCTTCACCTTGAGCCGGGGGTCGATGTCCCCCATCAGGCTCTCGTGCAGCTCCACCGGAACGCCCAGCCCCTGCAGGATGCGCCCGGCGTCCGACTCGGCCTCGTAGCCGCCCAGCTCCGCAAACTCCTCCTCCAGCTCCGCGGCGCGGATGCCGTCCTCGTCGGAGAAATCCTCCTTCTCGTAGATGGCGTCCTTCTCCCGGCCGCAGTCAAAGAGCCGCTGGTGCCCCATGATGACGGTGTCCAGCACCCGGCAGTCATCGTAGAGGCTCTGGTTCTGCTTTAAGACGGACATGCGGCGTTTGGGCTCCAGCACCACGGAGCCGGAGGTGGGCTCCAGCTCCCCGGAGAGGATCTTGATGAAGGTGGACTTGCCCGCGCCATTTGCGCCGATGATGCCGTAGCAGTTCCCGGCCACAAATTGCAGGTCCACCTTGGAAAACAGCACGGATGAGCCGAACTGCATGGAGAGGTCGTTGACGGTCAGCATAGGAAAACCTCCTGATGATGTTTTTGGGCCCCCCTTCCGCCCAGTGTGAGCACTGGGCACCTCCCCCCCCAGGGGGAGGCAAGGGCTCGCTTCCCCCTCAGGGGGAAGTGGCCGAAGGCCGATAGGGGTAGTGAAAAACTTTAGCGCAGCTTTTTCCAGCCTAAGCCGGGGGCGACGCGGGCGATCTCCGGCAGCAGCGCCTCTCCGAAGACCCAGATCTCCTTCCGCCAGGGATGCCCCAGATAGCCGAAGCGAAAGTCCTCGTCCAGAAAGAAATAGTAGTCCCCATCGGGGTAGTAGAAGGGGAAGGGAGCCCGGTATTTTCCGTCCCCGTCCTCCAGCTTGACCCGCTTCTGCTCCTCTTCCTTCCTGGGGTCATAGAGGAAGGCGCAGTGGTACCAGTCCATGGCGTAGAGCCGCCTGCCCGGCTCCGTCGCGGAGAGCAGACAGGCCTTCACGGCCTCCGGCGTCTTTTCAATCTGCTCCTGGCTCACCCCGTCCAGGGCGTAGACCGCCCAGGGCTTGGGCAGCCGGAAGGGGCGCTTCCACCAGAGAAGGGAGTGGCTCCGGCCTTGGGCGCTGGGGCGAAAGCGCAGCTCCAGGCTCACCCGATCCTCCAGCGCGCGTGTTTCCTGTTCGTTCAGCAGCATGGCGTGCTCCTTTCGTGCATGTTTTCGCTTCTCTCCCGTAGCGCCGAGCAGTGCTCGGCGAATCGGCTTAAGGGAGCTTGCAACCTAAAAAGTCGGAGAATAGTATTCGTCCTCGGCCCATTTGGATGGGTTGTTCATAATATACTGATACCTTATGATATAGTCTGCATCATTTCGGATCACGTGGTCATGATACTTGTCCTGCCAAATAGATTGTCCACACTGCTTTGTGACAAAGCCTTTCAAGTGCTGGATAATTCTTCCTAAGGCGGGTCCATCCTCCGAAGGTAGTTGGAGGAGCAGATGAACGTGGTTTGGCATGATGGCAAAAGCGTCGACCTGTACGCCCGGATAACGTATGGATATTTGCCGGATCCCCGTCTCCGCGAGGGACCCAAAGGTCGACAATTGAACCGTAGGCGCATTCAAGCAGTCCCCGGGTTGAATGCGGGAGAGAATGGGAAGGCGCTCTTTCGTACAAAATGTCACAAAATACGCGCCAGCCTGGCTGTAGTCATAATGCGGAAGACGCAGACGCTTCCCAATCTGGTGTGGGTTGTTCATGATGTGCTCCCAAATATCAAAACACGATGCAGCAAGGGACGCCGAGCACTGCTCGGCGCTACGGAGTGCCTTCCTCGAGTGGAGGCATGCGCTGTTCCGTTACGCAAAATATTTCTCTACAAAATCGACCTTCTCCACGGTGAACTCCCGGCCGCGGAGGTAATTGAGGATCCCGGCGTCGGTGGGGAAGTCAAAGCGCAGCTTGTAGGAATAGAGCGCCTGGCCCTTCTCGTCGAAGTCCCTGTTGAAGCGCTCCCGGCCGTACTTGCCGTCCCCCAGCAGGGGCCAGCCCGCATGGGCCATCTGGACGCGGATCTGATGGGTGCGCCCGGTGAGAAGCCGGCACTCCACCAGGCTCAGCGCCCCCTTGGAGCGCAGGAGCTTATACTCCGTCACGGCGGTCTTGGCGCCGGGCTCCGGCTTTTGCTTCACAAAGACCTGGTTCTTGGCCGCGTCCTTGAAAAGGTAGTTCTCCAGCCGCCCCTCCGGGGGCTTCGGCCGCCCCTGGACGGCGCAGAGATAGTACTTCTCGATCTCCCGATCCCGGATCTTGTCGTTCAAAATCCGCAGCGCCTCGGCGTTCTTCGCGGCGATGACGATGCCACCGGTGTTCCGGTCGATTCGGTTGCAGAGGGCGGGGGCGAAGGAATTTTCCTCCCGGGGCTTCCATTCCCCCTTCTGGGCCAGGTAGGCCTGGATGTTGGCGATGAGGGTGTTGTAGTCCCAGACTCCCGCGCTGTGGCAGAGGACGCCGGGCTTCTTGTCCGCCAGGAGGATGTTCTCATCCTCGTAGACGATGGTGAGCCGGGGCGTGCCCACCTTCAGGTAGGAATTTTCCTCCCGGGGCTTTTCAAAAAACTCGTCGTTGATATATAATTGTAAAGTGTCCCCCACGCTGAGACGGGCGTCCCGCTTGGCGCCCTTGCCGTTGAGCTTGATGCGCTTGAGGCGGATGTACTTCTGCAGCAGACTTTCCGGCAGCAGGGGCACCGCCTTCCCCACAAAGCGATCCAGCCGCTGGCCGGCGTCGTTGGGCTTTACGGTCAGTTCTTTCATACAAAAGAGCCTCGCAAAACTGGATTTTTTTGTATTATACTACGCAAAATAGGTGTTGACAAGTGGGAACGCTTCAACTATAATACTTAGGCGACTGTAGCGAGGTGCCTGTTATGCGACTGAATTTGCGAGAGATCATAGAGGTTCCCGGCGGCTCCGTTCCCTTCGAATGCGAGCTTGACACGGAAGGTCTGGATTTCCCTTCGGTGCTGGCATATCGGGGCAAGCCTCATGCAGAAGGCCGCGTGTATAACGAGGCCGGCGTGCTGCATCTGGAGGGCACGCTGCGAGCGGAGATGACCTGTGTCTGTGACCGCTGCGGCGATGCTTTTGACAGCGTGAAGGAGACGGCGCTTTCCGCCGTGATCGTGGAAGAGGAAAACGAGGAGTATCCCGAGTATTTCGTCCTGGACGGGAACGACCTGGATCTGGACGAGGTCCTCTCCACCAGCTTCATTCTGGATATGGAGACCAAGTTCCTCTGCAGAGAGGACTGCAAGGGTCTCTGCCCCAGCTGCGGCAAGAATCTCAACCTGGGCCCCTGCGGATGCAGGAAACAAATTGATCCAAGATTTGCTGTGCTTGAGCAGCTTTTGGATAAAGAATAACTCAGCTGCTCAGAACAGCTAGATATCAGGAGGTGTCAACATGGCAGTCCCGAAAGGAAAAGTCTCCAGACAGCGGCGTGATAAGCGGCGCTCTTCCCACTGGAAGCTCACCGCCCCCAGCATCGTCAAGTGCCCCAACTGCGGCGAGTTCTGCTTGCCCCATCATGCTTGCCGCCACTGCGGACAGTACAAGGGCCGCGTGGTCTTGAACGTTGAAGAGGATAAGTGAAAAAGCTTGAGGAGGAGAGGGATAGTCCGCTCCTCCTTTTGCTATTTTCGATCGCAAACCTGCGATTCGGATTCGTAGGGGCGACCCTTGCGGTCGCCCGCCAATGAGGCAAGCCCGCACTCTTCACAATTCTCTCACAAACAATCCCCCAGTCATCCGCCTTGCGTGAGACGGCGGTTGACAGCCCCCTTTAGGCAAGGGGGCCAAAGAGGAAAAAGATATGGATCATATCATCAAATCCATCGATCCCACCAGCCCCCTGCGGCACCATGCGAAGGTGGGGGACAATCTGATCTCCATCAACGGCAAGCGGGTGCTGGACGTGCTGGACTATAAGTTCTACGCCTACGACACCCGGCTGGACGTGCTGCTGCGCCGCCCGGACGGGACGGAGTATCACGTCCCGGTGCACAAGCGGGAGGGCGGCGACCTGGGGCTGGACTTTGAGAGCTATCTCATGGACAAGCCCCGCTCCTGCGCCAACAACTGCGTCTTCTGCTTCATCGACCAGCTGCCGCCGGGGATGCGGAAAACCATGTATTTTAAGGACGACGACGCCCGCCTGAGCTTTCTGCTGGGCAATTACATCACCCTCACGAACCTCTCCCAGCGGGAGATCCAGCGGATCATCGACCTGCATGTGAGCCCGGTGAACATCTCGGTGCACACCACCGACCCGGACTTGCGCTGCCGGATGCTGAAAAACAAGCGGGCGGGGGAGACCATCGAGGTCATGCGCCGCTTTGCGGAGAACGGCATCACCATGAACTGCCAGATCGTCTGCTGCCCCGGCTGGAACGACGGGGAGGCCCTGCAGCGCACCATGGAGGATCTGGCGGGGATGTACCCGGGCGTCCACAGCGTGTCCATCGTCCCGGTGGGGCTCACCAAGTACCGGGAGGGGCTGGAGAAGCTCATCCCCTTCACCGCCGAGCACGCCGGGGAGACCATCGACCAGATCACCGCCTTCGGCGACAAGTGCCTCGAAAAGTACGGCACCCGCATCTTCTGGTGCGGGGACGAGCTGTACCTGGAGGCGGGGCGGGAGCTGCCCCCGGATGAGTTTTACGAGGAGCACACCCAGCTGGAAAACGGCGTGGGGATGCTGCGCCTCATGGAGACGGAGTTTCGCTCCGCCCTCCGGCTCTCGGACGCGCCGGACGGCGTGCCCTTCTCCATCGCCACCGGCACGGCGGCCGCCCCCTTCTTCGAGGGGCTGCTGGCTATGGCAAAGGAAAAATGGCCCCAGCTGAACGGCCGGGTCTACGCCATCGAGAACGACTTCTTCGGCCACAGCATCACCGTGGCGGGGCTCGTCACCGGGCAGGATCTGATCGCACAGCTCAAGGGCAGGGAACTGGGGGAGCGACTTTTCGTCTCCCAGAACATGCTCCGCCGGGAGGAAATGGATTTCCTGGACGATGTGAAGCTGGAGGAGGCGGCGGCCGCCCTGGGGCTTCCCATCTATCCCACGGAGGCGGACGGCTTCGCCCTCTGGGACGCCATCTCCGGCGACGCGCTGCCCCAGGTGCGCATCCCCCGGCGGGAGGGTCTGGAGCAGACGGAATACTATCTCTATAATCAGAACTGAAATGGGAAAAGATATTACACTGCCCATTGAGGACGGCTATGTGAACGTCCGGGTGGGCGCGATCCTTGAGAAAAACGGAAAGCTCCTCATGGTGCGAAACGCGGACCTCAGCTACTATTACTCCGTCGGCGGCAGGATCCAGTTCGGCGAGAGCGCGGAGGAGGCCATCCGGAGAGAAGTCCTGGAGGAGACCGGCTGGGATCTGGAGGTCGAGCAGCTGGGCTTTGTCCATGAGGACTTCTTCCGGAGCGACTCTCCCTCCAAGCAGGGGAAGCTCATCTATGAAATCGGCTTTTACTATTATATGAAAACGCCGGCGGACTTTGAGCCCCGCTGTGAAAGCCTGACGGAGGACGGCACGGAGGAGCGGCTGGAGTGGGTGGATCCGGCGGAGGACACGGTCCTGTACCCGGATTTTTTCCACACAGCGCTGCAGGACCGGGTCCCTTACGTCCGGCATGTGCTGAAGGACGAACGAAGCTGAATACCGGCAGACCCCTCAGTCTCGCCGCTTGCGGGAGACGCGGCGAGCCAGCTTCCGCCTTGCGGTGCCCGAAAAACGCTGCGCACATTCGTTTGCTTGCGTTTTTCGTCCTCCCCCCTTTTGTCCGCTTCGCGGACATTTCCCCCGCCGGGGGAATCTTCCGCTGCGGAAATCCCGGGCTCCCTGTTTCCGCCACCGGCGGCGGGAGCCCGCAATTCCCCTTTCAGGGGAGCCAAATAGGAAGGTGATTGTATGTCAAAACCTTTGGTAGCCATCGTTGGACGACCCAACGTGGGCAAATCCTTGCTCTTTAACCGCCTGGTGGGGCAGCGCCTCTCCATCGTGGAGGACACCCCCGGCGTCACCCGGGACCGGCTCTATGCCGAGTGCGAGTGGTGCGGGCGCAAATTTGATATGGTGGACACCGGCGGCATCGAGCCCACCACCGACAGCGAGATCCTGCTTTTTATGCGGGAGCAGGCGCAGATCGCCATCGACCAGGCCACGGTCATCATCTTTGTGACCGACCTGCGCACCGGCGTCACCGCGGCGGATCAGGACGTGGCCAACATGCTGCTGCGCTCCAAGAAGCCCGTGGTGCTGGCGGTGAACAAGGCCGACTCCACCGGCGCCACCGACCTGGGCGTGTATGAGTTCTACTCCCTGGGCCTGGGCGACCCCATCCCCACCTCCGCCGTCCACGGCCACGGCACCGGCGACCTGCTGGACGAGTGTCTCAAGTACTTCCCGCCCGTGGAAGAGGACGGGGAGGATGAGGATCTCATCAAGGTGGCCATCATCGGCAAGCCCAACGTGGGCAAGAGCTCCCTGGTGAACTACATCCTGGGGGAGAAGCGGGTCATCGTCAGCGACATGGCCGGCACCACCCGGGACGCGGTGGACACCGTGTATGAAAACGAGCTGGGCCGCTATATGTTCATCGACACCGCCGGCATCCGCCGCAAGTCCAAGGTGGACGAGCGGGTGGAGAAGTTCTCCGTCATGCGGGCGCAGATGGCCATCGAGCGGGCGGACGTGTGCCTTATCATGATCGACGCCAGGGACGGCGTCACCGATCAGGACACCAAGATCGCCGGGCTTGCCCACGAGGCGGGCAAGGCCAGCATCATCGTGGTGAACAAGTGGGATCTGGTGGAGAAAGAGACCGGCACCATGGAGAAAATGCGCAAGGACATCATGCGGGATCTGAGCTTCATGAGCTACGCCCCCATCCTCTTCATCTCCGCCCTCACCGGCCAGCGCACCAACCGCATCTTTGAGCTCATCAACTTCGTCAACGACCAGAGCAACATGCGCATCTCCACCGGCATGCTCAATAACGTCCTGGCCGACGCCCAGGCGCGGGTGCAGCCTCCCACGGACAAGGGCCGCCGCCTGAAGATCTACTACATGACCCAGACGGGCATCAAGCCCCCCAACTTCGTTATTTTCTGCAACAGTCGGGAGCTCTTCCACTTCTCCTATCAGCGCTATCTGGAAAACCAGATCCGCTCCGTCTTCGGCCTGGAGGGTACGCCGGTGCGCATCGTGATCCGGCAGAAGGGAGACAAGGAATGATCCTCAACTGGTTTTTGCTGCTGCTGACGGCCTTTTTCGCCTATACCGTGGGCAGCATCAGCACCCTGCGGGTGGCCTCCCGCTATGTGTTCCACCGGAACCTGGAAAAGCTGGGGAAGGGCAATGTATGGCTCTCCAACTTCCGGCGGCTCTTCGGCTTCCTGGGCTTTGTGAAGCTGGCGCTGGTGGAGATCGTGAAGGACCTGCTGCCCATCCTCTTCGGCGCGCTGCTGATCTCCTTCCGGGGACGGGCGGACATCGGCCGGCTCTTCGCGGGCTACTGTCTGATGCTGGGGCGGCTCTGGCCGGTGTTCAACCGCTTCCGGGGCAGCCACGGCTGCATCGCGCTGATCCTGATCGGCCTGTTTGTGGATCCCACGCTGGGTATCACCGCGGCTGTCGGCATCGGCGCTGGCATCTGGCTGACGAAGAGCATCACCGTCGGCGCGGTGGCCGGCGCGGTGGCCATGGCCACCGTGGCGGTGATGGTGGTGGAGCCGCAGCTGATCCTGATCCTCACGGTGCTGGTCTGCCTGCTGGTCGTGGTTCACCACATCCCGGGCCTGCGCCGCTTCTTCCTCCATCAGGAGGAAAAGCTGAGCCGGACGGAGGATCTCAGCTATAAATTCGACGAAAAATTCTAAGCCTACAAATCACGGGTAAATCTGACAGTTTATCCGTGATTCGCTTTTCCTTGACTTTTTCGCCCGCCTCCTGTACAGTACTTCCTTGAGGTGAAAACACCATGCATTTTGCGGAATTGCTGCTGATCGCCGTGGGTCTGAGCATGGACGCCTTTGCGGTGTCCGTGTGCAAGGGACTGAGCGTGAAGCGGCTGCGTCCCCGGCACGCGCTGCTGGCGGGACTGTATTTCGGCGGCTTTCAGTTTCTCATGCCCCTGCTGGGCTGGCTGCTGGGCTACCGTTTTGAAGAGCTGATCACCAGCGTGGATCACTGGATCGCCTTTGTGCTGCTGAGCCTCATCGGCGGCAACATGATCCGGGAATCCTTCTCTGAGGACGAGGAGCTGAACGACGACTTCGGCGTGAAGACCATGCTGCTGCTGGCGATCGCCACCAGCATCGACGCCCTGGCCGTGGGCATCACCTTCGCCTTCCTCTCGGTGAAGATCCTGCCGGCGGCGGGCACCATCGGCGTCACCACCTTCCTGCTCTCCGTGGCCGGCATCTATATCGGCCGGGCTTTCGGGGCAAAATACAAGGCGGGAGCCGAGCGGGTGGGCGGCTGCATCCTGATCCTGATCGGGCTGAAGATCCTGCTGGAGCATCTGGGGATCCTGACATTTTGAGCCTATGAAGAGACAGAAAGAGAGAAGCCCCTATGGGCTGCTGGCGCTGCTGGCGCTGCTGCTGGGGCTGGGGATCCAGCTTGCCATGGGCCGCGCGGATTATCGCCGGGAGACGGCGGAGGCGGAGCGGATCCTTGCGGAGCTGGGAGACCGGGCGGAGAGCGCGGCGGGAGAAGAGCTGCTGACCCGGCAGCTCCGGCGGGCGGCGGGAGAAGACCGGGCGGCGGAGTTTCCCGCCGGGCGCCGCGCCGCAGCCGAGAGCGGAGATCCCACGCTGCTGCTCCTGGTGAACCAGTGGAACCAGCTGCCGGAGGACTATGCGCCGGAGCTGGAGCTGGTGGCGGAGCTGGACGGGCGCCGCTATGAGCTGGATCGCCGCTGCTCCGAAGCGCTCTGGGATATGCTGGCCGACTGCGCCGCCGCAGGCGGGCGCCCCTACATCTGCTCGGCCTACCGCAGCGCGGAGGATCAGCAGAAGCTGTATCAGGACAAGGTCAGGCGTCTGGAAAAGGACGGCGTCTCCCGGGAGGATGCGCCGGAGCTGGCGGCGGAGTCCGTGGCCCTGCCCGGCACCAGCGAGCATCAGCTGGGCCTGGCCGTGGACATCATCGACGAGGAATATCCCTTCCTGGACGAGGGACAGGAGGAGACCGCCACCCAGATCTGGCTCATGGAAAACAGCTGGCGCTACGGCTTCATCCTCCGCTACCCCAACGGCACCACGGAGCAGACCGGCATCATCTACGAGCCCTGGCACTACCGCTATGTGGGCCGGGAATACGCCGAGGAGATCCACCGGATGGATCTGACCCTGGAGGAATATCTGCTGCGCCGGGAGGGAAGATAAAATTCCCGGGAACATTTTCAAAAAAGATCCGTCTCAACTCTGAGGCGGATCATTTTTGCGGTGCGAAAACGCCTGGAAGAAAATCTTAATAATCATTAATTCGAGCGGGGACGACTGTATTTTGGCCGCGGCTTGTGGTATAGTGTGGCCAGTGAAAGCGTCAAGGAAAAGAGGCGATCGGATGCAAGGAAACAAAACTGAGGGGCGACACGCGGCGAGCAAAAGGCGGCTGAGACCGGCCTGGAAAATCGCGATCGGCGTTCTGGCGCTGCTGCTGCTGGTGCTGGTGGGCTTTCGGCTGCACAGCTGGCTGGCGCAGCGGGACGAGACGAGGGTGATCGTGCTGGTGAACCCCTGGAACGATGTGGACAACAGCGGCTTCACCCCCAAGCTGAAGACCGTGGAGGACATACAGGTGGACAGCAGCTGCGTGAACGATCTGGAGCAGATGCTGGCCGATTGCCGCGCCACCGGCTGCCCGATCACCCTGACGGCGGGCTACCGCAGCCGGGAGGAGCAGCTGATGCTCTTCAACAACGAGGTGGACAAGCAGATGCGCGCCGGCTACAACGCCGACACGGCCTATTCCATCGCCGAGCAGCGGGTGGGCGCCCCCGGCAGCAGCGAGCATGAGCTGGGGCTGGCCATCGACGTGCAGGGCGCCTCGGCCCAGGCCTGGATGCGGGAGAATTCCTGGCGCTACGGCTTCATTCTCCGCTACCCGGAGGGGAGCGAGTCGATCACCGGCCGCAGCGCGGACAGCGCCCATTACCGCTATGTGGGGCTCCCCGCGGCGGAGCAGATCCACAGCCTGAACATCACCCTGGAGGAGTACATGGGCATGTTCTACACCCAGGAAGCCGAAATCATATACGAATAAAACGAGGCACATAAAGACCGGAGGACGGAAAGCATCCCGTCCTCCGGTCTTTTTATGACAACAGCTATTAGATGAACGCGTATTGCTTCAGCCGCTCCATGGCCTCCTGCAGCAGGGAGAAGGGCAGAGCCAGGTTCATGCGGATGGAGTCCGGCCAGAAAAAGCTCTCGCCGTTCTGCCAGACCACCCCAGCGCGAACGCCCCGAGCCAGCAGCTCGTCGAACTTCACGCCCTGCGCCCGGCACCAGTCGCCGCAGTCGAGAAACAGCATATAGGTGCCCTGGGGGCGCATGACGCGCACGCCGGGGAAGTTCGCCTCGATGAAATCGCAGGCATAGCGCAGGTTCCCGTCCACGACGGCGCACATCTCGTCCACCCAGGGGCCGCCCTTCCGGTAGGCGCCGATGAGCCCCGCCATGCTGAGCACGTTCTGGCTGTTGTAGTGGGTGCTTTCGCTCTCCCGCCGCAGCCGATCCCGCAAGCGGGGATTGTACACCACATGGTAGGAGCCGATGAGCCCCGCCAGGGAGAAGGTCTTGCTGGGGGCGTAGAAGGCGATGGTGCGCTGCTTGGCGTCCTCGGACACCGTCTGGGTGGGGATGTGATGCACCCCGGGCATGAGAATGTCCGACCAGATCTCGTCGGAGATGACCAGGCAGTCATTGGCGGCGTAGACCTCCATGGCCTTTTCGATCTCCCAGCGCTCCCAGACCCGCCCGGTGGGATTGTGGGGGGAGCAAAAGATGGCCAGGTGGATCCTGTGCTCCTTGAGCTTGCGATCCATGTCCTCATAATCCATGCGCCAGATCCCGTTCTCATCCCGCACAAGGTCGGTGTGCACCGCCGTGCGGCCGGTATTCTCCAGCACATGGGTGAAGCCCACATAGGTGGGGGCGTGGAGCAGGATCTTGTCGCCGGGGGCGGTGAGCATGCGGATGGCGGAGCTGACGCCGCCCAGCACCCCGTTTTCGTAGCCGATGTACTCCTTCTGCAGATCCGTCACGCCCTTGCGCTGCCGATGCCAGTCGAGGATGGCCTGGTAGTATTCCTCCGGGGCGGAGAAGTAGCCCAGGTTGGGGAAGCGCAGCCGCTCTTCGATGGCTTCCAGCACGCAGGGGGCGGTGGGGAAGCTCATGTCCGCGATCCACATGGGGATGGTGGTGAAGCCCTCCTCCACGGTGACGCCGGGGAGGGGGATGAAGTCTACAGCGATGATGTTGTGTCCGCGCCGATCCAGCACGGTGGTAAAGTCGTATGTCATGGTGTTGTCCTCTGTCTTCTTGTTTTACCAGTCGGAATCCCAGTCGGTTCCGCCGCTGTCCCAGGAGTCATAGTCCGAGGAGCTGGAATCGGAGCGCTCGCTCTCCTGGATCGCGTCCCAGGTGCTGGACTCCTTGAAATCGCTGACGCCCCAATCGGCGTCCCAGTTGTCGCCCAGGCTGTAGTCGGAATAATTGCTCTCGGGGAAGCTGTTGGCCTCGTACCAGTAGCCGGAGCTGTTGTCGTCGTAGGTATAGTACCAGTCGGAGCCGTAATGGTAATAGACGGTGCCGTTGCCGGTGCTGTAATAGCCGTCCTTGCTGTGGCCGCAGCTGCGAATGCCCACTGCAAAGGCAAGAAACAGGATCCAACACAGCACATAGGTCAGAATCGTTTTGGCGTTGGAGCCGCGCTTTTTCTTGGAGCGGGTACCGGAGCCCTCCGGGGGCTTGCCGTCGGGATAGATGCCCCGGTTGTGGCATTCGTCCAGGAGCTTCTGGAACAGCTCGTTGACCGCGTGCTCCTCGTCCGGCCCCCGGTAGCGGATGGCCCGGCTGCCGTCGGCCTTGTTTTTGTAGACGATCACGTCCCGGCCGTCCCGGTAGATGCCGAAGGCCTTGGCCTCCCGGTAGTCCTCCCCGATAAAGAAGCGCATCCGCAGCAGAGGCATACCCCGCTCGGCGCAGTATTCCTTCAGCTCCTCGATGGTCTTGGGCTGGATAACGGTGCGGGGCGTATCGGCCACATAGAATTCATTTTCTGCCCCGCAGTGGGGACAGGTCTTTTCGTCCGAACGGACGACGCCGTCGCAGAAGGGGCATTTGCTGGTGGAAGCCATATTTCTTTCCTTCTTTCTGTTGATTTACCATTCCGGATCCCAATCGGTGTCGTCCGGATCCCAGGGATCGTAGTCCGAAGAGGACGAATCGGAGCTGGAGCTGGAGGAGCTGCCCGACTCGGAAGATGTATATGCGCTGCCGCCCCAGTCCGAATCCCAATTGGCGCCGAGATAGCCGCTATCGGCCTCGTCGGGATAGACAGAGCTTTGGTCCGACAGGGTCAGAGTGGAGCCGGAGCCGGCGGAATGCCAATCGTCACGGCGGTCGCTGGACGTATAGCTCCAATGCTCATTGTCATCGCAGTAGTACAGCCTGCCGTCGCCGAAATCATAATACCCGGTCCGGATCTTTTCCACACGCTCGTAAGAGTACTCGCTGAAGCCCAGAGTCGCCTGATAACTGCGGGAGAGCCTTGCCTCCTCCGAATAGGTCACGGTTGATCCGTCGCGCAGTTTCAGCTCAACAGGGTCGCCTGCGTGGGGGATGTACAGCCTGCCCAGTTCGTGCCAGGCGCCGTCCTTCTGCTGATCCAGGGTATAATACAGGTCGTAGCTGTCGCGGCTGCTGTTGACGTCGTGATTCCAGCAATCCAGATAATAGAGTGCGCCGTCACCGAAATCGTAATAGCCCTCGGCGTTTTGCCGGTCCCGCTCCCAGGCGTATGCACTGAAGCCCCACTCCTCCTGATAATCCTTGTCCAGGAAGGCGCTTTGAATCTCCTGCGGAGCGGCGCCGCTGCGCAGATGCAGGCTCTTGCCGAGATAGTCCCAGATGCCGTCAAACGTCCGATCCTCGGTGAAGTACCAGTACTCCGCGTTGCAATAATAGAGCCGTCCGTCCCCAAAGTCGTAATACCCGTCATTCTCGTGGAGCTTCTCATAGGCGGCCCTGGATTCCTGCCTTTCTGTGTCCCACTTGGCGCGGAGAATGCCTTGTCCGCCAAACAGGATGACAAGGGACACCAACAGGCAGAACAACACCCGCAGCGCCCCCGGAACCCAGCCGACCTTGCTCGCCGCAGCCTGCTCCCGGGGGGAGTAGGGCGCCGGAACAGGCGGCTTGTGGAACAGAGCCTTCCAGATGTAATGCCAGCGGTCCTTCCAGTCGAGGGTCGAGTGGGTCGCGGCCTCTCCGGTATCCTCCGGCCAGCTGTCCTTGTGGGTGAAGAGCTTCAGGATGCTCAGACCCAGGGGGATGACGACGGCGCAGACGAGGGCATACGTGAAGAGAAAGAGTGCAAGACGCGGGAAGCCTTTCATCGACAAGAGCAGGAGAACGATATAGAGAAGGACGGGAAGGATGACTTTGCAGGGGGAAACACCGGCGGCGCGGGACTGACTTGATAAGCCCCTGGAGCTGCCGGCGCTCGAGCGGGTGACGGGCTTGCCGTCGGGGTAGATGCCCCGATTGTGGCACTCGGAAAGCAGCTTCTGAAACAGCTCGTTCACGCCGTGGGCCTCGTCCGGCCCGCGATAGCGGACGGCCCGGCTGCCGTCAGACTTGTTTTTGTAGACGATCACATCCCGGCCGTCCCGGTAGATGCCGAAGGCTTTGGGCTCCCGGTAATCCTCCCCGATGAAGAAACGCATCCGCAGCAGGGGCATGCCCCGCTCGGCGCAGTATTCCTGCAGCTCCTCGATGGTCTTGGGCTGGATGACGGTGCGGGGCGTATCCTCCACGAAGTACCGGTTCACCGCCCCGCAGTGGGGACAGGTCTTTTCGTCCGAACGGACGACGCCGTCGCAGAAGGGGCATTTGCTGGTGGAAGCCATGGTGCGTTCTCCTATGCTAAAAATTCATCGGGGATCAGCCGGAAATGCCCATGTGCCGGCACATTTCCAGCAGCTTTTCATACAGCGCCCGGACGGCATAAGCCTCGTCCGGCCCCCGATAGCGGATCGAACGGCTGCCGTCGGCCTTGTTTTTGTAGGCCACAAAGTCGCTGCCGTCCCGATAAATGCCGTAGGCCTTGGGCCGCCGGTAGTCCTCGCCGATGAAAAAGCGCAGATCGCGCAGGGGGAGCTTGTGCAGGGCGCAGTATTCTTTCAGTTCCTGGATGCTCTTGGGCCGGAGATCCAGAGCCCGTCCGGGCGCCACATACTTCTCGTTGGCGCCGCCGCAGTTGGGGCAGTTCTGCTCGTCCGAGCGGACAAGGCCGCCGCAGTAGGGGCACTTGCTTGTTGTTGCCATACGATGTACCTCTCAGATCCTCTTTTCTGCACGGAACAAGCCCCGTGACAGAGATCACGGGTGCAGATCGTTCAGTTCAAAAAGTCCCGCAGCTTCTTGGAGCGGCTGGGGTGGCGGAGCTTCCGCAGGGCCTTGGCCTCGATCTGGCGGATGCGCTCGCGGGTGACGTTGAACTCCTTGCCGACCTCCTCCAGGGTGCGGGTGCGCCCGTCGGCAATGCCGAAGCGCAGCTCCAGCACCTTCTTCTCCCGGGGCGCCAGGGTGTCCAGAACCTCCTCCAGCTGCTCCCGCAGCAGGGAGAAGGAAGCGGCCTCGGAGGGCTCGGAGGCGTCCTCGTCGGGGATGAAGTCACCCAGATGGGAGTCCTCCTCCTCGCCGATGGGGGTCTCCAGGCTGACGGGCTCCTGGGCGATCTTCAGGATGTCCCGCACCTTCTCCACGGGCATGTCCATCTCGGCGGCGATCTCCTCGGCGCTGGGGTCGTGGCCCAGCTCCTGCAGCAGCTGGCGGGAGACGCGAATGGTCTTGTTGATGGTCTCCACCATGTGCACGGGGATGCGGATGGTGCGGGCCTGGTCGGCGATGGCGCGGGTGATGGCCTGGCGGATCCACCAGGTGGCGTAGGTGGAGAACTTGTAGCCCTTGGTGTAGTCAAACTTCTCCACGGCCTTGATAAGACCCAGGTTGCCCTCCTGGATCAGATCCAAAAACAGCATGCCCCGGCCCACATAGCGCTTGGCGATGGACACCACCAGACGCAGGTTTGCCTCCGTCATGCGGTGCTTGGCGTTTTCGTCCCCCTCGGACATCTTGATGGCCAGGGCGATCTCCTCCTCCGGGGTCAGCAGGGGCACCTTGCCGATCTCCTTCAGATACATGCGCACCGGGTCGTCGGTGGAGAAGGAGTCCATCATGGCGTCGGTGTCGGCGATCTCCTCCTCGGGAACCTCCTCGATCTCGGCCAGATCCTCCACCTCGGGCAGCACATCGTCGTCCAGGGGGGGCAGGGTATCGTCCCCGCTGACGTCGATGTCGATGCCGTTCTGCTCCAGGGTCTCATAGAACTTGTTGATGACCTCGCTGTCCAGGTTCAGCTCCTCCAGCACCTCCAGCTCCTTGGCGGCGAGGCGTCCGGTCTTCTTGCCCTTCTCCAGCAGCTCGTTCAGCTTCTCCTCGGGAGACTTGGGGGGCTCGTTGCTCTCCTTTTTCTTGGCGGGACGCTTCTTGGGCTTGGGCAGCTCCGTTTCGTCCTGATCGGCGATGTCGCTGGCAGCGGCCTCCTCCAGGAACTTGTCCGCCATGCTCTCCAGATCTTCTTCACTCAGCTTGATTTCGTCAGCCATTTCCCTCATACCTCTTTCCTTTTTCTCTTTGGCTTGTGGCCAGCGCCCGCAGATCCAGGGGCGCGTCTTTTTGTGTCCGCTGCTGCCAGCGTTCCTGTATGATCTTTATGTAGTCCTGCAGGGCCCGGTCGCTCTGCTGGAGGCTTACCGGCGCCTGCTGGATGCGTACCAGAAGGGACATCTCGTCCCCGCTCAGCTCCTCGCCCAGATTGGCGCTGCTGACCGATTCGTGCCGGGCGATGCGCCCGCGCAGCACGGTATAGATGTGCCCCAGAGCGGGGGAGGAAAACTGCTCCGCCGCCGGGAGCTCCGGCCTTGCGCCCAGGGACGGTTCCAGCGAGAGGAGCCGGATGAGCCCCTCCTCCGCCCGGGCGGAATCCGGGTCGTCATAGCGCAGCGCCTTTTCCGCCGGCTGGCTCTGCCGCTCCGGCTGGCTCTGCTGCCGCTGCTCCTCCCGGTAGGCGCGGCTCACCAGGCGCTTGTGCCGCCGCTCCACCTCCGCAACGATGGGCGCGTCCTGCATCCCGGCCTGGGCGGCCACCCGCATGGCGTAGACCTGCCGCTCCACCGCGCCGGGGAGCCGGGCCACCAGCTCCGTGGCCTCCTTGAGAAACTCCACCTTCTGCTCGTCCACGGTGAGGTCGTATTTCTCCGTCACCGCCCGCAGGCGGTAGTCCACCTGGTTCTCCGAGCCCTCCAGCAGCTTGCGGAAGGCCTCCGGCCCTTTGGCCTTGATGAACTCGTCCGGGTCCTTGGCGCCGCTCATGCGCAGCACCTTCACCTTCACATCCAGCTTTTCCAGGATGTTGATGGCCCGCTGGGAGGCCTTGAGCCCCGCGCCGTCGTTGTCGTAGGCGATGATGACCTGGCTCGTGTAGCGGGAGAGGAGCCTGGCCTGCTCCGCCGTCAGCGAGGTGCCCAGGGAGGCCACCGCCGAGTCGAAGCCTGCCTGATGCAGGGAGACCACGTCTATATTGCCCTCAGAGAGAATAATATATCCGCTTTTTGATTTTTTTGCCAGATTTAAGGCAAAAAGATTGCGGCTTTTGTTAAAAACCAGGGTCTCGGGGCTGTTCATGTACTTGGGCTCCCCGTCCCCCAGGATGCGGCCGGAGAAGCCGATGACGTTTCCCCGCACGTCGATGACGGGGAACATGAGGCGGTTGCGGAAGGTATCGTAAAAGCCGCCGTTCTTGCCCCGGCGGACAAGCCCCGCGTCCGCCAGCTCAAAGTCCGTGTAGCCCTTCTGCCGCATGGCCTTTTCCAGGCTGTCCCAGGTGTCCGGCGCGTAGCCCAGCCCGAAGTTCCGGGCGGTGGCGGGGGAGATGCGGCGCTGCGCCATGTATTCCCCGGCGCGCTTCCCCTCCGGGGTGGAGAGCTGCTCGTAGAAAAAGCGGGCGCTGTCCTTGTTGAGGGCGAGCATCCTTGCGCGCTTGCGGCTCTCCGCGTCGTTCTGCTCCTCGGGCATGGTCATGCCCGCCCGGCGGGCCAGGAAGGCCACCGCGTCCCGATAGCCCAGGTTCTCGATCTCCATGATGAAGTTGATGACGCTGCCGCCCTTGCCGCAGCCGAAGCAGTGGTAGATCTGCTTTTCGGCGTTGACGGAGAAGGAGGGCGTCTTCTCACTGTGGAAGGGGCAGAGGCCGAACTGGTTGGCGCCGCTGCGCTTCGAGAGCCGCACATAGCCGGAGACCACGTCCACAATGTCGTTGCGGTCCACCAGCTCGTCTATGAACTTTTCAGGAAAGGGCATGGGGAATCACCTCCGGTGATTCAGAGTAGTTAGTGCATAGTGCTTAGTGCATAGGATCTGAATCGGACGAATGCGTCATTCGGGTCAGAATCCTGCCAATCTCATCACATAGAAAGCACGCACGAGCACACTGCGCTTCGGAAAAAAGCTTCTGACGAATTCCAATTAGAATTTGGGTTTCAAGCTCAAAAAGGGAGCCTCTGGCAATGGAGAGAAACTGCGCAAATTCCTTATGCCCGCGCCTTCCGTAGCCTTCTGCGATGTTGGATGGAATAGAGACCGCGGAACGGCGAAGCTGATCAGACAGAGCAAACAATTCTTCTTTGGGGAGAACCTTTACGAGAGTATAGATTTCATCGACCAGATCCATCGCTTTTTGCCACACGATGAGATCCTTATAGCTTCTGTAGCCCATTTCTATTTTCCTCTTCTATCCTAAGCACTACGCACTAAGCACTACTTTACGCTCCAGGCAAAGGGAATAAACAGCTCCCCGTACTTCTCCATGGCGTAGCCGTCGGTCATGCCGGAGATGTAGTCGCAGGCGGCGCGGCCGCGGCCCTCCCGCTCCACAATGGGCTGGAAGTCCGCCGGCAGCTTTTCGGGATGGGCGGTGTAGTAGTCGTAGAGCCGGCCGAGGATGCCCTCCACCTTGCTCTCCTCGCTCTTCGCCACGGGATTGGTGTAGATGTCGGAGTACATGAAGCTGTGGAAGTAGAGGAAGGTGTCCCACATCTCCGGGGACATTTTCAGCTCCCCGTCCGCGCTGTTGCGGATGAGGTCGGTCAAAAAGGCGTTGATGCGCTGGCTGTTGCGCTCCCCGCAGGTCAGGCGGATGCGCTCCGGCACCTGCTCCGCGGTCAAAAGTCCCGCCCGGATGGAATCGTCCAGGTCGTGGTTGATGTAGGCGATCCGGTCGCAGAGGCGCACCGTGGTGGCCTCCCGGGTATCGTCCGGGGCGCCGTGGGTGTGGTTCAAAATGCCCATGCGGGTCTCATAGCAGAGATTCAGCCCCTGCCCGTCCCGCTCCAGCAGATCCACCACCCGCAGGCTCTGCTCGTAATGCTTGAAGCCGCCCTCGTAGATCTTGTTCAGCGCCCGCTCTCCGGCGTGGCCGAAGGGCGTGTGCCCCAGATCGTGCCCCAGGGCGATGGCCTCCGCCAGATCCTCGTTGAGCCGCAGGGCCCGGGCCACCGTCCGCGCAAGCCGCGTCACCTCCAGGGTGTGGGTCAGGCGGGTGCGGTAGTGATCCCCCTCCGGCTGGAGGAAGACCTGGGTCTTGTGCTTGAGGCGGCGAAAGGACTTGGAGTGGGTGATCCGGTCAATATCCCGCTGGAAGCAGGGGCGAATGTCGCACTCCGCTTCCGGGTGCAGCCGACCCCGGCTGTTCTCGGAGAGTACGCCGTAGGGCCCGATCATCAGATGCTCCAGCTGTTCTCGTTCCTCGCGGGGAAGAGACATAGCCTCACCTCCCATTTCCGTCTACTTCCTTTATACGACGGGAAAAACAATTTCCCTTTTTTATTTCCCGCAAATTTTTTTAGTACTTTCTTATAAAGAATGTGATATAATGCCTTGAATGTACTTGAAAGGGCAGTATTGTGCCGAAAATAGTTGCGTTTTGGCGTCAAATGTTTCCAAATTGGGAAAAATCCGCCGGGCGCAGGAGGAGTTGCCTTGATGAAGAATTTTTGGAAGCGCGGCTTTGCGCTGTTTCTTGCGATGATTTTGGTGCTGGCGCTGTCGGCGCCCGCCCTGGCGGAGGAGCCTCTGGAGCCGGAGCAGACGGAGGAGCCCCTGCCCAGCGAGGAGCCGACGCCCACGGAGGAGCCCAAGCTCCTCATCGGCGGCGAGGACGCAGACCGGGAAGCGGAAGACGACCCCTGTGTGGAGCTCTACGTCTCCAAGGAGGGGGACGATGAGAAGGGCAGCGGCAGCCAGGCCGCTCCCTTCGCCTCCCTGGCCCGGGCGGCGGAGGAGGCCAACAAGACCCCGGAGCAGCCGGTGCTGATCCTGGTGCTGACGGATCTGGAGGCCAAGCGCGTCGCCCGCTTCACCGGGCGGGATGTGACGATCCAGGCCGCGGAAAAGCCTGTCACCGTCACCCGGGCGGAGGGCTTTGAGCCGGCTAAGGACAAGGACGGCGGCTGGTATAACCCCGCCATGATCGAGCTGCGCGCGCCGGAGAACAGCAAGCTGACGGCGGGCAGGCTGAGCCTTGTCAAGGTGATTCTGGACGACGCGGGACGGCACGAGGGCAGCCTCTTTGAGACGGCGCAGGAGCCCGCTCCCGCAGAGCAGCCCGCCGAAGCGGAAGAGGCGGAACAGCCCGCCGAGCCTGCGTCTGCGGAGGCGCAGGAGGCTGAGACTGCCGTGGCGCAGGACGCCGCGCCCGCGGCGGAGAGCGAGGCTTCCGCCCCGGCGGATCACCGGGATCTGGTGCAGGAGGCCATCGTCTCCGTGGGAGAGGGCGGCAGCCTGATCCTCAGCACCGGCGCGGAGCTGCGCAACTTCGGAGGCCGCTCCGCCGTGAGCATGGGGGAGAAGAGCAGCTTGTGCCTGGAGCCGGAGAGCGCCATCCGGGACACCGAAAAGGCGGAGAACACCCTGCCCGCCATCCTGGCGCCGGAGAGCGCCAAAGTGGAGACCTTCAAGGGCTCCAAGCTCCTGGAGCGCAGCGAGCAGCCGGAGGAGCCAGCGCTGCCGGAGGGGCTGCTGGACGGCGGTGAGGAGACCGGCGAGGAAGAGACCGGCGCGGAGACCAGCCTGGAGCTGGGCGCGCCCGAGAGCATCACCCGGCTGCTGGACAGCAGTATCCTCCGCTACCCGGTGGACTACACCCTGAGCTTCACGCTGAGCGAGCGGCTGAAGAGCCTCATCGAGGGGGCACACGACCTGGGCGCCGAGGCCGAGGTCAGCGGCACGATCACCCTGACGCTGGATGAGCGCTTGACGCCGGATCTCGCCGGCTGCGCGCTGGAGAGCAGCGTCTTTGCGCTGGACGGGGAGCCGACCCAGGAGGGGAACAAGGTCGTGGCCCGCTTCAAGCTGAAGGAGGACTGGGCGGCGCACATCGACGAGCTGACCCAGCCCATGACCTTCACCTGCGGCACCACACTCAGCGCCCTGGACTTCAAGGAGAGCACCGCCGAGCAGGACGAGTACCTGGTCTCCACGGCCAAGGTCAGCCTGGAGGGCACGGTTTCCGGGCGGCACATCGGCCCCTATGACAGCACGGAGAAGACCGCGAAAACCAAGATGCTGGGGCTGGGCAACGCCACGGTGATCTACGATCCCAACGGCGGCGTGGGCGGCCCGGGACAGGAGAACAACGTCTCCCCCCAGAAGGCGTATCCGCTGAAGACTGAGCCCGCCCCCACCCACGAGGCCGTGGACGGGGTGCCGGTGGTGTTCCTGGGCTGGAGCGAGACCCGTCTGGAGAAGATCTACGCAAACGGCGAGGAGAAGCCCGAGACCGTCAGCACCGTGAGCGTCAAGGGCGTCGAGGAGCTGCCGGATCTGCTGGACAACAGCGTGACGGTCTACGCCGTCTACGGCTATGATACAAACGGCGACGGCGTGGCCGACATCGACCAGGTGCTGGCCACCCTGAGCTTTGACGCAAACGGCGGCGTGAACGCGCCGGATCCCATCGTCCACGTGGTGGGCTCCACCGAGAGCGGAGACCTGGGCGTGAACATCCCCGAGCAGGAGCCCAACCGGGACTATTATACCTTCGTCGGCTGGGGCGAGACCGCCGACGCCACCAAGAGCGACAAGCTCTATAAGTACGACTCCGACAAGGAGGGGCGGCGGGACATCCCCGTGACGAAAGACAAGACCCTCTACGCCGTGTGGGAGAAGAACTATCAGATCAACTACGACGCCAACGGCGGCTCCAACGCCCCGGCGGCCACGGTGTTGCTGAGCCAGACCAAGACCGGCACCGACTCCGGCGGCAACCCCACCTACACCGGCCGGGCGGTCATCACCGACCGCGTCCCCACCCGCAGCGGCTACAGCTTCCAGGGCTGGGCCACCAGCCGCAGAGGCGCGGCGGCCTACTTCGCCGGGGATGAGGTGCAGATCTCCGGCGGCAGCGTGACGCTCTACGCCGTCTGGACGCGGGACGGCTCCGGCAGCAGCTCCGGCGGCGGCTCCGGCAGCGGCTCCGGCTCCGGCTCCGGTTCCGGCGCCCCCAAGACCGGCGATCCCGGCACGGGGATCTACGGCCTCCTTCTGGGCGGCAGCATCCTGGGGCTTTGCGCCATCGGCGCCCTCCGGCGGAAGAGAGCCTGAATAACCCGAAAATATCGAACAGCGCACAGAGATAAGCCTCTGTGCGCTGTTCGTTTATGGATGTAGGGGCGGCTATCAGCCGCCCGGGGATATGGGCCGGTGTCCGATAAGCGGGCGGGTGATACCCGTCCCTACGCTGCATGAGCTGCGACCTCCTGTAGGGGCGATTCATGAATCGCCCGCCGATTCTGGGCCTCACCCGATAAGCGGGCCGTTCGTGATAGCCGTCCCTACACCGGCACGGCCTGGAAGCTCTCGCCGGTGACGGTGGCCTTCACCGCGCCGCCGCTGACGTCGAGGATCCGCGCCTGGAAGGCCTCGCTCTTCTCCTCCGGCAGCAGCGCCCGGATGGTGACGGCAGCGCCGTAGTCCAGGCTCTCCACCGCCCCGTCAAAGGCGGCGATCTCCTGCTTGTAGCGCTCCAGGGCGGCGTAGGAACAGGGGATCTCCAGCGCGATCCAGCGGCGCACCACCGAGCGGCCGGCGGCGTCCAGGGCGTCCTTGGCGCTCTTGGTATAGGCGCGGAAGAGCCCGCCCGCCCCCAGCAGCA
>JAEEGG010003475.1_pt1 | contig 39252 bp, 16 predicted proteins | sample 9134161 | NCBI WGS metagenome assembly JAEEGG01 (sample SAMN16246543, study PRJNA631951) | gut metagenome | biome: gut microbiome; feature: rumen; material: CR-attached | host: Bos | place: Iran: Karaj | collected 2018-10 | reverse complement strand
CAACGAGATTGAAGGCAAGCGCCGCACGATAGACACCATCCGTAAGGATATCAGTCATATGGATGTGGAAATCGAGATGCTGATGACGCAGTTGGAGGAGCTGCAAGACGAGCTGAACGAGCGCAAGGCGAATTATGTGAAGTCGATGCGATATATGCACCGCAACCGTTCGGCGCAGAGTCAGCTGATGTTCATTTTCAGTGCCGACAACCTGATGCAGATGTTCCGGCGCATGCGTTTTATGCGCGAATATGCCAGTTTCCAGCGTGCACAGGGTGAGGAGGTAAAGCAGAAACAGGAGGAGGTCAACCAGAAGTTCCAGCAGTTGACCAATGCTCAGGAACACAAGCGCGTATTGCTGTCGAAGGACGAGCAGGAGCGCCGTGCACTGGAAGGCAAGCAGACCGAACAACAGACGATGGTCAATACGTTGCAGAAGGAACAGAAGACCATCCAGAACATCATTGCCCAGCAGAAGAAGAAAGATGCCGCACTGAATGCTCAGATTGACCGACTGATAGCTGAGGAGGTGGCTCGACAGAAGGCTAAGGCTGCCGCTGAGGCCAAGAAGCGTGCTGAGGCGGAGGCCGCCAAGAAACGTGCTGCCGAACTGGCGCGTAAGAAAGCCGCTGCTGAGGCTGCCGCTCGCGAGAATGCCCGTCGTATTGCCGAGGCCAAAGCGAGGGAAGAGAAAGCCAAGAGGGAAGCACAGGCTGCCAGGGATAAGAAAGAACGTGAGGCTGCCGAACAGCGGCTCCGTGAGGCGGAACAGAAACGTCTGGCAGCAGAGCGTCAGGCGGAAGCTGAGAATCGCGAACATGCCAAGGCCGTAGCCTCTGCCCGTAAGGAGGCTGACGAGGCTCTGCGTGTACCTACGGAGGATATGCGCATCAGTGGCAGCTTTGCCAACAACCGTGGTCGTCTGCCCATTCCCATCACCGGTCCTTATCGCATCGTCAGCCATTACGGACAGTATAATGTAGAAGGGCTGAAGGGTGTGACGCTCGACAACAAAGGTATCAACAGCCGTGGTGAGGCTGGTGCTCAGGCCCGCAGCATCTTCGACGGTGAAGTCAGTGCAGTGTTCAGTTTTGGCGGTTCAATGGTAGTTATGGTGCGTCACGGCAGTTACATCTCGGTATATTGTAATCTGTCCAGCGTCAACGTACATCGTGGACAAAGGGTAAGCACCCGTCAATCACTGGGTAGGGTGGGACAGGGCAATATCCTGCAGTTCCAGTTGCGCCACGAGACAACGAAACTGAATCCCGAAAGCTGGTTGGGGAGATAAGATTTCTTTGAAATCCCGAAATCGAAATTCCGAAATCCCGAAATGTCGTAATAACGAAATAACGTTATAACGACAACAATTCTACGTAAGTCTTAATGGCTTGTTCTATCTCGCTGATGCAGATATACTCGTCGGCAGAGTGGCTGCGTGCACTGTCGCCTGGACCCATCTTCAGCGAGAGGAACGGCATCAGGGCCTGATCACTCAGCGTAGGAGAGCCAAAAGGTACCAACCCCATCTGGAGACTTTTCATCACCAGCGGATGACCGATGGGGATGTGGGACGAAGACAGCCGGAACGAACGGGCTTTCAGTTGGCATTTCTTCATGTGCTTCTGCAAGAAGGAGAACAGGTATTCGTTCTGATAGTATTCATTTGTGCGGACGTCAATGACGAAACGGCACTCGTCGGGTACGACATTATGTTGTGTACCGCTATTCAATACCGTAACGGTCATCTTTGTGGGACCTAACAAAGGACTGCTCTTCTTGAAACGATAGTCGCGCAACCATACGAGGTCGTCCAGCGCCTCGTAGATGGCATTGACGCCTTCCTCACGGGCAGCATGACCGCTCTTGCCGTAGGCGACACCGTCAATCACCATCAGGCCTTTCTCGGCAATGGCAGGATGCATGCCGGTAGGTTCACCAACAATAGCCACATCTATCTTGGGCAGTTCGGGCAGTGCCAGCGAAAAGCCTCCCGCACCGCTGACCTCTTCCTCACACGAAGCGAGATATACTATATTATAAGGTACGCGCAACGAGGTATCCCCATCTTGTTCGCGCTGCGAGGTTCCCCCTCGCAGAATCCTATAAACCTGCAACAGACTCACCAGACCACCGCCGCAGTCGTTGGCCCCCAATCCATATAATCGGTCACCCTCCACGACCGGCGTGAACGGATCGCGCGTCCAAGTGCTGACGGGTTTGACAGTATCGATATGTGCGTTGAGCAGAAGTGTCGGTTTCTCGGCATCCAACTCCTCGCATACCAGAATATTGTTGCCGATACGCTTGACAGGGAGGCCGTAGTTCTCGATGAAATCGGCCAAAATATCTGCTGCAGCGGTTTCTTCGCGGCTTACAGAAGGGGTTGCAATGAGCTTTTTCAGCAGCTCGACAGCTTCGTTGGTATATTGACTGATATCCATAATTGCTGCAAAGATACGAATTTTTTCACTTTTCACTTTTCATTTTTCACTTTTTTTTGTACCTTTGCACCAATATTAATAGAGAGAGGCTTATGCAGACGAATTTACACATGTCAGTGCTGGTGCACGAACAGGCAAAGAAGTATGGTGATCGCGAGATGTTGATCTATCAGGATTTCGGTGGAAAGGAATGGAAATCGCTGTCCTGGAATCAGGTGTCGCAGACCGTCAAACAGGTGTCGAATGCCCTGTTGAATCTCGGCGTGAAGGTGCAGGAGAATATCGGTGTTTTCTCCAATAATTCGGTGCAGTATATCGAGTGCGACTTCGGCGCCTGGGGTATCCGTGCCGTGACCATCCCGTTCTATGCCACCAGTTCTGAACAGCAGATTCAGTTTATGGTGAACGATGCGAAGATTCGTTATCTCTTTGTGGGTGAACAGGACCAGTACGACAAGGCACGTCGTATCTTCTCGCTGTGTCCTACAATGGAGCGTATCATTGTCTTCGACCCCAGTGTGCACATCTCTACGCATGACCCTAATGCCGTGTATTTCAGTGACTTCCTGAAATTGGGCGAGAACCTGCCGCGTCAGACGGAAGTGGAAAAGTTGCAACAGGAAGCTAACGACGACGATATCGCCAATATCCTCTATACCAGTGGTACAACAGGCGACTCCAAGGGCGTCATCCTGACGCATGGACAGTTCCATGCTGCCATGGTGGCTAACAACAAGTGTGTGCCGGTAAACGAGAACGACCGCATCATGAATTTCCTGCCCTATACCCACATCTTCGAGCGTGGTTGGGCTATTCTCTGTCTCTATGCCGGAGCCCGTATGATTGTCAATACGCATCCGCAGGAGGTTCAGCAGTCCATGCGTGACACCCATCCTACGTGTATGTCGGCCGTTCCCCGTTTCTGGGAGAAGGTATACATGGGTGTAATGGACAAGATAGAACATTCCAGTGCCGTTCAGCGCAAGCTCTTTATGCATGCCTATAATGTCGGTCGTCGGCATAACATCGAATACCTCAGCAAGGGAAAGAAACCGCCTATGGCTCTCCATTTCGAATATGAGATGCTGAACCGTACCGTCTTCTCCCTGGTTCGCAAGGAATTAGGATTGGAAAATGCCCATTTCTTCCCTACGGCAGGTGCGGCAGTATCGCCTCATGTTGAAGAATTCGTCCATTCCATCGGAATTAACATGATCGTAGGCTATGGCTTGACGGAGTCGTTGGCAACTGTAAGTTGTAATCACCTTGGCGACCCTTGGACTGTCGGAAGTGTTGGCATTCCCATCGAGGGTATCGATATCAAGATTAGTGAAGAGGGCGAAATCTTGTTGAAAGGCCCGACGATCACTATCGGTTACTATAATCGTGAGGATTTGACGAAGCAGGCCTTTACGGAGGACGGCTATTTCAGAACGGGTGATGCCGGCTATTTGAAGGATGGCGAACTGTTCCTGATGGAGCGCATCAAAGACCTCTTTAAGACGTCGAACGGTAAATATATCGCACCGCAGATGATTGAATCGAAGCTGTTGGTCGATAAATACATTGACCAGATTGCTGTGATTGCTGATGAGCGGAAGTTCGTCTCGGCCCTTATCATTCCAGTTTATTCGCTGCTGGAGGAATATGCCCGCGAACATAACATCCCCTTCGAGAGCCGTGAACAGCTCTGTGCCGACCCTCGCATCATCCAGATGATGAAGGAGCGCATCGATACCCTCCAGCAACAGCTGGCGCATTACGAACAGGTAAAACGCTTCACGCTGCTGCCTCACCACCTGTCGATGGAGAAGGGAGAACTCACTAACACGCTCAAGATCCGCCGTCGTGTCCTCAACGAGAACTACAAGGCTGAGATTGACGCAATGTATGCAGAATAAATTAGAAATATGATAACATCCGATCAATTAAAAGACGTATTAGATAGAACCGACGCTCTCTATCGCTATTTGAAGATAGATGAAAAGAAGATAGAGTACGAGGAAGAAGACCTTCGTACTCAGGCTCCTGATTTCTGGGAGGACCAGAAACGTGCTGAGGAGCAGATGAAGAAGGTGAAGAGCATCAAGAAATGGCTTGACGGCTATCAGGCTGTGCGTACCGCTGCTGATGAACTGCAGCTCGCCTTCGATTTCTATAAAGAGGAGATGGTCACTGAAGAGGAGGTGGACCATGATTATCTAGTTTGTCTAGATCTTCTAGAGAGTCTAGAATTAAAAAACATGCTCCGCCAGAAGGAAGACCCCATGGATGCTGTCCTGAAGATCAACTCCGGTGCCGGTGGTACCGAGGCGCAGGACTGGGCACAGATGTTGATGCGTATGTATCAGCGCTGGGCTGAGGCGCACGACTATAAGGTAAGCATTGCTAACTTACAGGATGGCGATGAGGCAGGCATCAAGAGTGTCACTATGCAGATTGAGGGTGGTGAATACGCTTATGGCTATCTGAAGAGCGAGAATGGCGTCCATCGTCTGGTACGTGTGTCGCCCTATAATGCGCAGGGCAAGCGTATGACGTCGTTCGCCTCCGTCTTCGTAAGTCCTTTGGTTGACGATACCATTGAGGTGTATGTCGATCCTGCCAAACTGTCGTGGGATACGTTCCGCTCGAGTGGTGCCGGTGGACAGAACGTCAACAAGGTGGAGTCGGGTGTCCGTCTGCGTTACTGGTACACCGATCCTGATACGGGTGAGGAGGAGGAAATCCTCATTGAGAATACCGAGACGCGTGACCAGCCCAAGAACAAGGAACGTGCCATGGCCCTGCTGCGTTCGCAACTCTACGACCGCGCCATGCAGAAACGTCTGGAGGCTCAAGCCAAGATAGAAGCCGGCAAGAAGAAGATAGAGTGGGGCTCACAGATTCGCTCCTACGTCTTTGACGACCGCCGTGTGAAGGACCACCGTACGAACTACCAGACCAGTGACGTGGATGGTGTCATGGATGGAAAAATCGACGATTTCATCAAGGCTTACCTGATGGAATTCCCCACGAATGATGACGAAAGTTAAACATTAAACAATAACAAAAATATTACAACTATGAGCAAGAACAAAGTAAATGCAAAGCGTGAAGCTTATGCCAAGAAGCAGGAAGAACAAGGTAAGAAAGTCGTGACATGGATTTTCGGTGGTCTGATTATTCTGGCCGTCATCTATCTCATCTGGACATTTACCATGATGGCTTAAGGCTTATGGCTCAAGAAATTGAACGCAAATTCCTCGTGCTTGACGATTCGTACAAGCACGAGGCTTTTGCTAGTTACCATATCCAGCAGGGCTATATCTGCAGTGAGCGGGGTAGGACGGTGCGTGTGCGTATAAGAGATGAGCGCGCGTACCTTACTATAAAGGGGCCCAGTATGAATGGAGGCCTGTCGCGCTATGAGTTCGAACGGGAGATTCCCTTTGCTGACGCCCAACAGATGATGCTGTTCTGCGAGCCAGGCATTATCGACAAGACACGCTGGCTGGTAAAGTCAGGACATCACACCTTCGAGGTCGATGAATTTTTCGGCGATAATGAAGGACTCGTTGTTGCCGAGGTGGAGCTCTCCAGTGAGGAGGAAGCTTTTGAAAAGCCCCATTTCATCGGAAAAGAGGTCACAGGTGACCGTCGTTACTATAACAGTCAGTTGCGTGCCAACCCCTATAGTAACTGGCCTAAGTGATCTCTTACCTCTTTGACCTAAAGGTACAAAGCGACTTCGTCGATTACTTACCTCTCACCTCTCACCTCTTTTAACATATTTTCCTAGGTGTAAATTTCGTTAAAAAACCTTTATTGTTTTTCGCTTTCTACCGAAATTTTCTTACCTTTGTGGTTGACTTATATCAATTATATGATAGGTAAGAGAGTTATCTTGGGATTGTTGGCTATGTTTTATGGCCTGTTGGGTGTTGCAGCATCGCAACTTCCCGATTCTCTGCTGACTTTTGACAAGGCCTACTATTATAATATTGTTGATATGCCGAAGTCTCTCCAGATCGTGCAGACCATGCGCAAAAGGAAGATGGCGCCTAGTTGGGAGTGTGACAGGGCGGAGGCCAACCTCTGGAGTCTTGCCCGCTATTATAACAAGGCAATCGGGCTTTACTGCAAAGTGATAGACAATCCTGAGGCCAACAAATCCTGGAGAGAAGAGTTGACCAATCTTTTCCTTGTCTCCTATTGCTATGAAAAGCTGAATGATGAGCGTCACCTTTCCAAGTTGGTGCTCAGAATGCGTGATTTGGCTCTGAAGCATGATGCTAAAGAGTATCTGTATATGACAGAATATGTTCGTGGCAGAAGTATTTATTCGATGGGTCGCAAGGAGGAAGGTTATGCAATCTGCCTTCAAGCCGCAGAACATATGAAGCATATGGACTATCGATACAAGAACCGTATGCTTTTCATCTTTTATATCAACATCACCAATATGTATATCAATGACGTCAAATATCGCGAGGCTTGGAAAACGCTTGGTGAGACTGAAGAAATCATCCGTCAGGGATTGAATATGGGTGTCTTGGATGCTAATCGTCGGGCAATGGGAGTTGTTTTTGCCTGCAAAGCTCGTCTCTTGGCTGCAGAGGGGCATGTGGAAGAAGCTGATTCCATGTATGCTTTGATGCGTGGACTGCCCTATCGGGATATTGCCGCTGAGATGATGATTGTTCCTTATCTGAAAATGCGGGGCAGACATGGTGATGTCCTGGAGTCTGCACAATACAGTCGTAAGATAATCGAGGAGGACAGCAATGAGTTAGGCATCAATATGCTTCGCGTTCTGAAGGACGAGATTGATGCCTACATAGGCCTTGACAACTATGAGGCTGCTGCACGGTGCTATTCAACGCTGACTAGGTTAACGGACTCGTTGCATATCGACAATCTGAACTATTTTTCCCAAGAGGCTCGTGAGGATCTCCAGCGTGAGCATCAGATAGCCCGTCAGAATCTCCTCCTTTCAATCGGTATCTCCGTCTTGATTATCCTGATTTTGCTGATGTTGGCAGCCTTCTTGCATCATCTCCTGACTCGCAAGCGGACCAAGATGATGATGGCTACCATCAATGAGTTGATGTATTATCGTGATATCGTACTTCAAAATGGTGACCGGGTTCCCGTTGAAAAGAGTGAAAATGATGCGGTTTCTCATGAAGAGAAGCATCGTTTCAAGGAGATGGACAAGCGCATCATCAAGGAAGAACTGTTCCGCAGTCCTGACTTTGGTCGTGACGACCTCATGCGCCTCATGGGCGTTGATAAGAATGCGATAGCCCCTATCGTCCAGAAATACGCTCATACCAACGTTTCCGGCTATATCAAGATGAAGCGTATGGAGTATGCTGTATCTCTGTTGAAGGAGCATCCCGAGCTCACCATCGCCGCTGTTGCTGATATGAGTGGTGTCAAGAGTGTCACCACGTTCGTCAACCATTTCAAGGAAACCTACGGTATCACTCCTTCCGACTATCGGGCCTCCATAGCCAATTCTACCTCCCCCAATAGAGTTAAGTGGTAATTTTTTTGACTATTATTTTTATTTCATTCTCTATAAATCTTGTCTTTTTTGTGGTAAAAGGACAAATTTGTTGATTTAGCAGACAAATTTGTATATTTTTCTGTTAATTTTAGTTTCCATATTATTTTTTTTTATTACTTTTGCATACTCAACGTGACGAAAAATCGTCAACAAGATTGCATCAAAGGGTATGAAAAAGAAACTAAATTATCGAAAGACGTTAGTAGTATTGCTGCTGCTCATTACACAGTCAGTGTCAGCTCAACAGGTGACACTCAGCAATAATCTGCTTTATGATGCCATGTTGACACCTAACCTGAATATTGGTTATGCCCCCGATAGCACGACTCATTGGTCGTATGGTCTTACGGTAGGTTTTAATCCCTGGCCTAGAGGTAATTTGACCAAACACAAGTGGCGTCATTTGTTGTTGTCACCGGAAGTGCGTTATTGGAAGAATACACTGAAGGTCGGACATTTCTTCGGAGCGAATTTTATCTACAGCCATTTCAATGCCGGTTATACCGACTTTGTTATCTATAAAGGTGTCAAGAGTGAGCGTCGTCAGGGTGACCTCGTGGCTCTTGGTGCTTTTTATGGTTACTCTTGGCGCTTAGGTCGCCGTTGGAACCTTGAGGCTGTTGGTGGTCTGGCTGTAGGTTATGCTTGGTACGACCGCTTCGTTATTAACGAAAATAGAACGAACTGGATTCCTACTGGCGATGGTAACAGCGTCTTTCTCTTGCCCCAGCTTGGGTTGAATATTGTCTATCGTATTCCGGTAGCGAAACATAACAATGACAATGAAAATAAAAACAAATAAAATGAACATGAAACAGTTAATCAATGCCTTATTGGTTGTTTTTGCACTCGTTGGTGCATGGGGTCTCTCCGCTTGCTCTTCTAAGGAAGACGTCGTTATTGAAGATAACCCATCTTACAACCCAAAGACTGGTGAAGTCAATGTAGACTTCGTCTTTAATGTTTCAACGGGCAACGAGCCGTTGACACGTATGACTGCTGCCAATACGCAGGCAACTTCGAAGGAGCTTTTCCGAGGTATTAACAATGCCTACATCTCCGTATTCCAGTTGCCTAGGGATGGTCAGCATGTGTCCTCTCCCACAACAGCAATGAAACTCCATTCTTTCGGCACGGTGATAGCAGAAGGTTTTCTGTCTCAGGACGAAACGGACGACAAACCATCGTCCAAACGCGTCGTTCAGGTCAATCTTCCTACTGATGCCAATACCTTGATGTTCTGGGGTAAAGCCATCAAGACTGGTACTGACCAAGACCAGGGTAAGGTTGATATGAAAATCAGTGAAGACTTGGAACAGGTATCCTTCTCCATGTGTAAGATTGTGCCGGAAGTAGCCAACCCGGCTACTCCTCACATCTATCAGGGTGCGCTTCGTCAGCATGAGCGTCTGATGGCTGCTTGTTTGACGCGAATTGTACGTAGTAGCATTGAGGATGTGACCATAACGTTTGATACTCAATCCAAATATATCCCGTCGCTGGCTTGGAGTGACTATGTCAATGTAACTGGTGAAGCAGGCAATTATGTCATGAGTCCCAAGGCTGCAGATGTCTTGAGGGATGCTTCTGATAATGAGCTTCCGATGTGTGCTTTGGGTGACATCCTGTCGAGGACTTTCGTCACCTTCAACACCATTCGTCCTAACGAACTGCGTGCTGGTGCCGGCGAAGCTATTGCCTATGTCATTTACGACCTGATGGGTATTGTCAATTCAGTTGTTGGGGCTACCCCCGTCAATCTGCGTGAAGTGCTGGCTCAGAAGATAGCCACCGAGATTAAGAAAAACGTAGAGTTGTTTTTCGATTCAAACAATTATTACGCCTGGAAAGATGTTACAACCATCAAGCAGAATCTTGCTATTGATAATGTCGACGAGGTGCTTAGCTCTTGCAACCTGAACCAGTTCCCGGCTACCTTTAACCTGCCTGACGGTTCTGTGCTCCTGCAGTTCGACATCACTCCGAAAGATGAGTCTGACCCCACGAAGGGTTTGCAGTTTGCTTATAACTATAAGGGTACTGTAGAAACGTATGCCATGGGTGGTTCTTCGGCATCTACCGACAGTTTCAACCCCGAAAACTATACATTGCCTGCCGAGCTGTGTTATTTCGGCAATAGTGCTATCCGTGTATCTGACATCCCAAAGATGGCCAACGACTATCCTGACGGTGTCAGCAACTGGGATACGGAAGGCAGCTGGACGTCAGACTGGGAATCCAATAGCCGTATCCATTCGACCACGCGCAGTGTGGCCATGCACGACAATATTAACTATGGTACTGCCCTGCTCGAAACAAGAGTCCGCTATGGTTCTGCTGTCCTCGAGGACAATAATGCAGCCCTTCAGAAGGCATGGAATGGTGCCAATGAACCCAACAACACCATTACGGTGACACAGAATGATGACCACTTCCATCTGACAGGTGTGCTCGTAGGTGGTCAGGAACCGGAGGTAGGCTGGAACTACATCGCCAAGTCTGCTACCCCAGGTTTCGGATATATGGTATATGACAAAGTGAAGAGCAAGCTCGCAGGCAACGGTGAGGTCGATTATATCCAGATTCCTGCCTATTCCACAGCTTCTAATATTGGTCCAAAGTCACAGCCTAACTATACGTTGCTGTGGGACAACTGGGAAGCCAAGAACTATGGCAACAAGCAGCGTGACGTCTATGTCGCCCTGGAGTTTGTAAACAACTCTGTCGACTTCTACGGCGAGAACAACCTCATCCGCAACGGTGCTAAGTTCTATATCGTTGGTAAGCTTGATCCGGATGCTATGCCTGAGGGTCTGAAGAAGGCCGACAATACCGCCTATACCCAGGCAGAATATGAGGCTGACCGTTCGTTAGGTATTACATGGCCCACCAAATATGCCCTGCCTCCTTACGACAATAATGGTAACACCATCCGTCAGCGTCGCGTATTCATCCAGGACTTCAAGACGACGGCGACCTTCGTCATTGGCAAGGAATCGCTGCAGCACGCCCTCGTATCTGTGCCTAACCTGCGTTCCGGTCAGATTTCGCTGGGTCTCTCCGTAGACGTCAATTGGCAGACGGGACTGACCTTCAATGATGTTATTCTTGGTGAAAAATAACCTATCGTGATGTCTGTGAAGAAGCTGTTTTGGACAGTCTGCTGCTTTACGCTTGCGTCGTGTTCCTTGATTGACGACGAAGTGTATAAAGAAGGCAACGACTACGAACTGGACTATGAGTTGCGCTTGGTGACCAATATGACCACCGAGTTGAAGACGCAGCTGTCTACCCAGACAGAGCTGAGTCTGGCACAATCCTTGCGCACTCAACTGTCGCAGGTCTTCACGGATTTTGCCCACGATGTCGACCTGTCGTTCTACGATACCGTTGGCGACTCGCTGCGTCTGCAGCACGACGAGCATATCATGAACGCCAATCAGGCCAGCTATACCCTGAACCTGCCCAAACGACAGTATATGCACTTGGCAGTAGCAAACATCGTTAATGACAAACTAGTCGATTTGGTTGACGATGAGCGTTGCCATCGTTCTAAACTTGTCCAGCTGCAGGGTAATACCCGTTCCGCGGACGACGACTCCCCCGTCGATAATGTCATCGATAGCCACACTACCGGCATTTTCACTGCCCGTCAACCCATGGAGGTTCTTGAAGGTGTCGACCAGCAGTTCGATGTCCACCTCTATATGGCCAACTGTTCTGCCGTTCTGATTCTCGATACCATCAATAGCGGTGTGAAGGATGTCAAGGTATTCTCCACAGGTTTTGCTACAGGTTTTGATATTGCAGACAGCAGCTACATCTTCATCGACACTCCCCCGCTGGTGCGCACCAATCTCATCCCTGATCAGGAGACGGGTCTGATGGCTTTCTGCTCGGTGACGTTCCCATCGCGTGATGTTGTAGGTACGCGTACCGTTATTGAAACCACCGACCCCTTTGTGAGTCCTGTTTCTGACAAGAGTTTGTGGGAGTTCCACGTCTATACTACCGCCCGCGACAATACGACGACGTTGACCAAGTTGTTCATCAGGCGTCCGCTCCGTGCCGGTCAGTTGATGATTATTAGGGTTCGTGCGCTGGACGATGGTTCAGTCATTCCTGTTGACCCCACGGTAGGTTTCCAGGTCGTGCTCGACTGGAGTGATGGCGGTAGTCACGAGGTTCCATTGTAAAGTTGAAAGTTGAGAGTTTAAAGTTTAGAGTTGAGAGAAATAAGATACATATTGCCAGTTCTACTCCTTGCAGTGCTTACAGCCTGCAACACGAGTGAAGAGATAGCAGACACGCAGACCAACGTGTCCACTCAACTGGCACTCTCTGTTTCGCAGCAGTCGATGACGATGACCCGTCAGAGCGGTAACGTAGTCCAGACAACTTCTATTCGTCCCATCGACCTGTTACGTATCATCCCCTTTGCCACGTCTGGCGGCAGCAAGGTGGCATTAGGTGACGAGCCAAAGTTATTCGCGACCACCGATGGTTCGCTGAAGGAGTGGTTTGAGAAAACCGATGGCACCAATCAAAGTCGTTTTTACCTGTCGAAGGATTGTCGTATAACATCAGGCACGAATGCTTTCCTGATTTATGGTCGCGCTCATCCCGTAGAGGGTAATGCAGCAAATGGCGTGCTGGAAAATACGTTGTCTGGTGAAGGAACTCCAGAGAGTATCACTTTCAGTCTGAAGCAGATGTGTCCCGATATCGCGGTGCCTGCCGATGCTGCCGATATGGCCAACTATCTGACGCGTATTGCCCAGGCTGAGGCTACCGTTGGTGGTTCGGTATATTCTTGGAAAAATAGCACCCACTCGTTGTTGAAGACGCTCTATCGTAACTTCATCGGACGTCACGAGACACTCGGCACCTATCTGACGATGGCTGGTTCGTCGACCAATATCCATAAACATGTTGGACTCTTAAAGGAAGCCTTGGAGAACCAAGGAGAGCACTTCGTCGGTGATGCTACGGCTGATGCCATCCGACAAGCCATTCTTGCACAAATCAACAATACTGAGGGCATGCATGATGACTATCCTACGTCGCTTGGTCTGCCCGACGGTGCTGCCGTCTTGCAGTTTGATGGAGACAATAACCGTTTCGTTCCGCAGGTGGAGACGAGTACTACAGCCTCCATCAACAATATCAACCGCTATTGCTATCCGGCAGAGCTCTACTATTATACCAACAGCCCTATCAAGACTGCCGTAAAAGATATTTCTTCCAATGAATATAAAGACGACTATGTCATCACCTGGCAGTCCGTATTGGATAAATACAATGCCGGTGGTGTCGTCACAGAAAATACAAAAGCAGTGGCTATCGTCAATCCTATGCAGTATGCTGTAGCTTGCTTGCAGATTAAGCTCAAGAAGGTGCCTGCTACATTAAAGGACAGTCAAGGCAACAATATCACCGTCACCGAGAAGGCATTCCCGTTGACGGGCATTATCGTGAGCGGACAGCATACGGTCGACTTTGATTTCAAACCCCAGAAAGATGAAAACATGTTGTTGTCGCCCGAGCGTTTTATCTTCGACAATCAGGTGAAGACGAACACCAATACTGCTGACGGCACCTCTGACTATTTCTATCTCAGTCCGACCATTGATGAGTCTGCTCCCACGCAGACACTGGTCTTGCAGAGTGATGAGAGTGATGCTGATGTGAACATCATCCTGGAGTTTGAAAACAATAGCGACACCGATTTCTATGGTGCCCAAAATGGTATCATCTACCGCGGTACTAAGTTTTACCTGACAGCTAAGGTGAGCCGACCTGATGAACGGACAAAAGACTTTGAGAACCGTGTGTTTACTCAGGACTTCACCACGTCACTGTCCATGAAGGTAGAATCACTGGTGCACGCCTATAACGTGCTGCCTGACGTGCTGGCACCCAGTCTTGAAGTGGGCATCCAAGTGACAAGAAAATGGATACAGTCTACAACGACAACGGTAGCATTGTAATAATATAGTGGGCTTCGCCCTAAATAAAATATAAAATAATAAAGAGTAAATAATAAGATATGCGTAAGGCACTGACATTTATACTGGCACTGATGCTGATGGCCTGCTCGAAGTCATCCGACGAAGTCGAAAAGACTCCGTCTCAGGAGGAAGAGAAGCAGCCCATGCTTAGCTTCTATGTCTATGCCCCAGAGCATCCCATGTTGACACGTGCCTCTGTGGGTGACGTGAATCCTATCGGTGAGGAGGCGAAGGTCAACAGTCTGCAGATATGGGTCTTCGAAACCGCCAACGGTAAGTTGGTGGCTTATTATGAGCCCCAGTCTGCTGATATCAGTAAGTTGAATAACGATGAAGGTAATGTCTATCAGGTTCCTGTCACTCACGAATTTGCCGACCGCCGTCCCCGTGTTGATGTCTTTGTGCTGGCCAATGTAACGACCAGTAATAGTACCGTTGTCTATGGCGAGAATTCTTCTCGTGCCGAATTGGAAGCAGCCTTGCTATCCAATGGGCATTTTGGTGCTGGTGCACTGACGAATCAAGTTCCTGCTGCAGGCCTTCCGATGTCGGGAGTTCTGAAAAACCAGCCCATCACAGGTGAAAAACCCGTCCTGCGTATTGGTACCGACTTCTCCGAGATGGCTACCGTCCGTCTGGCTCGTGCCGTCTCCAAGCTGCGCTTTGTGTTCAGTGCCTTGACGGGTTCGGACCTTAAGATTACGGGGATTACCATTGATGCTGGTCTGATGACCGACGAAGAATATCTGTTCCTGAACGAACCTTATAACGGTCGCAACTGTAACATCAAGTCGTACTTGAGTTCAGCAGTACCGTTCATTTCTGCAACGGCATCCTCATTGGCTGTCAAGGAGGTCGTCGAACCACTCGAATACACCTTTATCGATGGTATGGAGGATGCGCAGGATTACGAGACGCGTATCTGTGCGGCTATTAATGCCGGAACACTGACTTCTTGGGGTCCCTTCTATCTCCCCGAGAGTGACAAGAATTTGACGGGTACTATCACCTATACGGTTGGTGGCAGTGAGCCGGTTACAGCTAAATTCGAAATGGCCGATGCTGGCGATTTCACACGCAACCATACATGGATTGTCTATGCCTATTATGGTGATGCGGTATTGCAGTTCAATCTGGTCAATGTCAATAGCTGGACCGATAAGGATGTCAGGAACCATGATGTGTATAATTGGTAAAAACGAAAAGAAACGTGATGAGAAGACACGATATATATAATAAGGTTCGCGCGGGGCTGCTCCTGTTAATGGGTAGTCTGTTGTATGGCTGTACCTCCGACAACGAGGGACAGGACGAACAAGATGACACCCTTCAGCTGGTGGCTTATACCCGTTCGTATGACGACATCACCCGTGCCGTCCCCGATGGTTACAATCCGTTCACTCCTGACGATGTGACCTCTATCGGCATCTTCATGACGACATCTCCTGATGGTCTCCCCGACCGTATGGGTTATTTCAGCTATAATGGCAACTCCTGGCGTTCGAATATCAGCGTAAAGTCGGGTACCTATTATATCTATGGCTTTATGCCGGGTGATATCATCAGTGCTGAGCCCACTGCTATCAGTCCGCTCAATGATGACTTTAAGAACGGTGCCACCCTGACCCTTGATGGTTTGAAACCTATCAGCAAGACCGACGTCTGCGTCATTGTGGGTGTAAAGGGCGTTACCAGTACGTCGACAGAAAACGACGTCTCCCTGGGAAAGTTCGAATATGCTAGTAAACCCAAGGGCCAGAACTATGTTAACCTGCTGATGGATCATATCTACAGTTGTCTGCAGTTTAGGATGCAGGTGGAAGATAGCTATAGCGTCCTTCGTACCATCAAACTGAAGAAGATGGAACTGCGGACGGCCAAGATTAGTGCTACCAAGGCTGTCATCACATTGACCGCCAATACAACAGGTGCTAATCCCCTTGGCAACAATATTTCGTGGTCCACGCCGACAGCATCAACGGGTATGTCCATGACGCTCTTCGAGAGTGAGGAAGGCGAGGCACTGCCGTCCGTTGCTGCTGCCACACCGCTGCTGCTCAGCGGCAATATCATGCCAGGCTGCGACGATGCTTTGTCGCTGGTTTGTACTTACGATGTCTACGACAGGAAGGGTAATCTCGTCCGCAAGGATTGCGAGGTGCCTAATACATTGCCGAAATCACTGGGTATCTCCAGTTTGAAGGCCGGTGAACGCCAGCCTATCGAACTGACGGTGGCTCCAACATATTTGGGTGTTTTGTCGGATCCCGACCTGAACAATCCGGATATCACGTTCAATTGAATAAGGAAAGATGAATAGGAATAGCGACATATATATTATAAGGTATAAGCATTGGAAGCGTTTGCTGCTGATGTTGACAATGTTCATTGTTCAATGTTCCATGTTCAATGTTTATGCTCAAATCGTTATTGGCGGCAAGGTCTATGGTGGTGGTAATGCTGGAGACACAGGCGGTAATACTACTGTTACTGTGCATGCTGGCGACATGGACAGGGTCTTTGGTGGTGCCCGAATGGCAGATGTCGCAGGAAGATCCTTCGTGAATATTGATGGTGCTCACGCCTCTAACTATATTGTCATTAATCGTCTTTTTGGTGGTAACGATATCGCAGGAACCATCGGTAAGTCAACAGAACCTCTGCCTACGGAACTGGCACCCCATGCTGCTAACAATAATGTGGACGAGACTTGGAATGCCCTTGTGCTTATTTCTACCAAGACAACCACAACGGGAGAAGGTGCTACTGCTGTCACCACTGAGGCAAGCGATGCCCAGAAGATATATATTGGCCAACTCTTCGGTGGTGGCAATGGCGAGTATGAATATGGGTCAAAAGAGGTTACTACGAGTGAAGGTGATAAAACAGTCTATTATGCTGTGGAGGACGGTGTGGAGGTGGCTACCAGTGAAACGCCACTCACAGTCCCTAATCTTGGCAAGACGTTTGTAGACATCCATGGCGGTTCCATTGTCTATGCCTATGGCGGTGGTAACAACGCTACAATAACAGAGAAAACTGTTATCAGTGTGGATAACCCCAGTAAAGTGGTAAATAGTATCATAGACGCTACCAATCCTAATGCTGATGCAAATGGTGAACTGCTGACTAACGACCGTTTTGAGAACAAGATGGATATCAACACCACCTTCTCATATCCTAGCAGTGCTGAATACCAGATTGGTCGATTATTTGGCGGTAACAACAAGGCAGATATGGCTATTCGTCCTCGATGGAATCTGCAAAGAGGTAGAATCCGTATGCTCTACGGTGGAGGTAACGAAGGACGTATGACCAGTCCTGAAGGTCTGCTGATGGAAGTGAAAGGCGATGGAATGGTGGTTGACAACGTCTATGGCGGTTGTCGTAAGGCAGATGTGCGTCCGCTCAATGCTGATGGCAGTCCTGTCGCTGATGCTGACATTCAACTTGATCCTAATGATAATCCCAATAATATTCCAGGAGGCTATGCTGCCCGTGTCAGGGTGCTGGCAGGCGATGTCAACAACGTTTATGGCGGTAACGATATCTCAGGAAATGTCTATGGTGGTAACACGGTGGGTATTTTCACCAATATTCATGGCAATGTCTATGGTGGTGGCAACGGCTCGTATGCCTATACCGATAATCCGAAACTGAAGGGTGATCGCAGATGGGGTGACTTCTATTATAGTCCTAAGGATATTCTGGGACTGAGTGACGACACATTCACCGGTGTGCAATCTGCTGAGGCACTAAATAGTTTCCGTCCCAATGCAGAGAAAGTTTCTATTCTTGTGAGAGGTACAGAGGATAAACCGGTATTTGTAGAAGGAGCCCTCTTCGTCGGTGGTAATAGTGCCTCACTGCGTGACCAGTCCAATACCACCAGTACGAATACGCGTCAAACCCATATTAAGATTGGTTCTTATGTGACTATCGACAACGTGTTCCTCGGCAACAACGGCGAGAACATGATTAAACACGATGGTGACGTTGATTTTGTCAGAGGTGAGGGCGTGCTGCGCACTTTTACCAGAACGTTTAAGGATCCAGATAATAACGATGCCAAATTCAGTCAGATGGATCTGACCAATGCAGATGAATTTGCCAAGTATATGGAAGGCTGCGCCATGAAGGTAAAGCCTACTGTTGTGTTTGAGAGCACGGCAAATGGAGATGGTACCGACTATATTGCATACACCACCAAATTCGGATCGTTCTACTGCGGCGGTAATGTGGGAAGCATGATAGTTCCAGGCAAGATAACTGTCGATTTCGATGACAAGGTAATTATCTACAATAAGGTGGTAGGTGGCTGTAATAATGCCAATGTATATGCTGCCACAGGATTTAATGCAGAATACTTAGGCGGTTTGTTGGGCAATCCCGATCCCGCTCCAACAGGTTCGCCTGAAAATGCTATCGGTGACAAATTGGAACTGAACCTGTCAGGTTTGAAGATTCAGCCTAAGCGTTGGAAGGACGAAACTGATAAATCAAAAGGACTGGAGTGGAATACCTATATTGATGACACCCCTGTCCAGATTGCTGATAATGCTCCTATAGGCGAATCTTCTACCGATGACTTGAAGCGTAGATTCAAGGGTGGTAATATCTATGGTGGTTGTTATAACTCAGGTCATGTGAACGGCAATGTGGTCATCAACATCAACAGCTCTATTGTTGACCGTAAGGGGCCTGATGCCATCTTCGACCAGGTTTATCAGAATGAAGGCGAAGCTATTCTTTATGGTAACGATAACTATGAAATCACCGCGCGTCGCTCAGGTGTTATCCTTGACGAGCAGGGTATGGACGTGTTAGGTAAGGCGCTTAACGTATTTGGTGGTGGTTATGGTGCAGAGTCTGAGATATGGGGTAGTACCACTGTCAATCTTAACAAAGGCTATGTATTCCAGGTCTTTGGTGGTGGTGAGAATGGTGCGATTGGTAAGGGCACCTATAATTCAGGGAAACTGGAATACACCTACGACCCAAGATATAGCTGTCACGTCAATCTGAAAGGTAGTCAGGAGGGTGTTTACAGGGGTCATGCGGACGATAGTGATGATATGGCAGATACCGAGTTTATCTATGGCGGTTCCTTCGAAGCACCTATCGCCGGTAACACCATCATCAACTTAGGTAACGGACGTATTTTTAACTCATTTGCCGGCAGCTGTAATGCTGACATTTTGGGACATACTGAGACCTACATCGGTCGTCAGAAGAAGGAGGATGGCACTTACGAAGATGGCGGCGGTTTCCCATGGATTCGTGACCATGTCTATGGCGGTAACGACCTTGGTGGACAGATTCTTAATAGCGCAAGCTTCAAAGACCGTGTCAGCTCTGATTTGCAAGCCAAGCTATACAATCCCGGAAACGCAGAGAATCCGGATGTGGTCAACGCTTCTGCCTATATGGAGTATATTCAGGGTCGTGTGGTCAATATCTTTGGTGGTTGCTATGGTGACTACGACTATACTGACCCTCATTATAGCAAATACACCAATGATGATGGTACGGACAAGCCCGGATTTACCAAGCCTCGTTTGGACAATGCTTTCGTTAACCTTCGTCCTAACAACCACACTCGCAATGAGTTGGAAAAGGTATTCGGTGCCGGTCAGGGCAAGTCAAGGGGTGTCGAGGTGGATATTATGCAGAACCGCAGCTATATCTTGATAGATATTCCTCAGAACAGCAGGAAATACCAGAATGTGGAAGTGTTTGGTGCTGGTGCCAACTGCGGTCTTGGCATGGCAGTGAAACAAACCGCAGACGCAACACCTGACGGAAAATCTATAGCAGAGAATCCGGATAATGCCTCAGCCATCGTTGACCTGATGCGCGGTCAGATTAGTGCAGCATATGGTGGCAGCTTCCAGGAAGGTACCACGCGCCGCACAGTGGTCAATGTTCCTAACGGCTCTACTATCAGTCTGAACAACATCTTCGGTGGTGCCTATGGTGCTGATCCCTTATATCCTTGCGACGTCTATGAGGCACAGGTGAACTACCATAGCGAGGATGCCAGGGTGAAGACGATTTATGGAGGAAACAATTCTGCCGACCGTACGTTCTACGGGCAAGTCAACATTAGTGCACCTGTCTGGCAGAACAAGGAGAGTGGCTATTTGGCAACGGTCTTTGGTGCCGGCTATGGTGCTGACACATGGTCGCAGTACACCGAAATAAACCTCAACAGTGGTGCAAGGGTTTACGAAGTCTATGGTGGCGGTAACAGCGGAAAGGTATTAAATCTTGAGTCTTTGCGTAAATGGCGATACGATAAAGGCGCATCTCTCGACCTCAGTATCCCCGGATACGAGACGAGTACTACCTATACGGATAAGGATGGAAAAGAGTTCCATCTGGACGCAGGATTAGAGAGCCCTCTGGCCCATGCGGTAAGTTTGGATGGCAAGAAATACAATACCAACGTTCATATCCATCAAGGCGCAACGGTTGTTAACTACGCCTATGGTGGTGGTCTGGGTACTGATGCTGTTGTCAGTGGTACGACATATATTGACCTGCTGGGTGGTACAGTGAATAAGGATATTTATGCTGGTGGTACCAGTGGTGCCGTGGATGATTATTACAAAGTTGGTGCTAAAAGCGACTCGAATCCTTATGGTTTTACCGCCACTACTACAGCCTATATAGAAGGTGGTATGGTGCGTAACGTCTATGGCGGTGGCTGGGAAGGCGACGTAGGCTATCATGATAAGTCGACAACTGAAACTACGAACGATATTCTCGGTAAGACCAATGTGGTCATCGGTATCCGTCAGGATCAGGCTTCACTGCCCGACGGCTATGGTTACCTGAAGGGTGTTCCTGCCATTCAGCGTAATGCCTATGCCGGTGGTGAGGGTGGTAGCATCTTCGGTGAGGCCCACGTGACGGTGAACAACGGCTACATCGGCTATACCTATAATACGGAAACGAAGGAATATGTAGCGAAGGTCGATGACGAAACCTGGAGTGACCACATCGGTAAGGACCGTTTGTCGGACTGTGGTAACGTCTTCGGCGGTGGTTATGACGATAACAGTAGTGTCGACGAGAGCTTCGTCACCGTCTGGGGTGGTGTCATTCGTAACAGCGTCTTCGGTGGTGGTGAGATTGCTACCATCGGTCGTGGTAAGGTTACTGAGAGTGGCGATGATAATAAGACACGCGTTGTGAGTGCCATCCACAAGTTTGGTGGAACGAACATCAAGATCTATAATGGTCATGTGAGACGTAATGTCTTCGGTGGCGGTAAGGGTTACAACATCCTTGGTTATGGCGGTATTCATGGTTTCTATACCGACGGTTATGTCTTCGGTCAGACCAAAGTATTCATCCATGGCGGCGAGATAGGTACTGCAGAAGGACTGGCCAGCGGCTATGGTAATGTCTTCGGTGGTGGTGATGTAGGCTTTGTCTATGGTAAGGGCTATGGCACCACAAAAACGAAAGCAGCAGAAAGCACGGGTTCACCAGGTCATATCTACTATTATGACGAGGCCGGAAACCTGACGGAGGACTGTGAGGTGGTGATATCTCCCATGCTTCAGATTAAGGAGAATGGTACACCAGTCGAATTCGGCGGCAAAACCTATGGTCCTTACGACTATGTGCCTACGGAATACTTGAACACCCTGCCAGCAGACAAGAATGATTCCAGGTGGAAAAATCTCTATATGGGCGACAAACAGTCTGATGACGATCAGGAAGAACGCGGTGTACATATCCGCAATGCCGTGTTTGCAGGTGGTAACGTGTCGTCAAATAGTGAGAGCTATGCTAATGCCACAACGGTGTTCGGTAATACCACAGCCACACTGTATGATGTTTACCACCACGACTTCATCACCGTAGGTACTGAGCATACTGGTGGACTTTATGGCGGTGGTAACCTGTCGGTAGTAGGTGGTTATCGTGAGTTGAACATTACCAACTATGGTACCGACTACTACGGTCTTGACCAGCAGATTACCCTTGAAGAATATCAGAAACTGACCAACCGTGAGCGTGCTTACTTCAAGTTGGAGTATCTGTGTCAGCAGGATGTCACCATTGGTAGCAAGAACTATAAGAAAGACGAGCGTATCAGTGAGGACGAGTATAATGCACTGCCTGCTGCATATAAGAGCGAGGCCTATTGGATACAGTATGGCTTCTGTTCGATCTATGCCGGTCGTCTGCTGAACACCATCCAGCGTGCCGACTTCTGCGGCGTATTCGGAAGCCGTCTGGTGTTGCAGGGCGCCAAGGACCGTGTGGCTGATGTAGCCGATGCTACGGAATACACCATCAACCGTATCGGTGAGCTGTCGCTGAACCAACAACGCTCGGTGGCTGGCGATACGGAGGAGTCGAAGAAGCAGCATGGCAACTATTTCGGTATTTATAGTGTGGTGAACTATCTGGGTAGTCTCACCAGCGACGTTCGCTTTGACGACAAGCGCAGATACGTCGAGAAAGGTGTCACGCATGAGGATACGAATACCTATTACGATTGGAAGGTCTCTCATCTGGAAAAGCGCGATCGTAACAACGGTACTTCGTGGAACCAGGTAGCTTTGGCTTCAGGTGTGTTCCTGGAATTGACCTCAGAGCTGAGCACGCCCAGCAACAAGATATATGGTGATATTACCGGTGTCGTTGAGCTCGACCTGATCAATGTGAAGAAAGATATCGAGGGCGGTGGCTATGTCTATGCCCGCAATGAACATGGTAAGCGTACGGAGATTTCTCACGAAAACATCCTCCTTTGTGAATATAATATGAAGGATGGTGACGAAGCACGAACCAAAAAGTTTTATGCCTATAGTGATACAGACCTTAAGGCTTGGCAGACCTCGGGTAACTTCATCCATAAGTCGAAGCGTATCGTCGACGACTGCTATCCCAACAACGGTATCTATAACGACGGCTATACAAAGTCGCCGGCCCACTATTGGTACATCAAGGGTGAGGTGTATATCTACGACCAGGTGGTATCGGCATACGCCGGTTCTGCTTCGGCCTACTCGAAGGAGGTTCGTATCCCGCTGACCATTACTGCCGGTTCTAACGGCCGCCTGAAACTGTTGAATGTCCAACCGAGCCTCTATGCATACTATGCTGATGAGTCGCGTAGTGAAAGCAACAAGATTGGTGAGGATGGTGTGAAGGTCGATAATGAGAGTACGACCTACCACCTGAACGATGTCATCTCTTGGTGGGATTGGAACCAGCTGTCCGACAACGAGCAGAAGTACTTCGTCAAGGAGACCTTCGTCAATGTCGATACCTGTTATGTAGGTGCTATTGCTGAAGGAAACTTGTATCCGTCAGGAACCTACGTTCTGGAGAACGACCTGTCGGCCCATGCTTCTGAGATTGAGCCGAAGACAGCTTATCAGCGATTCATGGAACTCCATCCGAACATCTACGACAAGAATGGAAAGCCGGTAGAGGACTTGAAGACGCTGTTCCATCCGTCGAACAATATCGGTCATGAGACTGGCTATGTGCTGACGCTCGACATGAACAGTCCGAAGGATTGGGATGACTGGTACAGTCCTGTCTATGCCAACGACAACCTTCAGAAGATCAGGAAGGACGAATATAACGATCCTGGTACCGATAAGACGAAGTTCCGTGAGGGTCCGACCTATGCCCTGACCGGTGAGTCCGGACTCTATGGACAGCGCGAATATGGCAAGGGCGAGATAATCTCGAAGGAGGTCTATGATGACTACACGACGACGGTAGGACGTATGCATATCCAGCCTCAGGGTCAGGCCAGTGCCGAGCCGGCTTATGTCGCTCTGGCAGACTACGGTACCACGCAGGCGGGTAATGCCATCTCGCAGACGGAATACAATGCGTTGAGTGACAAGTCGAACTTCGACCCGGCAATGGTTTGTATCAATTCCATCCAGTTGAGTGATGAGGAGTATGTGCTCCTGGGTGAACTCGTATCTGGCGACAATACCAAACTGACGGCTCTGGCCCAGAAGTACAAGGAGTATAACAACAGTAAGGTCAATGCCGACAAGGTTACCGACGATGAGGCATTGGCTTACATCCATGCGAACCTGTCGAACGCCTACTATATCACCAAGGATGGTCTCTATGGCGGACAGTACTTCGAGGCAGGTGAGAACTACGGCGCCATCAAGTCGTGGTGCTCGCTGACTGATGCCCGCGACAAGTTCAACTACAACTACGATGCTCTCGACCTGTTGGTTGACCCGCAGTATCGTGGCGAGGGTTATATCGAGGATTCGTACCATAGCCCATACAGCGATGTGAAGTCGGTAGAGTATGAGGCCGTATATGGTGGTACAGGTACATTGACCTACTTTGATAATGACGGTACCCAGCATACGATCAATAGTGGTAACAGCATTGACCGCGAGGACTATGAGAAGGTACGCAACGACCAGATGCACTACACCCGTATCCAGGTGGCTGCAGGTTCTGACGAGCAGACGGTATATATCGTGAAGGAGAACATCATCAACAACGGTACGCCGTATGCCAAGGGTCAGGACATCAGCGAGAAGGACTACCGCTCGCTGTCGGCTATCAATAAGGATAAGGTAGACATCGTTACCCTGCAAAAGGGTGCGGCAGCCGCTGTCAAGTACTACTGCTATGAGGCTTACAAGCCAATGAGTTCGTTCAATACGGAGATTGGCGTTCCTGGTAAAGCTGGTTCAATCATTTCCGAGACAGTCTTCAACACCCAGATCCCGAACGATCAGAAGTACTTCTCTATCCAGGGTAGTGAGCCTACGGAGACGACGACGCTGTATGTTTCTCGTGAGTCGAATGCCAAGGATGTGACGTCTGAGAAGGTCATCAGCGTTGTCTATCAGTACACCTACTATGAGTCTGACGACGAGGGTGAGGGTGTCAGCCTTGTCAATGAGTTGCATGTCCTGAATATCCACCTGCAGTTGGAGAGCGGTGCTCCTGAGATTGGTCTCTTGAACGCACCTCCTGCTGTGCTGCCTGGTAATTCGGTGGGTCTGAAGGCTCCAACGGTTAATCCTGGTCTTTACGAAGTCCTGACCAGTGGCTGGGAGATGTTCTTCTCTGAGGAGGATGCCCAGCTCCACCGCAATGGTGTTCCGTTCACCAATAACGGTACGCCGCTCTACTGGTATCAGAACCAGAAGGTATTCCTGGCCTTCTACTCAAAGACCTATCTGGGTAAGACCTATTCGAACTACGTGCCGTTGACTGTTGCCAACTATCACGACCTCGATGCCATCATGAAGGATAAGGAGCACCACCTGTATGTGGACCATCCCGGTGTGGATCGCTACTCGAAGATATATATCGACAACCGCGACTGTGAGAGCGATCCGTCGAAGAGTGAGCTCGACCTGTTGAAGGACTTCTTCGAACTCTCGATGCTCAGCGGTCCTGCTCCTGCGGGCAGTGCGATCGACGGTCATGCCAACCTCAATCCGCGTGTGGCTGGCGGTTCTCACCTTGAGTTCATCCTCAACAGCAATGTCAGTCCGAAGGCTTATACGGACTGGACGCCTATTGGCAGTGCTGGCGGATCATGCTTCTCCGGTAACTTGCATGGCGACGGCTACACTATCAGCGGTCTGAATAATTCGTTGTTCGGCAACCTCTGCGGTGCCGTCTATAACCTTGGTGTGACGGGTTCGTTCACGTCGGCAGGTATTGTCGATACAGGTGATGGTTATGTGGAGAACTGTTGGATTAATACGACAGCGGAGAACGTTAACAATGTCAAGGCCGTCTTCGGCAAGCCGACACGAGGCAGTGGCACTCAGATTGTTAACTGCTACTATCCCGAGACCAAGAACTACAACAAGACTAACATCGGACGAGGCCTTGCTACCCCGATGACAGAGCAGGAGTTCTATAATGGTACGGTGGCCTACGACCTGAACGGCTTCTACCTCAACAAGCGCTACTATGACAATAGTGCGTTCGACGGTTCACCCGTCGAATACAACTACCTCAAGCTGAAGTCCGATGGTACGCTGGAGGAGGAGATGTCCGTAGGTAAGTATCCGTCGTCGTATGCCTTCTATCCGCTCGACGAGAAGAAGGTCGATGAGAAGAAGGGTGTTCAGTACGGCTATGTGGAGGACCGCTATGTCGACGGTGACTTCATCTATCGCGGCGGTACGGTGCCTGAGTCTTATGACGAACGTATGCGTGTGGTTCACGACGGCACATCAGCATCGGTGGTCTATAGTCCTATCTGGCCCGACGACTACCTCTACTTCGGTCAGTTGCTGACCTACGACTACAACACGTCGCTGCCGCACGAGCCGCTGCCTGCAGCTATCGCGAAGAACGGTGGCCGCGTGGTCAACAGCAGTCAGAGCAACCGAGTCTATCGTGCTCCGGCATACTACCGCAGCAGCAAGCAGGATGTGGCACACTTCAACAATATTGCCTACCTCGTTGCCAACTCGAAGCCGGCGTCGATCTCGTCGACAGACGTGAAGGAGGCTTATCCGAATATGACGGCCATCGACTTTGCAGGTCATAACGACTCGCAGTATAAGCTCGGTCTCAATGGTGACTTCTTCTATCAGCCGTTGCTCGACATTGATGATAATCTGTTGGATATCGTCAACGAGGGTGAGACGCAGAACCTGCTCGTTTATGCACCGTCGGCTGAGAACGCCCCGAAGACACATAGCGTGCTGTCGACCTACTTCCTCGAACCGGCATACGCCAGCTATTATGTCGATGACAACACCCGTACGGTGAAGGAGGCTCCTATGGCATCCGTCCATGGCCACCTCATACAGAGCGACCTGACAGCCAACTGCGACCATCTGCTTGTCGACAAGCAGGACTTCAATGCGCCGATAGCCTACACCTTCGACGCCGCTCACCGCATGTGGCATCAGCGTAAGCCCGACCGTTATGTTGATACCAGCAAGGGTTGGGAGTCTGTCTCGCTGCCATTCACTGCTGAGTTGGTTACTACCCACCAGAAGGGTGAGATAACCCACTTCTACAGCGGTAGTAGGTCGATAGACCCGAAGTCGGAGACGAAGATAGGTCATGAATACTGGTTGCGTGAGCTCACGGGTCTGAGCACCGATGGCGGTGGTGAGGCTACGGGCTTCTTCAACTATCCTGACGCTACGGGTAAGGAGGCTAAGACGGCCACCAACACCTTCCTTTGGGACTACTATTACAGCAATAACGACCAGAAGGATGCCAACAGTGACGCCTACCAGCAGTTCTACCGTACGGCTCGTGCTTATGCGAACTATCCGTACGTACAGCAGGGCAAGCCTTACCTCGTCGGATTCCCAGGTGTGACATACTACGAGTTCGACCTCAGTGGTAACTTCAGGGCCAAGAATACGGCAGCTCCGGCGCCCGTTCGCCTCGATCAGCAGGTCATCACCTTCGCTGCGAAGACCGGTGAGACCGTGGAGGTCACCGACCACGAACTGCAAGAGGGTGCTGTAGGTCCGTACAAGGGCTACTACTTCAAGCCGAACTATCTGAATATCGAGGCACCTGTGAACAGCTATATCATGGCTGCCGACGGTAGTAAGTATGATAAGGTGACGGAGACCACTGCCGACCGCAAGTTGTCTGCATTCCGCGCCTACTTCCAGGCTGACAAGGCACTCACGCGTGCCATCAAGTTCAGCAGCATAGGTTCGCAGTTAGGCGGTGACGACGATGAAAACCATGCAACAGAGGGTGTCAATATCTCTGCTAAGCAGCACAAGGTCGTTGTGACATCCGGTCTGAGCACCACGGCAGATGTCCGCATCTTCAATGTCGGTGGTCTCTGTGTGGCTACGTTCAACATCGAACCTGGCGAGACCATCGAGACTCCGATCTACAGCGAAGGTGTCTATATGGTTCACGTCGACGGTGCCCGCTTCAGAAAGAAGTTGATGGTTAAGTGAGAGCAGTGAAAGCTTATATAAAAGGAAGACCCACGCTGGGTCTTCTTTTTTTTTGCCCTGCACCCTCTCACCTCTCACCTCTCACCTCTCACCTCTAACCTCTAACCTTTCACCCCTCACCTCTTACTTCTTACATCATACATCATACATCTTAACGTGATGTGATTATAAAATTATCATTCCTAAAAATTTTGCATTTTACTATTCATCTATTCATCTTTTATCATAACATATTAATAATCAAATAATTATACAATGAATAGTGCCAATTAACTATTCATCCACTATTCATTCTTAACCACTCAAAAACCTCCTTTCATGGTTTAAGATGTTGGTTTTAGCCTGAAAATCAGCAAGTTACTCTATCACGTCTTTTTGCGTAACACTTTGTAACTATACCCGTGACAAAGTGTCACCGCCTTTGTGACAAAGTGTTACCAATGTTATTACGATATTGAAACACGCCAAATTTTACTACCAAAAACTTTTACAATTGCCCAAAAGCCCCCAAATAATGAATAGTCAAACCACCATTCATAGGCACTATTCATTCTCTAACCGCCTAATAACCAATATGATAGAGCAAATAATGAATAGATGAATAGTGTTTTGTCTTTTCTTGAAATATTTTTTTAAATCTTGCTTTCTCTAACATCCCTGGGGTTCTCTGGGCCAACCGACAGAGTGACCTCTCACCCCTTACCTCTCACCACTCACCTCTGGAAAGTGAGCTTGTGACATGCGAAACTTTAATGATCTATTATATAAAAGAACCCCCGCGCGCGAATTTTGTATTAAAATATTTGGCGGTTTCGAAAAAAAACCTTAACTTTGCACACAAAATGTATTGAAATTAGGAAGACGGAACGAAAATGACTCAGGCCCTAACATACCACAATATGCATCGTCGCATGGTGACTCACAACTATGCACTGCCAGGTATCTACCACATCACATTGCATGTGGCAGAGGGTACAGGTCGTCAACCTTTAGGACAAGTGGAAGGCTCGCTGGAAAAGCCTGACAACACGCTTGAGGGGCCGCATGTCATCCTGACACCGATAGGGGAAATGGTACGTGAGGAGCTGCTTACCAGCATTACCGCACATTATTCGATGGCTGTCATCGACTCTTTCGTCATTATGCCCGAACACTTGCATGCGCTGATCATTGTGAAGGAGCCAATAGTCAGCAGTAGCGGTCGTCCTACCCATCTTGGGCAGGTGATTGCCGGTTTTAAGAAAGGCTGCAATCGTCGCTACTGGGCCATGACCGAACAAGGCATTCCAACGGGGAAACCGTTGGTCACCCTCGCTACCCCCATTCCTGCTGCTCCCGTATCTGGCGGTTCTGCCGCTGCTGCTCCCGTATCTGGCGGTTCTCCCGCCGCTGCTCCCGTATCTGGCGGTTCTGCCGCCGCTGCTCCCGTATCTGGCGGTTCTCCCGCCACCGTCCGGGTGTCTGACGGTTCACCCGTCAGAAAACGCGTTCCTTCTAATGGCACCACCGGCCGCTGCCCCCTCTTTGCCGGCGGCTATTGCGACGTGATGCCCATTACAGCAGAACAACTGAGCACGCAGCGCGCCTATATCAATGGCAATCCGCGCAGCCGCCTGCTGCGCACCAGCCAGCGTGCTACGCTGATGCCCTGCCGTGGTGCTTATGTTTCTGCCCTGACACCAGCAGCCCTTCGTGGCTACCTGCAGCGCGTATGCCTGTCGCAGCACGTCACACCGGCAGTTCTTGCTGAAATCGAGTGCCGCCTGCTCCTCGCCTCCAGCGTGCCCAGCGCCTCTTCCGCCTCCAGCATGCCCAGCGGTTCACCCGCTGGGATAAGCTCTCCCTTCATTGCCCTTGATTCCTACGGCGACCGCCAGCTGTTGAACAGCCGCCTGTTGCCCGTAGTATGCCATTATCGGGACAAAGCCCATTTTGATAATCAAAAGGCGCGCTGCCTTGAAGAGGCTGCCAATGGTGCCGTCCTGGTATCAGCACGCATTGCCCCCGGCGAACAGGAAATCATGAATGAAGCCGTGAATCACGGTTTCCCCGTGATTACTATTGCTGACAACGGCTTCCCCGAGCGCTACCACCCATCAACGGAGCGCATCGACCGCTGTGCGCAAGGCAAGTTGCTGATCGTCACTCCGTGGCAGTATCAATACCGTGGCAAAAACGAACAGCTCACCATCCCCTTCTGTAAGGCGATGAACTGTGTAGCCCAGGCCCTTTGCCGCCAAAAGGATGATTGGTGGAAGCTCCCCGTAGCCCAAATGCCCAGCAGTTCTTCCGTCTCTAGGATGCCCAGTGGATCACCCACTGGTAATAACGACCAACAAAATAACGAAAGAATAAAATGACACAAGATATGACACGAAAGATGATGATGATAAAGAAAACCCTGTTGATGGTGCTGATGATGACCTTCGGCACCAACGTGTCGTGGGGACAGGCACCGGCACCTGTCGACTATTCGGGAACGTATTATATTGCCAGTCACGGCTATGATTTTAACCCCAATAATACAAATAACTATTATCTGTGTCCTACAGAAGGATGGGCTTTCTATGTATCTGAAGGAGACCCTTATTGCACCGTCCAAGGAGGCGATAATGGACAGCCGTTCCTGACCACTTATCAAATCAAGAAAAACGGTTATAATGTTACAAAGGCCAAATGGACTCTAACTAAGATTGCCAATTCTGATTATTACTACATCCAGCAAGCAGGAACCAGTAATTATATAGTGACCAACGGACCAGTGAACAAAAATCTCGACCGTGCACGTGTACATCTAGAAACTATTAGTAATCCTAATGATTTGGATGAGAAAGCTCAGTTTGCTATATATCCTTACAATGGTCATATGGTTATTAAATCGAGTATTAATGAGCAACAATCAGATGTCCCATCTGGATCTAGTCATTTTGGTACTCATGACGATCACAAATGGTTTACTGTTAATCAGGGAAATAAGCCAAATTTAGATGGAACCAGTGCCAAGACAGACGGCCCCAGCAGTTTCCCCAATACAGGAGGTATTATTGGCATATTTACAGAGACTGACACTAATGCAGACTTTTATCTTGAAGATGTCATTACTCGCCCGACAATTACTATTGATTCGGATAAAAAAGTTGTTATAACTGCGGCTCAGTCAGGAGATGTGACTATAAAATATACAACTGACGGTTCTGCTCCTTCTGCATCAAACGGTACGACATACGATAATCCTTTTGAACTTGGCGACAATGTGACGATTAAGGCCGTGGCGATTGTATCAGATGAGGTGTCGAATATTGCTACTTTTCAAAGACGTTTGATTCAGAACCAGAATAACGGATGGAACGAAAATACGGATTTCTATTTCTATATGACTCCAGGTGATGATGACAAGGTTAACACTACGAGCTTGTTCCGCCCGTCGATGGAATGGTATCTTATTGATGCAAAAAATGGCTTTAACTACATTGTAAACGCATCAAACAATAATAAATATCTTTGCTTTGACGGCAACAACGTATCTTTGACTGATTATAACAATGCCAATGATAATAATTATAAGTTTGGTTTTAGGGAATCTCCGACAGCTGGCACATTCAATATCTGTCCATATTTAAAGAATATTCTCAACAAGAATGGTGGTAACGCTAATTCTGCTGTCTTAAACACACTCGCTTACTCGGCCGATAATTTTAATTCAGGAAACGCTCGTTGGAAGTTCGTTCTGCCTAGCACACTTGACAAAACTTCTCCGTTTGTGGTGTCAGATAACACTAGTGCATACTATTATAAGATAGCCAGTGTGGGTAGTAGCGGCTATTATATAATTCCAGGATCCCCCAATGCCATAACATCAAACAACACTACCGATGCTAATGTAGTGAAGAGTGGAATCTGGTATTTTGAAGTGGCTCTGGCTGCAACAAACGAAGACTGGTGTACTTACTATCATATTCGGAATGCTGAGACTGGAGAATATCTGTATTTCACAAAAGACGCGAATGGTAATGAGCCTTGTTTAGCGACAAGCAACACGATAACAGAAGGTAGCGAAAATCGCTATATGTTCACATGGGCAAGGACAGCAACAGAGAATGCATATTATATTGTTCCAAAAATACTCAAGGATGAATCTCTGAATCAAATCAGTTCTTTGAGAAAACAAGATAATAAAACTGGTATTTTTTCGAATATAACCAGAGATGCAAGCTACTTTGCATGGAACTTTTCGAACGTTTTATTCTGCAAGGATCCTATCTTTGAGGAAAAAGAAATAGGTGGTGTGAATAAGATAGAAATATCTTGTGTTACTACAGGGTCAGAGATACATTACACTCTTGATGGCAGTGATCCTAGCGACCCTGCGAATAATCCTCAAACATATTCTGAAGCTATAACCTCCCCTACAGGTAATGTTCAAATGGTTATTCGAGCTATTGCAGTGGTGAGCGATGCTAACCTAACGCCATCCACCGCTTCTTCAGAAATATCTACTCTACTATATAATCCAACAATTACATTAGATCCCGCCTATAACTATGGTTACGATAATACTGCCAAGACACCAGGTGCAACGGTATCAGTGGGTGAAGTCACAGCGCCAACTACGGCTTACACCATAGATTATAGTGGTGACAATATCAATGTAGGAACAAATACAGCCACTGCCACCATTCAAGATGTTACGGGCGATAACTGGTATATTTGGGGCGTTCTCTCGAAAACATTCAGTATAACGCAACCCACCTTAACGATTACTGTCAGCATTGATGATTGGACTTATGGCGGGACTGCAAGTACACCTTCAGTTAGTGGAAATCCAGATGGAACAGATGATCAAATAATATATGAGTATAAGGTAAAGGATGCAGGTAATAATACTTACTCATCTACAGTACCAACTAATGCGGGCGATTATGTAGTAAAAGCTACATTACCAGGAAGCACCAACTATGGAGAATCAGTGGCGACAAAAGATTTTGTAATAAATAAAGCCACTTTAACTGTAACCGGTAGCGACAGTAAGCATTATGGCGCAGATGACCCTGCATCAATTGCCTATACTACTGAAGGTCTGGCAAGTTGGGATACAGCAAGTGAGATTTTGACAGGTAGTCTCATTCGTGCTGCAGGTGAGAATACTGGAACATATGCTATTACTCAGGGAACATTGGCTCTTTCAGAAAATGCAAAGGCGGCGAATTATACGTTGGTATTTGCAGGTGGAACATTTAGGATAATAGGTACTAGTATTACAGTTGTTCTCAGTTTGGATGGTTGGACGTATGGCGATGATGTAAATGTGCCAAGCATTGAGGTGACTGATCCAATAGACTATCCCATAAACACAGCAACTGTAAAGTATTACTATAAAAAGAAAAATGAAGCTGTTTCTAAATATACGGAGACTGTTCCTATAAATGCAGGTACTTATAATGTAAAGGTTGTCATTAATCCTAATGTCAGCTACGAAGGGGCAGAGGTAGTAAAGGAATTCACAATTGGCCGGGCTGCAATAACCATTACGGCAGACGATAAAGTGAAAGGCTATGGTGATAATGATCCTGAACTGACATATACTGTATCGGGCCTTAAGTATTCAGATACTGAGCAAGTAGTGTTGTCATGTGAACTTCAGCGCACACCAGGTGAAGACATGGGTAACTATACTATCACAAAGACGACTCCTGATAATAGTATTATTCAATCAGGAAATTATAGTCTTTCTTCATTCACTGAAGCGACATTAACTATCACAGCCAAGAATTTGGGCAATTCTGTGACATTGGAACCTGCTCAGGGAATTAGAATCTATGCTATAAAGAATGGGGAAGACTCATGGACCATTTCTGTATATAACAATGAAACCGTTTTTACTGAAAATACAGACTATACCTTTGAAGTAACAGGACCCGACAATGGTAATTATACAATAGTTGTTAATGCAGTCGAAAACAGCAAATGCACTGGTTCGGCTAAAGCCACCTATTTAGATTTGCCATTCAATGTCATTAGTTCAACCGAGAAAGTGGCACCATACATAACCACAGTAACCGATCAGGTAACAGCAACAGTAGGTGTCAGACCTTATATTGTCAGCAAGGTCAATCCTTCATTAGGCACCATAACTGTAGTACCTGTCAGCTATATTCCTAAAGATGTTCCTGTGTTGCTGTTGGCAGATAATGATGCTACAGGATTGACAATCATACCCAAGAATGATGATACAAATGACATTTCAGAAAACACATTAAATACTAACAAATTGATGTATGCTTCTCAAAACAAAGAAGTTGCAGCTGCAGAAACTTATATTTATTATAAAGGGGAGTTTGTGCTTGCATTAGCGGGTACAATAACACCTGGGCATTTCTATCTATATAATCCTAATTACGTAGCCCCCACGCCCAATCCAGATCCAAATGAAGTTCCAGCACGTATGCTGAATATTATTAAGGACGAAACGACAGGGCTCTCCCGGTTATCAAATGACAATTCTACAGATGACATAAATGATAGATGGTACACCCTTGATGGTCGCAGCCTCAGCGGCAAGCCCACGAAGAAGGGATTATATATCAATAATGGAAGTAAGGTCGTGATTAAGTGAGGGAACAGATTAAAATGATTAAACAGATGATACAAGATATGAAGCAAATGATAAGATTCATTACATTTATTTTCGCACTCGTTATAGGGATTAGTAACGTTTGGGCTGCAGATATACAAGAAGGCAATATTTTTATTAATGTGTTGCCGAATTCTAGTGCAGGTACAGTTACGAAGTCTGTTTCAGGAAGGACAGTCACAATTACCGCTACTCCTGCTACAGGCTATAGTATTGATGCCGCTCACATCATTGCTGAGAAAATGGTGAATCCTTCAGCAGCACCTCGTCGTGCGCCAGGACTGTCTCCTTCGCTTCCTATTTCAGGAACAAATCCTTTTACTTTCACCATCCCTGAAGGCTATGATGGTGCTTATGTCATTGTTAACTTCTATATAACATCGGAAGGATATACAACCATTACCTCTTTAAGCCAAATATCTATTACTACCGGTAAATATGAATTAACTTCCGATATAGATGCATCTTCTTTGGATGCTAGCTTGTCAGAGTTTAAGGGAACACTTGATGGTAAAAACCATACTATTTATAATCTTCAACATCCATTGTTCTCATCTACGGATGGCGCCATTATTCGTAATCTTAACTTTGAAGGTGTAAACATAACTTCAGGTGACACTAACGGTGACGCTGGAGTTATCACCTCAAAAGCGAAGGGTGCTACGCGTATTTATAACTGCGGTATTCTGCCTTCTTACACTAACTACGATACTGATGGAAACGTTACAGGATTTACTGGCAGTTCTATTGGTGGTTCAGGCAATGTTGGTGGCCTCGTCGGAAAACTTGAAGGTACTGCCCGTGTCATCAACTGCTTTAGCTATGCGACTATCACGAGCGGAACCACAGTTGGTGGTATAGTGGGTAATAATACGGTTACAACGACTGCTGCTAGTGCTGCCAACCTGAAGACGATGGTGATGAACTGTATGTTCTATGGTAATATCGCTGGTGGCACTTCGAAAGCCCCAATCTATAATGGCACCAAGATTACCAATGTGGGTGAAAATACTGGTGTCAGTAACTTTAACTATTTTTGGGAGGGTGCCTCCTATGTGCAGAATAAGAGCATTAATGAATATAATTGTGCCCTTTCTGCCGAGACACGCTATCTGCAACGTTTCGAATTCTATCGTCACTTACTGAACAGTAATCGTGAATTGGCTGCTTGGTGGGTTGAAGGTCAAAAGAGTGACATGGCTAAATGGGTGTTGGATAAAAGTATTGCCCCTTATCCCATTTTGAAGGAACAGGGATATTATCCTTCTGTTGTCAACCATATATCTGCCAAAAGATCTCCTTCAGATAATAGTTCTGTTGTCGACTATACGTCATCCACTGCTCCTGAAACGCCAGAAACTCAAAAAAAACTTACTGTTAACATCTCTGGTACTGGAATTACAACATCATCTTTGACCTTACCCATCACAGACAAAGATCCAAATAATTACAACTTTAATTACCATACGGTGCAGTTGCCTTACTTCAACGACGTAGGTACGGGAAATTATCAGAATGGTCAAGTGGTGACGGGATGGGAGGTCACGGTTTCTGGGGGCACTAATTCCTACACTCCAGGTGCTGAAGGCTCAGCAACAGTGAATGAAACTACGGGTAAGATAACACTTTCTACTCCTTATAACTTTGCTGACCGCAACAGCACTGGAAAGGATGACTTTAATACAAGCGGACGTATTTTCAGCCAAGGTGCATATTTCGATGTCCCAGATGGGGTGTCATCCATTGATATTAAGCCTCATTGGGGTAAAGCGGTTTTCATTGCTGATGCATCTTTCGACGTGGTGTATGATAAAGATATGACTACTGCATATAATGTACCCAATGTAGGAGGCGATGGTGTACGCTATACAAATGGAACATCATATCCTTTCACGACTAAAGACGGGAATATTTCTTTGCCGGTTTATACAAAGTTGGATGGTGATGATGGTGCTTTGGCAGCATTAAGCCCTTCTGGTTCTGTTTACGACAACGCATTGGTTTTGGTTGGTAATTTCCACAGTCTCGCTTTATCTTCAGAAGCAAGTGGTCCACACTATACTATCATGTCAGCAGATTTCAATCATGACAACGAACCTGACTATTCCTATATACTGCGTTTTAATGACCGTAAACGAGTGCACCCTGTGAGGTTAGACTTCTTGGATGCCATAGGTCTTGGTATGGCGCAGAAATCAACAGGTGGTAAAGGTACTTATAACTTTGGTATTATGCAGCCATTGGGGTGGTTCGAATGCACGAATACAGGTCTTTTCCGTGTTACGCAGTTTGAGTATGATAGGACGGGAAGAGCGAATAGTCCAATGATTTTACAAGGTGGTGTGATTGAACAATGGGTGACTGTCGCAGAGAAAGGAACAACTGTAGTAGAAGCGGAATCGGTAACTTACTACCATGTAGGAGGCAATGTGTGGTTTAAGGAGTTCCACATCGGAGTCCATCAGGATAAAACCGATAACAAGTTCGTCAGTCCTCATCCTCCTATCTCTGTAACAGGTGGTGACTTTGATGAATTCTATCTGACAGGACTATATAATACCCCCAATGCCAACTATCCAGATAATGCTGAGTGTTACATTAATGGCGGTCGTTTTGGAAAGGTAGCAGGTACAGGTATGCAGGGCTTAGGTAACGCAGGAGGTGCTGGAGTTACGGAAGGTCCTGAGGAAACAGGTAATATCATCTGGCAGATAGATAATGCCGACATTGATGAGTTTTACGCTGGTGGTATCAATGCCGCTCATAAAGCAGAGGGAAACATTTGGACAGTTATCAAAAACAGTCGTGTTGACCAGTTCTGTGGCGGACCTAAGTTCGGTGATATGAACAGTGATAAAAAAGTTGTCACCAATGCCGAAAACTGTACATTCCGCACCTTCTTCGGTGCTGGCTATGGCGGCAATTCCTATAACCGTAGGTATCCAGACAACTATTATACTAAATATAACTATGAATGGAATACTTGGCTTACTGGTGCCGCAAGTTATGATTATAGTTATGATAGTAAATATAATGGTGTAGAGACACGAATAGACTATCAGTTTATTCCTAAATCAGACAATAACCTGAATGTTGCCCGTCTGTTTATTGACTATGTGAGTTTCTCACTGGCCACTACGTACGATGTAACCTCAATACTCGATGGTTGTACAATTACTACCAGCAAGCTTGGAAGACTCGATCTTTTCGAACAATGTATTGGCAACTTCTATGGTGGTGGTAGTCTCGGTAAGGTGAATGGCCCTGTCAAGTCGACACTTACCAACTGCACCGTGGAAGGCAATGTGTTTGGTGCTGGCTATTCTGCCACATTGCCTAAAGTTAATGTAATGGTAAACCGTTTCCAAAGGGAACCAAGTTATGACGAGAATACTGGTGCCTATACGAAGGCAATACTTCCTGCTACAACTGAATATACTTGGGACTATGTTGGAACTGGTAATACTGTTAATGCAAGTAACGCCATTGACAAAACGAATCATAAACTTCGCACCGACGTGAATTTGAGCGAGTCCAACCTTGGTTCGGTAAGTGGTGCGGTTACTCTTAACATAACAACTTCAGGGAGTGGAAAAACCAAAATAGGTACTGATGGAGATACGACCAAAGGTAACGTCTATGGTGGTGGCGATGCGAGCTACGTCAATAACGAGACAACTCCCACCAATGCGTCCACTACCGTCAATATATCAGGTAACACCACTATAAATGGTGACGTGTTTGGTGGCGGTAATGAGGGCCTTGTTAGTGGTAGCACGAAGGTGAACATTATGTATACCGAATGATGTAAGAAATAAGAGGTAAGAACGAAACGGGTATGGTAACATATATGAACATGAGATACAGAAAGATATATGCTTTGTTACTGGCGGCGATGGTGACCGCGGGTGTGGCTACGACTCAAGACGCTGCGGCGCAGGTAACTATCAAAGGTTCCGTCTATGGTGGCGGTAATGCTGCTGACGTTAAAATCAATACCGTAGTGAACATCGGTGGTGGCAATGTGCAAGGCAATGTCTATGGTGGCGGCAAGATAGGTGATGTGGGTAACATCGACAAGACAGATCAGACTAATTATAATTATACCTGGACTGATCAAGATGGCAATTCCAATACTACAGCCAATAGCAATAACAAGAATACTGGCGTTTGCAATGTTAATATCATTAGTGGTACGATAGGTTCTAATGGTGATACGGCATCCGATGATGATCATGGTAATGTGTTCGGAGGTGGCAAGGGCGACAATACGACATTCTGGTGTGAGAAAGCTATGGTGTACAGCACGAATGTCACTATCAATAATGGTACGGTGAAAGGTTCTGTCTATGGCGGCGGTGAGGTCGGCCGAGTGGAAACTAATGCAGTGGTGAAGATTGGAGATGGAGACGGTGTGGCATCAGGTGACCCCACCAGTGCACCACAAATCAAAGGCAGTGTGTTTGGTGCCGGTAAGGGTTTAAAAACACATGGTTACTCAGCATTGGTACGTGGCAACGTTACTCTCACCATCGAAGGTAATGCAAAGGTATATGAAAGTGTCTATGGTGGTGGCGAATTAGCTTCGGTGGGCAAGCATAAAGTGAAGACGAGTAATGATCCTCTCACACCTACTGATGCACCTGCTGACTTGCCCGTGGGAATGCCATATACACTGGAT
>JAEEGG010003472.1_pt1 | contig 39263 bp, 28 predicted proteins | sample 9134161 | NCBI WGS metagenome assembly JAEEGG01 (sample SAMN16246543, study PRJNA631951) | gut metagenome | biome: gut microbiome; feature: rumen; material: CR-attached | host: Bos | place: Iran: Karaj | collected 2018-10 | reverse complement strand
ATACAGGAACTGAAGTCAAATTTTGAATCCGGTGACGGATATGTAGATCTGACAGTAAAATCAGCCGGAATCTGTGAAAAAATAGCAGTGCTGGAATTAAAGCAGACATCAGATGAAAATGTAAGCAGAAGGAAAACAGCCTCCGCAGCCGTTGAACAGATAATCAGGAAGAGATACGCTGATCAGTACATTGAGAACGACAATATCAGTGAAGTACTGATATACGGAATATGCTTCTGTAAAAAGCGATGCTCCGTTGCATATAAAAAACTGAAATAAAAGCGGATACCTGTCACTGGACAGTAAAATTTCTGAATCAGATCTTAACGAAGATTTTAGACCTGATTCATATAAATCACCGGATATTTATCACAGGTTCTTTAGGTGTAAATTCTATAAACTGCTACTTATGATAAAATATTACATTAACAAATTACAGAACCGGTCGTACGTACAGACGCAGAAAATAAGGAAACAATAATGGAATTAACAGGTAGAATAGAAAGTTCAAATGCCGCGGAATGGAATGAAAAAATCACAGGCTCGATTCCGGAAACCGGAGACATGATCCTTGACTGCAAAAATCTGTCATACATATCATCTGCAGGTATCCGCGTCATTATCAACGTGTACAAGGAACTTAAGAAGCGCGGCGACACGATTATCATGAAGGATGTCTCTGACTCAGTGAAGGAGGTTCTCGATCTTACCGGTGTATCGGACTTCATATCCTTCAGCTGAGACAGCAGTCTTAAACATTAAGGAAAATGTTCCTTGAATGTTTAAGACACTGTAAATATTCACAGACAGAAAGTACGCTGATTCAGAGATCATATATGGATTGTATCAGGTGGTGAACGCAGGTTATTTTAGCGGTAAAATTTACTCTAAACTAAGAGGACTTTTATGAAAGAAGTAATAGCAAAACTGGAATCTGACATTAAACTCCTGGAACATGATATCCCTATTGTAAAAGGAATAACGGAAAAATTCAGGAGCATTCTGGAAGATGTAAATGCACTGAGTATCGGCGGTGTTCTGACGCTTGAAAGAGATATAAAATAGGACACCTACAAAGGAGTCATAGAAAAGCACGTGAAAAACAGCGAAGGTGCCGAAGTACTGTTAAACAAAGAGAAGGCAAGACTTACCAAAAGTCTTGCCGGCATATTGAAAAGAGAGAAACAGAAAAAAGACTGATCTCCCTGTCTTCTCCGGAAAACGCGCCGGAACCCGAACAGGTTCCGGTCTTTTTTTTCCGTTAAAAGAACAGCAGGCGGGGCAAGATCGCAGATTATAAAGATCTGCTGATCCGAAACCGGACTCAGATCCCCGGGACAGACAGATTGTGATTACTGACTGTTCACCGTACACAGTTCCAAGCATCTCCGAATCCCGGGATCCAGGTCTCACATCAAACGCATTCTGCCGGATCCTGCAACCATGCCAAAGTGTTCAGGAATCGATCTTCTCTATTCTTATGGCACAAACCTTGTACTCCGGAATTCTGGCATACTTGTCGAGAGCCGCATTGGTGAGAACGTTGGCAAAACCGTCAGGGAAATGGAACGGCATCCAGGTTTCTCCGACTGACACCTTGTCACTAACCCTGGCTTCTGATTCTATAGATCCGCGGCGGGACGTAAGTCTTACTCTTTCCCTGTCACTGATACCAATTCTCGCTGCATCCTCCGTATTTATCTCAATAAAGGAATGACCCTCCTTTTCCACCAGACCGTGGGTTCTTCCAGTCATGGCCATGGTGTTGTAGTGATACAGAATGCGTCCGGTCATCAGAATGAAAGGATATTCTTCATCCGGCAGCTCCCTGCTTTCACAGTACTGTGCCGGGTAAAACCAGCCAAGTCCCCTGGTAAACCTGCCCACATGAAGAATGGATGTTCCCGGATGATCTCTTGAAGGACACGGCCACTGCAGAGATTCACCGGCATCGAGACGCTGATGGCTTATACCTCCGAAACTCGGAGTCAGACTGGCGATCTCATCCATAATCTCACTTGCTCTCAGGTACGGCTGAGGATAACCCATGCGGTTCATCAGATCGGTGAAAATATCTGTGTCGAGACGCATCTCTCCGTCAATGGTTACCGCCTTGCGCACTCTCTGAACTCTTCTTTCAGTATTGCTGAAGGTGCCTTCCTTTTCAGCATAGCTGGTGCCGGGAAGGATCACATCCGCATACTGACATGTCTTTGTCATGAACAGCTCGGTCACCACAAAGAAGTCAAGACTTTCCAGAGCTTTTATCACATGGCCCTGATCCGGATCGGTAACCACCGGATCTTCACCGAAAATGAACAGACCTCTGATCTTTTTGCTGATTGCAGCCGGAAAAACATCCGTGGCATGAAGACCCGGTCTGCGGCTGAGCTTGACATTCCAGGCTTTTTCAAACTTCTGAACCACCTCCTCATTGGTGAGTTTCTGATATCCCGGAAAATCTCCCGGAAGAGCTCCCATATCGCAGGCACCCTGCACATTGTTCTGTCCGCGCAGAGGATTGACACCGCAGCCGCTCTTTCCCAGCTTGCCCACAATCATGGCGAGGTTGGACAGTGACATTACACCTTCTGTACCGGTGGAATGCTCCGTAACTCCCAGACAGTATATAATCGGTGCTTTGCCGGCATTTGCGTACATGCGGGCGGCCTCCCGCAGCTGATCAGGATCTACATGACAGATTTCTGCAACCTTTTCAGGAGTATAATCCTTCACAATGTTCTTCAGTTCCTCGAAGCCCTCGGTCCTTGTACGGACGAACTCCTCATCCACCAGTCCTTCCTCAATGATGATGTGGATCATTCCGTTTACAAGAGCCACATTGGTTCCGGGCTTCAGCATGAGATGAATATCAGCCTTCCTGGACAGTCCTATTCTTCTCGGATCTGCCACAATAAGATGAGCACCTCTGTTAACCGCCTGTCTGATCTGCATGCCGATAACCGGATGCGCCTCCTCCGGATTTGAGCCCACCAGCAGGATCAGATCCACATCAGAGGTGATATCGGAGATCGGATTGGTCATGGCGCCGGAGCCAAGGGTCATGGCCAGTCCGGCCACTGAAGCTGAATGACAGACCCGGGCACAGTTATCCACATTGTTTGTCCCGAAGGCGCAGCGCACCATTTTCTGGAGCATATAGCAGTCTTCATTCGGAGAGCGGGAGCATGCGAATCCTGCCAGGGCGTCAGATCCGTATGTATTCTTTATCTCCAGGAATTTCGATGCAACCAGATCCAGTGCTTCATCCCAGGTAGCCCTTTCAAACTTTCCGGTCTTACGGTTTTTAATCAGAGGATAACGCAGTCTGTCAGGAGAATGAATGAAATTATAGGATCCGAACCGTCCCTTGGTACACAGGAGTCCCTTATTGGAAGGTCCTTCGGCAGGAACAGCATCCACAATATGATTATCCTTCACCATGAGATAAAGCTGACAGCCGGTGGCGCAGTGAGGACATGTTGTCAGAACACGGTTCACATTGCCGGTCTGATATTTGCGCATGCTCTTGGTTACTAGCGCACCGGTAGGACACGCTGAAGCACAGTTGCCGCAGAGCTCACAGGACGTATCCTTCCAGTCCTTTCCGAAAGGTGCCTCAATAAATGTTTTGGTGCCTATTTTGGAGGCGTTCAGCACGCCGTTGCCAACAATTTTACTGCACATGCTGACACAGCGCTGACAGCCTATGCAGAGATCCGGGTAATATGAAAGAAAAGGACTGTCCACCACGTTTGGCAGTTTGAAATTTGCCTTTACCTTATACGGATTTTCAAGAGGAAGCTCAAACTCGTTGGAAAGCTTCTGCAGTTCACAGTCACCTGTCTTGCTGCAGGTAAGACAGCGGACATCATGGTGAGCCAGGATCATCTGCAGTACAAACTGCCTTGCCACTCTGACCCTGTCGGAATTTGTAATCACCACCATATCCGGCCATATTCTTGTGTTGCAGGAAGGCACAAGATTGACCTGCCCCTCTATCTCCACCACGCACATGCGACAGGATCCGATTTCATTGACATGCTTCAGATAGCACAGAGTAGGAATGTAGATACCGTTTTCACGTGCCACCTCCAGAATGGTCTGATTCTCCTTTGCCTGAATTTCATGACCATCTATCACAATACGAATCATACTGCTCATTACAGGAGACCTCCCTTCATGGTGCCGCTTCCGAAAATATCGCATCTGAGGCACTTGTTGCATTCCTGCATTGCCTCCTCCCTGGACATGTTGTTTTCCACAGGACAGAAACTCTTTTTTCTTTCTCTTGCCGATTTTTCAGTAAGATTGACCCTGCCCATATGATGCCGCATATTGCCCTGACTGTTAGGAATTTTGATATCAACATGATAATGGTGATGATATCCCAGATAGGAATCAATATTGATGGCTGCAATCTTGCCGGCACCTATTGCCATGATGGCAGTTGCCGGACCGCTGACACAGTCACCGCCGGCAAAAATTCCTGGATGATCCTTAAGCGCCGTGGTGGCATCGGTGATGAAGGTACCCCGCGGAGACTTCTCATAGGATGTAAAACTTTCAGACTCAATAGCCTGTCCGATAGCCATGAAAATCACATCACACGGTATTTCGCATGTTTCCTTGTCGGCATCTCTTACCATTGGAATACCGGTGTTCGCATCATAATAGCTGGTAATCTGAGGTTTGGTAATCAGTCCGACGACATTGCCGTTTTCATCAATTCTGATCTCAGAAGGAGCAAACATGGTCATAAGCTCCACTCCCTCCTCGATAGCACCCTGGATTTCAGAAGGCAGGGCCGTCATGTCCACCTGCGGTTCCCTTACGGCAAGAGTCACGGATGCCGCACCGCAGCGCACTGCCGAGCGGGCACAGTCCATGGCCACATTGCCTCCTCCGATTACTACCACATTCTTTCCGGTAAAATCAGGAAGATTGCCGTGACCAATCTGATCCAGCATTTCCACTGCTGAAGCAACATTAGGATTGTCATAATTTTTAATAGGTATGACCCGTCCCTTCTGTGCACCTATGGAAATATAGACAGCATCAAACTCCTTTTCAAGCTGATCGGTGGTAATATCCCTGCCTATTCTTGCATTGAGACGCACCTCAATGCCGCCGACTGCCAGAATGCCGTTTATATCTTCATCAAGCCGATCCTTCGGCAGACGGTACCCGGGAATGCCGTAGCGCAGCATGCCGCCGAGTTTTTCCTTGGCCTCGAAAACCACAACGGAGTGACCCATCCGGGCAAGGAAGTAGGCACATGTAAGTCCGGACGGACCGCCGCCCACCACCGCTATTCTCTTGCCGGTATCCACATTGCGGGGAGGAACCGGGATCTGATCTGCATGAATCTGATCCACCGCAAACTTTTTAAGTCCTCTGATATTGATTTCGGCATCAATCAGACTCCGTCGGCACTGCATTTCACAGGGACGCTCACAGACAAAGGCACATGAGGTCGGAAACGGATTATCCTCACGGATCAGATTAATGGCGTCGGCATAGCGTTCGTCCTTTATGAGAGCTATATATCCGGGAATATTCACATTGGCGGGACAGTTGTACATGCACGGAACCTTTACCGACACATTGGACTGACACTTGTGATGATTGATATGGTAGAGATATTCGTCCTTGAAATTCTTGATATTGGCAAGCACCATATATGCCGCTTCGTAGCCTATGGCACAGTCGGCGGTATCCTTTATAGTCTGGGCCAGCCACAGCATATCCACATAAAGATCCATGTCTGCGGTACCGTCATGGATCTGTTGCAGCATGTTCTCCAGCTGCTCCAGTCCCTTTGCACACGGCACGCACTTGCCGCAGGTCTGACTTCTGGCGGTGCGGAGATAGGCTATGTGGGTAGAAATGCAGCAGACACCGGGAGGATTGGCCGTTACACGTCTCTTGAAGGTAGATAAAAAACTGTTTATCAGTTTTTTACGCTGAGTGTTTTTCAGTTCCTGTGTTTCATCCATTGAAGTCACCATTATAGAAAATCAGTCTTTCTCTCCGGCTGCAGGAGAAAGGAAATCAGATTGCTTCAAACTTGTTTCAGCATTCTCAGTCAGAGCTCATTAACAATACAAAAAAGATGCATCAAAACTGCAACAAAACTTTTTGAAATATAACACACATGTCTTTATTCACCTACAGTTTTTAATCATCAGAAAATCTTCCTGCAGTCAGGATAACATTTGGCAAACCACGAACCTGCCGCTCCGGCTTCGGATCATCCCAGTTTCCCGCCGGATCGACTCTCACAGTACATTTTCAGATCATCCGGCGTGTTGATATTCAGATAGCATCCGGCATGATCCCCTGAAATTTCAACAGTTCTGAAATCAGCACCTGTAACAGCATTTTTCAGTCTGTAGTCGCCCTTTCTGATATTTTCCAAAAACAGCGATGACACTGAAGCGGAATACAGAGCGCAGAGAGGCTGCCACCGGCCGTCCGCCACAGGGATCAGGGCATCCTCTCCATGATACTGCTCAAGCAGTCTTCGGGCTTCATTTTCGGAAAAAAAGGGCATGTCACAGGCAATCACCATCAGGCACCTGCCGTGAAAATGATTTAAAACAGAAAGAATTCCGCCCATGGGACCGGTATCCGGATATTCATCCCGTATCAGCGTATAGCCCGGATAACTGTAATTCTGAAATGAATTTACCGAAAGAAACCTTTCAGGGAAAAAGTTCATTCTTTCACAGAGAATCTGATAAAAGGGGGCATCGTCAAAACGCAGAGCAGCCTTGTCAGTGCCCATTCTGGATGATTTTCCGCCGACAAGCACGGCAACACCTGTACCCTGCAGAAAAGAGCCGTTCAGAATGTTCTGTTCCCCGGGATCATGCTCTGTGGTATTCACCGTGGACTCCGCCTGTTTTGCTGAGAAGTCTGATCTCACCGATTGTCATATCCTTCTGGATTGCCTTGCACATGTCATATACAGTCAGTGCGGCAACAGAAACTGCTGTAAGTGCCTCCATTTCCACGCCTGTATTTCCTCTGCATCTGACAGTCGCCTCGATTCTTACCGCATGAATGTTTTCAATCAGTGTAACAGACAGATTTACTCCGGATAAAATCAGGGTATGACACATGGGGATCAGATCAGGAGTCCGCTTGGCACCCATGATTCCGGCAATCTGTGCAACAGTCAGAACATCACCCTTTTTTATGCCTCCGCTTTTAATCAGGGACATGGTTTCAGAACTGACATACACAAAACCCTCCGCCACAGCGGTACGGAGAGTATCACTCTTTGCGGACACGTCAACCATCCTTGCTCTGCCCTGATCGTCAAAATGGGTAAAATCATTTTCCTGATCCATAACGTTCCCCCCGACCGTCCATGTTAAGCTATTTGTTTCTTCAAACCTGTCCCTTCTGATCCGTCTCAGAATGTCTGATTCGTACCGTTTAAGTACGCGTTTTTTTCTGCAATTTCAGTCAAAGAAGGAGGCACAGGGATAATTCTCGGGCACACTCCTGCACTGTTCACTGATCCGGAGCATGCCGGATGAATAACAATCTGCTGTCAGAATTATCCACCGATCCTCTGCATGGTCAGTCTGATCTGCCCGTGCCGCTCCGTCTGCTCAGGATCCGGAGCCAGTGAATGCTCCTGCGGTTTATGCTCAACGCACAGCCTTATTTTCCTTTCGATATCCTCCACCGCAAGTCCCCTGAGGCTGTACTCAACCGGACTCAGCAGACATGGTCTCAGTTTTCCGTCGGAGGTGATCCGGATACGGTTGCAGCTTCTGCAGAATTTATCCGTAACAGGTGAAATAACACCGATACGGCCGCTGGCACCGCTGATTCTGAACATTTTTGCCACGCCTGATCCGGCATCATCCTCCGGACACGGCATCAGTTCCGGCAGAGCTCTGAAAACGGCACTCTTATCGGAAAAATATTTTCTGTAGCTGAAGTCATTCCGTGCCACAGGCATCAGTTCAATAAATCTTAAATCAACAGAATACCGGCATGCAAGCTCAGCCAGCTCTCTGATGGAATGCCCGTCATCATTCAGACCGTGAAGAAGCACCGTATTAATTTTCACACTCCGGAATCCGGCGGAAACCGCGTCATCAAGACCGGTCAGAACCCTGTCGAGACAGTCTCTGCCTGTTATTTTTCTGAACACGCCTGGATTGACCGTATCAAGACTGATATTGATACAGCCGACTCCTGCACTTTTCAGATCGGTCACATATTCCGACAGCCGTAAACCGTTGGTTGTAAGTGCCAGTTCAGAAACTTCAGGTATTTCAGCTATACCTCTGCAGATTTCAGCAATGTCCCGTCTCTCAAGAGGTTCACCGCCGGTAAGACGGATTCTGGAGCATCCTGCCGCCGCGGCACCTCTCGCCAGACTGATAATTTCAGACGATTCCAGTTCCGCCGGAACACACTTCTGCGATGCGCCGCCTGTACAGTACATGCAGTCAAAGCTGCAGCGTCCGGTAACGGACAGGCGAAGATAACTGATCCTTCTTGAAAATGAATCCTGCAATCTTCAGTACCTGCCGTATGTACAGTTTGGGAAATGACACTGCCTGCACATCTGACAGAGTCCGCCCTCGGCCAGATTGAAAAGCTCTCTGCGGGTAAACCTGACACCGGTGAAAATCTGAGGCAGAAGCACATCAAGAGTGGTGACGGGCCTTGATATAGCAGCTCCGGGAACTCCGACAACTGCGGTTTTATCAAGATATGCCATCAGGGTCATGTTTCCGGGCTGCGACGGCAGACCGTGACTTATAATTTCCGCTCCGAGGCTTCTTACGGCAGACGGTGTAACGTCATCCGGATCTACCGACATGCCTCCGGTTAAAATAAGCAGATCAGCTCCGCTGCCGATAAATTTTCCTGCAGTCTCCCTTATCATGTCGGCGCTGTCATCACAGACTGCCGTACCGATTATCTCTCCGGGAAACTTCTTCAGTTTGGCTCTTATCACCGGTTCAAACCTGTCGCAGATCCTGCCACTGTAGACTTCCGAACCTGTAATAATGACAGCTGTACGAAGAGGCAGATAGGGATGAATTTCAAAAAGACGACGATTCCGGCACAGTTCCTCGGCTTCTACAATATTTTTTTCAGCTGTTACCAGCGGTATGATTCTCATGGATGCCAGGCGATCCCCGGGCTTCACGGCATAATGGTCCGGAATTGTTGAAACTGTAAAGTCCGGAACATTGTTCAGAGCTGCAAGAAGTTCCCTGTCCACCATAAATAGACCTTCGACATCAGCCTTAAGCACCATTTTACCCTCAGAGGGACCTTCATAATGAGCGTCTTCCACGGGAAGTGCGGCTGCAATGCGAAGGGCGCACTCATCCTCATGAATTTCTCTTATACTTTCATCCCACACGTAGACATGTCGCTTGCCAATGTTCAGAAGGTGATCTACATCATCGCGGGTTATTACATGATTGCGTCTGAAAGCCGGTCCCTTGAAGCCGTCCCGGATTTCTGTAATGTCATGACACAGTCTCATGCCAACAGCATTCTGCACACAAATCTTTTTCATTAAATATTTCTGTCTGCCCTTTAATTACCACCGGTTTTATGTTTCCAGGATATGGCTCCATCCCCAAAAACAAAATCCGCAAAATTCTAAATCAGAAAACCGTCCAGTACGTCGTTTTCCTTTACCGGACCATGATCCTCCGGCACGATGACAAAAAGATCCGCCGCTCTCAGACTGCTGATCACCACATTACCCTGTTCACACGAAGGATACATACACACCATTCCGTCATCAATTCTCATTGAACCTCTCAGGATCCGTTCACCGCCGCCTTTCTTGCCGAAATTACTCTTCACGGTAACCCTGATAAGTTCGGGAACATAATCGGCGGCACCGGAATATTTTTTAAGCAGAGAGGAAGCGATGCAGTAGTAGTTTGTAAGAGCTGATGCCGGATTGCCTGAAAGAGCAATACACGGCTTATGGCGGTAAAAACCGTAGACGCAGGCCATTCCCGGCTTAATTTTCACACCGTGTACCATTATGTCTGCACCGATTCTCTCAAGAGCCTCCGGAACCAGATCATAATCCCCTGCCGAAACACCGCCGGTCAGAACCACGGCATCATGATCTCCCAACGCCCTGAGCAGAAGCCCTGCAATCTGTTCCGTGTCATCTCCGGCGCAGCCCATATATTCAGTCTCATATCCATCCCTGGCAAGCGCCGCCGCCAGCATATGGCGGTTGGAATTATAAATCTGACTTCCGGCAAGTGCCGTACCAACCTCGGCAATTTCATTGCCGGTGCAGATCACCGCCACCTTCAGTCTTTTATGGACGGAAGCCTCAGCCATACCCTGGGATGCCAGCATTCCCACAACTGCCAGATCCACATGCATTCCGCGGGTGGCGATAACGTCACCGGCCCTGACGTCCTCGCCTGCTCTTATGATGTTCTGATCCGGTAAAAGCTGTTCACAGACTGTAACATAATCTTCAGAAAACTTCGTATCCTCATACCTGATAACAGCATCGGCGCCCTCCGGAACCGGAGCACCGGTCAGAATCTTAACCGCCTCACCGGATCCGGGGATCAGATCCGGAGAATCCCCCGCCCTGATTTCACCAATTATTTTCAGAGTCACCGGACTGTCCCTGCCGGCTGACTTTGTATCAGAACTTCGAACGGCATATCCGTCAAGAGGAGAGCGATCATAGTGGGGTACATTCATTCCGGCCTTCACGTCCTCAGCCAGAATTCTGCCAAAGAGTCTGTCCAGCGGAAGCTTTTCAGATGCCACCGGAACAATATGCGAAAGCAGCAGATCTCGGCTTTCTCTGAAGTTCATTTTCTTAATCATGGAATTCATACATACTCGTCATACACATAACTGCCTGGATATGTCTTAACGGCAGCCGTCCTGTCATTTTTTAATTCTAAATACCTGCTCTCTCATTTTTCAAGAACTGTTACAGCATTGTCAGGAATAAACAGATCAATAACCTCAGTCCCGTCGGGCTGCCAGACATCACGGGATACCTGCCAGTAAAGAGGAAGCGGTGAAGACACGGCCGGATTATGAAGCTCTACCGTATAGCTGAAAAGATTCTCCACCACGCAGTCTACTGCCAGAGTATAAACTCTGCCCGCCCCCGCTTTCTGTGAGGGAAGTTTTATATCATTCATTCTGATGCCGGCCGCCGCCACGGCGGACAGATCTCCGCAGCCCGGACATCCGGCGGATGCACAGGGCATGCTGAGGCCCCACCCCGGAACAACGAGGATGCCATCCGAATCAAATGCCGCAGGAGCTATATTCTTGATCCCCGTCAGTCTGGCCGCCGTTACCGTAGCCGGTGCGGCAAAGACATTTTTTACCGTCCCTATATGCTCAATTCTGCCGCTGTTAAGCACCGCAACATGATCCGCCATGCGGTAGACCTCGTCCCGGTTGTGAGAAACAAGCAGGACAGTTTTTCCAAAATCCCGGATTACTGCTCTGAGCTCTTTTTCCATCGTAAACCGAAGATGCTCGTCCAGCGCGGAAAAAGGCTCGTCAAGCATCATGATATCGGCATCATTTATCAGAATTCTTGCCAGTGCCGTTCTCTGCATCTGTCCGCCGGAAAGGTCTGTCGCCCTGCGGTTCACAACATCGGACAGTCTCATACGGGCAGCCATGTCTGCAGCCAGTGTTCTTTTGTCTTCACGGCAAAGCTTTCTTTCGCTTCTGATACTGCACATTATGTTTTCAAGAACAGTCATGTTCGGAAAAAGTGCATAATTCTGAAACAGATACCCGGTTCTTCTCTGCTGAGGAGACATGTTTATGTGACGTTCCGAATCAAAAAACACCCTTCCGTTAAGAACAATCCTTCCGCAGTCAGGTTTTTCAATACCTGAAATACATCTCAGGATCATGCTTTTGCCTGAGCCGGACGGTCCGAGCAGAGAAAGCACTCCGTCATCCGCCGTGAAGGAAACACTGAGGAGAAAACTGTCCAGCTGTTTTTCAATATCAACCGTGAGAGACATGGATCCTGTCCTGTAATTAGTATCTGACTTAAACGGCATGCCCGGCTATTTTCGCCGTTTCCCTTCCTGAAGGTTTATGATCAGCAGCACAACAAGCGAAATCAGCAGATTTATAAGAACCCATTTCATCGCCAGTTCATCATTTTCAGTCCGCCACAGATGGTAGACAGTGGTGGAAATGGTTGCCGTTTCCCCGGGGGTATATCCTGATATCATGCTTGTTGCTCCATATTCTCCGAGAGCCCGGGCAAATGCCAGCACAAGTCCCGCTATGATCCCCTGGCGGCACAGAGGAATGCGCAGCCTCCAGAAAATACGGGAATCACTTAGTCCCAGAGTTTTTGCGGCGTTGCCGATATTCTCATCGAAAGCCTCAAAGGCACCTCTGCAGGTGCGGTACATCAGAGGAAAACAGACAACAGTGGTGGCGAATATCGTTGACCACCAGGTCATGGTAAACCTTAAATCAAAGTACTCGAGGAAGAAGCCTCCAACAGTTCTGTGAGGTCCCAGAACACGGAGCAGAAGATAGCCTATGACAGTAGGCGGAAGCACCAGAGGAACAGTAAGAACAACGTCAATAAAACCCTTGACGAAACGGGGTAAACGGGAAACATAGTATGCTGTTCCGATGCCGGTAAAGAATATTATTACTGTGGAAATGAGAGCAATGCGTACCGAATTGTATAAAGGATAAAGATCCAGGCTCTGCTCTATCATTGAGTTTCCTTAATGCTGTTTCCGAACCGTGACAGGCTGAAAAAATACAGAATATGCAGGCGGGTTAATTCTGATATTCTCCGAAGCACTCATTCAAAAGAATACCGAAAATGCCGGACATAATTATCTGATATTAAATTATTCTGACGTGCCGTCCTGTCTGCCGGTTACAGTAAAACCAACACTTTCAAAGATTTTTCCCGCCTCCTCGGTTTTCAGGTAGTCAAGAAAATCCTTTGCCTCTCTGATATTTTTCGAGTTTTTAAGTACGGCTGCTGGATAGATCACCTGTCCCGCCATTTCCCTGGTAGCAGCATCAATCACCGTCAGACCGGCAGAGTGAGCGTCAGTGGCATATACAATTCCGGCATCCACAACACCCTCCTTCACCTGAGAGGTAACCTCCTTCACATTGTTGCCCAGGGTCAGAGATCTGTGTGCAAGCATATCATTCATGTCAAGGTGAAAGTGGTCAAAAATCTTAAGTGTATACTGTCCGACAGGCACATCAGAGTTGCCGATGGCCAGAAATACGTCATGTGCCCTGAGAGTCTCTGCCAGATCTTCAAAGCTTTTAAGATTCTTTTTATTTTCTTTAGGAACAACAAGAACAACCCTGTTTTCCAGAAGATTGAAGCGGGAATCACTCAGTACATAGTCAAGCTTCTGAGGATTTTTCTCCTCTCCGGACGCAAGATCAAGCTGATCCATCTGTTTCGGGGCGGCCGATATGAAAACATCACTGACAGCTCCCTCCGCAATCTGAGTCTTCAAAGTACCCGACGAATCAAAATTGAAAACTATCTTAATGTCCGGGTGCTCCTTCTGATACCGGGTTCCTATTTCATTAAGGGTTTCAGTAAGGGATGCAGCGGCAAATACCACAAGCTTTTTATCAGCACGGGGCACTGAAGCAGTCCCGGCAGTGCCGTTTTCCTGTACGGCATCCCCGCCGCACCCAGAAATCACTGAGGACATCACTGTCACAGCAATCAGAGCCGACAGTCTTCTGCTGAAGGAAATCAAACCTGAAAGAACGGAACTCCGCCTGAAAGCTCCTGTTGTATCCATAATAGTCTCCCGGAATAATTTCCCTTTGTTTCGTTACTGTTTTATGATTCAGTCAGGTACTGCCGGCTCCGTGATCCGGGAAAAAGTCTTCCTTAAGTACCTGATCTCTGCCTTAACATCTTCCGCACTCGCTGTCCCGCTCCAGGAGAATATTAAGTCCGTGGGAAAGTTCACTTAAAATTATATCAAGGCACTCCGCCACAGCCTTTCTGCTGCCGGGAAGATTAACAATCAGAGTCCTGTTTCTGATTACTGACACGGCTCTTGAAAGCATGGCTCTTTTAGTAATTTTGCAGGATTCGGCGCGAATGATTTCGGCAATACCGGGAACATTGCGGGTGGCTACCGACAGCGTAGCCTCCGGTGTAACGTCTCTCGGAGCAAAACCTGTTCCGCCGGTGGTAATAATGAGATTAACCCCAAGGTCATCCGACAGTCTGACAAGTTCACTGCTGATCACATCCTTCTCATCAGGAAGCAGAAGCGTTTCAACTACATCGTAACCGGCCCCCAGCAGTTTTTCAGTTATATAAGGACCGCTTTCATCCCGGCGTTCACCTCTGACCCCGCTGTCACTCATTGTGACCACCGCACAGGTAAAACTTTTTTCATCAGACTTCACTGCATCAGGAGAAAGTTTTTCCAGATCGGCATATGCCTCTGACACAGCCTCTTCATGAACATCCGAAAGATCATGGTCTGCCGGCGGATCATTTTCCATAATCAGAGCAGCCCTGTCACCTGTTCTGATAATTCCACCACTGACAACCCTGGCAAAAACTCCCGCACGGGGCATGATGCAGTCTCCCATTTTTTTATAAATGGCGCAGTGATGATGGCATTCCTTGCCAACCTGTGTGATCTCCAGCAGACATTCTCCTGCAGAAACAAGTTGTCCGATCCGGATCTGCTGCAGACTGATGCCCTCTACAACCAGATTTTCACCAAAGGATCCGGGAACAACATCAGCCCCCTTTCTTTTAAATTCTTCGATTGTCTCAAACGGGAGGATACTTACCTGCCTGTTCCATTTTCCCGCATGGGCATCATTCTGAATTCCCCAGTCAGCGACAAGCAGAGCCTCGCTTACAGGAGTCTTGGGAGTTCCTCTTGCCGAACTTGTACAGATCTGGCGGATAATACCTTCATTCTGTTCCATAGAGTCAAGTCTCATCTGTTTCTGTTAAATTCGTTTTCATATCTCCGGAAATATTTCCGTGTTTCCGGCACCCGCCGCAGAAATTCCGGCAGGACTCCGGACGCGGTATTCTGTTTACCGGAAACGACACATGCGGCACCTTCTCCTCAATCAGATCAGCCAGCTGAGATGCAGAGGTGAAAGCACTGAACACGGGCAGATTAATATTCTCCGGCAACGGTGTTTCCGCACCTGCTCCGGAGAGAGCAAAGGTTCTTTCTGTTAATCGCTCAGGTATCTCTGAGAGTTCACGAAAACATACGATCCGGGGAAAATCGTATTCATAGCCGCCTTCTACTATACAGTAATCAGACTCATCATTAGACAGCATCTGCAGAGTTTTATCCATATCCGGAGGCCCGGGATAAATAAAATCAACCTCTTTTCTGCCGAAAGCAACCACCACGTCAGCACCGGCCGCTCTGTGTCTTGATGTGTTGGAGCTTTTATTCCCGTCCAGAGTAAACACGGGACAGTTGATGCACTTTACACTGGCAACTCGAAGGCCTTTCTGTCTGAAAAGCCGGATCAGTATTTCAACAGTAGCTGTTTTACCTGATTTTCGAACTCCGACAACCTGAAAAACCTTCATAAACCAAAACCATTACATACAAAGACTGAAAGAATTTCATTCACCGGGGATTGACTGCCTGCGCAACATCGGTCCTGCCTGCAGGAACAGATCCGGTATCCGAAAAACTTTTCCGGAATGTTCCGGCAACTGCAAAAAGAACCCTGTATGAAATTTCATATCCGCCATCAGCAGATGAATACTTTTCATATACTCTGATCAAATCCTTTACAATGCCCGGCGTAAGTCTCGTACCGCCGCCAGTTTCCGTATTCTCTGCACATTCATTCACTATACCGGATGAAAAACGGCCCGCCGCACCAATCCTCGTTATACTGCGAAGAATATCACGGCATGACGGATAACGCACGGTATATGTACGAACTTCACCGTAAAATCCGCCAAACACACGCTGAAGAGATTCCGTACACAGACTTTCAGCAGGAAAATCATTAATAAAACCGCCGTATCCGATTTCGGCAAAGGACTCCTTCAGTTCAGAAAGGGAGCCCGCAACAGGCAGAGCCAGGGCAACAGCGCCGGAAGGAGTAATGGAACGGGAAAGATAGTCAAAAAGGCACGGCAGATCTCTGCACCACTGGAAGGCAAAGGAGGACATAATGAGATCGTATTTTCCTCCCTTAAGAAAATCAGACTGGTTGAAATCAGCTGTCAGAGGAATAATTCCGGAAATTTTCAGACATGCCTCCGCCAGCATATCAGAGGAAAGATCACAACCGTAAAAAACAGGCTCGTGGCAGTATGGTCTGAGACAGCAGATCAGATCTCCCGTGCCGCAGCCGAGATCCATCACCTTTTCCTGCGGCGTAAAATCAAGAGCACGTGCCATGATCCCCGCAAGATCAGAAGCCACAGTATGCTGTATTTTCGCATATCTGTCATATTCATGAGCTCTGGATCCGAAAATTTCACCTACGTCAGAATTCACAGCAGTTTCTCAGCCTCTTTCAATGATTCCACAAGAAACTCTATATCATCGCCGGTATGTGCCGAAGTTATGGTAAATCTGATCCGGGCTGTGTTTTTAGGCACCGTAGGTGGACGGATGGCACCGGCAAATATTCCGCGGCTTTTAAGAAAAGAGCTCATGGAAACAGCCTTTTCCGAGGAGCCCAGGATCAGAGGCTGGATTGAGTGATGAGATTCACCAAGAAGATAACCTGTCTGTGCCATGGCACTTCTGAAATGCTCAACATTGCAGCGCAGTCTGTTCCGCAGTTCTTCATGTTCAGCCACGTATCTCATGGAAAATTCTGTGGCATATGCCTGGGCAGGCGGCATATGGGTTGAATAGATATATTCCCTGGCAAAATTCACCATATATTCAATGAGCACTCTGTTTCCGGCAACAAAAGCGCCGCCTGTTCCGTAGGCCTTGCCGAAGGTCCCGGTTACAAGATCAAAATCACCGTGTCTGAAACCCTGTACCGAGACTGTTCCTCTGCCACCGGTGCCGTGAACCCCGAATCCGTGGGCATCATCCAGAAACACAGGTATGCCGTAACGATCCGCAAGACTCAGAATTTCAGCAAGGGGAGCCTCATCTCCATCCATGCTGAAGACACCCTCGGTAACGATCAGTCCCTTTCCGCCCTTTTCCAGAAAACGTTTAAGAGAATCCGGATCATTGTGGGTAAAACGTCGCAGTTCTGCGCCGCTGAGAACGGCAGCCTCCTGAAGAGACGCATGAGACAGGCGATCAGCATAGATAAAAGTTCCGGGACGACAGAATGTTTTTATTACCGCCTGATTTGCAGCAAAACCGGAGCTGAACAGAACTGCCGCCTCAACTCCGAGAAAATCGGCAATAAACGATTCAAGACTTCTGTGAGCTCCTGTCAGACCTGTAACCAGCGGAGAAGCTCCTGAGCCGCCTTTCCAGATCTCTGTGCCTCTGCACCATGCTCCGGCCAGTTCTTCTGATGCCGCCATTCCCAGATAGTCATTGGAAGAAAAATTGAGATAGGATCTGCCGCCGGTTTCTATCACTGTTCCGGTTCTTGAGGAAATAACCGGACAGGTCCGATAGTTTCCCTCTGTTCTTCGTTCATCCAGCTTCTTCTGAAAATCAGCAATATCAAATCTGCTCATAATCAGCCTGTCCGTCGAGTCTGAAGCAGCCTCTGTGTTCCGGCTGATCCTCATGGACTCCTTCATGGATCTGTCTGAAAATGATTTTTAAATCATCCTGATCCGATGTGCCTGTTTCCGTATGAATTCCTGTTATTCCGAGTCTTCTGAGCAGACTGTCGTCCCGTGATTCCTCAGAATTCGGAGTTGTAAGAAGTTTGGTACCGTAAAAAATGGAGGATGCACCGGCCATGAAGCACAGAGCCTGTGTTTCGTCAGACATTGAGTCTCTTCCGGCAGAGAGACGGACAACAGATTTAGGCATAAGAATCCTTGCCGTTGCCACCACCCTGATGAATTCCAGCGGATCCAGATCCTCGGCAGTCTCCAGCGGCGTGCCCTTCACCTTTACCAGCATATTTATCGGCACACTTTCAGGATGGGGATTTATTATGGCAAGCTGTCTGAGAAAACTTGCTCTGTCGTGTCTGGTCTCCCCCATTCCAAGTATACCTCCGCAGCAGATTTTAATATTGTGCTTTCTCAGAAGACTTATGGTATCAAGACGATCCTGGTAGTTTCTGGTGGTGATTATTTCATTGTAGAATTCCGGTGAAGTATCAAGATTGTGATTGTAATAATCAAGTCCGGCACCTGCCAGCATTTCAACCTGACTCTCCGTAAGCATGCCAAGAGTCATGCAGGTTTCAAGACCAATGGATCTTACTCCCTTTATAACCTCCACAATAAAAGGCATATCCCTGTCTTTCGGATTGCGCCATGCTGCCCCCATGCAGAATCTGGTGGCACCGCAGGCTTTTGCCTGACGCGCCTTGCTCATAATTAATTCATAAGGTAGCAAACGTTCCTTTTCAAGTCCGGTGGAATAATAGGATGACTGGGGGCAGTATTTGCAATCCTCGGGACAGGCTCCTGTTTTTATGGAAAGGAGAGAACTGATTTGAACCTCGTTGGGATTAAATGATTCCCGATGAACAGTCTGAGCCCTGAACAGGAGATCATTGAAAGGCTGACTCAGTATTTCTTCAACCTCTTCCACAGTCCAGTCGTAACGTATTTCAGCCATAGCCGATCTCCTGATTATTATTCAGATCTTAAACCCACCAGTGTACTTCTAGCATAACCCATAGCAGGTCTGCGGCAAAACAAAATTATTGATATGCAGTACAAACAGATTACTGACGATTAATAAACAACCAGCACACAGCACGAAACACAGAAAACAAGGTTCAGCAGAACGAAAAGCCTCAGGATATATACAGATCAGAAACATGCACAGAGGAGATTTTATACGACTTCTGCGCTCAACAGCCAGTTGTCGCATCCCGCGGTTTCTCTTCTGTACGTGAAAAAGTCGAAACAGCATAACCTGTTCAGAACAGCAGACGAGCCAGAGACAGATACTGATCAAAATTACCAAACTGAACCACCGGTCCGATTTCCTTCATATGCCAGGCCAGAAGATAGCAGATCAGCAGCATCCAGGGAGCAGCTCCTGCGGAGCCTGCTATTCTGTCCGATGTGCTGTCGGCAGTACTGCCGCAGCTGAAATAACAAAGCATCATAAGAGCTGTCATGGCAGAAAAATTAAGCCACCTTCCCATATCATAGCCAAGGATCAGCATGACGGTCAGCGGAGTCAGGATCACAACAGACGGAGGTACAATGGAAGTATCTTTTCTGAACACGACTCTTCCCGATGAGTACAGCAGAACAAAGGGCAGAAAACAGAGAAAACAGCCGGCGGTTAGACATTTCAGGAAATGCATTGGTGACCAGAAATATCCATAGGTTTCATAGTATTTTTCCACCGGCATCCCGATATAGACAAAGGGATCAGGTTTCGAAGGGAGATCCGGGAAACAGCTCCTCCACGCTTCTGCAATAAAATCCGCCTGTTTCGGATCTGCCGGAAGCGTAACAAGAAACAGCAGAGGGATACATGAAGCAGCGGCATATACCAGAGCGGTCTTCCTTCCTCCTGCCCTTTCAATACCGAGAATCAGCAGCGGGATCCACACCGCAAAAGGCTCATAAATCAGTAATGTCAGCCAGGTAAGAAGCAGGATCACCGCAAGCTTAAGATAAGGAGAACAATCCTTCAGACAAAGTTCCAGACTGAACACTATAACCGCATAGCAAACGAGTTCCCTCCGCAGACATGATATATCCTGCAGGCAGAACAGGAAGAGACCCGGAGAAAACAGCAGACAGATATTCCAGAAAGCTCCAAGTTTGAGTTCGGAAAGACGATCAAATATCCTGACGGCAACGTAGAGAATACATACAAGCAGAACGGCAGGAAGAAGGATGTCCATGCGGACAACTGAATTCAGATGAAAAAGTATTTCTCCCGCAAGTCCTCTGCGGACAAAGCCTCCTGCATAAGAAATCATCCATTCGTTGAACTGATAACTGGCAGGAAATCTGAACAGTTCGTTTCGGACCGCACTGACATAGCACAGACCGATAAATAGCATGTAAAGAGTTCTTAATGTTCTGATAGTTAACATTTTTGACTACCTTGTATCAGCCATCCTTTGAACAGAGTGTAATCACATGCATCAGTACCTGTCACCGACTTACACGGCCGAGTTTCATGACGTTCCTGGACAGTACGGACACCATCGCCGTCTCAGCAGAGATTCCAGACAACACAGCCTTTTTTCTCTCAGCAGCCCTGATCCGTTACTCTGCAAAGGTCGGGAAAAACAATTAACAAATTCTGTTAATAAAATGTTAGAGATCTGTACCTGCGCCGGATCTTAAACCCATCGTGACAGTTAAGCAAAAAGTCGGGCAGACATCAGGCTAACCCCCTGATTTGCATAACCGGAAATTTTATTCACAGATTTTTTCCGCCAATCATCTCATCAGTTGGACAGCTGCGTATCTGCATGCAGAATAATGCGGTTCATAAATACTTTCAGAACCGTGAAAAGCTGTGACCTGGCAACGTTTAACAGAATCTATCAACAGAAAGTGTCAATAAAATGTGAAAGCAAAACCGGAAGTTCAACGATCAAAACACGGCGAAATTAATCCGTTACGCCATCATATCGAATCACCAGAAAAGATGAAGCAGTATTTCCAGAAGATCAATGTGGAAAATATTTTTAATCAGATAGTAAAGGACAACAACCACAAGAATCACAGCAATGACTATGACAACAATGTTGGTGTTGGCAAAAAAATCACTTATAGCATCCATATTAAGATTCGTTTATCCCGCCTGTTATGAACTTCTGTTAAATTCTACTCATTTTAGTTCTGATAATCCGTAAATTTAATCAGTCTACGAAATTGTAAGAATTATTCAGTCCGGATCCAGCCATGTCAGAACCGCTGCAGAAAGAAACCAATAATCTTATTAACCTTTACTACCCGCAATATGCGCATTCCGAACCGGAAAAGATCATGGCATAGGCCTTGACCTGTTTATCCTTGAATTCAAGGGCGGACTTGTAGGTTTGTACCTGTTCGGCTGCTTCTTTTTTCAGACTTTCAATCTTTGCTTCAGTCGCGTCTTTTTTGGCTGCGTACTTTAACTCGATAAGATAGATGCATTCGTCCTCAGTTCCGTCATTTACGGTTATTACCAGGTCAGCATACTTTTCTCCTTTGCCGGCAATTCGTAGTGACTTCTGCATTTCTGTAAAAACTCCGAACATGGAGTCAAGTTTGGCGTGAAGCACCAGATTCAGCGCCATTTCACTCATGTGAGAAAGGACCTGATTAGTGAAGATTATGCTCAAAAACTCAGTACATGAGTTTGCAAATGATGAAATGTCGTCTTTAACCTCAAGCAGAGAGGAGATATCAAGGATCTCGTCTTTAAACAGACTGCTTGGCTTTAACCGTATATCCACTGTGCATTGAGCAAACAGCTTTGACATGAAGAGGTTTGGGATTTTTAATGACAGTTTGCTGCTGCCTGACAGCTTTGGATCAATGGTGAGGTAGCCGAGGTAGTACAGCATGGATAAAAGCTGAACTTCGCCATACTTGTCAGTTTTGTTTAAATTGATGTTTTCAGCAAGACTTTTAATACTAAAAGATCTGCCGGTTAAATAGGTATCAATAATTCTGTCTGCCAGTCCTTTTTCGGCAATGTCAAAAAGCTGCTTAAGTTTTGAGCCGTCATGGTCTGATGCAGGATCCATATAATCTTCAGGAGCAAGAAATTCTTGTTCCTTTTGCATTTTATTTAAATAGTACAGACACATGGAGGAATTATACAGCGTGTTTTCTGCATGTCTGCTGAAACAGAAACCATCATACACCGGTTTCATTCTGGAAATTACTTCATCAACGGTTACGCCTATGCCTCTTATATCAACCAGTTCAGGGATGAGCTTTTTAAGTTCATTTTCTGTAAAACCAGCATATTCATTAAAGCATTTATCCGAAGTGACATTCAGTGCAATATTAAATCCGGAGGTGAGGGAATCCAGGGAAACTGACGATACGCCTGTGATGAAGGTTTTGGAGATGCTGTTTTTAGCTCCTGCCTTGATTGCTGCATAAAATTCCTTCAGAAAACCGCCACTGCCGGTAATTGTTTTAAACAGTTCTAAATCCCGCGACAGAATCCGGTTGGCAAAATTATCATACTCGTCAATCAATACATAAAGTTTTCCTTCATGGCTATAATTGATATAAGCAGAAATGAAATTGTTAAACAGAGTAACCGAATCTGACTTGTCCAAGTTGTCATAGTTAAAAACGAAATCGGGATATCTTTTCTTAAAATCATTTATGCCAACAGCTACAGCAGAAAAAAAACTGTCGTACATTACAGTACTGTTCCGGGTACCTACCTGGGAAAAGTCAAAATCTAATACATGATAGGTATTATGACTTTCCAGATTTTCATCGTAGATGTCAGTTTCTGAAAACAGTTCTTCATATCTGTTCCCGTAAGATATGTCATAAAAACATTTCAGCATCTGGACAAAGGTACTCTTGCCAAACCGTCTCGGACGCAGAAGAACGGGATACGGTGTCATGCCTTCATCATCAAGTGATTTAATCACTCCGCTTTTGTCTGCAAAAGCACGATTTCGAAGTTTAAAACTTTCATAGGCAACCTCGCCATAAGGGGAATTTAACAATTTAATTTCAGTTTCTGACATAACGAGTCCTTTGTTCCAAAATCATATCCGACTTATTTATCCTTTATAAACATATGTGTATAATTGATAGTTATTATGTGTCTGATATCTGCGATTTACAAAGCTTCTATCCTCAGATGTTAAAACCTTTCGCTACAAATAGCAACTTTTATAGGATATTATAGTGATGAAGACATTAGATTTTAGTGGTGTGCCCACTTTGAATTAGCACAGCACACTCGACCTGACTGACGGACTAAAACCTGGATGATTATGTTTTTCGTCACCAGCGTCGCGAAACCAAGCACAGTTCGATGCGTTAGTATTCCATGAATATCTTACATTGTGTCAGCAGTCATAATCACACGTCAGGGCGGTAGTTCTCATGTCTCGAAAGTAACATCCTTGTAGTTCCTGAATTTTAAGACTTTGAGAGGCGCAGATTGGAGTTCATCATGTTGCCCGGCACTCGTCGCGCTGTTATCTCGAGAGCACTTAAACTACGGAGACTTGCCAGTTTTGCATTAGATTTTATGTACTGCGAAAGTAAGTTATATGTCCAAATCGGCTGATTTTTGAGCAAAAAGAGATGACTGTCAGGCGGACTTTTTTGATAAGGTCCTGAAGGTGTGGAACGGAAAAAGAAAGACTCATCATGAGAGTCTTATGGGACAGGTTGAGTCAGCTGCGGTTGGAATGAGTTTCTTTCCAAACTGATGACTGCGGTTGCCGGTTCTGGTAAAAGTCAGTATCAGCAGTCATTCTTCAATGCGGCAGATTAGAAACCGGTCCGGCTGAATATGACATTCACGATAACCTGACCAGTTTCCTGACAATGCGAAATCTCTGTTGTCTTTAGAAAGTTCTATATTATGGTTCCTTTTCCGGACTAATTTGCAGTCCTTTTTAAATTGACCGGTTCAGGCAACTTACTCATTCTAATAACAAACATTCAGAAAAAAGATCACCGTAAGTTTTACTATCAGTTACATAATATTGCTTTAAATAACCTAATAATTACGGAATCTTTGTTTAAATTGAGACTGTCAGTTTCTTGCAAAGCGTTCCATAAAGGAAACAAGAGCCTTGACACCTTCCATCGGCATTGCATTGTATATAGATGCTCTCATACCGCCCAGGATCCTGTGACCTTTGAGAGATGTAAGACCAGCTGCCTTTGCCTCAGCCAGGAATTTATCATTCAGACTTTCATCCTTCAGGAAGAAAGGCACGTTCATACGGGAACGGAATTCCGGTGCCACGGCTGTACGGTAGAAATCAGAACTGTCAAGAAAACCATACAGAAAATCTGCCTTTTCCCTGTTACGCCTTGCCATTTCCTCTATTCCGCCCATCTCCTTGAGCCATTTGAATACAAGACCTGCCATATACCAGCAGAAGGTAGGAGGAGTATTAAACATGGAATCCTTGTCAGCCAGGATCTTGTAATCAAAAATGCTCGGACAGCACTTCATGGCTCTGCCGATGAGATCATCTCTGACAATTACAATTGTCAGACCGGCAGGGGCAACATTCTTCTGAGCACCGGCATACAGCAGTCCGTAACGGCTTACATCCACAGGTCTGGACAGGAAATTTGAGGAAACATCAGACACCAGGATCCTGTCTCCAACATCAGGAATATCTGAAAACTCAACGCCGCAGACAGTCTCATTGTCGCAGTAGTAGACATAATCCACATCATCACGGAACGTCAGATCAGTCTTCACGCTGATAAGACCGTCATCATTACGGTAATCAGCCTTGATCGCCCTGGCATCGCCGTAGCGCCCCGCCTCGGTGCATGCATCCTCTGACCAGTTGCCGGTGGTAATATAATCAGCTTTTCCCGTCCCGACCATGAGATTCATTGGAACTGCAGCGAACTGACCGCGTCCGCCGCCCTGCATAAACAGAATGCGGTAGTTGTCAGGTACCCTGAGCAGATCTCTGAGATCACGCTCAGCTTCGCTGGCCACGGCAATATAATCCTTTGAACGGTGTGAAATCTCAATTATTGAGGAGCCTATTCCTTTAAAATCAAGAAACTCATCCCTTGCATGCTCCATGACTTCAAGGGGCATCATCGAAGGTCCGGCACTGAAATTATAAACTCTAGTCATTGAAATCTCCTTACAAAAAATTATTCACCAGCCGGCTTTGAAGCCTCACCATCACCGGCAGAGTCATTCGGGGAATTATCAGCGGCATCTGCATCAGTCTTTGCCTGATCCTCCGCTGTCCCGTCCTTCTGTACGGCATTCTCTCCGGCAGAAACCGACGCATCATTCTCATTCTTCGCAATTATTGCCTGAGGAATACGCTGAATTCCGGTGATCCGCGCATCATCCGGAAGACGCATAATAATAACTCCGGAAGAACGGCGACTCTTGACAATCGGCACATCAGACGCGTTAATCCGGATCATCATGCCGGTATTGGTGCTGAGAACAAGCTGATCCTCATCCTCCACCTGAACCGCACCAACGATACCCACATCATCGTCTGCCGGACCGAGCAAAACTCCGGAACCGGCTCTGTTAAGCTTAATCGGAAATTCGTCAACAGGTGTGCGGCGACCTTTGCAGTTGTCTGATACAGAGAAAATTGTAGTACTGTCACTGGACGGAATCACCATGGATACAACTCTGTCTCCTTCTTTCAGCTTAATACCCCTGACTCCGGCAGCCATTCTGCTCATGACTCTGATGAGATCATCACTTGTATCGCCGTCATCATTCTGCGGCTCATTCTCACTCTGAACATCGGCAGAATTCATATTCTGAACCGATTCAATATTCTCCTGTTCATCCAGTTCATCGGCACCAAGCTCTGATTCATCCGCTGCACCGGCATTTTCAGCACGGCGAAGCCTCATTTCCTCAAATTTCTCCCGACCTAGAGAGCGGGATTCATTGAATCTCAGCACTCTGCCCATGGCGGTGAAGATCATGATATCATCGCGGCCTGTAGTTATGGCAACAGAAACCAGTTCGTCACCCTCGCGGAGAACAAGACCTCTCTTGCCGTTGGAATTTATATGCATATATTCACTGAGATTTGTTCTCTTAATCACACCGTTCCTGGTGATTGTAACCAGATAGTGTGAATCATCGTAGGTCTTGACAGGAATAATCTCCATAACCTGCTCGCCGTCACCAAGATTCACCATATTGACAATCGGACGACCGCGGCTGTTTCCGCTGCTGACCTCCGGAAGCTGATAAACCTTGATGCAGAAAACTCTGCCCAGAGAGGTGAAAATCAGAAGATCATCCAGAGTGTTTGCCACGCGCAAAAGACGGTTGAAATCATCATCCTTCGGCTTGGCGGCAACTCTGCCCTTTCCTCCCCGGCGGGTGGTTCCGTAATCCACCAGTTTCTGATATTTGACGTAGCCCATATTGGAAAGGGTGATAATAACCTCGTCAGGTGAAACCAGATCCTCAATTGTGATTTCAGCTTCCGTATCCACTATCTCGGTACGGCGGGCATCACCGTAGTTTTCCTTAATCTCCAGCAGTTCCTCATATATGACTTCATGAAGACGCTCAACCGAATTAAGTATCTCAAGATAACCTGCTATTGCAGTATAAAGCTGGGAATACTCGTCAGTAACCTCATTCTTTGCTATCTTGACCAGCTGTGCCAGACGCATGTCCAGTATTTTGTCTGTCTGAATGTCCGTCAGATAATATTTACCGTCTCTGTATCCGAATTCAGCTGCTACGGAAAGCGGACGGCATGCATCTCCGAAACGGGCGAGCAGATCGGCACAGGCGTTTGCAGTCCAGGATCTGGACATGAGAGAATGCTTGGCACTGGCTCTGTCCTCACTTCCGCGGATAATCCTGACAATTTCATCCATATTGTCAAGAGCCACCAGAAGAGCTTCGAGAATGTGGGCACGGTCCCTTGCCTGGGACAGAAGAAATGCGGTTCTGCGGGTGACAACCTCGCGGCGGTGGTTAAGGAAGCACTCCAGAGCCTGCTTCAGGTTCAGAGTCTTCGGCCTTCCGTCAACAATGGCCACCATATTAATACTGAAAATAGACTGCAGTGCCGAACGCTTGTAAAGGTGATTCAGTACAACCTGCGGATAACTGCCCTTCTTCAGTTCGATTACAATACGTATGCCTTCCTTGCTGGTATAGTCGGTAACTTCGGATATTCCGTCAATCTTCTTATCAGCAACAAGACCTGCAATCTGCTTAACCATTTCTGCCTTGTTGACATTGTACGGGATCTCGGTGACAACAATTGTATTGTGACCCGATACATCAGTCTCTACTTCACAGCGGCTGCGGACAATCGCCCTGCCCTTGCCTGTTCTATATGCAGCCTTCAGACCCTCCCTGCCGTAAATTATCGCTCCGGTTGGAAAGTCCGGAGCAGGAATGTACGTCATCAGTTCATCTATCGTAATATCAGGATTGCGAAGAAGTGCAATGCTTGCATCAATACATTCCGTAAGATTGTGGGTTGGTATGTTGGTGGCAAGGCCGACAGCAATACCGGAAGAACCGTTTACAAGAAGATTCGGAATTCTGGTTGGAAGAACATAGTCCGGAATATCCAGAGTATTATCATAGTTCTTCTTTAAATCGACAGTTTCCTTGTCAAGATCAGCCAGGATCTCATCAGAAATTTTCTGCAGTTTGACTTCGGTGTAACGCATCGCTGCCGCACTGTCACCGTCTATGCTTCCGAAATTTCCCTGACCGTAAACGAGAGGATAACGCAGAGAAAAAGGCTGAGCCATTCGCACTATGGTTTCATAAACGGCCGAATCACCATGAGGATGATATTTACCGATAACCTCACCTACCACACGTGCCGACTTGACGGTCGCCGTTTTTTTGCCGTTCTGGGCATAATGCAGGTGAAGCATATGCATTGCGTAAAGAACGCGGCGATGCACAGGCTTGAGGCCGTCCCTTGCATCAGGAAGGGCACGATCCACGATAACATCCATGGCGTAATCCAGATAGGATCTGCGCAGTTCATCGGATATGTCTACTCTCTGTATTTCCATTTCTACACCGAATTAATCGTTATTTTTATTCAATTTTAACCCGTAAATTATACCATTTTTCGCTTCTCTTAAAAATTAGAAGTTGATTCTGTTCTCGGAAACGGCGGGCATATAAAGGCATTTGCTGAACAGAAAACAGCCGATCAACTGGGCTGCTCCGGCATGATTTCCCATGGAGTTTTTCCGTCATGACAAAACCAGAGAACGGAATCACATACATGGTACCGCCGAAATTAAAAAGCGGAAGGATCCTTTGGGACTCTTCCGCTTTCCGACCTGACTGCAGGATCAGAACATACTGTTCTGAGTTCCGGTGTTTCAGCTATTCTTCATCTGCATTGACCAGACGGGGATTCTCTATTTTTGAAGAAGATGATTTAAGATAATTATTGGCCTGCATGTTGTTGTCAATATCCCTGTTCACCATCCCGGCCACACATGAATCTGACCAGACATTGAGGGATGTTTCAAGCATGTCAATGACAGCGTAAACAGGAAGAATAAGACCCATGAGCATTACAGGAATATCCATGGATGCCAGGAGACTGAGAGACAGGAAAAAACATCCCATCGGAACGCCGGCATTACCAATGGCGGCAACTGTGGCAATAAAAATCCAGGCAATCATGGTTCCTGCAGAAATATCCACGCCTGCATTCTGCATAAGATAAATGACTGTTATGAAAATGAAGGCGGCACATCCGTTCATATTGATGGTGGTGCAGATAGGAAGCACAAAACGGCTTACATAGAAACGGATTCCGCATCTGCTCTCGGCACACTTCATGGTAACAGGAAGAGTGGCGGCTGATGATTTGGAGAAAAATGCCACGGTAAGAGCTGTAAGCATTCCTCTGAACATTCTGAGAGGATTGATTCCCTTGAAGAGAAGGAAGAGCGGAAGAACAATAAACATCTGGACCAGATTGGCAGTTATGACCGTTGCGAAATATCCGCCAAGACCCTTTAAATCCACACCTGTCTTGAATTCAGCAACGCACTGAGTGATAAAGCCGAATATGCCAAGAGGAAGGATCTTTATCAGCCATGAAACCATAATAAAAAATATCTGCTGAAGACCGCTGAAGAAATTTATCAGAGTTTCGCGATGCCTGCCTTCCTTGAGATGATTTATGGCTATACCGAAAAGCACGGCGATAAACAGTACAGACAGAACCTTGCCTTCAAGAAAAGGTCCGAAAATATTATCAGGGAAGGTGCTGATAAGATTATCCACATATGAGATATCACTGTTCCTTGTTACGGCATCAAGATTAATTTCCTGATCCGCCACGGAGTAAACTGTCGGAGAATAGATTTTGAACAGGAGTGCTGCCAGACCCGCAGCAGCAAGAGTCGTCGAGAAGGTATAAAACAGAACCCTTTTAAGCATAAGCCTGTTGCCGCCTCCGCCGGAGGCTGAAGCAATGGTGCAGATAATGGAAACAGCAATTATCGGAATAGCAATAAACTTAAAAAGACGGATAAAAACAAGAGAAATAACATCGGCACAGTAAACTGTGTGATCATTACCGTACAGACCGTTCAGCACGCCAAAAATTATGGCCAGCGAATAAATGCAGATAAGCTTTATCCGCTTGTTCAGTCTGATCTCCTCCTGAGACTCCATGTCACTCATATAAACCTCACAAGATCCAAACAAAACCCTGCTTTAAACAAAAGCAGCAAACGAGTTCAGATTATACCATACGTTAGATCTGCAAAAACTTAAATTTATATGACAGAAACAGGGTTATGCATAATGTAACTAATTGAAAAGTATTATGTTATTGCAACAATTCAGAGACAGAGACAGAACAACATAAAAAGGTTCACCTCAGGAACATGGTCCCGACTTCTCTGTCAGGCAGTCATGCATTCCGGCATCATGGAATATCAGGATCCGGTATTCGACAGTCATGAAACTGCCATGAAAACAAAAAGACCGCACAGGTGCGATCTTTCTGTCGTCTGAAGAAAACTCACAAATCAGCAGTCATCAATCTGGTTTTCTCCAATGGCACACTGACCAAATTTAATAATCAGCTGGGTGGAATATTCGTCCTTCGAATCAGTCTGAACCAGCCAGTCGTTGTTGTTAAACTTCTGCTTGTATCTTTCTCCATTAGGGAAATCTTTTATAAAACTGTCGGTAACCCTGAACTTGATGGAAAGATCAAGAGAACTCTTCACATCATTTTTACCAGAAACAAACTTTATTTCACTTCCCTTTTCAATCTTGAGAGTTCCTCTGTTGTCCTTGGACACCAGCATCAGTCTATCAATACTTATAACAGAGTTGTTGCGTCTCAGGTTATCAAGGATCTCATAATTGAACTTTCCTCCGTTCTCATCCATATGGAAAAGGTTGTAGAGCATGGCACTGAAATCTATCCAGAAGTTCTGATCCGCATTGTAAACCTTAAAAATCAGACTGTTGTTCTCTGTTCTGAAATCATTTGTCCATTTAGGGTTGTTGTGTTCAAAGTTCTTTACACTCATGGTGACGTTTATGTCAGAAAGAGAGCCCTTTGACTCGGTGGAAAAGGAAATTTTAGGATTTTCCATTATGATTTTCTCACCGGTGGACACATTCTTGGACTCATACTTGTTAATGGAAATGCCCTTGGTGTCAACAAGAAAAACACCCTGCTCTGCAACTATATCCAAATCTCCGGCAAGAAACTTGATGGACGTGTTGAATCCGGTGGCTGGATTGTCATTCATTATCTGATCAACCTTCATGCCGAAATGAGTATGTCGATCACCGAATGTACCCCTGAAATCACCGCTTATACCGGAAACAGAAAGTGTTCCCCTGTCCTTTGTGGAGGAAAAGCTGTTGTTGGAGCCTGACTGATGATAGATACCTGCAAAGGAGTTTTTCAGATAGTTCACCTTCCATGAACCTTCGATACCCAAATCCCTGTAGTCACAGTACGGGCAGGCAATCAGTTCGCCGGCTATGTTGGAAATCATGAATTCATTCACTTCGTACAGCGGATAAAAGGAACTCCTCACCATCAGGGTAAAGGAGAGCTTTTTACCCATATACTCAACCTTGTATGAACGAAGCTGCGACAGAAAACCGTTCTCAACAGTAAGCTCCTGAATATTGACTTTTCCGCCGGATCCGGTATTGATACGCGTAATAACATTTTCAAGATATTTACCGTGTGCATACCCTGAAAAGAATGAAAGACCGGTGATGGAAAGAGCAACGAAAACTATAAAAATAAGAATATACTTAAAATTAGACATAAACAACACAACTAGCTTACTTCAAACAGTTCAACTACAGGCGTGATTCTACCATAAAGAAGCATGCCGTTTTATTTCAGACTTCAAAATTTTAACTGTTTTACACTGGTGGAACTACAGATGAAACTGGGGATGGCAGTAAACATCGTAGCTGCTGTGATCCGTACTCCAGACGATATCCCAGCGATCCTGATCTGTAAATTTGTTCCTGTCAGCCAGAAACCACTCCTCGCTTCCGTTGGCCTTGGTTACTTTGAGGAGAGTTGCAATGCTTCCTCCGTCATCAACAATAATCAGTTCCTGAGGACAGCCGTTTCTCAGAACTCTTTCCCCGCCGCAGAGATGATTAAAAATCCGCTTCAGATAGCCTGCAATGAAGATTACATACAGAATAAGAAGGATGACAACAAATCCTATGGTTCCCTCCACACTCTGGGTACCCTTGACATAATGAAGTTCAGGATTGGATTTCTTGTAAACAACGTAGATATCGCCGGAAGGATCCTCGAGAAAAACACTTCCGTTATAGGAATGACCGTCCACTGTATAGGTATAGTAGACCTGATATTTGATTTCATCACGGCAGGCATCAGTTCCGCCCGTCCGACTGGAACCACTGCGGCAAACATAACTTGAAACCTTGTATTTTGACAGCATGAAACCTCTGGTTTCTTCAGTCTCCGTCATAACGTTGAGCAGATAGTCACTGGCAAAAAAACAGACAACAGCCGTAGATACAATCAGAAATAGAAAAGCGACCGGAAGCATGGAGGGAAGATAACCCACATGGTAAAGATTGTCATTTACCCTTATACCCTTCTGTCTCAGACTTTTTAATGATACCGGCTCACTGCTCATAAATCAGAAAAGAAAACTCGTTGAACATACATAACAGATATGTGGAAATTCTAACACAGATTCGAAAAGTACAGTTTTTTTTGAGTGAGGGACAATCCGGAATTGAATGACACATCTCATATAAAACTGCTGTATCTGCCTGCATACGGTAAAGCGTGCATGCCGTGCACAAAAAAGACCGCACCGGTGCGATCTTTTTCTTCGGAAGATGCCGTGACACAGGCGTCACGGCACCAAGGACAGTCAGGAGAGAGACTTTCTTGCGTTTCTGAATGCACGCAGCCAAGGACTTGCCTCCTGCCAGTCATCAGGATGCCATGAATTGCAGACAGCTCTAACAACACGTTCCGGATGCGGCATCATGATGGTAACCCTGCCGTCACGGCTGGTAAGACCGGTAATACCCTCAGGAGATCCGTTAGGATTGAACGGATAGCGGGTTGTAGCATTACCGTAGTTGTCAACAAATCTTACAGAAATCTGAGATGAAGCCAGCACATTCTTCAAATGCTCATCATCCCTGAATTCCGCCCTGCCTTCACCGTGGGATACAGCTATCGGCATCATGGATCCCTGCATGCCGTCAAAAAATACAGACGGAGAATTCAGGATCTCAACTCTTGAGAAGCGTGCCTCGAAGCGCTCTGATTCATTGCGTACAAAATGAGGCCACAGATCAGCACCAGGAATCAGATCACGAAGATTTGACATCATCTGACAGCCGTTGCAGACACCCAGAGCCAGCGTGTCGCCTCGTTCAAAGAAAGCGGCAAATTCGTCTCTTGCCCTTGAATTGAAGAGAATGGACTTGGCCCAGCCCTCACCGGCACCGAGAACATCACCGTAGGAGAAACCGCCGCAGGCTGCAAGAGCCTTGAACTCTTTCAGACTTACACGCCCGGAAAGAATGTCACTCATATGAACATCAACTGCTGTAAAGCCTGCCTTTGTAAAGGCGGCAGCCATCTCATTCTGAGAGTTGACACCCTGCTCGCGAAGAATTGCAACCTTTGGAGAAACGCCGGCATGAACATAAGGAGCGGTAACATCCTCATTGATATCAAAGGTTAGGTTTACGCTGAGTCCCGGATCCTTCGCGTCAGACTTTGCTCTGAACTCGCTTTCGGCACAGGCAGGATTATCACGGAGAGCCTGCATTCTGTAGGTTGTCTCAGCCCAGGCACTGCGGAATCTTACACGGGTGTCTGACAGAACATTGTTGCCGTCACGAGTGAAGGTAATGCGATCATCATCAGTAACGGTACCGATAACATAGATGCAGCCTCCCAGACCGTGGCCGGAAAGAATGTTGAGAACCTTTTCCTTCTCTGTCATGGAAACCTGCAGCACAGCGCCCAGTTCCTCAGAGAACAGTGCTCTGAAATCATCGCTGTCAATCTGATCCAGACTGACCTTAACACCGGTTCTGCCGGCAAAGGCCATTTCTGCCACAGTAACAAAAAGACCGCCGTCAGAACGATCATGATAGGCCAGAAGCTTCCTGTGGGACACAAGGAACTGCATGGCATCAAAGAAGGATTTCAAATCAGCCGGTTCCTGAAGATCCGGAGTTACAGAACCCAGCTGTCTGTACACCTGAGCCAGTGATGATCCGCCGAGACGGTTTCTGCCTCTTCCAAGATCAACAAGGATCAGAGCAGATGGACCCTGATCTGTGCGAAGCTGCGGAGTAACTGTATTGCGAATATCCTCAACACGGGCAAAGGCACTGATCACAAGAGACAGAGGAGAAATCACGGATTTTTCAACACCGTTTTCCTTCCATGTTGTCTTCATGGACATGGAATCCTTTCCGACAGGAACCGTGATGCCCAGAGCAGGACAAAGCTCCTCGCCAACAGCCTTTACAGCCTCATAAAGACCTGCATCCTCACCCGGATGTCCGGCGGCTGCCATCCAGTTGGCAGACAGCTTCACGCGTTCAATGTTTCCGATATGACAGCAGGCAATATTGGTAATGGCCTCTGCGACGCAGAGTCTTGCAGATGCACCGTAGTCAAGGAGTGCCACCGGAGCCCTTTCTCCCATTGCCATGGCCTCGCCGTAATAGCTGTCATAGCTTGCTGCAGTGACGGCACAGTCGGCAACAGGCACCTGCCACGGACCTACCATCTGATCCCTTGAAACCATGCCGGTAACAGTACGGTCACCGATGGTGATAAGGAATGTCTTCTCAGCAATAGTCGGAAGGCGGAGCAGTCTCATGGCAGCATCCTCCACTGTCATCTGGGAGGTGTTCAGTTCCGTACCGGAGGCTTTCAGAGTTGTAACATTCTTATGCATTCTCGGCGGTTTACCGAGAAGTACATCGGTAGGAAGATCAATAGGCTTGTTGTGGAAATAGGAGTCATCAAGTTCAAGACGTCTCTCCTCGATGGCTGTACCCACAACGGCATAGCGTGCACGTTCTCTTCTGCAGATGCTTTCAAAGAGTTCCAGATCCTTTTCGGCCACGGCAAGAACATAACGCTCCTGGGATTCGTTGCACCAGATTTCATACGGACTCATTCCCGGTTCGTCATTCGGAACATTTCTCAATTCGAAGACGCCGCCGCGATCACCGTCATTGACCAGCTCCGGAAGGGCATTGGAAAGACCTCCTGCACCAACATCATGAATAAACAGAATCGGATTGGCTCTACCCATCTGCCAGCAGCAGTCGATAACCTCCTGACAGCGTCTTTCCATTTCAGGGTTATCACGCTGAACAGACGCAAAATCCAGATCCTCGGCAGACTGACCGGAAGTCATGGAGGATGCGGCACCTCCGCCGAGACCTATGTTCATGGCAGGACCGCCGAGAACAATCAGCTTCGCTCCAACAGGTATTACACCCTTCTGAATATGCTCCTTGCGAATGTTGCCGATACCACCGGCAAGCATGATAGGCTTGTGGTAGCCTCTGATTTCCTCGCCGTTGTGGCTGTTTACCTTTTCCTCATAAGTTCTGAAATAACCGGCGATATTCGGTCTGCCGTATTCATTGTTGAATCCGGCAGCTCCGAGAGGTCCCTCGGTCATGATGCCGAGAGCCGAAGTGAGACGTCCGGGCATTCCGAAATCCTCCTCCCACGGCTGGACAAAGCCGGGTATCCGGAGATTGGACACGGAGAAGCCGCAGATACCGGCCTTAGGCTTTGAACCTGTACCGGTGGCACCCTCGTCGCGGATCTCACCGCCGGAACCGGTGGCGGCTCCAGGATATGGAGAAATGGCTGTCGGATGATTGTGAGTTTCAACCTTCATCAGTATATCAATAGGCTCCTGATGGAAGCTGTACTGATGGTTTGAAGGATCCGGGAAGAATCTTCCGGCCTCGCAGCCGTCCATTACGGCGGCGTTATCCTTGTATGCTGATGAAATGTAGTCAGGAGTCTTTTCATAAGTGTTGCGGATCATCTTGAAAAGAGACTTGTCATGATGAACACCGTCAATCACCCAGTCGGCATTGAAAACTTTGTGACGGCAATGCTCTGAATTAGCCTGGGCAAACATGTAAAGTTCAACATCATTCGGATTGCGGCCAAGTTCACCGAAGGAGCGGGTAAGATACTCCATTTCATCTTCACTGAGCGCAAGACCGAGAGATACATTGGCCTCACGGAGAGCGTCAATACCTCTCCCGAGAATATCCACGGAAGTCAGAGGTGAAGGTTCCTGGGTGGCAAACAGACTTGCAGCAGAATCCATATCATAGAAAACAGCCTCCATCATGCGATCATGAATAAGAGACTTTATTTTTCCCTTTGCTTCATCATTCAGTTCTGAAGCTTTCACATAATAAGCAATGCCGCGCTCCAGACGTTTTATCTTATCCAGTCCGCAGTTATGGGCTATATCGGTGGCCTTGGATGACCACGGGGAAATGGTTCCTGGACGAGGTGTAACAAGAAACAGCACACCTTCGCATTTCTGGCCCGTTATGGCAGGGCCATATGTCAGGAGTTTGGTCAGAACTTCAGATTCATTTCCGGTAAGGGGAGATGAAATATCAGCGAAATGAACAAACTCAGCGTAAATGGAATCAACATTAATTCCGGCAGATCTGCAGCCGTCTAGCAGTTTACTGATACGAAATCCGGAAAGAGCCGGAGCACCTCTTAAAATTTCCATGAAAAGCCTACACAATAAATACAAACAACAAACTGTGAGTATTATAACCCATTGCGCGCGGGAAAACCCACGGTTTTAACCATGAGGATGTCAGCCACCATGACGGAAACGAAATCAGGCAAAATGGGTTGCAGGCTGCCTTCTGTCTCAACAAACAGTCGGGCGGGCTGATAAAACCGCACCTCCCCCGCCACCAAACGCACGTATCCGTATTTGGCGTTTCAAAACAAAGAAACCTGTAAAGGCAGTTCAGGAATGAACTCTGACCACATCTTTGAGCTTTTGAAATTCTTCTCTATAGGATCACGATTAACATAAAGCTCATAAACTTCCTTTGATGTCGCCTGCTTTGACGTCTTTAACTGCTTTCCGTCCACCGTATACAGATCCTTCAGTCTTTTCTTGTCAATGGTAACAGGGATCGATAACGAGAAAAAATGAAAAAATGCCAGCAAAAGAAAAACATCGCAACAGGATGCACTGCACTACAGAGGCGTTTTACAACATTTCTTAAAAATGGTCTTTATACCGAAATGTAACGTGCATCTCGCAAAAATTACAGGTAAAAACTGAGTGAGATTGATACATTTCAAGATGGTATAATCCCACTCAAAAATCAGGATTTAAGACCTAATACAAATTTAACATGCGGCAGGCTCAAGATCTTCTATCTTGAATATAAGGTTCTCTATGAAGCCGTAATTGTGCTGAGCCTCAGGAAGCGACAGATGATAATCCAGCAGTTCCCGGCAGGCTGATACATCGTTTAAATCACATGACTGCATTAAAATCTGCGGATCTCTGCTTAACTTATACTTTGAGCAGGCTCCTCTGAAGGAATACTCGAAACTGCTCATCAGCACGTTATCCATTGTCATCTGGAAATTGCCGAACACCATACCTGGATCAAGCGTACAGGCCTTTTGATTCAAAGTGTCAGCAGTTTTAATCAGTTCCTCCCACTTTGATGAGCTGACTTCCAACTTATCATCCGACGGATCACCGTTTGGAAAAATTTTATAGAGTGCTGCAAGATGGGCACAGGCATGGGCATTGTTTAATTCACATCCCTTCTTAAGATATTTTTCCGCCTTGTTAAAATCTTTAACGCCGAAATCCTGAACTGCATACAGGCCGTATTCGCCTCCTGCAAAATCACACCCTTCAGCCAGATTCAAATCACAGGCTTTTTCATAGAATATGTTTCCTGCCTGTTCGTTTTCTGGTCCATCCGGAAGGTTATAAATTCTGCCATACAGCAAACAGCTTTTGGCGTCATCACGGTCACAGCCGGTTTTCAGCTGTTTCTTGACTTCCTCAAGAGGAAATTCAGAAGCTGGAATAATTGAATTCTCACCATAAGTGCCATAGGTTTCTGGCATATTAGATCCTTTTTCAGACAGGAGATAATAATGAACAGCAAGTCCAAGATCCTGCTTAACTCCTATGCCTTTAGCGTACAGATGACTCAGTGACTCGCAGCCCTTCCCAATCCAGCGGCAGGACTTTTGATAATATTTCAGGGCTGAATCCAGGCCTTTTTCCACGCCAGTTCCGGTTTCATACATTTTTCCAAGCAGGCGACATCCTTCCGGATCATCCAAATCACAGGCTTTATTCAGATACGTTAAAGATTTTTGATGATCAATCTCTCCGGTTGTACCCTCCAGAGAGAACCTGCCGAGCCAGTAGCAGCCAGCACCGTTATCAAGGTCACAGGCTTTTGCATAAAATTTTTGAGCTTCTGAAAAATCCTTTTTAAATGCGTCAGTATACAGATTCTGGTGTAATGCTCCCAAAATAATACAGGCAGTACCTGTATTTTCAGAACAGAGCTTTTTTATTTCATCAATGGACGTGCTGACAAGTTCAGAATAAAATTCGCATGCAACTTTATTTTTGCTATTGCAGGCTTTTTTTAAAGTAGAATACCCATCATAGCAATAATAATCACGCAGCATCTCGTTCATTTCTTTCACTGCATCTTCTGCACAGTCTGCTACGGTAATGCAGGAGCCTGCAAGGGTTAAAAACATGAGCGAATTTAAAAATTTTGAATTGAATAATTTCACAAAATGACTCTCCAAATTGATTATTAACTCGAGTTTCCCAGAAGTTTTTTCTGTCTGAGTTCGCGTCACGCCTAGGATTATACATCTCAAAATACCTTTGTTGACATACTTTTAGATCTTTTGTGAAGTTTATCATGTGTTTTTAACAGACATTTCTTGACATAAATAAAATTTTGATATCACGATTTAATAAATTGTGATAAAAATCACTTTTAAAAATGACTACAGGCTGAAAATGCCAATTTTAGGGTGCAGAAAGACTGCACATCATCTGACATGCAAAAAAACAGGATAGGTTTAGATAACTTTTTAGGCTAACATGCAAGGATCAGCACCGGTCTTCGTTTTCGCTTATGAGAAAATTACCCAGGGGGAGCAGACTCTGGATGTAGGCAGGATGGTGGAAATAATCAATCAGAGAATTGAATGTCTGTATGATCGGGAGCACACCATCGGTCACGCCTATTTCATGCCGTTAAAGGAAAATCCGACTATCAAAGTTCTGGCATCAATATTTGAGAATAAAATCATTCCGCTGCTGCAGGAATATTTTTATGAAGACTACCGCAAGATCCAGCTGGTACTCGGCGATAACGGGAAAGAAAATCCGAAACATAAATTTATTGTCGATCTGCCCGGCGGCAGAGAAACAATTTTCGGTGGAAACATCGACCTTCAGGAATTTGTACCGGATGTAAAATATCAGATCAATCCTGATGCATTCAGCACACTGGCAAGCTACATCGGAATTTTCCCGGGGAGATCAGATGAGCAGACTGCAGGAAGTTAGGGAATTCGAACTCATTACCGGCTCTGAAGCATACCGGGATCAGAATGTTCAGGGGATCAGATATTGTGAATTTTTCGACAGTCTGAAAAATTTTGTGCTGGAATATTCCACGCGTAATGACGACTCCGATATACTTGAATTCATGAAACCGGGTTTCAAAAGAAACATCGGCGAATATATCAGTATCAGAAATTACGTCGGAGTTGTACAGCTGCGCAGCGGATGTCAGCTCCAGATCCTGCCGGAAATCGACTTCACAGCCGGGGATGATCAGAGAGCCACCGGT
>JAEEGG010003470.1_pt1 | contig 39273 bp, 22 predicted proteins | sample 9134161 | NCBI WGS metagenome assembly JAEEGG01 (sample SAMN16246543, study PRJNA631951) | gut metagenome | biome: gut microbiome; feature: rumen; material: CR-attached | host: Bos | place: Iran: Karaj | collected 2018-10 | reverse complement strand
AGATGGTGCGGTCCTGGATGACGACGTCATCGCAGCGGGAGATCTCCACCACATCCTTGAAACGCTTGTTGAGGAAGTAGATCTGGAGGTTGAAGGACCAACGCTCCATGTCCTCATAGAAATCGGACAGGTAGGGATTGAAGTCCACGGACTCGAATTTCGGCGTCCAGCCGTAATGGGCGGCGAGCATCTTGGTGAGGGTCGTCTTGCCGCTTCCGATGTTACCTGCTATAGCAACGTGCATATGGGGTAAATGTTAATGATTTGCAAATGTATCGTTTTTACTTGAAAAGCCCAAAGAGGCGGGCGTCGATCCTGTCGGTAACGGACTCGAAGTCCTCCGGCCGGTTCTGGAAGTCCAGGGCGTCCGCATCCAGGATCAGGAGCGGACCCTTGTAGGAGGCGATCCACGCCTCGTAACGCTCGTTCAGGCCCGAGAGGTACTCCAGGCTGATGCCCTGCTCGTAGTCCCGGCCGCGCTTCTGGATCTGGGAGACCAGGTGCGGGACGGAGCACTTGAGATAGATCAGCAGATCCGGCAGCTTCACCATCGACATCATCAGCTCGAACAGCTGCATGTAGGTGTCGAAATCCCGCTCGGAGAGATTCCCGAGGGCCTTGTTGTTGGCCACGAAGATGTACACGCCCTCCAGGATGGTACGGTCCTGGATGATGACGTCGTCCGACTTGGAGATCTCCAGCAGGTCCTTGAAACGCTGCGCCAGGAAATAGGTCTCCAGGTTGTAGGACCAGCGGGAAATGTCCTTGTAGTAATCTTCCAGGTAGGGGTTGTAGGTGACCGCCTCGTACTGGGGCGTCCAGCCGTAGTGCTCCGCGAGCATCCGCGTCAGCGTCGTCTTGCCGCTCCCTATGTTTCCTGCTACTCCGATGTGCATGGCCTGCGATATTAGTCGTGTTGTCCTACAAATTTAGCAAAGCTTTTTTAATTTTGCAGATGAAAAAGACGCTCCGATGACCAACATCCGACAATTCACGTGCAATCCCTTCGAGGAACACGCCTATCTCGTCAGCGACGAGGGCGGCGCGGCGGTCCTCATCGACCCCGGTTTCCTCGGCGACGGGGAAACTTCCGCGCTGGACGCTCTCCTCGCGGAAGAAGGCCTCCGCCTCCAGGCCGTCCTGCTCACCCACACCCATTTCGACCACATCTACGGCGTACGGCACTGCGTGGAAACATACGGCGTGCCTGTGTACCTGCACCCCGGCGAAGAGCCCGTCCTACGGGGAGAGGCCCCGTTCGCCGCAGGCTGCGGGATGCCGATGCCCGACACGGACTGGGCCTGGAAACCCGTGCGGGACGGCGAAGTCCTGCGTTTCGGGGACCTCTCGTTCCGGGTCATCGAGACCCCCGGCCACTCCCCCGGCGGCGTCTGCTACTTCTGCGAGTCGGACGGACAGCTCTTCAGCGGCGACACCCTCTTCGCCGGCACCATCGGCAACACCCAGCTGCCCTGGGCCGACTATGACGCCCTGATCGTGTCCGTGATGGAGAAACTGATGGGCCTGGACGCGGACACGGAGGTCCATCCCGGCCACGGCGGGGGCACGACGATCGCTTACGAGCGCACGCACAACCCCTTCCTGCAGCCCTTCAACGAGAAGGACCCCGAGACCGGCTGGGTGGACGGCATAGAGATTTAACCCCCGTTGAAAGACACGCTGCGGCTCTGCCCGTCCCCGTCGACCACCGTCAGGCGGTGCGGGCCCGGAGCCGGGGACACCAGCATCTCGTGGAACTCCCGGGTCTCCCCCAGGTATTCCCCGTCCAGGTGCCAGTACAGCACGGCGTCCGGATCGGAATGCGCCGCCCGCAGCACCGCGCCCTTCTGCACCCCGTCCAGCCCGCGCGCCGGCACCACGGTCATCCCGCTCTGGGGATAGATGATCTCGATGGGGTTGCGGCCCCCGGATGCCGCGTCGTACTGCGGATGCTTGGGCGGCAGCGGCCGGTAATCCAGGTGACGGCGCCGGTAATACCATTCCTGGGCGGGCGGAAGGACGAAACAGGTATCCGTCACGATCTGGTCCACCGGGCAGCATTCGGCATTGACCTGCCAGCGCCGCTGCGCGTCCAGGTGCACCAGGCGGTGGTAGGGGCAGGGATCGGGGCGCGTGGCGATGTCCGGGGCCTGGATCGTATCCCTTTCCGGGCAGAGGGCGCTCGCGGGAAGGCCGCTGCGGCGGCACACTTCCACCGGCGCCATGTCGTACAGCGGCTGCTCGAACCAGCGGGAAGACGGCAGCGCGGAGAACACGTCGAACATCACCGGCGCGGCGTAGGACACGCCCGTCATCCCGGCCCGGCCCTCACCGTCGCTGTTGCCCACCCAGACCGCCACGACGTAACGACCGGTCACGCCCACGCTCCAGGCGTCCCGGTCTCCCCAGCTGGTCCCCGTCTTCCAGGCGATCTTGCGCGAGGAAGTGAAATCCAGCCAGGCGGCCTCTTCCTCGGGCCGGTTGGCATTGGAAAGGGCGTCGAAGGCGAGCCAGATGGCGGAAGGGCTGAGCGGCACCGCATCGGCCGCCAGGCGTTTCCGGCGGGCGTCGGGCTCGTAGGAAAGGTCCCGGAAGACCGGCTGGTCCAAGAGCTTTGCGGCCAGGTAATAATAGGCCCGCGCCAGGGTCTCCAGCGAGATCTCGGCACCGCCCAGGATCAGGGACAGACCGTAATGGTCCGCGCTCTTGTCGATGGTCGTGAAGCCGAGTTGCCGGAGGAGATGGAGGAAACGCTCGGCCCCGTACTGCTCCAGCATGCGTACGGAAGGCACGTTGAGCGAGCGCTCGATGACTTCGTGCGCCGGCACCGCGCCGTCGTAGCCGAGGTTGAAATTCTTCGGAGAGAAGTTATTGTAATTGTAGGGCGTGTCCTTGATCAGCGTCCCGGGCAGGATCAGGCCGTCCTGGAGCATCGCCGCGTAGAGCAGGGGCTTGAGCGTGCTGCCGCTGGAGCGGGCGGCCGGGACCATGTCCACGTCGGTCCCCCGCAGTCCGGGCGCGCAGCCCCGCGTATTGCCGTAATAGGCCCGGATCTCGCCGGTCGGGACCTCCACGACGAGGATGCCCAGGTTGTCCACCAGGTTGGTATGGTATTCCTGGAAATGGCGCTCCGCGATGGCGTTCACCCGTCGCTGCAGGTCGGCGTCCAAGGTGGAACGGACCTCGCGGGGGCCGCCCTCCCGGCGGGCGCGCTGCAGCAGGTGATAGGCCAGGTCCGGCATGGGACGCGGCTTGTCCGGCAGGGGCTCGTCCTTCGCCAGGAGGCATTCCGTTTCGTCGATCACGCCCTTGCGGCAGAGCTTATCCAGCAGGGCGTCCCGTTTGGCCTGCAGCCGCTCCCGGTTGCGGCCGGGATGGATCAGGGCCGGGGCGTTGGGCAGGACGGCGAGGGTTGCGCTCTCGGCCCAGGAAAGTTCGTCCGCCGGGCGGCCGAAATAGCGCCAGGCCGCGGCTTCCAGGCCGACTACATTGCCCCCGAACGGGGCGTGGGACGCATACAGGGCTAGGATTTCATCCTTGGAGCAGCGCCACTCCAGGCGCGTGGCCAGGACCGCCTCCCAGAGTTTCTCGGGCAGGCTGCGGGGCGCGTCGGCGCGGCTCATGCGTATCACCTGCATCGTCAGGGTGCTGGCGCCGCTGACCACGCGTCCCTGGCCCAGATTTTGCCGCAGAGCCCGGCAAACCGACAGCGGATCCACGCCCCCGTGCCAGCGGAAACGCTTGTCCTCATAACAGATGATGCATTTCTCGAATTTGTCCGGCACCGCGTCCTGCGCGCCGAAGTACCATTGCCCCTCCGGAGAAATCTGCGCGCCGAGCAGCTCGCCGTCGCGGCTCAAGAGCGTGGCCGAGCAAGGAGACGGAAATAAATTCCGGGGCAGGCAGAACGCATAACCCAGCAGCAAAACATACGCTACAATCAGAACTATTTTCGTACCTTTGTTCATCGGAGAACAAAAATACTAAAAATCCCGCGAATGAAAACCTTCAGATTCCTCCCGCTTGCCCTGGCTTGCCTGCTTTTCCTCGCAGGCTGCAACCAGCCCAAACAGTCCTCTTCCTCTGCCGCCGCTCCCTCCGGCAGCGTTACCGCCGCCCCGGGATCCGGCGTCCCCGAGCCCATCAGCGCCCAGCCGGCTTCATCCGCCCAGGCTGAGCCCGCCGGGACCGTCAGTCCCCAGGCGGACCTGCTTTCCGACGAAGAGATCGTCCCCGCGATCCGTTTCGTGGGCAAGGGATCCATCCTGCCCTCTTCGGGCCGCCTGGACCTGCCTTTCGTCTCGACCGGCTATGCCAAGGCGCAGGTCCGGGTCCGGAAGGTCTTCGAGGACAACGTGCTCCAATACATGCAGAACAGCTACGACGCCCGTTATGAGCTGAACCGCGTCTCCAAGCTCATCGCCGACACCCTGATCGTGCTGGGCAGCCCCAATGCGGCCCATATCCGGGCGCAGAAGGCCTACGCCCTGGAATTCGACGAAATGGTCCGGCCCGAGCCGGGCGCCATTTATTATGTCGAAATCCGGGGTCGCGAGCCCCTCGTCGAGGAGGACTTCTATGACAGCGACTACTCCTTCGGCGACTACGACACCTACCGGGAGCGGAGCGTGAGCCTGCTGTGCAGCAACCTCGCCCTCCTCGCCAAGCGCGGCGACAAGGCCCTGGAAGTTTTCGCCTTCGACATCCTCAGCGGCCAGCCCGTCAGCGGCGCGCGCGTCAAGCTCTACGACTTCGTGCGCCAGGAGCTCGGAAAGGGCGTGACCGACCGGGACGGCCACCTCAGCATCCCCGCGCGGGATGACGCCCGCTTCCTCGTCGCCACCTCCGGCAACAGCCGGTCCTACCTGGATCTGAAGAACGAGAAGGCGCTGTCCACCAGCAACTTCGACGTCGAGGGCACGACCCACAAGGATGGAATCAAGGCCTACATCTTCGGCGAGCGCGGCGTCTGGCGCCCCGGCGACACCCTCCACATCGGCACCGTGGTGCTCTTCGACGACGGGACCCTGCCCAACGGCTATCCCGTCACGGCCCGGCTCCGCAACGCGGATGGCCAGGAAGTCCAGTCCCTGACCCGGCGCTACGAGGGCAAGCCCTTGTTCCATTTCCCCTTCACCACCCAGCCTGACGCCCAGACGGGACGCTGGACCGTCCAGGTCGAACTCGGCGGCCAGACCTTCACCAAGGGCGTCCGCATCGAGACCGTCAAGCCCAACAAGCTCGACATCGACCTGCGTTTCTCCTCCCCGACGATACGCCTGGACGGCGACACGCGCGGCGACATCAACGTGGCCTGGCTCTACGGCGCCCCCGGCAGCGGCCTGAAGGTGGAAGGCGAACTGGACCTCACGGCCGCCAAGACCGCCTTCAAGGGCTTCGAGGACTTCGACTTCAAGGATGACGCGCGGGAATTCGCGGACCAGCGCTTCACCTACGCGCCGATGCAGACGGACAGCAGCGGCCACTGCGCGATCAGCGCCGGCGTCCAGCTGAACAAGCGCGCCGTGCCCGGCCTGCTGGGCGCCGGATTCACCCTCCGCGCCTACGAGCCTTCCGGCGAATTCAGCACCGGCTACTCCGAATACCGCCTCTCTCCCTTCGACGTCTATGTGGGCATCAAGACCCAGCAGAATGTCAATGAATGGGATGAAAAATACCTGCGCCGCGGTGTCGAGCACCGTTTCGACGTGGCGACGGTCGATCCCGACGGCAAGGCCGTGTCGGTCTCCGGCCTCCACGCCGAAATCTACCACGTGGACTGGAGCTGGTGGTGGAATTCCTCTTCCCTGATCGCCTCCTACATGGCCGGCAAGAGCAAGGAACTGGTCTTCGACGAACGATTCTCCACGAAGGACGGACGCGGTTCCTTCCGCTTCGACTGGGCCAAGTATCCGTCCGGAACCTATTACGTACGCGTCACCGACGAGAACGGCGGCCACGCCACCTCGATGATCTGCGACGTCAATGAATATCTGGGCGGCGACGGCGCTTCCGACGGGGCGACCCGGCTGGCCATCACGGCCGACAAGGAGAGCTACGCCGTCGGGCAGACGGCCCAGCTGACCATCCCTTCCTCCAAGGGTTCTTCGGCCCTGGTCTCCGTTGAGAAGGGCGGCAAGGTCCTGCGCACCGAGCGGGTCGGCTGCTATGAAGGCAGCACCCGGATCAGCGTGCCCGTGACCGCCGACATGCTGCCCAACGCCTACGTCTCCGTCACCCTGATCCAGCCCTACCAGAGCAGCCTCAACGACGCGCCCATCCGCCTGTACGGCATCCAGAACCTCAACGTCGAGGATCCGTCCACCCACCTGCATCCGCAGATCGACATCGCCTCTGAGATCAAGCCCGAGAGCGAAGTCAGCTTCAAGGTCAAGGAGAAAGACGGCCGCGGGATGAGCTATGTCGTCGCCCTCGTGGACGAAGGCCTGCTCTCGCTGACCGGCTACAAGACCCCGGACGCCTGGCAGTCCTTCTATGCCAAGGAAGCCCTGCGCGTGCGTACCTGGGATCTTTATGATGACATCATCGGGGCTTACGGCGGCCATATCGAGCAGCTCTTCGCCATCGGCGGCGACGACGAGGCGGCCGGACCACTCAAGCGCCGCAAGGCCGACCGTTTCACCCCTGTCGTGTCCTGGCTCGGTCCCTTCGAGCTGAAGCCCGGCCGGAGCGCCACGCACAAGGTCGCCATCCCGCAGTACATCGGTTCGCTGCGCGCCATGGTCATCGCCTCCGACGGCAAGGCCCAGGGCAGCTGCCAGCAGAACGTCAACGTGACCCAGCCCGTGATGGTGCAGGCCTCCCTGCCGCGCACCGTCAGCGTGGGCGAGCGGATCAAGATCCCCGTCACCCTCTTTGCGTTGAAAGACGGCGTGGGCAAGGTCAAGTTGTCCGTCGACACCGACAAGGCCTTTACGGTCGTCGGTCCTTCCACCCTGGAGGTCCGCAGCGACAAGGAAGGCCAGAGCGTCGAATACTTCGAACTCCAGGCCGGCGACAAGCCCGCTATCGGACACGTCAGCGTGAAGGCCGTGGCCGGCTCCGACAAGTCCCGCCACGACATCGAGATTGACGTCCTCAACCCCAACCCGGAGCAGACCCGCCTGCAGGCCGTCCTGATCGACGCCGGCAAGAGCGCCTCGATGGATGCGGAGCTCTTCGGCATCGACGGCTCCAACGCCCTGTCCGTCGAGCTGTCTTCCATCCCTGCGATCGACCTCAAGGGCCGTCTGAAATATCTGATGGATTATCCTTACGGCTGCGTCGAGCAGACGGTGTCCGCCGTCTTCCCGCAGCTCTACGTGGACGCCCTCGTGGACGGCGGCGAGAATGACGCGGCCCTCCACGAATTCAACGTCAAGGCCGCCATCCGCCGCCTGCAGAGTTTCCGCTGCAGCGACGGTTCGCTCAGCTACTGGCCCGGCACCGCGGGTTCGTCCCCGTTCGGCAGCGCCTACGCCCTGCACTTCCTCCAAGAGGCGGAGAACGCCGGCTATGCCGTGCCCGCCGACCTGAAGAATTCGCTTTCCGCCTATGTGACCGGCATGGTCAAGGACAAGAAGGGTGACGCGTTCGTGCGCGCCTACGGCCTCTATGCCCTGGCCTCTGCCGGCAAGCCGCAGCGCGGCATCATGAACCTGATGCGCTCCGAGAAGGCCCTGTCCAACAACGTCCGCTGGCTGCTGGCCGCGGCCTACGCCTGCGACGGGAAGAAGGATGTGGCGAAGGGAATGGTCGCGGGACTCCCTTACACGGAAACAAACCGCCAGGACTACTATTCCTGGTACGGCAGCGAGGACCGCAACAAGGCCATCGCCCTCAAGGTCTATTCCCTGCTGGGACAGAAGGAAGAAGCCTTCAAGGTGGCCGCCGACCTGGCGAAGTCGCTGGGCGACCCGAAGCACTATATGAGCACGCAGTCTACCGCCTGGTCGCTGTATGCGATGAGCAACTATGCCAAGGACCTGGCCGGCAAGGGCATTGCGGGCCTGGTGGATCTCGGCGGAAAATCCTATCGTCTGGAGACGCCGAAGAGCCTGGTCAGCCGGGTGCTCCTGTCCGAGGCCGACGGCGGCAAGAAGTCGCTGAAAGTCACCAACAACGGCGCCTCGCCGGTCTATGCGGTCCTGTCCGTGACGGGCATTCCCGCGGCGGGTGAAGAAAAGGCCCAGAGCGCCGGCCTGACGATGGAGATCCGCTACGTGGACGACAAGGGCGCGGCGGTGGATGTGGCTTCGCTGCCGCGCGGCCAGATCTTCAAGGCCGTGGCCGTCGTGACGAACAAGAGCGGCGTCGCCGTAAGCGACATCGCCCTCTCGGAGCGTTTCCCGTCCGGTTGGGAGATCAAGAATGAAAGGGTGTACAAGACGGGCTTCAGCTATCCCGCCGGCATCACCTACCAGGATTTCCGCGACGACCGGGTCTACAGCTTCTTCGACCTGGCCGCAGGCGAGAGCGTGTCCGTGCCGGTCACGCTGACCGCAACCTATCCGGGCCGCTTCTATCTGCCGGCCGTCAGCTGCTCGGCGATGTACGACGCCTCCGTCACCGCGGTCGTTCCGGGCCGCTGGGTCGAGGTGCAGTAGATCAGCAGGATCCGAAGACGATCAAGGCCATCCCTGCGAGGAGAACGAGCAGCGCGATGGCCTTGTTCTTTATATTGGTTTCCTTGAAGAGGATGGCGCCCAGGACGAAGGTGACGAGGACGCTGCTGCGGCGGAGCATCGAGATGACGGACAGCAGGGCGTCGGAGTCCTTCAGGGAGAAGAAATAGAGGGCGTCCGAGGCCGTGATGAAGACGGCGATCAGCAGGATGTTCCAGTCCCAGCGGATAGTCTGGAAATGCGCCTTGTCCCGCAGCCAGGTCACGCAGGTGATCAGGGCCAGGAGGACGGTGACGTAGAGGTTGCACCAACTCTGGACGAAGAGGGGCTGCATCGAAGCCATGATGTGCTTGTCCCAGAGGGCGCTGGCGACGCCGGCCGCCACGGACACCACCATCCAGGCGATGCCCTTGTTGCTGCGGAAGCGGATGCCTTCCTTCTTGCCGGACAGGCTCAGGATGTAGAGCGCGGCCAGGGCCACGACGGTGCCCGCCCACTGCCAGGCGTTGAGCCTCTCGCCGAAGAGCAGGATGGAGAACAGGAGCACGAAGACCGGGCGCGAAGCCTTGATGGGGCTGGCGATCGTGATGGGGAGCAGGCGCAGGCCTTCCATCCCGGAGATCCAGGCGAGGGCGACGAGCGCGGCCTTGACCCAAAGACGCATATGGTCCTGCAGCGGCCCGGCGGAGAGCCAGGGGCTGAGGAAAAGGGTCGAGAACGCCGTCGCGAGCAGCAGGACGCCCAGCGAACTGTTGCGTTTGAGCGACTGTTTCTTCGCTACATCATAAATGCCCAGCATCAATGCCGAGCCCACGGCCAGCCAGATCCACATATTCTTTGTGCTTTGATCGGACTGCAAAGTTAAGCGAAAAACACGGATATCGGCAAAGTTTGGCTATCTTTGTAACTCTATGGCCGGAAAGAAGGACATACAGGCGAAGGCCTACAAGGACAAGATCGAGATCCGGGGCGCGCGGGCGCACAACCTGCAGAATATCGACGTGGATATTCCCCGGGGCAAGTTCGTCGTCGTGACGGGCCTGAGCGGCAGCGGCAAGTCGTCGCTGGCGTTCGACACCCTCTATGCCGAGGGGCAGCGCCGTTATATGAACACCCTTTCCCCCTACGCCAAGCACTTCATGGGCATCCTCGAGAAACCGGAGGTGGAGAGCATCGAGGGCCTGAGCCCCATCATCGCGATCGAGCAGAAGACCACGGGCTCCAATCCGCGTTCCACGGTCGGCACCATCACCGAGATCTACGACTTCCTGCGCCTGCTGTATGCCCGCGCCTCGCGGGCGTATTCGCCGGTCAGCGGCCGGGAGATGGTGCGCTACACCGACGAGCAGATCGTCACGCTGATCCAGACCCGTTTCAAGGGACGCAAGTGCCTGTTGCTCAGCCCGCTGGTGCGGGGACGCAAGGGCCATTACCGTGAATTGTTCGAGCAGCTCCGCAAGCGCGGATACGCCCAGGTGCGCATCGACGGCGAAATCCAGGACCTGGGTTCGCTGGAGGCCGTGGACCGCTACAAGGCCCATTTCATCGAACTCGTGATCGACAAGCTCAAGCCCGGCGACGGGGATGAGAAGCGCATCCGGAGTTCGGTGGTGTCCGCCCTGAACCAGGGCAAGGGCTCGCTGGCCGTCCTGGACTATGAGAGCGGCGAGCTGCACCATTTCTCCAAACACCTGGTGGATCCGGAGAGCGGCGTTTCGCTGCAGGAGCCGGCGCCCCATACCTTCTCCTTCAATTCGCCGGAAGGCTACTGCCCGCACTGCAAGGGACTGGGGCGGATCGTGAACGTGGACATCGACAGCATCGTGCCGGACCGCGCGCTGAGCATCGCCGACGGCGGCATCGTGCCCCTGGGGAAACTGCGCGAGACCCGGAAGTTCGAGGTCGTGCGCGCCATCGCCCGCAAGTACGGCTTTTCGCTATACGAGCCGATCGCGGACATCCCGGACGAGGCGCTCTCGCTCCTTGTCTACGGCTCCGACGACCTGTTCCGCGTCGGGGATGGGAACCTGTCGGAGATGGTGACCTTCCCGGGCATCGTGGAGGACATCGACGAGAAGGTCGAGTGTCCGGTCTGCCACGGGACGCGGCTCAATGAGAATACGAAGTGTTTCCGCATCGACGGGAAGACCATATCGGAGGTTTCCGCAATGGAAATCAGCGCGTTGCGCGAGTGGCTGGGGCATCTGCCCGAGGTCCTGAATGCGCGGGAGAAGGCCATCGCGCGGGATATCCTGAAAGAGTTGACGGACCGCGTGGATTTCATGTTGGACGTGGGGCTGGATTACCTGTCGCTGGACCGGCCGACGGCTTCGCTGTCGGGCGGCGAGGGGCAGCGGATCCGGCTGGCGACGCAGATCGGTTCGAAGCTGGTCAACGTGCTTTATATCCTGGACGAGCCGTCGATCGGCTTGCATCAGCGGGACAACCGCAAGCTCATCGCTTCGTTGAAGAAGTTGCGGGATGAGGGAAACAGCGTCATCGTGGTGGAGCATGACTTGGAGACGATGTTGAGCGCGGATTGGATCGTGGACGTGGGGCCGGGGGCGGGCGCCGAGGGCGGCCGCATCTGCTACAACGGCCCTTCTGCTCTACCAGAGCATTGCGAGTCTTCCGTGACGCTCGAGTATCTGCGGGGCGAGAAGAGCATTCCGGTGCCGGGGATGCGGCGCAAGGGCAACGGGAAGATCCTCGGGATCCGGGGCGCGAGCGGAAACAACCTCAAGGACCTCGACGTGGACATCCCGCTGGGGCGCTTCGTCGGCGTCAGCGGCGTGAGCGGCAGCGGCAAGTCCTCGCTGATCAACGAGACCCTGATGCCCGTCGTCAAGAATGTCCTCCACCGGGCCCAGCTCCATCCGCTTCCGTACCGGGAAGTCATCGGCCTGAAGAACATCGACAAGCTGATCGAAATCGACCAGAGCCCCATCGGCCGCACCCCCCGCAGCAACCCGGCCACTTTCACGGGCGTCTTCAACGACATCCGCGCCCTCTTCGAGGACACGCCGGACGCCAAGGTGCGCGGCTTCAAGGCCGGACGTTTCTCCTTCAACGTGCCCGGCGGGCGCTGCGAGGAATGCAAGGGCGCCGGCATCAAGGTGATCGAGATGAATTTCCTCCCATCGGTCCACGTCGTCTGCGACGAATGCCGGGGCCGGCGCTACAAGGAGGACACGCTCGCCGTACGCTATAAGGGAAAGAATATCAACGACGTGCTCGAGATGCCCATCAGCGAGGCCTACGAGTTCTTCAAACCTATCCCGAAGATCGCCCAGAAGCTCAAGGCGCTGGTCGACGTGGGCCTGGGTTACGTGCATCTCGGCCAGTCGGCGGTCACCCTGTCCGGCGGCGAGAGCCAGCGCATGAAACTGGCTGCGGAGCTGTTCCGCACGGCCACGGGCAACACGCTCTACATCCTCGACGAGCCGACGACCGGCCTGCATTTCGAGGACATCCAGGTGCTGCTGGGCGTGCTGCAGAAACTGGTGGACCAGGGCAACACGGTCCTCATCATCGAGCACAACCTCGACATCCTCAAGTCCGTGGACTGGATCATCGACATGGGACCGGAGGGCGGCGAAAAGGGCGGCCGCGTGATCGCCCAGGGCACGCCGGAGGAGATCGCCAAGGATCCGGCCTCCGTCACGGGCCTTTATTTGAAAGAAGTGTTAAAGTAAAAACGATATGACCAAGATCGAAGCCGCAAGGCAGGAATACAAGGACTGGTGCAGCGCCATCGGCATCGAGACGCTGGATGCCGTCAACCAGACCCTCGCCGAGGGCCGGGGCATTGAACTGATCAACCTCTGCGAGGCCCGTCAGGAACGCAAGTACGCCGGCATCGCCAACCAGATTTATTACCGTCGCCGGAAATCCCGCATCGTGATGATGTCCGGGCCGTCCTCCAGCGGAAAAACCTCGTCCTCGCTGCGCATCGCCCAGCAGTGCCGGGTCCTGGGACTCAATCCCAAGGTGATCGAGCTGGACAACTATTTCGTGAGCCGGGACCGCACGCCCCGGGACGAGAACGGCGAGTTCGATTTCGAGTCCCTGTACGCGATGGACATCGAACTGCTCGACCAGCAACTCAACGACCTGCTCGCCGGCAAGGAGGTGGAACTCCCGAAGTTCGATTTCAAGGAAGGGATGCAGCGCAAGAGCGGAAAGGTCATCACACTCGGCCCCAGCGACATCCTCTGCATGGAAGGCATCCACGCCCTCAACCCGGCCCTGACTTCCGCAGTGGATCAAGATGCGATTTTCCGCATCTACATTTCCGCCCTGTCGGCCCTGCCGGGCGGCGAGAAGGCCCACAATTCCACGACGGACAAGCGCCTGCTGCGCCGCATCGTGCGGGACAACCGCGTGCGGGGCATTTCGCCGGAAGACAACATCCTGCGCTGGCCCAGCGTACGCCGGGGCGAGGAGAAGAATATCTTCCCCTTCGAGGAGAACGCCAACGTGGTGTTCAATTCCTCGACGCTTTACGACGTCCCGCTGTTGAAATATTACGCCGAGCCGCTGCTGGAGGGCATCGCCGAGTCATCCCCGGCGTACCCGAAGGCGCAGTCCCTGCTGACCTTCCTCACGCACGTGACCGCGCTGCGCCCGGCCGAGATCGCGGCCATCCCCCCGACTTCCATCATGCGGGAGTTCATCGGGGGACAGACGCTCTAAAGTTCCTTGATGCGGATGTTGCGGAAATAGACCTTGTCCACGTGGTCCTGCAGGAGGATGTGGCCGGTCTTGAAATTGCCGAAGCCCTCAAACTTGCGGTACTTGCTGTACTGGACCAGCGCATCGAACTCCTGACTGTTCCGGTCGTACTCCACGACCTTCACGCCGTTGAGCCAATGCTCCACGTGATTGCCCTGGACGCGGAGCAGCGCCGTGTTCCAGTCATATAACTGGAAATTGGCGTTCTCCTTATCAGCCCGGATCATGTCATACAGTGAACCGGCTGTGCGGTTGCCCGCCACGCCCAGTTTCGCGTCCGGATGCAGGCTGTCGTCCAGCACCTGGAACTCGCAGCCGATCGAAGGATCCTTGTAGGTCCCGGGATTGACGAAATACTTGATGCCGCTGTTGGCCGCCTCGGTGAGCTTGAACTCCGCGGAGAACATAAAATCCCCATAGGCCTTGGCCGTCATGATATCGCCGCCGCGCTGTCCGGGTACCGGATTGACGACCAGCACGCCGTCCTCGACGGCCCAGCCCTGCTCGGGAACCTTGTCTTCCTTGACGCTGCGCCAGCCCTCAAGATCCTTGCCGTTGAACAGCGAAGTCCAGCCCTCAGTCAGATCAGCCTCCGAGAGCGTCGCCGCAGGCTTCTCCGCCGGCTCGGTCGCCGGCAGTTCCTTGATCATCACGTTGCGGAAGAAGACCTCGTTGCCGTGCTCCTGCAGGAGGATGTGGCCCTTGCGGTGGTTACCGAAATTCTCCCAGTTCTTGTACTTGCTGCACTGCACCAGGGCGTTGAACAACTGGTTGTTGCGCTCGTATTCCAGGATCTTGGAGCCGTTGAGCCAGTGCTCGACGTGGTCGCCCTCGACCTTGACCCAGGCCGTATTCCACTGTCCGGGGTTGTACCAGGCGTCGCTCTTGTCGGACTTGATCAGGTCGTACAGGGAGCCCAGGGTGCGGTTGTCGTTGACGCCGAGATGGGCGTCCGGATGGTTCTTGTCGTCCAGCAGCTGGAACTCGCAGCCGATCGCGGAGGCCTCGACCACGTTGTAGAGGTCGGGACGCACGAAGTACTTGATGCCGCTGTTGGCACCCTTCGTGAGCTTGAAGTCCACGGAGAGCCAGAAATTCTCATACTGGTCCACGGTGATGATATCGCCGCCGTGGGTGGATTCGGCGCCGCCGTTCTCCCAGACCTGCAGCATGCCGTCGCCGACGGTCCAGCCTTCGACCGGGAAATCAGGCGCCTTCGCGCTGCGCCATCCGTCGGAGGTCGCCCCGTCCCAGAGAAGCTTCCAGCCCTCGGCTTTCTGCCGCTCGCTCAGGGTGTTGGGGATCCAGTTGACCTGATGCACCGAAGGGTCGTCGGGCGTCAGATACTTGTCCAGGTCCTCGGTGCAGATGCGGAGCTTGCGCCACCAGACCTTCTTGCCGAAGCACGAAGAGTCGCGGGTCGCGTGGACCTGGAGGCCGAAGAAACCGTCATCATAGATGTCGACCAGGATATCCGCGGTTTCCACCCCGTTGACGAAGGTCTTCAGGTGGTCTCCGACCGCCTCGATGCGGCCTTTGTTCCACTGGCCGGGATGATAGGCGTCACGGCCTTTGTTATTGAAGGTCGGACGGTAGATCCACTCCACGCCCTCGTGGTAGATGCCGCCGGTGAAGCGGCGGTCAGTCTTGGGATCGAACTCAAACTGGTAGCCCATCACGCGGCCGCGCTCCTCGTTGAAGAAGCTGCGGAACTGCACGCCGCTGTTACCGGCTCCTTCGTCCATCTTGAATTCGAACTCCAGGATGAAGTCACCGTAAGTGGCATCCGTGACCAGGAAGGAATTGGGGCCGCCGGAGACGTGTGTCGTACCGGTGATGCACCCCTTCTCCACGGCATACTCCGCCTCACCGACGGCCTGATGCCAGCCGCTGAGGTCTTTCCCATTGAACAGGGTGGTCCATTTCGGGCCGCAGCCCGTCAGGGTCAGGACCAGCAGGGACGCGAAAAGCAAAACTTTCTTCATGACGCTAAACAGTATAATACTCTTCCCAGCCCTTGCGCGGCGGGATGCCGGTCAGCAGGGCGTTGGCGAACTTGTTGTCGGTGATCTCGTTGGTGGCGCGGTCGAAATGGAAGGTGGTGTTGAGCCGCTGGGCAATGACACCGAGGTTCATGACCTGGCACAGGGGGCCGGACACCTCGAAACGGGAGTGCGCGACTTCCGTACCCTTGATCGCGTTGAAGAAGTTGATGTAATGGTTGTAGTGGTAGTCCTCGGGGACGTGCGGGAGCAGGCCCTTTTCGTCCATCTCCTTGTGCAGGGACTCGGGGATGATGGTCAGCGCGGAGGAATGCGAACCGCCCTTGAAGACCAGGTCGTTGGTGTAGATTTCCTTGCCCGGGTTGAGCTTGGTGGGCACGTAGGCGGCGCCGTTGACCGTCGGGACATCGGAGGCCTCGCTCTTGCCGTAATTCGCCGGCAGCTCCGGGAAATTGCCCACGCCGTCGTACCAGGTCATGTCGCAAGCGGGCTTGGTGCCGCGGCGCGGGAACTTGAACTGGATCGTCGAAGCCCTCGGGAAGAAGTAGTCGTTGTGGCCTTCGCACTTCAGCATGCCGACCTCGTAAGGCAGGCCGAGCTCGAGGAACTCGTGGCAGGTGTCGAAGATGTGCGCGCCCCAGTCGCCGAGGGCGCCCATGCCGAAGTCATACCAGCAGCGCCAGTTGCCCGTGTCGAAATTCTTGCTGTAGTCGTGGTACATCGTCTGCATCTGCCAGACGTCCCAGTCCATCGTCTCGGGCATCGGATCGGCATCCGGGAACTTCTTGATATTGACGTCATAGCCGTGCCAGCGGCGGGCACCGTTCATGTGGGCGGTGATGTGCGTGACAGCCTTGAGGATGCCGGCCTCGGTCCAGGCCTTGAACTGGAAATAGTTGGGGCCGGAGTGGCCCTGGTTGCCCATCTGGGTGACGACATTGGGATACTTTTTGGCCGCGTCGATCAGCAGCTGGTTCTCGGCGAAAGTACGGCAGAGGGGCTTCTCCGTATAGACGTGGATGCCTTCCTTGATCGCACGCATCGTGATGGGGAAATGGGAGAAATCGGGCGTGCCGACGATGACGGCGTCGATCTGGCCGGCCATCTCGTCGAACATCTTCCGGAAGTCCTTGTACTGCGGGACGCCGGGGCAGCGGCCGATAATCTCCTGAGTGTGCGGCGCACCCATGTTGACGTCGCACAGGGCCACGACGTTGACCATCCCGGTGTCCAGGACATGGCGGGCGTCTTCATTGCCGCGGAAGCCGATGCCGACGAACGCGACATTGATCTTCTCGCTGGCCTTCGGAGCTTCCTTGCGGTTCTTCGCGGAAGCCTCGAGGGTACTCATCGGGTTGACGGCCAGGGCTGCCGCGCTGGCGCCCGCCGTCTTGAGGAAATCTCTTCTGGAAATCATATTATTGGCTTTTGTGAAATATTATTCGTTATCTCCGGGCATACAGGCCCATCCTTACAAATATAAAGAATTCCACCTAAAAAAAAGACCATCCCGCCTCCCTTTTTGAAAAAAGGAGGAATTTGAGATGAATCTACACGAAATTGGGACTAATGTTTCAAGGGGATCTTCACGACGACCTTTCTCACCGGCGAAGGGACGCGGCCGCGGGCCATCCCGGGCCGGTGGAGGTCGCTGGGGAAGAAGACAAACCAGGCCGAAGGGTCGGCGTCGAGGCTGCGGACCTTGGCGGCCGAAGCATACAGGACGCAGTCGCGTTCCTTGTCGTATTCCATCGTGCAGTCGAGCGCGTCGGCGAGATCCGCCACGTCGATGACCTCTTCCCCGCTCACGACGATCTGGACGTCGATGTAGTCTCTGTGGGCCTCGAACACGTTCTCCAGCTTGGTCTGGTACTCCTGGACATTGGCGTAGGCGCCCCCGGGCACGATCTCGTGCCGGCCCAGGGCCAGGGTGGCCAGGTCGTTGTCTTTCAGGAAATCATACACGGCCTGCCACTGGCCAGGATTGGCCGCTACCTGCTCCTTGAGCAAGGTCTGGTTCGTATCGGAATGAAGGGGAAGAGACTGCCACTCCTTGAGGCAGTCGGGGGCGCAAGAGACAGTACACATGGCAATTAAGAAAATGGCAAATTTGGAAACGATAAACTTCATACTTTTCGATTTTTCACAAGATACGAAATAATTATCGCACATCATCCCAGCGGTCCGTGCGGAACGGGAAGGCGGGCAGGCTGAGGGTGTTGGTCAGGTTGCCATCCGGCAGATTGTGGAAGGCATAACGGACGGCGACAGGATGGGGCACTTGGGGGGACTGGACGATAACCCGATTCGTAAAGCGATACGGGCCGTCCCTCTCGACCCAGGCCGAAGCCTTGTGGAACACCCGGTCTTCGCCGGCGATCTCGAAGCCCCGGAGCAGGGGCCGGTCTTCACGCGGGTCGGAAGGCATCAGCGTGCCGACGGTTTCGAATTCCACCTCAGCATATCCGTCCTGGAAAGTGACGCCGCGGTACAGCGGGCCCCGCCAGTCCAGGCCGGCCGCGTCTTCACCGTAGGTCCCGTGCAGCGCAAGCAGCAGCAGGCGGTCCGCAATATCCCGCTTGCGGCAAGGATGGATGAAACGCTCCGCGCCCAAGTCCGTGGTCACGGCCATGTCGCTGCCCGGAATCAACGCCAGCGCCTTTTGCTGCGCCTCCCACATCAGGGGCGCCGCCAGGTCGCCCGGATGGTCGTTGCGGGCGTTGTCGTACCCGTTGTCATACTGGAACGGCGCCAACATCACATAGTAGAAAGGCATCTTCTCATCTCCGCCGAAGGCCGCCCGCCACTCGGACACCATCGCCGCCATCAGGTCCGCATAAACCTCCGGATGTTCCTTGTTGCCCTCGCCCTGATACCAGAGGAAGCCCTTCAGGGTATAGTGGCGGAGCGGCCAGACCATACAGTCGAACAAGGCCTGCGGGAGATTCTGCGCATTCGGCGCCACATACTGCGAATGGATGGCCCGGGCCGATTCCCTCCGCATCCAGGGCTGGATCCGGGTTGCGCCCCAGTCCGCCTCGATCATCCCCACGGGCACGTCCAGCACCTCCGAGAGACGCGTGGCAAACCACCATCCTATCGCGGAAAAGGGCGCTGCCGAAGCCATTCCGGCGCGCTGCCAACGGGCATCCACATCTTCCTGCGGTCCCTCCCGGAGCATCCGGGGAACCTGGAGCAAGCGCACGTTCGGATAAGCGCCCGCCCCGACCAGGGCATCGAGGGATCCTTCCACCGGCTGGGAAGGATAGCCCATCAGGGGCATCTGCATGTTGCTCTGGCCCGAGCAGAGCCAGACTTCTCCCAGCAAGACATCCCCGATGGTCAGTCTCTCACTCCCCTGCCGGACGGAAACGCTGTAGGGACCGCCCGCCTCCCCCGTCCGGACGGAGACGCACCACAGACTGTCCTGCCCCGGCCGGACGCTGTAAGTCTGTTTGTCCCACGAAGTCCGGACCCGCACCGTCTTGCCGGGTGTACCGAATCCATAGATATGAGCCTCCGTATTCCGCTGGAGCACCATTCCGTCGCTCATCGTCCCCGGAAGCCGCAGCTGGCCCCAGAGGCCCGCCGAAAGCAAAAGGAGCAAAACGGAAAGACCGAATCGACGCATAATCATCCTAACTGTTTTTTACCGGACAACTTGACGTCCAGCCAACTGGCAAGGATGCCGATGGGGATGCCGACGGCGAGGGCGACGAAGAGGTTCCAGGTCTGGACGAAGCCGAAGAGGCCGAAGAAGGAGACGCCTACTTCCGCGGCCAGGGCGGCCAGGCCGCCGATGATGGCGCCGCGGTCACTGGCCACAGGCGAAAACATCGCCATGAAGAATAGGATGAACAGCGGGGCGACGAAAAGGTTGACCACCTTGATTGTGACGTCCAGCAGGTTGCCCTGGACATAACCCACCAGGAAGGAGGAGGCCAGGACCGTCAGGCCCAGCAGGACCGAGATCCACTTGTTCGTCCGCAAGGAAAACTCCCGCCCCTTGTAGGCCGGCAGCCGTTTCAGGACATCCTCCACGATGACCGAAGAGACCGAATTGAGCCCCGACGACAGGCTGGAAATCGCAGCGGCCATCAAGGCGGCGGCAATCAGGCCCGTGATGCCGGCCGGAAGGCCGATGCGGATGAAAGTCGGGAACAGAATATCCGCCGCGGAATGGATGTCCTGACCGGCGGGAAGCAGCTCCGGGTGGACGGTAAAATGCGCCATCACCATCAGGCCGACGACCGCCAGCAGGACCTTGATCGTCCCCGAACTGAGCAGCGAGATGTTGTAGGAACGCTTGGCCGCCTGCGCATCTTTGACGGAAAGGTAGCGCTGGATCGCCATCTGGTCCGAACCCGCCGTGCAGATCTGCCAGCACAGGTTCATCAGGAAGATGTTGCACACCGTCATCCGCACGCCCCTTTTCGGCGCCCAGATCCAGTCGATCCAGCCCGAATAGAGCGAAGGGTCCTTCAGCGTGTCCCTTGCGTCCCCCAGGCCGAAAAAGATGACGCCGATCGTAATCAGCGCCCCAAGGAACATGATCAGGGACTGCAGCGCATCCGTCGCCACCACCGCACGCAGTCCTCCGATCGTCGTGAAGAATACGGTGAACAGGATGATGCCGGCGCACAAGACGGGCATCCACGCCTCCGGCAGGCCCAGGATGGGCATCAGCGCCACCCGTACGGTCGCGAACACGATCGTGCTCATCCACAGGAAGCGCAGCGAAATGAAGAAGACGGTGGCCAGCAGGCGCGACCCCTTCCCCAGCTGAAGTTCCAGGATCTCGTAGGCGCTGGTCACGTTGAAACGCATGATGCGCGGGATGATGAACTTCCCCGCCACCCAGCCAGCTACCGGGAAGGACAGCACTCCGGTCAGGAAAACCGGGCCGTACTTGACCATCTCCCCGGTATAAGACAGATAGCTGAGCGTACTGACCAGCGTCGCGAACAGGGACAGTCCCACCATCCCCGAATGCAGCGAGCGCCCGCCCAGATAGTAATCCTTGGAAGTTTTGTTCTGCTTGGACGAGCGGGCGCTGATCCACACCATCGCCACAAGCATGATGAGGATCACCGACCAGTCGATCCAAGTGAAGCTGCTATGCATCAGAGCGAAGGAAACAGCTCAAAAAATCCTTTCCGGGTATCTTCCTTCTGGGCCGGCGTCATAGCGCCGTTGGGAAGCCGACAGGGGCCCGCCTGGATGCCGCACAGCGACAGCATCTCCTTGACGCCGGCGATGGTGTTGTACCGGCACATCAGCTCCACGGCCCGGTTGGCCTGCTCCTGCAGGTCGGCCGCCTTGGCCAGGTCTCCCGCCTGGAAGGCGTCGACGATCTTCTGGAAGAGCGGGGCATTGACGTTGAGAGAAGTGCCGATACCACTTCGGGCGCCCATCGTCAGGCCCAGGAAATAGGTCTCATCGTGTCCGTGCAGGATGTCGAAACGGCCACCCTCCAGGCGGATGCACTTGAACTCCATGAACGTATCCTGACTGGTATATTTGAGTCCGGTCAGGTTGGGGATCCGTTCCGCACCCTGGCTGAGGAACCGGGTCATATCGAAGTTGACGCCGGCGCGGACCGGGATGTGGTAGTAATAGTACGGAGTATCCGGCGCCGAGGCCGCTATCTTGGCGTTGAACGCGATCAGGTCCTCCAGGGTCTTGGGCTGCATGAAGCACGGCCCCATCGCGGAAATGGCCCTGACACCCAGAGCCCCGGCGTCGCGGGCCAGTTCGCAGGCCTCGACGTACGAGGTGTGGCCCACGTGGACCAGGATGTTCAAGCGGTCGGCATAGCGCATCCATTTGCGCAAGACCTTCTTCCTTTCCTCCGTGCTCAGCAGCAGGCTCTCTCCGGAAGATCCGTTGACAAAGATTCCCGACAAACCCTGCGCGATGAGAAACTCGGCATAGCCGTCGATGGCGTCGTAATTGACCGTCCCGTCGTCATACATCGGAGTCACGACGGCCGTGTTCAGTCCAGTGATTTTTTCTTTGATCATATATCGTCAGAATCGTAAAATTCAAGGTCGGTCTGGCCGAGTCCCTCGGTCTGGTTGTTCGGCAGGCCCTGCTTGCCGCATCCTTCCGCCATCAGCACCTTCAACTCCTCCAGATACTCATTGTATATATCCCGGGGCAGGCACGCGTGCCTGGCGCACAGGGCGGCCGCCATGCCCACGACCTCGCCGATCATCCCCGTGGTCCGCTGCACCCGGACGGTGCCCAGGGCCACGTGCGTCACGCTGATATCGCGCCCAGCCATAAACATATTTCCGACATTTCTCGAATAAAAGCAACGGTATGGGATGGGATAATGTCGGATCGGATCCTGGTTGCAGACCGTGATGAACTCCCGTCCCGGGAAGAAACGGGTGTTCTGCGGGTCCGGATAGTGGAGGTCGATGCTCCACGTGGCCGTTACCGAGGCGTCGGGATAGAGGATGTGCCCGTCGATGTCATGCTGGTCCAGGATATGGTCGCCCAGCAGGCGCCGGGACTCCCTTTTCCCAGCCAGATAGGCCACCCAGGCCAGTTCCCGGCGGCTGAACTCCTCCCGATGGGAAGAGCGGTTCTTGACGAAGGACCAGTTGGAATAGACGACCAGCATCCCGTAGTCACGGACCATCTCCGCCTGTGTGATGGGATCCCAGCGCAGGCCGGTCTCCCAGTTCCAGTCCCCTTTCTCCATAGGGAAGCAACTCTCTTCGCTGAAGCGCAGGCCGTACTCGAAGAGCGGGAACGGACGCGGCTCCGGGCACTCGCGCGTATTCCACTGCACCGAAGCGCCCAGCACCTGGCAGTCCGCCACCTTCGCCGCGCTGCGCTCCCCCGTCTGGGCCTTGGATTCCCGCCCCATGCGGTAGTCCGCCCCGGCCAGGGCGCCCAGGTCCCCGTCGCCCGTGCAGTCCGCATAGAGCGGTGCCGAAAGGCGCATCAGCACGCCGGTCCGCGTATCCCGGACCCGGACGGCCGCAATCCGGTCGCCGTCCATTTCCACGCCGCAGACATTCTTGTCGTACAGCACCGTCAAGCCCGGCTGGCCGGCGAGGAAGGCCATTTTCCGATCGTCTTCATAGACATCGGCCTCCATGGCGTTCCCGCGTTTCGTATGCCCGAACTCGATGATCAGGTTTCCCAGGTTGGGGTAAGGCGGGAGACAGATCACCCCGCCGATGTGGACCCGGATTTCCGAGGAATTGTTGCCGCCCGGGAGGGAACGGTCGTGGACGAGGAGAGTGCGCAGGCCCAGCCGCGCCGCACTGACGGCGGCACAGATGCCCGCGATACCCGCCCCGGCGACGATGAAGTCATATTCGCCGCCCTCTTCCGGGACATCATAGCCCGGAAGGAGTTCCCGCCGGAGCGCCTCCATGTCATCGGAAGGCGGCGCGGGATCGTCGGAAAGATAAAACGCGTCGCAGCGGCCGTCGAAGCCCGTCAGGTCGTGCAGGGCGATTCCGACCGGGCCGGCGCCGCACGCCTTCGCGCCAGCGTACTGCCATTCCCATTCCGTCCCCCGGTACCCGACCGTTTCCGGTAACGGAACGCCGTCCAGGAGCACCTGGAAGCGCCCCGGGCCCTCCCCGTCATACCAGGGAGAAGTCCAGTTGTAGGTACGCACCCACACGTGCCAGAGGCCACTGGAAGGCAGTGTGACAGACCCGACCGCATCCGGGACAGGCTCCCCCAACCCATGCGCCATCAGGTAAGGGGATCCCATCAAATCGGCATACTGGGAATTCAGCACCCAGCCGCCGTAGTCCCGGAGGCTTTCCGCTTCGATAAGGATTCGTTTCGTCATTCTTACTGCTCTTCCAGGTAGCATCTCATCAGTTCGAAATAGTCGGGAGCGGTCATCCAGACGATTTCCGGATTGGACTGATCCAGGAGGGACTTGACGCTGACATACCAGGCCGGGGACTTCAGAATGGCACGGAACCAGTAGAAAGGACGGTCCTGATGCTCCTTGCAGCTGTTACGGATGGCCTCCGCTGCTTCTTCGGGCCGGTCGCGGTTGGCGCTGCCACCTGCCCGCAGGATGGGCATCCCGTTCACCGAACTGATGTATTCGGGCGTCTTCTGGGGGACGATGCCGTCGGGACTGAATGTCGAATAGGCCTCGAAGCCTTCCCGTGTCATCCCCTTGACGTTGCCGTCGATGATGAAGCCGGTGACAGTAATGCCCCACTGTTCGTACCACGGCTTGCAATGCCGGGCCCACTGGGCCATCCCGGAAGGCAGACCGCTGATGGCGCGCGGCGTCTCAAGGCTGCCCGGATTGAGATAACCGGCGCCGTTGTCCGCCGCGGCAAAGTAGTCATTCTCCGTCGCCGACGTCCACAGGTAATGCATCACCTGCGGCGCCCGCCGGGCCAGGATGGGCGAGACGCTCCACATCATCGGGACCTTGCCCCGCTGCGGGCTGTCCCACAGGGAAGGCGTCGTCTGGTAAATCCAGGAAGCGGCGTCATAGTCGCCGACGTAGAGCAGGACGTATCGTTTGGAGCGGTCCACGTGTCCATCCGTATCCAGATAGCCCTTGCTTTTCAGCACTTCCCGGGAAGCCTTGGCCTGGGGATAGGACGCCCGCAACGGGAAATGCTGCCAGAAAGAAGCGTTGGCGAGGGCCCCGTAATTGATGGCGTCCGCATCCTTGAATGCGTTGTATTCGCCGATGATCTCGGCGAACTTCCATTCGGTCTCGACCGGGGTATGCTTCCCGCCGACATTCTCGTAGTTCGTGTATTTGAAGGCCCAGGCCGGGAAACCGCCGATGTGGCAGAATCTGTCGCCATTGCCGTTCTGCCGATAGCACTCCAGCAGAATCTCCTTCAGCGTCTCGTAATCTCCGCCTACGGCCCCGTTCGGATCATCCGTCGCCACTTCATCCGGCCAGGGAGAGAGATCGAAGAAGAACGCACGCTTGCTGACGAAGAAATCGTGGTTGCTCAGCAAATGATGGTTGATGGCGGCGGCGCCCGGATTCTTCAACCAATACTGGTCGATATAGTAGCCGGCAAATTCCGTATTGCATTTCCCGGGTTTGAGATACTGGTCAATGGCCCAGCGGTAAACCTCTGTCTTGGACTTGAACTTGGAGGTGCCATCTTTCTCCACGAGCCACACCTTCACGGGCACGCCCATTTCCGTCAAACGGGTATAACAGCTGCCCGACGATGAATCGTATCGCACGGCGACAAGATTCTCCACGCCGGCCACAGTCGAGGCCAGACAACTGGTCGCGGGGACCTTTGGGTCATAGACGACGAGACCCTCGAAACGGTCTTTGAGCAGCTCGCAGGCCTTGACGGGATCCGTGGTTTTGACCAGTTCCCGGCCGGTAAGCCATTCCCCGGGAGCGCTGTATTTGTTCCACCAGTATTCGTCCGTTTTTACGCCGTCGGCTTTGACAAAGTCCAGATAAAGGACCGGGGACTCACGGTTGACGATACCCTGAAGCGTAGCGGAAGCTTGCAGGGCATCCCACATCCGCTCCATCAAGGCTTTGTCTTGGGCGCTGACGTTATTCCAACGCGTCAGATCCAGCCAAACCACCGCCCCTTCCTGCAATCCGGAGTCTTCCTCTTCAGGAGGAATCTTGACATCCGGATTGCAGGAGAAGACGGCCAGCAGGCAAATGATAATCCAACACGTTGTGGTGAGTATCCTCCTCATAACTATTGGCATATTCACCGCTTAAGGATAGAATAGATTAGTCGGTCACTTTCTTATAGAAGGAAGGATTGACAAAACTCGGGTTCATGCCTGGCCTATAGCAAGAGAAATTATTGTTGCTGTTATTGAGTTGTAAAACCGTAGAAACATCAGGAGCGATGGTGACCAGTTGGGACTGGACGGTTGCAACACCATCTGTAATACTGACCGTCCAACTGCTTCTGACATCGAAATTATCAACCCCATTCCCGTCAACACTGGTCTTAAGACTATTCGAACTAGCTGTGGTCGGTGACGCGGCATAGAGATAGCCTTTTGTACCAGTGGTCGTACGGAAACGCCAAGTACCCGCTGTAGCGCCTGATTCAATCCTGAGGATCGCCACATCGCTACCAGGATCGACAATTTTGTCATTCTCGACAGTAACGACAGAAGAATTACGGGCATTCTTGGCTTGAGTGTTATTAATGGCATAATAGTTCTGCCCATTCAAAGCGGCAATGATCACGTCATCATCCGGGCCGATCTCGGACATGTCATTGACCCTCTGATAGATCACTGGATTAAATAGAGGGATATCGCTCATGTCCACTTTGATGCTCGAAATCTTCCCGGCCTTGAACTGCTTTCCTTCCGGAATGGAAACCGTCTTCGTGAAAGTGCCCTTGTCGGTAGTAACGGTAACTTTCAGAGAAGACTCCGACATATCGAAGGGGAAGCAAGAGAACCAGATGTCCGTCAGAGAAGACGTATTGATAGTCAAATCGCCCGATGCCTGATTCGCTTGGAGGTCACCCATCAGATAGTTGACGCCGCTCTTGGTCACATCGTCAAGGAAGAAGAAGTAACGTCCGAACAGCTTGACACTCGACTTGAGAGAGACCGACTGGACATGTGCATCTCCAAGGGCAAGATTCTCAAGACTGAGGCGGCCGTATGCCGTGATGTGCTGGAACTGGAGAGAAACTGACTCCGGCAAAGAAGTAAACTCACTGCGGGCCCAAATCAACTGCGACAAAGGATCGGGTGAATTGGCACTGGGGGTCTGGTTCGTAGGGACTTGGAGGACCCAGGTCTTGTAAGTGTTGTCATGGGCGAGATTGGAGGCAGCGGGGCACATCGCACAGAATACGTCAGAAGCGGTACCCTCCGGAACTACGATCGAGAAGGAGGCGTTTTTTCCATCTCCGGAAACAGTCGGAGTGACGGTTGTTGCATCGCTGTCCGTATTCAATGACAGGAGATTGATCGAAACATTGTCACCCGTCTGCCAAAGGGTAGGATAAGTACCGGCGGTGGGCTCATCAAAGGCGGTGCGGGTTTCAATCGGTTCCGTCGTGAACTGAACGGTTACCGACCGTGAAAGGGATTCGGGATTGAACTCCTGCTTTTGGCAGGACGGAAGGGCGCACATCATAGCGGCCAGAAAGGGAATGAATGTCTTTTTCATGGCTTTGTGCTTTTAAAGGGTCCAAACATCACCGGCATCCTGGCCGGGCTCAATGGTGCCCGTCCCTGCTGCCGAACTCTGGAGGATGACATCCTCCTCCAGCAAGGTAAGGGCTTGCGCCTGAGGCGCTTCATAAATGAATTTAACCATAACTGTATTGATTGGGTTATTAATACATAAAATGTTGATCTTAATTAAGCGTCGGACTGATAATCGTCATAAATGTGACAGTCGCTCCAGCCGGGACAGTCGCCTCGAAACCGGATATTCTTTCCGTTTGCTCCTCATCCCAAGTTCTGGGAATCCAGTAGGGAGGCCGGACATAGTCCCCAGCCAGATAATGAATCTCGACGGATGGTTGGGCACTCGTTTTCAAATACATCGTCTTGTCACCTTGAGTCAGCATCTCGTACCCTTCCTTTACCATGATCGAAGCAGGGGTAATCATGTGCCAGATCACAGGGGCATCAAAACCACTTTTGGCCGTAATGACATCTGTGATGACCAAATCCTTTTCATCCACCAGTTTTATGGTGCGCGTCGCTGATTGGACAGAGCCTTCAAGCGGTGCACTCATATCCAACACGGCACCCAGTTCCGAAGGAATATTGATTATCTTCGTAACGGTCGCAGCCCCATCATATTTGTGGTCCGTAGGGTATCTTTTCTGGAACGAACGATCATGGGCATTGACACTGATCGTACTATGGCCGTAATTGTTCAGTTTAAGGATGTCCCAACGCAAGTTGGTCTGACCGACGGGCCCGGCCTCTCCGACAGCCTTGAAAGCCAATTCCATCGCGGCATAATCCATCTTGCCCGGGTCTGCACTCCACCTCTTGCCTAAAGCGTCGTACACGAAAGACCCGGCATCCATGTGGGCATGGCCCACGCCACTGGCTGCCCCGCCCTTGATTCCGAGATAATGATCCGAGTCATTAAACTCCCAACCGGTATGAACCATCACCACCGGCGCCTTTCCTCCGCCGCTCCACAGATTGTTGGAATGGTGGGCGGGCACATTGTAATCAACGTGGAAATCCTTAAGAACTGCAGGGAGCAAGAATAATAGCCGAGGCTGGATACCCCGGGAATACAACCCACTCTCGAGCATCCGTATTTCATTGGAAAGAAGCGAAGTATCACCGGACTTTTCTGCAAAATACCACATGGCGATTTTCGCTGCCCATCCGTCAGGAACCCCGCCGTCAGCATAACTGAAGGAGGCGTTCAGTCCATCCATGAACAGCATATATTCCGCTGTCTTATCCAAACCCGGAATGTTGTCCATCCCGCCATTGTTGCCGAAGACACGCTCGAGCATCTTCATCATGATGGTCTGGAATCCTGTTCCATACATCCAATAGCTGTATCCTTCCGCATAATTCCCATCCGGAAAATAGATCTGGCCCGCTATGGAAATATTAGCCGGGACATTGTGCTCAATGGTCTGGAAACTGATCTGTTTGTTTTTCTCATAAACAGCAAGAGCACCGGCCATCATGCAAGCGCTGCAGACCTGATTCCAGTTGTTGACGGTCCTGACATAATCATCGCGCAGGCCGGGAGACAGGCCATAGCTGATAATCTTCTCTCGGACCATCTTCCGCTCCTCCAGCGTCAGGGAATAATAAAGCCAGTCATACGCCAGCGCGACAGCCATCGTCATTTCTGCCGTGTCCAGGAAATGGCTGGGATGCCAGTCGGGGAAGGCACAGATCTGCAAAAGGAGGGTCCGCGCACGATAGAGATACTTGGGGTTTCCTGTCATCTGATATGCGTATGACAAGGTGGACAGTTGCAGCAAAGCAGATTGACTCTCATCCAGCAACCGCTTGCCGGATGCATCTAAAGTATAAGTGATATCTTTCAGCTTGGATGTAAAAATGTCAGCGTACGACAGGATCAGATCATTGACATCTGCCAAAAGCAGATTCGAGTTACGATCCGAATACACTTTCCTCTTCAGTTCCAAGAATCCTGCGGAATCTATCAACAGCCTCGGATGAGACTTGCCGGAAAGAATCGAGTAGTCGAAAATGCCGCTGGGATCAGCAGATGGATCATCCGGATCGTCATCTGCGGGTGCTGAAGGGGAGCCCGAGTTACGATATACTGCCGTGATACGACTTATCTTGTATTGTTTTGAAGAAGCAAATACGAGCGCATAAGACATATTGTCCTGTGCGGCATTACAAGCGATAGCAAGGGGGTTGCTGCCGGAGGAAAGCGTACAAACCGAACTGATGGCGGAGGAAGAAGGAGATGCGGGATCCCGACAAACGAGCAGGTCGCCCCCTTCTGATGAAGAAGCCGTCTGGACACATACTTCAGAAAGGGTCTTGCCGGAAATGGCCGGGAAACGGATATAAGCGTTCCCGGAAGAAGAAACAGTCAATCCCGATGATGTATCGTAGGTGAAAGACCCCTTTACAAATACGGTATAGTCCGTCTGATCAACCGTTCTGGACTGCTCTGCCGAAGCATCAAACGTTCCTTCTCCGAGGGCTTTGTACAAGGTTGCCTCTTTCCAGAAATCCAGGAGGATGGAGTAAGGACTGACGCAAACTGCCTCCGTAAAATCGCGCCAGCCCCTCTCCGATGCAGCCCAACCGCGGAAAGAGTATCTGGACGAGACAGGAGAAGTGATGGCATAACGGAAGGAGAGTGGATCGCAGGACACATTGTCAAACGTCCCCACCGAATAATAATCTTCATAATAAAGACCGCATTGCACCCCGGACATACCGCTACCGGCTGTCTTCAGAAAGCCATGGACACCGACCGCACCCGAAGAAAACAGGGCGTTGGCATCGTCCTGTAGGAATACGCTCTCGATATCGTTCGACGGCGGATAATCCCGGGAGTCAAAGACATAAGTCGGTGTTATCTGCAAGACTGTTATCTTTTCGGTCGAATTCAATTGCATACGACAGAGCTCTCCCATCTGAGTATCCCCGAATTCGTATGTATACAGCGTCCCAGGCTCAATCTTCTCCCGCTGCTCCCCACCGGCCAAAACAACGCCATGGGCATCTACGAAGGAAGGACTGCACGGCGTACTTCCAAAGGCAATGGAAACAGATTTGATGCGTCCTTTCGTGAATGTGGGGAATTCAATGAAGTCATCCTTGCTCCTGAGAGTCAATACCCATCCGTTCCTGGATTGGAGATAATGCCTCTCCCCCGAGAAATAGACGGGATACCCCTCATAACTATTTGTGTGAAAGACCTGTTCTGTCGAATTAACCTGATAACTTCCTTTTCCTTCCTTAAAAGGCCAAACCGCCCCTGCGCCCGTTTCCTCAGAACAATCCAGTTCTTTTCCTGCCTGTTTAAAAAGCATCGGAACAGGAAGGACGGATTCTTGGGGCACGATGACCGGGTCGGAACTGTGATCGATTTCTCCAAAGTCATAAACACGGCCTGACTCGAAGGCTAAATCATTCGATACCTCAACATGTCGGGATAAAGACCCGGACAAATCGTAAATGTCAACGGTCAACTTACTCGGCGAAGATCCCGATACAACGGGGAGAAAGTAGTCCTTCGAAGGTCCCGCATCGATCTCTACCAAATGGCGGAATTCCTGACCGTCCATCACACCGTTTTGCAGGTGGTAGTTGAATGATTCCAGGAAGACATTCCCCTCTTCGGACAGGACAATCTTTGAAACATCTGTCCGGCTGACCGTGAACTTGATGATGCCGACAATGGGATACAATGCGATCTGCTGCGCATTGATGGCTGCTGATCCGGTCAACAAGCAGGCTTCTGACAGACTGCCGTCCATCGCCGGCCGTGCATTGACAACCAAACCCTTCAAATCCGGGTTTCTTCCCAAGGAGGAAACAAAGACTTTTGTAGCTTCTGACGAACTCGCCGTGTATTGGATATTCAGCTTTTCGTGATTTGCATCACTTATCATCAACTGAGCTACAGACGATGAACGGTCATCGGCGACGAACAGTTTGTCCCCGTTATTCCACATCACAGCGATCCTTTCAGCCGTGGAATGTCTGGGGACGGACAGGCTCATCATCGTCGGTGTTGCAACGACATAACCGTGCGAAAGAGAAGAGGACTCTTCCGCCAGGGGGTCTTTGCAGGAAACCATGGCCAGCAAGACCCAGAGCAGTTGCAACACTTTCGACCTCATCGTTTCTAAGGATTACTGTCCCTGTCGGAATCAGAGTTCGGCCACGATGGTCCGGACGGCCTGACATATCCCAGAGCGGAGGGCACACACATAAACTTGTCACTACCCTTCAGCCAATAGTTGACATTGCAGTAATGCATCCCCGACCAGGATTTGGTCAGGCCGAATGATTCCCTCGGGACAACCCCAAGGCCGGCGAGAACCCTCGGATCGCCGATTTGCCTGAACAACTCGTCCTGGGGGTTGAAACGGTTGTATGTATAAACCCCGTTCATACCTGAAAGCCAGGCTGCATACGCCTCAGAACGAAATCTGTTGTTGACCTCCTCTCCATCCGCCTCAGGCGTTGTATTCGTCCCGGGCGTGACATCCATCAGAGAGAGCCTGCGATTCTCCATCGCCGCATACGCAGGGACATCATACTTGCGCGCAAACTTCGGGAAGTTCTCCCAAGGCTCCAATTTGATATAATCGTTGACGATCAGCAGATCTACCAGGTCTTCTCTCAGCCACTGCTCATAATCAAGTCCTACCTGACGGGAGTACTCCCGGGAATCAGGCACCCTGACGGAAAGCAATAGCGGGCGGGATCGCCGAAGGCCCTCCTGATCCATCATCGAACGAAGCTTCCGCATCATGTCATTGATCATTTCCCGCTCTTCGTCGGAAGCCACGCCGCCATCGACGACAGATTTGAAAAGGAACAAATGACGGAACCAATCCAGTTCTATGCCATCGACGTCATAGTTTCGGATGACTTCCTCACAACACTCCAACAGTTTTTCCCGGACCTGGGGAATCGAATAGTCATAGCACATGGGGGCTCTTTGCCCGCCCATCAAGTAATCGGGATGCTCCTTTTTAAAGTCGGTCAGAAGTTCCGGGGTAGGCCTCGCATCGTGCATATCGTTCATCCGGTGCGACCAAAACACCTCGATACCATGCTGATGACAAAAGTCCACCGTCAACTGCAAAGGGTCCGTCCCCATTTCCGATAGTTCCCTTGAACACCGGGCCATCCCAAACCGCTGCTGAATCAATTGATTCTTCCCTTTATGATGACCGCCGAATGTAATACCCGTGCAGTAACAGACCGTATCGACCTGGCTCCCGACCAGCCCCATCATCCGTTTTGCCAGGAACATTTCCCGGGAAACGACCTCCCCTTCTGAGAGGATTACATCATTTCCGTCGTTGTTGAGAATGATCCTTCTGAAACGCCAGCGGGCCTTATGACGCTCCGAGACCAGCTTATTCAAAGCCTCAGCCTTTCCTCTGCCATGGACAGGGGATCCCGATGCCGGTGCACCGGAGAGAGATGAAACGGTCAGCGTCCCGAATAAAGCGCTGGCCCTTGCCAGGAACTCTTTTCGCGTCATATCATCAAGCCCAGTTTATTCTCCTTCCCTTTTTGCACGGAAATGAGCGTTACGAATCGTTATTACATTGCCGAGGGAGGTGTCCAGATTGATGATGGACCAATCTCCGGCTTTCCCTTCCCACTTCGCTTCAGAAATCATTTCAGACATGTCGATGACAGCGACATTCCACCCGACATCCCCATAAGTCAGTCCACTGAAAGCCAGCATGGAATATCGCTGACCAGAATAAGAACCTCCCGCGTCCGCCCAAAGTACCTTGGCATCCCCCGACTGTAATGTCTGTTTGTATTGAAACACCAGGACGGGCCCCTTGATTGGTTGGGCCAGTTCATTCACATAGACCGAAGGAGCAGTGGTCGTACATTCTATCGTGTACTGATAGGGGTTCGAGCTGTCTTGATGAAGGACGGCCCCCTTACGCAGCCGGAAAGAAAGACATTCGATGTCATCACTAACGGCCTGGGCATAGTCGGGATCGACGAACCATTCTCCTCGTTTCCAATCCGTATAGAGTGTATCCATGCATTCTGCCGTCACAAAGACAGACCGGTATTCGTAGTATCGGTCCGATCCCTGATTCAGATCGTCTATCAATAACTGGTCGACCGAAGGTTCGACTTGAATCGTTTTCTGCTGAGCCTGGCTGTCTAAATACCGGAACTCACTGAATGGAGAGTGTTTTGACATCTTTGTCCACCTCACCACGGCGGCATTATTGATTTCGCTGATCGAGGCTGTGATCACATCACGTCCGTTCAGACCCGCAATGTAGTTCGCGCCCTTGGGAGAAACCAGCACCTGGCTTGGCAGGGATCGGCTTCCTTCCCGGTCGAGGACATAAACGTCGAATGTGTAATCCGATTCCTGAAGGCCAGTGATATCAACCTGTATGCCCGTTTGGCTATGGAAAGCGGGATCTTGAAGATTGATTCTCAGCGAATCGCTTTTATTGTTCCAGTATATGACAGCCTCCTTGCAGGTCGGAGAGACCGGCGCATCCCAGGAGAGACGAGCCTTGAGATAACCCGGAACTCCCGAAAGATGGGTAGCTTTCTGTGGATAGTTGACCGGGTAGGCCCTCTCATAATACTCACGGTAGATGGAATCCTGTGAGGTGCAGGCCCACAAGAGAGGAATCACTAGTAAGTATGCTGCTAACCTTTTCATATCCTTTATTTTTTCGTGCCCCAGAACATCAACTCTCCGACCAGATAAAAAACATTGGTCGGTTCTTCGTCGTATTGCGTGAAGGCACTTTTTGATGAATCCAGGAGAACAAGCCGTATATATCTTGTCTCGCGTTGGGGATTCAGGATTTCTTCACTTTGGACAAACTCGTAGTCATTGTTGTTTATGAAGAACTCGTCATCTTCCGTCGTATAAGGGCCCATGGACCCATCCGGAGACAAACCGGAGAGCTTTTTCTGGATAAAGTCACCCAGAAGGTACCAGGAGTCGTCGAACGAACCATCGGGATTAGGGTTCATACTACCCCAGATCTGCCAATGCCAGGGGGTGAACTCAGAATTGACGTGCTGGCTTCTCATTCTTGGCTGCATACGCATACGGGAGAAAGCTGCCGTATAGCCCATGTCGATCGTGAAAGTCTTTCGACGGGGGCCTCTCGTGAAGCCAGCCGTCTGGGCATTGTCGGCAGCACCGCCATCCCACATGTTGACAAACGGGTACTTCCCTTCCAGACAGACGGTCTCATCTCCAGGAAGGTAGTATGTCTTCCAACCGGAGTTTGGAAGCTCATTTTCCTCAAATGGCGTAAGTTGGAAATACAGGGTATCGGAATAAGTCAGCCAGCGGTCTCGGGCGCAAACACCATAAATCACCGTCTGCGGATCAAGCCCATATCTTGTAAAGGACGCTTCTTCGCCAGATGAATAATACGTAAAGACTTCCTCCCATTCCATTTGGGACGGATCTTTCCCGAAATCATCCAAGTGTGTGTCTTTGAGGATCGTAATAGCCAGAGGAGCCCGGTCCTCATTCCCCTCCATGACCAGTCTTACCCCTCCGAAGGTCTCGAAAAGGGCTAACTTGACTTTTTGAATCGAGGGAATACCCGGAGTGATATCCACTTCAACAGGTGAAGACAGGGCGTCGTTCTTTCCAAGGCTGTAAAGCTTTACCGTCTGAGTGTTGGTTGTTGCCAGGCCTTCTATCTTGACCGAATCGACATATCTCGACACCTGGGTAAAGACGGTCTCTCCTGCCCTCTGGTATTCCGCGCGGACTCCCCTGAGATTGATATCGTCCGGCAGAGCGAATCTGATGATGGCTCCACCGGATAATGGCCGGATCGAGGTAACCGAAACCTGTTCAGGAACGTAATCATCCAAGCCCGTCTGATCAATCCTGCCCAGTTCAGTACAAGAAAGAAAGAACAGGGCGGACAACAATACTGCCGTGATTGCTATTTGTTTCATAATCTTCGTCTTCATGATCTTGTCACCAACCTGTATTCTGGACTAAATTGGGATTGTTCTCAAGAATCGCAGTAGAGAACGGCCAGAAATAATCCCTGAGGATGAAGCGCGTTTCATAAACCAAAGTGGCTTTATAGTACTTAGCCCGCTGGCTGGAATTGGCCACATCCCACCCGTATGCGTTTTTCGCGTATTCGGTCGGAGCCGTCTTCCACCGGCGGATATCCCAGAAGCGTTCTCCTTCGAAGGCAAGTTCATTCGCTCTTTCCCGATGGATGATCTCTCTCATGCCGGATTGTGTCCTATATTTCCCGGGAGAATCGCTGAATTCATCCCAAGATCTCTTGACATCCGGGATTCCTGCCCTCTCCCGGATCTCGTCAAGACGAGCGAACATATCCTCGCTATGAGCTCCCTCCGGTCCTTCAACCTCGTTGACAGCCTCGGCATAGAGCAGATACAAATCTGCCAGTCGCATGCAAGGGAAAATATACTTGGTGGTGGTGGCCACGGAAGCAGAGGAAACCACCTGGGAGTGTTTGCTCAGTTTCTTGACAGAATACCCGGTCACTTCATTGCAATTCAATAGTTTCTGAACCTTCGAGAGTTGACTGGGAGTCGGATCGTTATCCAGTTTGTTCAGCCACAAAGATCCGTCAAAGGCCAACCAGGCATAAAACCGGGGTTCCCTGTCAAAATTGAATTCCGCTGTGATATATCCCTCCTGAAAGTACCATTTTTCTTCTTCGCCGGATGTTGCGGCCCTTAATTGTTCCGGATCGACATCTTTACGAAGCAGATCGTTCTCGACAGGAAGGCCGCGGGACGTGTAGAACTGGTTGACGATTTTCAAGGGGACGGAAACGGAACTGGGCATGAAATAAAAGAGATCGGGATACTTGTCCGCGGCAGTATTGACAGACGTAAAACGCTGAAGATTCGTATTGGATCCTGCGTTCTGCGTGTTCGCCCAGATTACCTCTTTATTGAAATCTTCACAGATGCACTCTCTCAAAGAAAGCTCTCGGACCAGGTGCTCATCACCCCTGAAAGATCCTTCGTAAGTATAGAGTTCACTGATAGACGCTTCCTGGCAAGCCGTAATTGCCTCCTCACAGGCGGCTAAAGCAGCTATCCAGCGGGCCTTTTTCTGATCTTCATCCTTAGAGGGGAACAGACGCGTTCCATCCTTGTTCACAAGGGAACTCTGTTCTTCATTCCCATTGAAAAGAGGGCTGGCAGCCGTCACGGCAATCTTTGCTTTCAGCGTCGCGGCAATCGGCTTGGTAATCCTTCCATATTCTTCAGGAGAGAACGGTTTGTCAAAAAGGGATGGAATCGCCTCATCCAACAACTCAATCATATAATCGAAGCATTCGTCGATATTGTTCCGGCTGACTCGGGATAGTTCGACACTGGTACTTACCTCCAGATTCTTCCGGACAATGGGAACCGGCCCCCATTTACGGACCAGATGGAATAAGTACAGTGCATGGAGCACTTTCGCTTCCGCCTTCCACTGCTCTTTCTCCCATTGTTCCATATCCGGGACAGAATCGATTTCGTCCACCAATGTCAGGCAATAACGAATGGCCTGATACATCTTCTGGAAATCATTGCCATAGACGGAAGAAACATTCTGATAACCCAACGCTATGGGAGCAGCCGTTGCATTCCAGTACTTGTTCCCGATCTGACTTCTTTTGACGAAAACCTCATCTCCACCGGTAAAGCCCACATAATCAAGATAGCCCGCTGTCACTTCCGCCATGGGTTGGTAACAGCTCGAGAGATATTTGATCGCCTGGGAGCGCATGTTAAAAGCCATTTCAATGGTAGCTACGCCATCATCAGGAACAATGTCCAGATACTTGTCGCAAGCCGAAAGGGCAAGGCAACAGACTGCTCCCACCAAGAAATGAAAGAATCCACTATGTTTCATACGCATTATTCAAATGAGATATTCAGACCAAGATTGACAACCCTTGAGATAGGGTAATTCATTCCACTCCCGGCCAGCTCCGGGTCCCAGAGTTTGAACCGGCTCCACGTAAGAAGATTGGTACCACTTAAATAAAGCCGGACATTCTCCATGTGAGCCTTTCGCGTGATCTTCCTGGGCAAAGTGTATCCCATCTCCATCTGCTTCAGTCTCATGAAAGAGCCATCCCGCATCCACCATGTGCTGGTCTGCGTATTGTTCGAGTTGGCTGACGGGCTCAGGCGCGGCCACAGGGCATAGATATCCGGATTATCCTCAGACCAATGACTGTCGGCGTATGCTTTCAGTAGCTGATTCTCTCCCCCAAAAGGAGAGGTCCCTTTCGCATCGATGAAGAAGCTTTCATTGGCCAGGCCTTGGAAGAAAACAGAAAAGTCAAAGCCGCGCCACCCCATTGACAAACCAAAACCATAGATAATTTCAGGGTAGGTGGGATTGCCGATAGGAACCCTATCTGCAACGGTTATGACATTGTCTCCATTGATATCCAGATATCGGATATCACCTCCTCCATACATCGCTCCGAAAGACTGCTCCGGGGAATTGGCGGCTTCGGCATCATCCAGGAAAAGGCTGCTTGCTATATAGCCCCACTGCTGCTTGATAGACTGCCCTATATGCGACCGATAACTCTCCGCATATTCCGGTTCCTCAAAAACAAGGTACTCGGATCGGGCGTATGTGAAATTCAAGCGGGCAGAGGTCCAGAGATCGCGGTTCCAGGTTTGCTTGTAATCTCCCTGTATGTCAACACCCCTGGCTAACGCTTCTCCGATATTTGCCTTTATGGCGGAGGTAAGGCCCATGGTGACCGGGATATCCGCACGGGTCATCAAGATGTTGGTCCTATGCTCCTTATACAGATCCGTGATGATGTCCAGCTTCCCGAACAGCCCCAGTTCGATGGCAAGATTCTGTTTAAAGGATGTCTCCCAACCGATGTCATTATTGGCATAACGGTTTACTGAAACGCCCGAGATGGCCGTTTGCAGTTTATCTCCAAAGACGGCTGTTCCACTGGAAAAACTGACATTTGACAAATAATAGAACCGGTCTGAAGAGGCTCCTATGTTATCATTGCCGACAACGCCGTTGGAATAGCGAAGCTTCAGGTTGGAAATCACCTCCTTGAGTGGCTTGAAGAACTTTTCGTTGGAGATAACCCAGGCAACACCGACAGAAGGGAAGAATCCCCAGCGATGATTTCTGGCGAATCGCTCTGAGCCGTTATAACCAAAGTTGAACTCCGCAAAATAACGGGATGCGTAATCATAAGTGAAACGACCCGCCAGCCCCACATTTCTATAGGGCAGTGAAAGCATCAGGGATCCCGTATTGGCCGTGAGCCATTCATTTGTCATCAAAACGAGCAAGCCACTTGCACCATGCTTCCCGAATTTCCGGTCATAATGCAAACGCATCTCGGAATACAGGGTATTGGTAACATCCTTCTTTCCTTCGGAATACAAGAGATACTCTGTCCCGGAGTTCTCATTCAAGCCATACAAAGAGTAAGTGTTCAAAAATGAGTCATAGGATGACATCGTGTAATAAAACGGCCTGTAAAAACGCTGCACCGAGAAACTGGACAGCCTGGAGATATTAACCATAGCCGAAAAGTCCAGGCCCTTCGTAATGAAACCGAGGTCTTGCTTAAGGTCGAGAACGGCCAGCATCTGGGAACGGTTCCTGTCAGAATAGCCCTTCACCATGTCGGCATAGGGGTTTATGAATGAGCCATCTCCATAATTACCGAATAAGATATGATTCGTAAAAGAATGAGCCTTATCCGGTTCATAATATGCGGGGAACAATACGGCACTGGACGACATGATTTGTCCGAATACGGAATCACCGCCATTGAGCGGCCCCGTGTAATCATCAAAGTTACCCGTCACACGAACGCCTAGCCTGGTCGTTTTCGTCAGATTCATGTCAATATTGGCGCGGACTGAGTACTTCCTGGAATCAATGTTATTGTTGAAAGTGTTTCTTTTATCCACTTTCAGCAATCCGCTGTCTTTGGTCGCGCCCAACGATACGAAATAAGTCGCTACCTTTCCGCCCCCGGAAATATTCAAGTTCGCCCGCTGGCTGGATGCGTAGTCTTTGAACAGCATCTCATACCAGTCATTGTCGGGATAGATGAGAGGATTGGAACCCGGCTTGCCGGTATTGTTGATCTTATCCTGCGAATAAGGGAGCGTGGCGAGCGGATCACGCGTCAGGTACGCCTCATTCGCCAGTTTCATGTAAGTCACATTGTCTGCCAGCTCGACAAGTTGAGTTGGAGCAGATATGGATTCTTCCAGTCTCAGGAATACCTTTAACGGGCTCTCCGTACCCCTTTTCGTGGTAACCAGGATGACCCCATTGGCAGCCTTGGACCCATACAGCGCCGTAGCCGTTGCATCCTTGAGAATCGAGAACGATTCAATATCATCCGGTTGCAACCGTGACAGATCCGTTGCGGTCAGTTCGATGTTGTCAATCAGGATGAGCGGATTGGTGCTGCCCTCGAAGGTCGTGACGCCACGGATAAAAAAATTGGTATTATCCTCACCCGGGTCTCCGCTTCGGGAAAAGGCGATGACGCCCGCCATATTGCCGGCGAGGGAGGCAGTCAAGTCGCTGGATGGGACCTTAAGGACCTTTGTGTCCACCGTCGTGATGGACCCCGTGATACTCTCCTTCTTCTGCTTGCCGAAGGCCACGACGACGGCGTCATCGAGGGCATTGTTTTCTTCTGACAGTTCGACGTTGATGATGGAACGCTCCGAGA